>Ga0193752_1000178_pt1 | contig 80501 bp, 64 predicted proteins | sample H1c1metaG_FD_144924 | JGI IMG/M metagenome (GOLD analysis project Ga0193752, IMG submission 144924) | Soil microbial communities from a riparian zone of the East river system, Colorado, United States - H1c1 | ecosystem: Environmental > Terrestrial > Soil > Riparian zone | place: USA: East River... | reverse complement strand
GCTTACAAAAATCTTTTATGGTTATGCCTGGGGTCTTATCAAAATTTGCAATCAATTCAAGTAATTGCTGTTTGTTGCGCCTGGGTGGCCGGTGTTGCGGTTCTTGGTCGTCCATCGATCATTTTTTAGTAAGCGACAAATGTAACCGGCACATTTTGAAATTCAGTCGTGGTTCTGGTTAGAGGTTTACAAGGAAATTGGCTATGAACCAAATACCAAGGCAATTTTATTTAAACAAAAGAGAACCCAGGTTATCGGTGTTGTGTTGCCTTATATCAGGGAAGAGTTTTTTAGTGATGCGATAAGCGGCATTGAAACCGCGGCTATGGAACACGATTACACAATTTTGTTCGGCCAGAGTTATGATGACACTGACAAGGAGATCAAAGTGGTGGAAGCCATGAAAAAACAAAGAGTTGACGGACTCATCATTTCTTTATCAAAACAAACTATTAAATACGATCACCTGGTTGCGCTTGATAAATATAATATTCCCGTGATTTATTTTGATCGCGTTCCTCCATTCGAGAAGGTACACAAAATTTATTGCAACCTGTATAAGGGCACTGTTGAGATGGTTGGCTGGTTATTTAACCAGGGTTTAAGAAGGATTGCTTTTATCAATGGTCCGGATAAAATACTGGCAAGCAAAGAACGTCTCAATGGATATATAGAAGGAATCTCAAAACAAAAACTTAAGGTTGATATGCAACTGGTGGAAAAGACTGACCTTTCAAAGGATAGCACCTATGCTGCCATTAAAAAATTGCTTGAACTAAAAAATCCTCCGACAGCTATTATAACCTTTAATGATTATGTTCATATGGATGCAGTTCAATATGCAGAAAAGCATGGCATCAAAGTGAACAAAGACATTGTTTTCGTTAGTTACGCAAACCTTCCCATTACAAGTTACACCGCCTATCCGCCACTGGCTTCGCTTGAGCAATATCCACTGAAGCAGGGTCAGAGAGCCATGGAACTAATGATCAGCTTGCTTTCCGGTAAAGACGACCTACAAACTAAACCTGTTACGTACCATAATGAAGAGTTGTCGGCTACTTTGATTACCCACGTAAATTAGTGGTGAAAATCTATTTTTTCAACAGTCTCGGGGATAAGAAAATGTAAGTCAGCATATCCCTGGCCATGAGCATGACTAACCATATTAACCGGCATACCATCCACGCTGATGTTGATATCCGTTCCATGGTCTATGTCGAAACCACGCAGGAAGATCTGTTCAGCTTTTCCTCCACCGGCATGCTGGCCAATAAAAAGACCTGGCACCTTACGTAATAATTCCTGGGAATTGTTGACCGGGTTAGTCTGAAGATCGATATTAGATATCACATTCAGATGCCTGGTAGTAGAGCGGATTTCGACTCCTTCCAGTTGGAATGCAGCAGGATTCAGGATAATCCGTTGATTATCGGTTTGTAAACGGGTTCTGATTGTTTCATATGAAACATGGCTTACCTGTATTGAATCGCCGGCAACAGCATCTTTAAGAAAAGAAACCGTATTCGTTAGTATGTGAATGTGTTCCTTTTGAAATTAATGCAACCGTTGCGCCGTCAAGTGGTTTTTTATCACTGCCAAATACATAACCATTTACTGGTTGGCTAAAACCAGGCGCCGAAATGAGCAAAAGAATTATGAATAGTGTAATCTTCATTATAACCGTGTATTAATTCTGGGGTGCTATTTAGCGTGATGATTATTTGATCCAGGATAATTTTTCTTTTTTGATCCAGGATAATTTTTCTTTGAAAAATTGAGTTGGCATCACGTGAACTACGAAAAATAAGGAATCTAAGTTTTATAAAATCACGGTATTTGAAAATTTTCAATACTGCATACATTTCAATACTGCATACTTTTTACTACTGCATACTTTTTACTACTGAATACTTTTTACTACTAAATACTTTTTACTTCTGAATACTTTATACTATTGTATACTTTATACTATTGTATACTTTTTACTACTGCATACTTTTTGCTACTAAATAGCTTTTACTACCGATTGCTTTTAAGTACCGAATCCTTTTTTATCTGAATACGTTTTAGAACTGATTTACGATAAAATATAAGTATGGAAATCGTCACCTCCTGCCGCTATTAAATTAGTTGAGTCTTCAAGCTTGTAGTTCTGGTCAACCATCACAACTGGATAAGCGGAAATTGTAATTCAACTTTAATATTGCCCCTTTTTATATCCATGAGTATCAATGAATTCGTCATTGGATTTGCCCTGCAATAAACACTGGGAGAGACATCGATTATCGGTTATTGAAAACAAAAAATTTTTCATTCTGGGCTAAATTTCGAAAGGTAAAGATAAAGACGCCTACCCTTACATTAACATGCAAAAAAGCCGAAAGGCAAATGCGGATTTTTGGGTTAATATCCACCACTTTGCCCATTTATTAAAGAAAATAGCAGGTTTGGGCGCGCTAAATGGAAGGGGCAATTTCTAATTTTTCTGTTCGTAAAATACTTTTACCAGGATAATGAAATTTGAGAATACGGCATTTTGAGGCGAATTTATTGACGAATCCGTCTTTTGTATTGACGAATACAGAAAAATTGACTGGAATTGCGTCAGTTATATCATCTTTCCCGAAGATAAAAGCAGGGCAGGAATTCAAACCTTTCACTGTATAGAATTTTTGGCCTTCCTTTTGCGACTTCTACAGGCATCCATATGAGCAGAGTGGATTTAGAATCCCTGTTCGTGCTTATTTGCAAGGCGGCAAAGATCAGTCGTTTTGCATTTGTTAATATCCTGTCAAACCAGCTTATGATCATCAAATGTGTTGTAATAGATAATGTGTATTCAGTCCTTTTCCAGTTGCACGAATGGATTGAACGGTTCCCTTTTCTCAGGATTGTTGAAATGTTTGATAACCGGAATTCAGCCGAAGAATTTCTTAAGACCAATCAAGTAGACCTGTTATTAACATTTAGTGACAAGGATGACGTTTCCTGGATCAAACGTATTCGATCCCGGGTTGGAAATCTTTTCGTAATCATCATGAGAGATAGCGAGGAACGTATATCCTGGAAAAAAGAGCAACTCAATCTTTGTTACCTCAGAAAACCGCTTGAACTAAGCAACTTTGAAGCAGCAATAAACCAATCAATTGATTATTACCAGAACAGGGAAGGGGCCCGTGTCGGAAACCTATATGTCCGGTCAGAATACAAGTTGATAAAAATTGAGATGGATGCAATTGAATATATAGAAAGCGTTGAAAACTATCTAAGGATAAACCTGAATAATGAGAAGCCGGTAATGACATTGATGACCTGGAAGGAACTTTTCCAGAAAATTTCCAAGGATAGGTTTATTCGTATACATAGAAAGTATGTGATACCGGTAAGTAAAATAAAGTGGGTAAGAAGCAAGAAGGTTTTGTTGCCGGGAATAGAACTGCCGATCAGCGATAGTTACCTCCCTGCCGTAAAAAATTATTTGAACAAATAGTAAAGAATTATTTGAATAGATAGTAAAGAATTATTTGAATAAATAGCAAAGAATTATTTGAATAGATAATTATGCCTGTTTTAATCAAATATCTATCGGTGAAGGTTTTGTAATTCATATTCTCGTAATGAAGATTTCATAATTCACATTCTCATATTTAAGGTTTCATAACTCATAACTCATAATTCATAATTCTCTTTCATTTATTTTTTTCTGCAGATCCAAAAGTGGTTGTTGTGAAATCTCGAAATGTTTTGTTTGCAATTGATCGAGATTTGAAATGATACCTATCACCAATGAGAAAGAAAAGGCCAATAAGATGGATGCGAAACTCCTTTTAGACTGTATACTGTATGCATAATAGCCAATAGAAAGCATTGCACAGACGAGAAGGGTATACAATGATATCCATAGTCCGGCAGGTATATGCCCCCTGTACCCGATAGCTACCCTTAGTCCCTGGATATCGGCTAATTTATTCAGCGCATCAAAATAAAGAGCTCCAAGGTCTGACTGCAGGTCGTTTCTTGAATGGCTTATTCCCAGGGCCCATAATTTATCATGTATCCTGTCTGCATCTACAACGGATTTTATTATCTTTTCATCCCCCGCTGACTTAAGCAACGAGATTCGAAGATCAAGATATTCTTTCACAAGTTTTTTTGTTACCGAACGATCTGGTTCTGCAATAAAATCTGATCTTAACCACACCGTTCCTATCTGGTTAGCTTCCTCTCTGACCAGTGATTTGCGCAAATCATGCCTGTCAGATACAATTCCGAAAGTAAATGCGAGCATAAAGGACAATAGTCCGAGAATCGACCCCGAAATGACCGAAATCATACCATCTTTTTCATTTTTCTTATAGCGTTGTAATGCTTCACCCATACGCTTTCCCACTTCAATGGATCCAAGGATGACGATGTTTGTAATAATGAATTGCAGGAATAATGGCAGACTTGTCATTGATTTCTAAACAGGTTAAGATCGTGTCAAAAATTCTAAATTTTGTGTGTAGACATTAATTCAGGCATTGCATTGATGGTATTTTCCAACTTCCATTGAGTGCTTCTTCCTTAGGCCAATATAAACGCATTGCCGCCCAAAAAGGGCCTTTAGGTGCAGGTAGCCAGTTAGCTTCTTTTTCTGCGCCAGGTGACTGGTGCCGGATGACAACTGTAAGCCCTCCATCAGCGTCTTTTTTCAACTGTGGAAGCATCGGCGAGTTAATCAGGTAACGATTAATGGGATTTGCTGTGAGCAGGCTCGAAGGCAGTTCATACATTGTCAAAGACCAGAATCCGTTCACAGGTGGCAATTGACCGGGTTCAAAGCGGATGGTGTAAGAATTGGCTCCATCCAGTTTCTTCTCATTGGCATCCACGAAATAAACCGGATACATTGCTTCCTGTTTGGAATTGCCATAGATGCCCATCACAGTCGCAGCCATACGGTACAGGTAATTATTTTTTAGATATTCCCGGTTGCCGAAAATATCCCCGGAGGTTACTTCCTTTGCATCCGTTAATTTCTTCAGACCTGCAAAATCCTGCCACGCGTCCGCTATTCCCTGTTCAAGTGCTGTTTTCAATGCTGGGTTAAGTTTGTTTGCATCGAAATTTTTATCACCACCCACACCAATTTTTGCGAATCGTTCCATTAAATCTTTTTCTGAAGGAACTATCGGACAGAATTGAAGCAGGAAGTTCAGAATATTAAAAAACCCAAGTGATGTCTTCTGTTCTTCAACAGATAGTGGTTGAGCATAGTCAGGAGTTAGAGCTGCCGCGGGGGCTGGTTTATCCATGAATTCTGATAACGTTTGTAATTTGTAACCTTGCTGAATCCTCTTCACATTTTCAAGATCAGACGCATTAAAAAGCTGCGTACGATAAACAGCTAATGCAAATTCGGTTTCTGCAAAAATCACTTTCTTCACACCTTCTGGTTTTTCCCCTTTCCAGTTCGGACCTGCAATAACATAATTGCCGCTTTCGTTCCCGGTAGCGCGGCTGCCTATATAATCGAAGTTATGAGTATAGGCATCGATAAGTTGAATGCTATAATAGCGACCCTTTTCAAATTCTGGTACTGTAAGCACAAGCGGTTCTGTGCGCAGATCCATGCCAATCATAGAATAGGGGGTGTCTGAGTTTGGGGTCTGAACAGCCTTATCCTCCGGCGTGTAAACACGTGGAATGTTGATCAGGTGATTAAAAGGCGCTTTATACTCTTTATTATCATGGTCAATGAAGTAGGCATGCTGGATGCGATAGCTATCTACTACCGGGAAACCGTAGATATAGGCCTCTTTAGCGATGGTCCGGGCTTCTTCGGCGGCCACAACGTCATTAGTCTGCTCTTGTACTTTTGATTTGAATTGCTGGCTCATAATTGTTTTTTTAAAGATTATATTTTGGATTTCGAGAATTTATCTGCGTCTTCCACCACCTCCGCCACCACCTCTCATCGGTGCTCTGCCGCCCTGGTAACTACGCCCGGAAGACATGCGATTATAATTTTGGGTTTGCATATTTCCTCGTTGCCTGTTCTGAGATTCCCTGTTCATCTCCTGCATATTAAAACTGCCCCTGTTGTTTGCTGCATTCATACCTGCGTCTCTGTTTGAAACCGAGGGGCTGGTGGTCTGCCTGTTTGAAACAGATGGCGTGGATGCGGGACGGGTTGAAGCGGAAGGAGTATTGGCAGGCCTGGTTGAAGCAGATGGTCCATTCAGGTCACGGGTGGAAGCAGACGGCGTATTTGCCTGCCTGTTAGATACCGAGGGGTTTGCGGCAGTTCCACTTGTATTGTTCGGATTCACTTTTGGTTGAGGTCTTTCAGCAGATTCCCAACCGTTCCCGGTGTTACGATATAGCTCGCCATTTTTGCTTGCATACATATCGCCATCCTTTGTCCTGATAGCAGCTGTAGTTCCCCCCGCGGTTGTGATATGCCCTGCTGAAGCAGACTGCCCTTTTCCATTGTTAATAGTTGTTGATCCCCATTGTGCATGTGGACTCGAGTTTTGCCTGGTTGAAGCACTGGCACCTGTATATGGATTATATGCCTGGGCAGTGGTTCTGCTGCCATAGGGAGTGGACACAGATGCTCCCCTGGCATAAGTGCCTGTACTTGGATTATAACCCTGGGCTACGGTGGCTTTACCATAAGGTCCATAGGCAGTAGCGCTTCTTCCATACATGCCTGTATTTGGATTATATGATGCATGATAGGCGACCCTTCCATAGTGATATGGCGAATAAGCATACATTCCATAAGTCATTGCATAGGGATAGTACATCGGGTATCCATATGGAGGATAATAATAGAAGGGTGGGTGGTAAAAGCCGGTGCCGACAGCGATCATGATCCCAAGTGGAACAGCCACAGCGAAAACGCCAAGGTATCCCGCTGTATAGCTGGATTCAATAACGTTGGGACTGGTTACAGTTTGTGTAACATAGGTAACATTGTATACCGGTGAACTAACGGGTTGGGCATAAATTACCGGTGGAACAGAAGTAGAAGTTTGCCAGGGCCCGTTGGGAGTGTTTGAATTAAACCAGATTCCTTTTACGCATGCATAATATGCAGTATCATTCACTTTAATAACTTTTTCGGTTGTGTTCACAGCATACGACAAGCTGGTGCTATCAATTGGTTTAAATGTTGGTTCACCTGAATATGGGATGTTGACCTGTTTAGCAGCTTCGGTGGCGTTAACCTGGATTGTAGTTGGTATTTGTGCAATCATCACTGCATCTTTTGCCTGTTCAGTTCCTGGTACAAAAGGGAGTACAGCTGCAGCCGGACTGCTTTCTGGTATTTGTGCAAAATCGGCAGGCAGATCTGGTGTGGCATAGGTCCAGGGGCCATTTAAACTATTTGAGCTGAACCAACGACCGGCTGTTAAATAATAAAACTGTTTATCTGATCCGCTGAAAAAAATATCGCTGGTTGTATTTGTTGCGAATTTCAACTTTGTTCCGCTGATTGTTTTATAGGCTGGTTCACCTTCGAAAAGAATCAGTTCCGCCACTTTCTCAGAGTAAAAAATTCCTGGCATTTTTTTATCCGGTTTGGATACTGCAGGTACAGTTCCCTTAAGCATGGTCCAGTTGGTATCTTTTGCAAGATTGACCAGTGAGACAGGTATTTTGGCCGTGAAAGCCCATGGTCCTCCCGATTCTTTTGCCTGCTGCCATCCCAGTCCATCATAGAGGTACCAGGCACTATCAGGTGTGCTGAAAAACAATGGATAACCGGCATTAACAACATAGTCCAGGTTTTCTTTGCTGGCCGGAGCCCTCACCGGTGAGCCCTCAACCGCGAGTAGCAGAGTTGGTCTTTTGCTTGTGAATATCACCGGGGGATTGTTATTGAGTACGACGGTCTTTACAGTATCTACCTTTGGTGTGCAGGCAACTATTTGTTCGATAGACATAACCAGTGAACGGTCGGGCGACATAAAAGATCTTACCGTTTCTTCCATTTTTTTTGCGTCTGACTCTTCCAGAGAAGGAAAATTTATTTTTGAGGTAGAGAAATTATTAACTACAACCCTGTGTGTTTCCATGTTAGCCTCAGTATCTGCACTCATATATAACACGCCCGAAACTTCCTGGCCCTGGTTCGGTTTCAATGTAAATGCCATGCGGTAATGTAGTCTCTTATATTGTTCCCAACTATCTACCTGTGGTTGGTACATGGTAAGCACGGAACCTTCATTGGTTAGTTGTCTGGGAAATGTTACGTCCTGCGAAAACCCGGGTATGGCGAACAACATAATAACTATGACTGCCAGCAATCTCTTTTTCATAATAAAATGCATTTATTGTTGATGCTATACAAGCTTTCTCAGATTATTTATTTTTTGCTCAACCCCATCCAGGTTAATCAGGCCTTCGCGCGGATGATTTAGTTCAGTAATAAGGTTGAGGGTTAGTGTCATGACTAATGCATAGCCAAGCAATAAAACTATATTTCTCTTTTTACCTTTATAGTCGGATCCTAAAAGAAAAGCAGCTGTTAAAACAAGTGTGAGAAGTGTCCACAATACCAGTTGCGGCACCCTGCTGATTCTCAAGGCATCCCTTGTAGTAACAACATCAATCATGTCATTGAGAATAGGGATCATTTGTTGTGACCTTACTCTGAACTCCGGATCTTTTGAATTTTCCGCAACTGTTTTCCATATCCTCCCTGAAATCTCTTCAGCCTTAACTAATTCCCGGGACATTATGTCCTCATCAGACCCGGCATCATAGTAAGCAATCCTTGCTTCTACATATTCTTTGAAATTTTGCCTAAGAGGATTTCGGATACTGTCCGGGTACATGTCGCAACGGAGAATAGCTGTACCGATGGTATTTGCTTCTTCAACGATTACATGTCTTCGTGATTCAAATTTGCCAACAGCGAGTGAAAAAGTAAATCCAAGCAAAAGCGACATAACACCGAGTATAGATCCTTCAATAGAGCCCATACCTTCCATAACTTGTCCTGGATATTTTTCAAGTTGTCTTTTTTTATACCAATACCCCAACCAGTTCGCCAACAGGATGAAGGAAAATATTAATACAAAGAGGATATAGGTTGGTAGTTGAAAAAAGAGTGTGTCACCCATAAAAATGATTTGTTATTTTATCCTGACTGATATCGTGATCCTTCAATAGTAAAACAGAGTATCTGTGTATTAATCTCCTTGATGAATACAGCTAAAACACTTCGTTTAAGCCAAAGAAAAAGCCACCCGAGCCATATTTTCCTTTCGCGTAATCGATACAAAGCGTTGACCGGCTGTTCTTTTGAAGAAGTATGCGAAGCCCTCCACCAGCGGCCGGTTCAATGTATTGAAATAGTTTTTTGTCCAGATCATCTGAAGCGGTCTGAAGGTTTATAAAAGCAACGCCGCTTATTAGTTTATTCCGGGTAATAGGAAAACGGTATTCACTTTCGAAATAAGCGAACATGGGGCCCTTAAAGCGACCGATGGTATATCCGCGCCCGCTCCTGTTGTAAAGGTCATACCCGGTAGCCTGCAAGGCCAGATAAGGAATATCTCCATCGATTTTAAAAGAAGCCATATGCCAAAAAGCAAGAACATGCTCCGGATTTTTGGTGCTAAGGCTAATATATTTCCTGATATCGTATAAAAACTGAACTGCATTTTTTGTGCTTCCAAGCCATTCCTGGCTGAATGCAAAGTTGAAATCAGCATAGGTTCCTCCATAGGAACGGAGCGGGTGTTCTCTGCTATTATATTCGAAAGCCAGGAGCAACGCATTCGCTGAATATTTCTTGGGGCTGAATCCGTTTCGAAGGCTGTATCGGTAATGTGGTGTACTTGTCAGCGTTTCAAGTTTTTCATCATCAATATGATCGCGATAGTTAATACTTACCCCCAAACCTGCAAATAAATGTTTCCCGATTTTACGAAATACTCTCTCCGTTAATCTCAAATAACTGAATCTCGTGAGAAAGGCACTGTCACTGTTTGTACGATAATCTTTATTGCCAGTGCCTAAATTGTAGTCAGTTATCAGGAACTTTGATAACTGCCAGTTTCCTACGAAATTAAATTTGTTACCGGGAGTAAATACGTTGTGCCGCAGCTGAGCTGTGATAATGCCCTTAGAGGTATACAGCGCTTCAATGCCGAATGCAGACAGATCTGTGTTGCTTTCATTTCCGAATTGTTTGATAGCGGATGCCTTGGCCCCAATCACAAATCCAAAACTTGGATTATATCCTAAAGAGGGTAGTATTGCTATATTCCTTGACTTTTTTACTTTTGAAGTATCGGGTTTTTTATTAAACCATTGCCTTAATACATCGCCTACATCTTTAACGTTTGCTTCAGCTGTATCGTGGACTAAAACATCCTGGGCCTGCATTGCTGCTGAAAAACAACAAAGCAGGCAAAATATCACCAAGCTGGGTTTTAAATACACGGAACTTAAGATGGCAATTTTCTTCCCTGGCATGATGGATTATTCAATGACCTTGACAGACTGATCTAAATTATTTTCCTGATTGTGCGTTTCCCCGTTCACCCAGCATGCGGATCCCTCACCATATTTCCTGATAGTTCTCACCATTTTACTGACTGGAATATTCAGGTGTTTAAGTTTTGATTCGTGCACAAGTTTGATTATCCCCGACCTGGGATCAGGCGGTCCGGGAAAAAAAATGGTGGAATAACCACCAGTTTGCCGGTCAACTTCTATACCCAGTTTCCAGTCGTTATTCTCACTCACCAGGACTGAACGCCATTTATTATCAGCGTCACTTATTGCATCACTGGCCCTTGATTTAAGCATTGAATACCCGGGGATAAATACCAGGAGATTGTCTTCAATTTTTACAATCAGGGATTTAAACAATTTTTTTTCCGACAAAGTGCCTGCTATGAGACAGATCAATATAATAAGAACCAGGCTAATAAAGGTCAGCATCCCGATACCCAGAACACGTTGAAAAGGCAAGTACATTTTTATAGGCAAAATCAGTTTTTGTATAAATGAAATTGCTTTGCCTAAAATAAAAACGAGCAGGGTCATCGGAAGTAAAAAAAGCACAACTCCACTTAAAATTCGTTTCATTAAAGTCTGGAACCAGCGCATAATAAATTAGTAATCGTTTGAAGTTGCAACAAAGAGTTTTAATGCTCTCCATGATGTTTTCTCAGGAGTTTGCTGATGCCAAAAGCAACTACCCAGGTATCATATCCATTCCATTTTATGTCATATGCGAGGCTGACTCCAAATTCCCAATTGTTCTTCATTTCCCAGCCACTTTCAATGCCAAGTCTTGTAACAAAAAAGCTTCCTTCTTTTGCAAACTCACCGCCTGCGCCTCCCAGGAATGTCACATGATCTTTTGGTTTGAATAAGACAGATGCTATACTTGCAAATGGCCTGGTTCTTTCCAGTACTTTTTGGTCATGATCCTCCACTTCGAAGCTTTCAATCATCATATCGTTTTGTAATCCAACGGCCCAATGATTACTTATCCAGTAATCATAGTCTAAGCCCCATGAAGGAATGGCTTTCCAGCCCCGCTTGCCATTTTCCATAATACCCTGACTTAGATGAGAATGGCCAATAAGCAGGGAGAAACGGTGAGTACCTTTAAGATTTTCGTCTCCGGTTTCTTCCGTTTTTTCCTCCTGTCCAAAAATATTTATAGTTATCAGTAAAAAGACAACAATGGAGATCCGGTTTCTTTGCACTATTAATCAGTTTTGCTGGAAATATAATTTTACCTCCATCGTACGATACTGATCGCATATTCGCAGATGCTTATTTATCTCAATTTGCAAATGCTCACTTACCTTAAAAAGCCATCTTTTTTCATTTGTGCTGATACTACATCTGCAATGTCATTTACAGTTTTGTCTATTTTTGACGGATTCACTGTTTTAGTTGTGGAAGTCCAGAGTAATTTATCCGGGCTTACCGAGTAAATGGCGGATTCAATAAAATAGTTTTTGTCAGTTGTATAGTATCCGGGTGAAGAATATGCACCGGCGCCATAACCATAGTACCTTCCATAACTGCCGTAATAAACCGGGGAACTACCAGGCACATAGGAAGTTTCTTTTTCGACATCGGCCAAACGCATCAGAACTATATGTGTAAACTTTCCTTCAGTAAGCATTTTATTTAATACTTCGTCACTTGCCGCCTTCATTAATTCAGGGGTAAGCATAGTATAAGATGCAACGGCTGGTGTGGTAATCCCAACGCGTTTAACCAGTTGGTCTTCTATTAGCCTACGGGACGATTCGTCTTTTACCATAGCTACCAACAACGCCTTATTTGTTGGACCGGGAGTCACACTTGCGCCGGGTTCCTTCCAGGTTTTTACAATTTCTGTTGACGGTGAGCAGGAGACAAGGGCGCCAAGAACAAAAAGCGAGAGGATTAGATTTTTCATTTCCTGTAATTTTTAAGTTAAGTCTGAGTTTGATAAGTCGTGATGTTTGATAAATCGTGATTGATTTATTAGTTCTTTTGGGTTTTATCCAGCTCGCCGATCAGGGGAATATTATTCTGGACAAATCCTTTCCAGGCGGTTTGCAGATAGATCTCCAATTGCAACAACTTTGCTGCTTTTACCGCTCCCAGCGATTTTTTGAGTTTCCCATAGTACTCCTGGTTCAATTTGTCAAGGCTGATTGTGTTTGACAAAGCTCCATTCGCAGTTTTATCCGCCTGGGCAGCGTTGATCGAATCAAGTGAAGCATACTCCTCGATCAGCTTGAGCCTTTCAGTTGCAAGTTTTTCTCTTTTCTTCTCATATTCGCTATATATCGGCCAGAACTTTCCTCCTTCCTGTACATCCAGCGCCATGTATTCTTCAACAAGGGTCTTTTTGTCTTTTGAATAAGCCTTCTTGATATAATCCAGCTCCGGATCTGCAGATTGTGCTTTTACGAATACAATTGAAAGCATAAAAACAGCGGTGAGAATAAATAACTTTTTCATGTTGATTTTTTTTGCGGTAATTTTTTTTGATGTGCTGTAAAGTCTTGTAATGTTTGCTAAAATGTCTGAAGAATGGAGATTGACAGTTCACAATTGTTTCTAATTACGTGCCAGATAACTCAAAGTATACTGAACTGTCCCCTAGCTTGTTGATTACTATAGAGAAGAAAATTTTTCGTTTTAATTCACCACGAATGCTGCTTAAAAAGATGATTACCGGATATCGGAGATTCACGAAATGTCGTAAGTAGTTTGAACGTAAGTAGCATACTATCCATGGTTTTCACGAATAGTTTCCGCCCCATATCAACCTGTTTATCTTTATAGTTTTGCTGTTTTTGCAATTTGGTATTGAACTAATCTTCACGATCAATCGTCCGGCGGATGTCGGACACAATTTGTCCGGACTTTTAAGTTTATCAATCGATCCGCTTATTAATTAAATTAAATGGAAAAGGATTGGAATATGGGTGACAACTTTCTGCAACTAAAATTTAATTGGTAAATTTATTATGTCGGTATCTCTTCTCCACTCAACCTTCCAGTTTCGGTTATGCGAACCATTGCAACCAGGGTTTCCCTGATAATTATTTCTCTGACGCTATCCCTGACGGGCGTTGCACAAAAAACAGATAAGGTCTTTCTGAAGAATGGTGACGTGATAACTGGTGAAATCAAAAGCATGCAGCTGGCCAAACTTAGCTTTGACATGAATGGACCGGGAATTATTAGTATTAAATGGGAAGAAGTAGTACAGGTAAGATCGGTTAAGACATTCCAGGTTACCCTGCAGAAGGGGGATGTGCTGCTTGTGAAATTAGACAGCCTTTTTTTTACAAGCCAGCATGTTAACCTGGACGATATTGTGGAAATCGTGCAGATAAAAAATACTTTTTTTAAAAGACTTTCAGGTGATGTCAACTTTGGATTCAATTATAATAAATCAAGTGACATATTTCAATTGAACTTCGCAGGTTCGATTACCTACCGCAAACCAAAGCTGGAGCGTAATTTTAGTTTGAATACCGTACTCTCCAGGGCCTCAAGCGATACGATTACGTCCAAAAAGCAGGATGCAACTTTCAGTGATCTCAGAAAACTGAAACACCTCTATTATCTGATGAGTACATTGGGATGGGAACGAAATACGCAGTTGGATCTGGCTAATCGTTACCTGGTGACCTTCGGAGGCGGTAAAATTCTGTTTAATAATAATCACCAACGGCTGCTAACAGGTGTGGGCATTTCGTACAATGAAGAAAAATTCTACGAGAGCAATGCTTATCAAAGCAATGTGGAGGCATTGGCTATAATCCAGTTCAAGAAATTCCATTATTCATCGCCTAAAATAAGCATTGATGCACAATATGTGGTTTATCCCAGTCTTTCAAACTGGGGAAGGGTGAGGATGAACCTGCAGGTTAATACAAGTGTTGAAGTTTTTAAAGATTTCATGGTTGGGTTTACATTTTACGACAACTATGATAGTCGACCGTCTGCAGGTGCAGCCTCCAACAACGACTATGGTCTGACCTTTAGCATTGGTTACAAATTTGGGAAGTGAAATATGACTAATAGCCAGCGGTTTTAATTTACGGTGAATGTCTGCTTCCGGTAATTAAAATGCCTCAGCGAAACTGAAATATGTTCCTTTAATTCCGTTTGGTCCAAATCCAAAATCAAGTCTCAGATTGGTATTGTGTTTTGTATCTACCCTGATTCTTAAACCCGCACCATACGATAGCTTCCAGCCATCGAGGGTTAAGTTACTGTATTTATCCGCTACACGTCCTGTTCCGACCCATCCGACCAGGCCGAATATATTCCAGACCGGTGCCCGATATTCAAACTGGGCATCGACAAGCACTTTATCCCGATATGCTCCCTGGTAATAACCACGCATCTGTTTATCGCCGCCCATCATTGAAAGTTCATAAAATGGTGTATTACCACCATTGTAATTTGTAGTTGCCTGCAGGGCGATTACATGTTTTAACCAGGGGTTGAAATATTTTCTTAAGTCCAATTCGAAATGTGTGAATTCGTATTCACTGAGAAATTCAGGATGCGTTACCAATACAGCCATCACAAGACCGCCTTGTGTTGGATTATAACGATTAAGCCTGTTATCATAAACAGCAGCGAGGCCAGTCCCAAAAGTAAATCCACCTTTTAATCCTGAAACTTTATCCTTGATCAGGAAACTATTGCTATCAGTTTTTACATTAAAATAGCTTGAAATATCAATAGGGACACCAACATAAAAAGATTTTTTAACCCTTACGAGGTTAGTCGCAAAAAACTTAATTCTTTCAGCCTCCACCTCTTCGACTCCCTCCCTGGTTACGTCATTACCAATACCAAAAATATACTCAGGTTGTTTCCGGTAATTAAAATAGGCAAGGATCATATATTTGTTTTCCTTGAAAATCAATTCGGTTGAAACGGAAAAGTTTATCCTGCCTTTGGTGGAAAAAGTTACTACCTCCGATAATTTGGATGGTTTGGAAATGGTATCTTTTTTTGATAGTTCAAAGATGTTGTTTTTAGCGAGGCCGAAAATATTCCCTGCTTCAGGTGAATAGGTAATTATTGGTGCTGGAAATATTTTAAAAAAGTGTTCTGCTTTTTTGTTGAACTGGTCAAACTTTGATGGGGCCTTTTTTTGCAATGAAGTATCGGGCAGCATATGAGAAGTCGAATCGGTTTGCGCGACAGTCGTTAAAGATGAAAGAGACATTATAGTGATACAAATGCTTTTCCAGGTTGGGATCAGATAAATGTATGATATTTTCATGTGCTTGAGTTAGTATTTACAAGTGCCCGAGTCGTACTTTGATTGCTATAACCCTGGTTGACTTTTATGTTATCTTTCAATAATGTTCTTACCCACTATTCTTTTTTTTGAGGTTCATCTCTTTGAATAAAAAATACCTGGCACCTACATCTAGACTCCATTGATAGCGTCCTGCAAAATCACCGAAGATTCCGGCACTTGGCGTAATCCAGGCATTAATCCGCGGTGTTAACACATATCCCAACCTGCTTCTCAGGTTCATTGATAAACCGCCGTTTATATAATCAAGAAACCATTCAGGCGCCACTACCATCCAGGTTCGTTTTGAAAAAGTTTTGACCATTATAAACTGCAGTTTCGTAAAACTGATATCAGCTCTCTCTTCATCGCCGCTTACAGAGTTAGTTTGTTGAAGTACCAGGGAAAGAAGCATTTTTCGCTTTGGTATTACCTTTGAATAGCTGACAACCGGAATCAGTAAATTTTTACCGGTACCAAGTATGGGAGACTGAGCAGTATTCAGGCTGATCTCCATGGATGCTGTAAACGCTGATAGCTTAGACTCAAAAAATTTGAAGCCAAGTAAGCGAAATGAAATGTCACCCATGCCAGAAGTCTTGTAATGTGCCGGCGCATTAAATGTATTATTGACATAAGGGAGATCAACCCTTGTTGTGAATCGCTTCCCGATCTTCACAATAGTTCTGACAATAGTCTGATTTAAATAGAAATCATGTTTCTTGTAATACTGTAATTCATTAAAGACTTCTATCCGGGTAAAAAACTGTGATGGGTCCTCGGCTTTGGCGCTGTTGCTTATTGCAGTAGTTGTATCCGCTACATTTTGTGCATAGATAAAAACTGTAAAATGCACCAGGAACAATAAGAAAGCCAGTTTAGCCATTTTGTTTTTTTGAAATTATCGCCCACTTATTGTTCCTTTTGTTTTTTGTTTTTTTTCGGATTTTTTCCAATCGGAATTCCGGCTGTTAAATACAGGACCCTGTTATACTGATTGGGCGTTGAATCGTCAACTACAACATCGATAAGTCCGTAATAATATTGGAGGTTCAGGTTCATTCCATTGCCTTTCATAAGCCGATAACCAATGCCTAATGCAAGGCCTCCATCGAGTGCATGATAATTATCCCTTGTATCCAGCTTATATCTCAGGTCCTTTTTGTCTTCTACTGACCTGGTGAACTCGTCAATACATTTGCTTCTTAATCCCAGTTGTATACCACCTTTTACAAAAAAATGATTTTTGAAGCTGTATTTCATCACTACCGGGACATTGAAATACCTGAGTTTTCTCGCAACGCTACCGCCTTGAAGAGCACTGTCGAGACCTGAATTGTTCAATGAGTAAACGGGCAGATCATCGGCGCCCATCGGAGACTTTACTATTACACCGGTATTCAGCATCCAATTGGGATTTTTAAGTTTGAAATCGAAATAAAAACCAAGATTAAAACCCTGCAGGCTATTGGTGTTGTCAAGATTTTTTAAAGCTGACCAATTGAGTCCCCCTTCTAATCCGAATTCTATCTTCCCGGTGTTAAGTTTGTCTCCCAATAAAAGAGAGATCAGCACCTGTGAATTTGATGTAAATGCTGACAAGAAAAATACTGTGATAAAAAAGAATTTTTTCATGGGCTAGTATTTAATTGTTACAAACCGAAACGGTATTGTAACCCGCCTATAAACTGCTGACGACTGCCAAGAAAACCATATTCTGCTCTTACCATCCAGTGCTTATTCAACTGAAATTGTCCGCCGACAATAAAATTCCACATGTCCTTTACTCTTTTGTTTAATGAATATTGAATAGTGGAATTATTTGCAGTGCCAAGTGCCCCTTCTGCCGCTGTCAGGATATTTGCCGCTTTTGCAAGGGTCCTGTTAGCTGTTTCATATTTGGCTTCATTGATCGGGTTGTTTTGTTGAGGAGGTGTAAGACCATTCCACCAGGTATCGATCTGGGCTTGTGTTTCGGCTACTTTTTGCTGACCCGCATCAATTTTTGCAGCCGCTTCGCCGGCACCTTCTATTACATCACTGATAGCAATCGATCCATTTGTAGCGGCACCATATTTTACACGGAACCCTCCAACCCATAAAGCAACATTTTGCTCTGGCTTTTTGAGTTTAAAGGATTTTCCTAAACGGGGGCCAAACACAAATGAAAATACTGGCTTATCCAAAGCACTTACATCGGTCCATGTAAAGTTCATGTCAAGCGCAATCCAACCTCCGCCGACGCCCATGGTAGGAGTTAAACCAAATCCTACTGTTGTGGAATTGAAATTGGCCTTCGTCGAATAACTTGTAACTTCTTTCCAGTTATTGCTGCTATCCGGTACATAGATTCCAAAACCAACAGCCGTTGAGGGCCTTGCAGCTGCAACAATTCCATAAACGTTTAAAAAAGGGAGTATCCAAACATCGGGTCTGATGTTGAAAGCAGTGGCTTCAGATACTGCCTGGTTGAAGCGTATGATTTCATCCAGGTCATAAGGCTGGCCGTTATTAAACCCCACTTTCAGATCTTCGATTACAAGGTCAGACTTTTGCCAGAATACATTCACACCAATACCGGCAGAGTAGGGCAGGTTATATCCAAGTTTGGCAACTTTCTTCCCGAGAATTGGTAACGCATATGGATACTCGATGTTTGCCAGGCTGTCTCTGAGATCCTCGTTCTTTTTACCAACTTCTTTATTGGTATATACTTGAGAAAACACGGAAGATGAAATGAGGACCATGGGAAGGATCCGGATAGCCTTAGATAGAAATCGCTTTATATTATTCTTGAAAAACATAATACAGATTTAGGGTTTAGCTATTCGCCTGTTGGAGCTTCGATTGTATATCCAAGTTGTTTCAGAGCATCAGCTTCATTATAAAATGTTCTGCTGTGTACAATTTTTCCATTTTCGATCCGGTAAACAGCATTTACCCACAAATTGATCGGGCCTCTTCCGTCTTTGTATTTTATGGTGAGATAAGCCCAGTTCAGCACCCAGTCACCAATAGCTTCGCCTTCAGTAGATGTAACTGCTATTTCTTTATGCCTTGTATATTCAAAAGATTCGTAAAGATTCTCGGCGTTAAATTTAAAGGCCTGGACAGCCTCTTTTTTGGTAGTTGAATCACCAACTGAGGGCCCATATCCAACATAGCTATCGGCAAGGAGAGAATCCATGGTCGCGACATCTTTTGTTTCCACAGCCTTCATAAATTTTTTAGCAATCTCAAGGTTCTCTTTTTCCTTGTTGTCCTTATCTTCTTTGCAGGAATAAAGGCTGATGCTTAATACGATTAACAATAGTAGTTGCTTCATGATCGGTTTAGTTTTTGTTGATTGATATGTATGTTTATGATGTTTTTTTAAAAACAACAATCATTTGATTCTTCAACTAGTTATTTGATAGTGTATCCCTTTCCTTCAAGACAAGCAGAAAATCCTTTCACAAAAGTGGCTTTGATATCTGCTTCCTGGCTTTTTACATTCGCTTCTGCCTGTTGATTTGCTCCTGCCTGTGCTTGTTTTCCAGCCCTTCTTCCGGCTAATCCACCTGCCACAGCGCCAATAGCGGCACCTTTACCGGCATCTCCTGCGATTGCTCCGATAGCGACACCCGCTGCTGCTCCTTTTGCTGCTCCCTTTACTCCACCGCCTGTTGGTCCTGACTGTACTTCTGCGGGTGCGACTTTAGGAAGATTCAATGGGTCAATTCCTGTTTGTTCGATTGACCATTTGTAACATTCGAATTCATCTTTTTTCTGTTGATCCTTGCTTTGCCCTTTTGCTGGAAACACAATTAATTTCAAGCCCTGCGACATCTGGTTATACGTCATTTTTGAAGTGTCCGGTAAAGATGGCGGTGCCTGGGCTAAAGCTGTTTGAAAGATCCCCAGGATAAACAATGGTAAAAACAGCCCCGCAACTGCTTTAGAGAAAAAATTTCGTTTCATTTTTTTTGGTTTTAATAAATAATAACAATAGATAGTATTTGATTCAAGCTTATTTGATTCTGGCAAATTGTACTTTGTATGTATTTCCTTCTACCGCCTGAAAATATTCCCCCGCCAGCATGTCTTTGTCCTGGATATAATACAGGTTGTATTTTGATCCCGGGTAATTCACATCCCTCAGTTCAATATAGATATTCAGAATACTGTCCCTGGTTGACCAGCGTGTATCTGCTACATTTATTGAGCTCGGATTGAAATAGCCAGCCTTTATTTTACCGTTCACATAGAGTTCCGATATTTCGAGCCTATATTCAGCATCCGTTCTGATCCAGTTGCCGGTTACAATTGTCCGGTCAATTGATTTATATTCTTTTATAATAGCAGACTCACCCTCACTGATTTCGGTCTCAGCTGCCTTATCATTGTTCAGTGGTTGATTGCAACCTGAACTGAATACTGCTATTGCAGCAATAAGTATTAATCTATATTGGGTTTTAATCATCATTCAATTAAAAGTCTGTTTAACGTTCATAACACTAGTGGTTCCAGATTTACAGTTGTTTCAAGCATTAATTTTCTGGTATTGTTGATTGTGATTTTAATTCCCTTGCATGCAACTGTTCGTGAAGGATCATCAATGGTCTTTGGTTGACTGGTATTAATCCTAATTCAGGGCGATCCAATGCAAAAATCAGGCACATCACCACGGAAAAAGTAGTCGCCAGCAACAGGTTGATTCCATAACTTCCCTTACCTGAAACCCCGAACTGGTAACCAAGCACCAGCATAGATAAAAATCCGATGATAAATAATACAAAAAGGATTGCTTTAGGTATCCGGTATACAATTACTAATGTTACCCGCTCGTAATAGGCATCTATGACATCGTTAACAGCACTTGTGTATAAGGCATATACTTCAGAACTCCGGTCCTGTACAGCAAGAGCTTCTGTATAGCTCCAGAGTGAATCAAGTATCTTCCGGGAATTCATGAAAGCGTAATCCATTTTCGATAGGTCTTTTAAGAGATCTACCCGCAGGTCCACATATTCAACCAGGTGTTTTTTGGTCGCTGACCGGTAAGGCTCCGGGATTAAACCCGCACGTAAATAAACAATCCTGATATCTTTTACTTCTTCCATTAGCATAGCTTTTCGTGCATCATAACGATTGGCAGCTATCTGGAATGTAAACGCCAGCATGAAAGCCAGAAGCCCAAATGCAGCTGAGACAACAGATTCAATAGGAGTATGTTGTATGTCTAAATCAGTCTTGCGATGATACATACCAACCCGCTGACCGACAAACAGGGGAATGATGACGGCTGCGAGGGGCAAAAGGAACATCCATGCTATCTGGAGTAAAGAAGAAAGAGTCATACCTGTTGCCATTTTTTGATGTGGATGTTTTTAATGTGTGATCAATTCATATTGCTTACACGAAACGCTTGAATATCGGCAATCGGACCATGAACTATTTTCTCATCTTCCCCAAGAGTGAAATAAGCACCTGTAAGCAATTGGAACTCCATGGAAGACATAAATAATTTCATCGAATGCCCGTTCAGCCAGAGTGAAAAAAAATGGTAATGTCCATCATTAAACACATCAGTAGAAAGACTATGTTCTATGCACTCAGCCGGCAACTGGTTAAAGACAAATCTGAATGTTTGTTCAAATTCCTTCCTTTTGTTACCAGGAACATCGCCTGAAATTCTTAGGAAGTGAGGAGTATTTTTTTCCATCTTGCTAACCAATTTTATTTCGGGGAAAGTGGTGAATTGAGTACAGAAATACTGTGAAGATTCTTTCAATAGATGTTCAGGTGTTGCTAATTGTATGCCAGATGAAAAACATGCACCTCCAGACACTCCGTATTACATTGATTATGATAGAAAAGAAAATTATTAGCTTGTAAATCTTCATCGATGGGGTAAAACGTATTGAATACCGCATATCGGAGATATACGAAATATCGTAAGTTGCCTTGAGATAATTGTAGTTGAATCACGCCCTTTTACACGGTATCATGTTTCCATGGAACCGCGATTTTTAGTTTCTTCATCCGGGATCTTAGCGTGTTGGGATGCATCACAAGCTTTTCAGCGGCACCGTTTTCTCCATTTATTTTCCAGTTGCATTCCTGCAATACTTTAAGGATATATGCTGTTTCTACCTGTTCAAGAGAATTTGTAGAAGCCGTTTCGGTTTTATTGGTTTCAATATGCTGATGGAACCAATCCAGTTTAAGCGTATGATTATCACTTGAGATTACGGCGCGCTCGATTACGTTTTTCAGTTCACGGATATTGCCGGGCCACTCATAGTCACAAAGACGATTCATATCTGCCTTTGAAATGTTCTCAAATCGTTTACCATGCTTCTTTGATTTCTTTTCTATAAAGTACTGAATCAGTAAAGGGATGTCTGCATTTCGTTTACGGAGTGGGGGAATGGTGATAGGAAAAACGTTAAGCCTGTAGAAAAGATCATCTCTGAACCTGTTTTCTTTAACTTCTTTTTCCAGGTCGGAATTGGTGGCAGCGATTACTCTCACATCCACTTTAATGGTTTGATGGCCGCCGACTCTTTCGAATTCACCGTTTTGTAATACACGTAATAATTTTGGTTGAAGTACCAGTGGCAATTCCCCAATCTCGTCAAGGAAGATTGTCCCGCCATTTGCTTTTTCAAATCTGCCCATCCGGGATTGAATTGCGCCGGTAAAAGCCCCTTTTTCATGACCAAATAATTCATCTTCGATCAGTTCGGCAGGCAAAGCGCCGCAGTTCACCTTCACAAAAGGCATCTTGCTTCGCAGGCTTGTTTCCTGTATGAGGTCAGCAAACGCTTCTTTTCCCACACCTGTTTCGCCCAGTAACAAAACACTGGCATTGGTTGGAGCTACCTGTTTTGATTTTTGAATAGCATAGATAAAAGGGCGGCTTTTACCGACCACTTCCTGATGCATTCCTGTTGGTATGATGTCTTCGTGCTGTTCCAGGTTTTCTTTCTCCAGTTCCGCTTTTAATTGTTGTACCTGTTGTAAAGCCTCCTCCTGTTTGGTTATATCAGAGCCTATACTCATTCTGCCCATCAGGTCCCCATTGTCGTTGTATAATAAATCACTCGTCCAGTTGATTATTTTCTCTTTTTTGTCTTTCGTCAGAACGGCATTTTTATTTTTTGTTATAACTCCGTTTGGCACCACCATTCCATCAAAGCCTGTTTTGTTACCGGAGTTGCCCGGGACACTCAAACAATGATCTGACCAGTTCGTATCTATTAACTCTGATGCGTCTTTGTAACCAAGCAGATTTAATCCATAACGATTGATATATTTTATCCTCCCGGCAATGTCAGTGTTTATAATGACAAGCTGAATCTCTTCCAACATTGATTGCCAGCGGCTCTCTCTTAAGCCAAGTATTTTTTCAAGATGATATTGTTTATCCGGATTTGCCTGCAGTTGTATCCCGATAATCAGGATAAACGCAAGCGGGCAAAGGTTGAAAGGGAAGAAAATAGCGGTCCAGTCCCCGGTTAAATTATCGTTGCTTAGTTGATTGATAGCACCGAAGACATTCAAAACCGTAAACACAACCAGGGCGACAAAAAGGCATAAGGCTTTTGGCCTTTCGGTTTTGTATTGGCGAAACCCGGCATAAAAACCATGAGCTATGATGACCGCCAGTATGCTGGAGGCAGTCGCAATCCATACTTTGTCAGTACTCCTGGTTGAGGTGCCAATCATTAATATGTAAGAAATAACTATCGAAAGCGTTACAAGGAAAGGCACCAATTTGGGTTTATAACCAGTATATAACGAGATAAACCAGGGAAGCATAGCTATAAATGAAAAGCTGAATAGTTGTTTCACATTTATATTGGTTGGATAGGGTACAGTATCCAATAAAATGAAGCCGCTGGGAGGGAGTAATATAAATATGACAACGGATAAACACAGCAGAGAGAAAAACAGATCAATTTTTTTTCCGCTCTTATGGAGAAAGGTTAACAGGCTGATTAGTCCTATTGCCAGTGCGATGCCGGAAGCTAAAATTGCGGCGGCGTAGTAGAATGTTTCCATTGGCTTATATATAAGTGTTAGCGACCTGGTTAAAATCTGTATCCAATCATTACCATATACCTGAAGCCTATACTTGTAGTATTTGCGGATCCTTTTTTCTGAAATTCTCCTTCATCAATAATCTTATTGTAACCTGGAAATTTTTCTGCCAAAGCATCGTTTAACTTTTCAAAAAATTTCTGTTTGTCCTCTTCAGATAAATTAGAACCAAGAGATGCTTTTAAATTATAGGTTGATACACCAGGACCTGCAAGTATCATATCCAGGGAGATTCGTTTCCAGAGTATAAACTGGTATCCCAATTCAAAACCAAGCGTATGCGTTGAAAGCGAAGTTTTTGATTCTATATTCTGAGTGGCGCCTCCGCTGGAGCTTTTCAATGCCCAGGTATTTGTTTTTTCAAAAAAATTGTAAGAGTAATAAGGTCCGATATAAACACCCCTTGGTGCATTGTACTTATTTTCTTTTGAAAGATAGAAGCGATAATCAACTGAAAAATTAAAACCTTTTTCGCCGTCGCTTGAATTGACTCTCAGCGAGTCACTGTTTATAAGATTAAGGGTTGGAAAGCTTGCCCGGCCAATATTTACGGAGATCGACTGATGACTATTAATCAGCCTTTCATATCCAAAAATGAGGGACTTACTACTGAAGATTAATGGATTCGTTATGTTAAAACGAAAGGTGTTCTTATGAATTTTTTCTCCTGCCACCTTTTCCTGGGCCACCAATCCCTGGAACATAATGTGGAAGATCAGTATTAACAAAATAGCATTTTTCATACTCCTGGTTTTGCGAATCTTTACCTTCTCAATGGCAAATACTTCGAATTGATTTATGCAACACTCTAGAAATTAAAGCCAAGTCTTATTACAGTCCGAATGTATTTACATCATATAAAAGACGACTTTCATCGCTTCCGTTTTGATAATCTATACTTATGATTTTGTATCCACCGGTTAGTTGGAAAAGTTTGGAAAAGCGATAGCCCGCATAGGCCTGTAATTGCCATACAAAGTCTGACCCAATTCCAAATCCGCCCAGGTCGCCGCGGAACTGGTAAATAAATTTTTTGTCTGATTTACTATTTATGCGCGCTATAATTATGGGATCCAGCCATGTATGTGATATAGATTTGCTCCGAAAGTTTGTGCCGCCACCAATTGTATTTGTAACCAGGTCTGCACTCGCTTTAAGATTATTTAGCCTTCCTCCAATGCCTGCTTCAAGCCAGGGCAATACCCTTGCCAGGCCTGCGACTTCCCACGAAAATTGTTTAAAATTTACATCGCCGCTATTTATAAATTTATCAGGTGTTGCATTTTCATCCAGGTTCATATAAATGAGGTCAGAAGTAAATGCCCATTTATCACTGGCCATTTCCAGGTATAAAATAGCTGCGATCTTCATGTGGCTGAAAACGTCTCCGGGGTCAGCATCAAGTTTAGTGTCCGGTAATGTACCTACACCGATGGTCCCATTTAGATTCGGAAACATCAGGTATGGTTCTACAACAAAATTCCATTTTTTCCTGGTTTTGAGACTGTCTTGTGCAGCAACTGAAAAAACAATTAAAATAATGCATTGCAAAAGGCAAAATGCTTTTGTAAGACCACGGTTTATGTAACTGGTTGTAGACATTGAACGAAATTTTGCTCCAACGGTAACCGTTATCGTTGGTTCTCCCAACGTGGCATAGCTATTACGAACAGTTTAACAAAACCCTCTGCTCAGGTGAAAGAACCTTTTTATTTTATTTTGCCGGTCTGGTAAAGTACTAGCTGAACCCGGAGTTTTACATTCAGTATGTAGCTGCAATTAAGTCAAAAGAAAGGGATCGGCAAATCAGACACAGCCTGCTTTTGAAACAACTTATAATTTTATGCCTTTTAATTAGTTTGTTTCACCGGGTGCGACTTTAATTCTGCCGCTTTTAGCAGCAGCCTGAAGGGCCCTGAAATCTTTTTCATTCTGGGTGGCATAATCAAATGCAAACCGAACCATTGCCTCATCCAACTCATTACTATTTCCTGCATAACCTGCAATCATTGCGGCATCGCCCGATTTTGCATGTGCCAAAGCAAGGGCCCAGCTGCAAAGGCTGCAATAGGCAGGCATGTTTTCAATCTTCACTGTCTGCGGATCAAATTCCACTCCTCCTTTCATATCGCGGAGCTGTCGCACATAGAAATGAAAGCCATCATATTCTCCCCAACCCAGGAAAATATCAGGCGCGCCCTGTATAAGTCTTTGTCCCTGCACAACCCGCTCGCCCGCATTTGCATATGACGATTTCGCCAGAAAAGGTTCCAGCACCGATGCCTGCGCTTCTTTTACTTGTAAAAAAAGCGGATCTTCTGAATGGGATCCTTTAAGAAATATTATCCAGCACCTTGTGCCTACACTTCCAACACCCACTACTTTCCTGGCTACATCCACAATCTTATAATGACTGAGCAGTTTTTTCCGGTCATCCCCAATTGAAATCTTGTATGACTCAAGTAAGGCTGCGAGCGCTTCCTCAATTGGTAGCCCGGCCTTTGTATGCGTTTCATGGATTACGAAGGGTGGATCATCCTTCAGGCGGTGAGTGTCGTCTACTATATCTGTAATTTTGCCGAGCACCTGTACATGTGTACGTGACCTTGCTTTGGTAGTTATTTTTTTAAGACCCTTCTGTTGTGCAGAAGTGATGGTTTTAAGAATGTCTTTTTCCCTGATAGTTGCATACCACAATTCCATATTTCCCATCTCTGCATATTGCCTGATACGTTTTCTATATGTGCTTACTGCTGCGCGTACTGAATCTGTACATAATGCTGTATCTGCTCCCAGGAATTTTCCACCTACAATTATACTCGCCACCAATCTTTGCAGATCCCATTCCCATGGACCGGGAAAAGTTTCATCGAAATCATTGATGCCGAAAATGAGATTACGTTCGGCAGACGCGAAGACGCCGAAGTTTGCTATGTGCATGTCCCCACATGCCTGGACATTAATTCCGGTGTTTTCTTGACCAGCCGCGAGATCCCCTGCCATAACTGCGGCGGCACCGCGAAGAAAAGCGAATGGCGAACTAAGCATCCTGGCATAACGAATAGGTACCAGGTCCTGCACGCGCGACTTGCCCTGTTCTTCTAAAATAGCCACAGGATCAGCGCGATTGGAGGCTACCTCAAAATCACCCATTCTTGCCCTTGGAAAATTTCTCCGTAGTTCTTTACCTGCAGCCAATCGTTCCCCGATAGTCCGGTCTTTTTGTCGAAATTCACTTTTCGGTTCTGCCCACATAAAACTGATTTTAATCGAGTTACTTTAACCGGGGTTTCGATAAGGAGAAAACACACCAGCCCAATAAAACAGCATGAAGGAAAACTGCCGGCCATAAACCAGGCCCGGAGATTCCCTTAAAGAGTCCTGCATACACCAGTAGTGTTATAGAAAATACATTATATCCCAGCATTGTTTTAACCATCAGGTATGATTGGCTATCATCCCTTGAAAACAAACATGCAATAGCAATAGTAAACAATGTTGCTCCTGCAAGTCTTCCTGTTAATATCGCAACCGGGTCAGTAAGGGAACTTCCAAGTAATATCGAAACCAGGAATGAAGGCACAATAAACAGCCCTATCCCGGTGATGGCCTCAATTAATCCTGTAATCCTTAATAATGATTTCATTCATTTCCATTTGCCAGACAATAGTATCAAAGTTTAATATGAGAATCCATTTAATTAGAGTTATTCACTGTTAAACAGTTAATTTAACGTGCAACTGGCATCTGTATGGCCAGTGATTAACAAACGACGATTAAACTGCTGTTTTTAATTTAGATACATCATGAAAAATGCCATCATGCTTCTCCTTTTTAATTTGACCATTACAACATTCTTGTATAGTCAGAACGGTTTGCCTGATAACAGGCAGCGCAAAGATCTTAGCCTCCTGGTTGATAAATATTCACAAGCGAGGGAAAACAGGGATACGACTTTGCTTAAAAATATTTTATCCGGAGATATTGATCAATTGGTTTCTACAGGCGAATGGAGAAATGGAACAGAGTCTGCAGTGAAAGGAATGTTGAATAGTTCAGCATCAACTCCCGGTACCAGGACTCTTGCTATTGAGAAAATAAAAATGTTGAGTCCGGTTATTGCAATCATCGATTGCAGATATGAAATTCAAAATGCATCCGGAAATCCGAAAAAGATGTGGAGTACTTTTATAGTTGTGTCTCTTAAAGGGGTTTGGAAGATAAGTGCTATAAGAAACATGTTGCCGGTAGCCTCATAACTGTGCGGTTCAATAAATTGTTACCAAAATCCACTCACGATATTTCGTAAATCTTCGAAATCCGGTAATCATAGCCGGGTCGTGATTTTTCTATTGTTCTTCTTCAAAAATTTTCTTTTCTATAGTAATCAACCAGCTATGAGCCATTGCTAAGTGCCTTTTTTCTATTGGCACGCTATTGGACTTAATTGACCACTATGGGTATGATGCTTCGGCAAACTTTCTTTGTTTATCTCCCCGCTTATCGCATATAGGTCAACGTTAATAAAAATCAGGTTAGCAAAAGCACCGTTATTAGTGATCACTCGTGCTTTTAAATGTAATAGACAAGAATTTTATTGATAAAGAATTGATTGATAAACCATCTGAATTTATATATCAAAATAACAAGTTTATAAAATGAAGAGCAAAATCAAATTCACTACACTGCTGACTGTTTTAGCCATAGTGGTTTTCAGTTGTAACCAATCGGAACAAAAAGAAGTAAATGTTTCCTCAGCAGATTCTGCCACAACAGTTGAATTTGATCGTACCATTCTTCCTGTTAAGGAACCAACTTATTTAAACGATACCACTTCGGATGCGAGGATTGCAAAAGCTCCGCAACGATTTGTTGTAAAGGCCCCGGCGAAAGCTCCGAATATAGTGATAGTGCTAATTGATGACCAGGGCTTTGGTGTGTCCAACGCTTTCGGGGGACCGGTCAATGAACCGACAGCGGATAAACTGGCTGCAAACGGCTTAAAGTTTAATCGTTTTCATACCACTGCATTGTGTTCTCCAACACGGGTAGCTCTACTTACCGGGAGAAATCATCACCTGAATAATGCTGGTGCTATCATGGAACTTGCCACTGCATTCCAGGGGAATACCGGGATAAGGCCAAATGCGATTGCTCCATTGGCGGAGATGCTTCGTTTGAATGGATACAGCACGGCAGCGTTTGGTAAGTATCATGAAACTCCGCCCTGGGAGGTATCTGTTTCGGGACCTTACGATCGCTGGCCCACACATTCAGGCTTTGATAAATTTTATGGATTCATCGGTGGTGAGACCAATCAATGGGCACCAGCTGTTTACGATGGTACTGTAAGAGTTGAAACGCCTCATGATCCCAATTATCATTTTACAACAGACATGACTAACCAGGCCATAAACTGGGCAAGCGCACAGAAGACCTTAACTCCTGACAAGCCATTCTACATGTATTTTGCGCCTGGGGCAACGCATGCACCTCATCATGCGCCCAAAGAATTCATAGACAAATACAAAGGTAAATTTGATCAGGGTTGGGATAAGCTTCGGGAAGAAACATTCGAAAGGCAAAAGGCTTTAGGTGTGATTCCCAAAGATGCAAAATTGACTGCACGTCCTAAGGAGATCCCAGCCTGGGACTCTCAAAGTGTTGCTCAGAAAAAATTATTCGCTCGGCAAATGGAGGTTTTTGCAGGGTTTGCAGAACACACGGATAGTGAGGTGGGACGGCTGGTTGCATCGCTGGAAGAAATGGGAGAACTCGACAATACACTTTTCTTATACGTGATGGGAGATAACGGCGCCAGCGCCGAAGGAGGTCCGGAAGGGAATTACAATGAAATGATGGCCCTGAACGGAATAGTTGGAAAGGCAGATCAGATGATAAGCCATATTGATGAATGGGGTGGGCCAAGCACGTTTCCGCATTTTGCAATCGGATGGGCGCTTGCGTGTAATACACCTTTTCAATGGACAAAACAGGTTGCTTCCCATTTTGGCGGTACCCGCAATGCCCTGGTGGTGCATTGGCCTAATGGAATTAAATCGAAAGGTGAACTGCGGTCACAGTTTACGCATGTAACAGATCTTGCACCCACTGTAATGGAAGCAGCTGGCCTGCCATTTCCGAAATCTGTAAATGGAACGGAACAGATACCCTTCAGCGGGTCATCATTTGTCTTTGCATTTGATGATGCAAAAGCAGCTGATAAACATATAACACAGTACTTTGAAATGTTTGGCAACCGGGGAATCTATGATAATGGATGGGTGGCCTGTACCAGGCATTCAATCCCGTGGTTAGCAGCAGCCCTTCCAAATTTGAACGATGATGTATGGGAATTATACAATGTGAATGAAGATTTTTCACAAGCCAATAACCTCGCAGCAAGTAATCCTGGAAAACTTAAAGAGCTACAGGAAGTATTCAAAAAGGAAGCCATAAAAAATCATGTTTTCCCTATCGATGACCGCCGGTTTGAACGATTTAATGCTGAAATGGCGGGACGCCCCGATCTGATTGGCAAACGTACTTCCTTAACACTTTATGAAGGTATGACCGGGCTTAGTGAAAATGCATTCTTAAACATCAAGAACAAAAATTACACGATGACTGCTGACATCGAACTAAAAGATGCAAAAACCAATGGCGTCATCATTGCCCAGGCTGGCCGGTTTGGTGGATGGGTATTGTATATGAAAAACGGGATAGTGCATCATGAATACAATTTCTTCGGCCTGGAGTGGACCAATATTCAATCGGCTAAAACACTAGGTGCGGGAAAGCATGAAATTAAATATGAATTTCTTGTCGACGCACCCAAGCCGGGTTCAGGTGGCAAATGTATTTTGTATGTGGATGGTGCAAAAGTGGCTGAAGGGAAAATCCCGAAATGCCAGCCTTTTATTTATTCTGCAGATGAGGGAATAGATGTAGGGATGGATAATGAGACAAACGTTTCCAGGGATTATAAAGAAAGAGAGAATAAGTTTACAGGAAAAATAAAGAAAGTGACAGTAGACATTGCGAAAAAATAATAAGAATCTTTTCCTGATCTATTTATTGTTTTTTAAAGGTTGCTATACAAGTTTCCTGAGATTACTCATTTTCCGTTCAACCCCATCCAGGTTAATAAGCCCTTCGCGGGGGTGATTTAATTCAGTGATGAGATTCAGGGTTAGCGTCATTACCAATGCATACCCCAGTAATAAGATAATATTTCTTTTATTGCCTTTATAGTCCGAACCTAAAAGAAAGGCTGCCGTGAGCACCAGTATCAGGAGCGTCCATAAAACCAATTGTGGCACCCTGCTGATCCGCAAAGCGTCCCTGGTAGTAACAATATCAATCATCTCGTTAATAACGGGTATCATTTGTTGTGAACGGATTCTGAAATCCAGGTCACTTGAATGAAAGGTTACGCTTTTCCATATTCTTGCTGAAATGACTTCAGATTTGTCTATCTGATTACTCATTATCTCCTCGTCATTGCCGGCCTCGTAGTATGCGATTCTTGTTTCTACATAATCCTTGAAATCTTTTCGGAGGGGAATCCGGATGCTGTCGGGATACAGATCACAACGCAATATCGCTGTACCGATAATATTGGCTTCGTCAACGATCACATGTCTTCGTGCTTCAAATTTTGACACAGCCAATGAAAAAGTAAATCCCATTAAAAGAGACATAACACCAAGTATCGATCCTTCAATGGAACCCATTCCTTCCCGTGCCTGGCCGGGATGTTTTTCAAGTTCCCATTTCTTATACCGGTATCCTAACCAATTGGCAAGTATGACCAGGGAGAAAATGATCGCAAAAAGAATATAAGTCGGCAATCGAAAGAAAAAGTTCATAAGAATTAATTTGATAATAGTGTGAAAAGCAAAGCGTCTCGGACTGTATTTTGAAACACTTCATGCAATCCAAAGAAGAATCCACCGGAAGCATATTAGCTTTGGCGTAATCGATACAGATAGTTGACCAGCTTTGTTTTGGTTCCTCCCTGGGTCCGTATAATCGCATCGCCATAACAAATGGACCATTAGGTGGTATTTTCGTTAATTGTTTTTATTTTTTAGGATACCAAATCTTACTGACTCCCAATGTGCCATTGAAAGCAAAAGGGGCTTTGTCATAATAATCGAGTGATACGGGCGAGCCCAGGTCACTTCCAAAATCAAGGCAATCATTTGCAGTAAATGCGAATGGTACGGAAATCGGAGCTTGTCCCTGTGCTACTTCTTTACCGTTTACTTTTAACACAATGTTCAACGGGGCGCCCGGTTTTGGCGCAGTGCGCCTGGATTCTACTTCTATCGTCATTTTACCGGCAGCTAATTTATTCGTCGATTTAATTTTCGTCCGGGTAATTTCAAACAGGTTGTATTCATAGTTTAAGTAGCCATCCTTCATATAACAGGTAAGCCCACCCGAGAATCCACCCAGGGCATAAAGAACCCCATTTGCGTTATCAGGTACGGTCACTTCCATACTAACATTATTATCAAATTTTCCCAATTTAGGTGCGGTAAATTCCGGCATCCTGTTAACCGGACCGCTGAAGGTCCATGCAGTATAAGGCGTGGCAGGTGCATCTTCAGGATGATAAATTATTGACCAAAGACCACCACCGATAGGTAAGTTTTTATTTTTTGCAGATTCAATGAGAAAGATATTTTTTAATTCTGCAAGTTTTCCCGGATTTGTCGCTGCAAGGTCTTTTGCCTGGCTCCAGTCTTTATCTATATTGTAGAGTTCCCAGACATCATTCTCAGGATTCCAGTCAGCTGCTCCTTTTGGAATACCGGGAACCCAGGGATTACGAAGGCCAAAGGCGCTTGCAAACCAGCCATCGCTATAAATACCGCGGCTCCCCATAATATCAAAGAATTGTGTTTTACGTGTTCCTATGGCTTTTGCATCTGCAAAAGTGTAAGCCATACTGACACCATCAATAGGGTCCTGGGTAAAGCTATTGACTACCCGGGGCGGGGTAATCTTATTAACCTCATAAATAGTAGGCACTATATCAATTACGTGATGAAATTGAGCGCGCGGAGTATTGTCTTGTTTGATTTTTGCTGGCCATGATACCGCCATTGGTTGCCTCGTTCCGCCAAAATGGGCCGCCACTAACTTGGTAGATCTGTAAGGTGTACTACCTGCCCAGGCCCAGCCTGAATGGTACATATTGTCCGTTTTTGGTGAGCCCAGTACATCCATGCCTCCAAGATCGTTGAGTGTTTTAATGTGCTGATCAATAGTAGTGGGGATACTATTTTGTGCAAGCAATTCACTGATGGTACCATTCTGCCCTTCAGCCGAGGAGCCATTATCACCCCAGATATAAAATATAAGGGTGTTCTCAAGTTTGCCCTGTTTTTGTATCTCATCGATTATTAAACCTGCATTGTAATCTGCGTGCTCTGCGAAACCGGCATACACTTCCATAAGTCTTCTCTGGAATGGCTTTTCATTATCAGGAATACTTTCCCAGGAAGCCATCGTTTTATCACGGGCTGTTAGCTCGGCGTCCTGGGGTATCCAACCTAAGGTTTTTTGCCTGGCAAAAGCGCGTTCACGATATTTATCCCATCCATCATCAAACTTGCCTTTGTATTTGTCGGCCCATTCCTTTGCTACCTGGTGAGGACCATGTACCGCGCCGGGCGCCCAATACATAAAAAAAGGTTTATCGGGGGAGAACGCTTGTTGTTCACGCAACCAGTGTATTGCGTCATCCGCTATGTCTTCAGTGAGATGATAGTAGATGTGGCCCTGCGTTTTATGGGGATGTTCTACCGGTGTTGTATTACGCACCATATTAGGCTCGTATTGCGAAGCTTCGCCTGCCAGGAAGCCGTAGAAATATTCAAATCCATAGCCGGTCGGCCAGTAGTCGAAGGGTCCTTTAGTGGTAGTTTGCTCGGCAGGGGTGTTATGCCACTTACCAAAGGCACTCGTATTATAACCATAATCTTTTAATACTTCCGCAACTGTTGCAGAAGTCTTTGGAATAGTACCGCTAAATCCATCCCAGTCGTTTGCTATTTCTGCAATTTGTCCGTTGCCTACTACTGTATGGTTACGGCCGGTAAGCAGGGATGCCCGCGTCGGTGAGCACATTGCTGTAGAATGAAAACGATTGTAGGAAATGCCACTTTTCGATACCCGGCTTAATGTCGGTGTATTTATTTCGCCTCCATAGGTAGCGGGCGTAGCAGGACCCGCATCATCCATAAGAATGATTAAAATATTTGGCGCACCGGGTGCAAGTCGCACAGGATCCACCCGCTTCTTATACGTTGAAGTCGCCATAGTAAGACCTGCTTTGCTGGCAGAAGGTGTAGGAGGAAAAGGCAAGGCATCCTGTGCAACCGCCGCATTCGTGACCAGACCAAGGGTCAGAAAAATGCCAAAAATTCTGACAATTTTCATGTTGGGTTTTTTGTTCATTTTGATCAGCTTATTCATCATAAATTGTTTTGCATTTTTTAAAAATCTACCGCGGCCAAAGCCTTAAATATATCTGAACTTATGGGCTCTAATCTTGACTTATGCTCTCACCTGGTAGTTGACATTTGTTTTATTTTTTTGGAAAAACAAAAACCACTGTTGCTCTCACTCCCAGATCAGCTTTGTTATTATTCGGCGCAACGACCTGTATTCGCGGCCCAACCGATATTGAAACAATTTGTTTACCCAGTTTAGTGACACCGGATACCGAGGGGATAATAAAAACCGAAGAGGTGGTTGCTTCCCAGTTCTGTGTTATATCGGCATTCAAACCCACCCCGGCCCCGCTTTTCCAATTATGAACTATAAAAGGCTGTACGAACATCTGGCTTACGTCTGCCCGTACATCGTCGCCGGCAACAGACCAGATCTGGTTTATCAAAGCTCCAAACGTCCACCCGTGGGTTTGTTTTAGTATCAATGCAGTGGGTCCAATACCAAACTTTTTTGATCCAAGTAAATCGTTGGTTGCCGTAGGAACCAGGAAAGCCGGACCTGCACCCCAGACAATACCATTTTTAGGTTCGGCAGGAGAAAGAAATGCGCTTACAACTGCATCACTAAAGCCACTTTCCTTTGTTGTTTCAGCCGTGATATTATGTTGTGTTATTACCGGAAGAACTACGCGTCCAATCAGGTTGAGGTTAGGCGTAAGTTTTATTGGGATAACCGGCTGAATGTTCAAGGTGTTTTTAGAACCATTATAGGTACCTATACCTACGTCGGTGTTATTTTGAAAAGGCATACTAATAAGTGATGCCACGGGGTTAGCTAGTTTTTTAGCAAGTTCTGCTGCATCGGTTGCCGCCGGAACCGCCAGTTCCTGTGCAAACAACACTACCGGACCAAGACTTACTCCCAGAAGGACAACCAATGATTGCATAGATCTTATTTTCACCTGATCTTTGTTTTTGTATTTGAAGTTGGTATACAAACTTTACCTGGACTTCGTGTCAATTAATGTTATCTACCTGAAACGTTTGGATTTCTGCCATTTGGCCATGCATGATTTCTTTCTCACTCACGGGCATCAACAAAAACACTTATTGAATGGCTGTGTTTAATGGGGAATTGATTAAATACAAACTTGAAAATTTGTTCAAATACTTTGCGCTTGTTTCCGGGGACAACTCCGGAAATACCTAAAAAGTGACGAATAAATTTTTCCATCGTGCTGACCTTTTTATTACTGTAAAGATGTGAACTAAGTAAGGGGAAAGCCGGAAAGTGGAATCGATCGAAGCAAGTGTGTTGCTAATTGTATGCCAGATGAAATATGCAATTCTAAATTGACTCATAGCTCATTGATTATGACAGGAAATAAAATTTTTCGATAAAATCATGTAACCAAAAGTCTGATCACAATGAATACCGCATATCGGAGATGTACGAAATATCGTTAGTTGATCTAAGTACTGGTTCAATAAATCAACAAACATAATCTCTGCCTGGCCGGTTGACGCACCCAAACCGGGTTCGGGTGGTAAATGTATTTTATATGTGGATGATGCAAAGATGGCCGAAGAAAAAATTCCTAAATGCCAACCTTTCATTTATTCTGCAGATGAAGGAATAGCTGTAGGGATGGATAATGAGACAAACCTTTCGAAGGACTATAAAGAAAGAGAGAACAAGTTCACGGGAAAAATAAAGAAAGTGACGGTAGATGTCGCAAAGCTGATTTATTTTTGTTTCGAAAACTGATAATTAAATCCGAATAACCAGGTGGCGCCATGAGTGGGATAATCATTGGAGTAGTCGTATTGATAGTTATTCAAAATATTGGAGCCCTGTACAAAGAACCTGAGATCATTGGTGATAAAATAGTCAGCATATAGACCAACTCTGAATACGGGTGAATATGTAACCGGGTATGCAATCTTCCCAGGGTCATATAGGGCGCGTCCGTATGATACATCCAATGCGTAGTTCCTGAAATCTAAAGACTTTACTCCGTCTACTTCTGTAATATTCAACGAAAGTGATCCCTTATCAATCCTGCCAATCAACTTCGAAAAATTATAAGATATATTGAAACCCGCTGTATGTCTTGGAAGATTGACCAATCTCTCCCCCGGCGCTAACTTAAGCTGTGGCAAAATGTTGCTACCGGTTGAGTCTTGAATGATAGAATTCATGCTGGTGAATGTTCCCTGCACTGTAAAACGACTTATTTGATATTCAGCCGAAAATTCCCATCCCGTGTTTGCAACCTTGCATACATTGGTATAAAAATTTCCGCTCAACCAGCCTATCATGTCTTTGATAACATTGTCGTAATACACAGTTTCTAATCTGAATTTGCCTTTTTTGTCATAGAGTTCCAGGCCATAGTCGAATCCTTGTTGAATCTGTGCTTTTAGATCCGGGTTTGAGGGGTCAGTCAGGCTAAATAAACGCCTGCCAAATCTCTGTACATATGTCGGGGCAGTAATTCCGCGGCCCCAGGTAATCTTTGGTTTGAAAGTCACTATGTTCATATCGAAGTTTGTGGTAAGTCCAATTCTTGGATTCCACGCAGCTTTAAAAAGATTGTTGTGTTCATAACGCAGCCCCATTGTTAAATACACATTTTTATAAGATGGATTTAGCTGGACAAAAGCTCCGTAATTTTCGTTGGCCGGATAATCAAGTAATAACGTCGTGGCTGCTGTTGCCCTGGTGAAAGCAGTCAATACTGATTGCTTTTTATATTCTAATCCACTGTTCATAACTGTTTCAAAGCCGTTTTTATCGTTGTAAAGGCGAAGGACATTTGAATACCGGATAGTGATAACTTCATATTTCTCAGATGAATATTGCCTTTGCAAAGGATTTACTCCCTCATTATTGGGAACTTCGATTGAACTATTCATGGTATAACCGGCACTAAGGTTGTTTGTCCAGCTCCTGTTGGTTTTATGAGTCAGGTTTATACCGTTTACATAAGTTTCTGTTATCGAGTTTTTGTTCCTGGAAGCAGTAGGTTGAACATTGAACCATTTATAAGCCGGCGTCTGAAGACCCGGTACAGGTTCAATAATGATATCATCCCTGTGATTGATAGCTGTATCATAATATGGTTTTCTTGACAAACTAAAGTTCCTGACATTATAACGACCAATCAGGTTCACCTGTAATTTTCTCTTTGTAAACCTGGCACTCGCATAGAATCCTTTATTTTTTTCTCCACCATCTGGCAAATAGGCGTCAACAGTTCTATATGTTCCCCCAATTTTTATTGCGATATTTTTCAACCCGGTTGTTGTTTCAAGGGTGTGCATTTGCTGAAACGGATCGTTTTTAACCCATTTACTTTTAAAGAAGCCGGCGCTCGTTGTTAAGCTGACACTACTCTCATCTGTTCTTCCCGCTTTAGAAAAAATCTGAACAATGCCACCATTGCTGCCCGTGCCATACATAGTTGCAGCAGCGGGACCTCTTACCACTTCAATTCGATCAACATTATTTTTATCCAATTGAGACAGGTATCCAGAGCCTCCGGCATATTCAATTCCATCTACATAAACTGAAATAATGTCAAGTGACGTAGGTCCTGCCGCCCCCCTGATGCTTAAAGTGGGAAAGCCCTCAGGTTCAGGTCCGATATCAAAACTGTTTACCCCGGGAACCCATCCCCGGAATATCTGGTCCAATGTATTTGCGGGTATTTTTCCCAGCCTTCTGGAATCAAGTATTGTTACAGAAGTAGCGTCTGCTTTACGTTTTATCGCATTAATATTTCCCCCGATAAAATAGACTTCCATAGGTTTGACATCCATTTCCAGGACAATATTCATTTTATCTTTCACTACCCTAACTTCTTTACTGATATAATTTACTGAGGAAAATACGAGAGTATTTGTTTGATCTGCCGAAATGAAAAATTTACCGGCTTCATTCGAGACAGTACCCATTTTGGAATCTTTAATCAGCACGCTAACTCCATGAATTGGATTCCCTTCTATATCTTTAATCGTTCCCTTAACATGACCAGATAGTTCTTCCGCAGATACGTCTTCGACCGGCTTGGTATAGCGAAAGGGATTTTTAACAATCGTCACGGTCTTATCTTCTAATACCCAATTAAGATTTTGCTCTTTAAAAATCTCGTTCAATGCCGTCTCGAGAGGTACGTTTTTTAGTTCAACCGTTACTGTTTTTGTATCCTGTAATAAAGCGGCATCATAGAAGAAAAGTACTCCTGTTTGTTTTTTTATTATCGTAAATACATCGGCCAGTGCAACATCCTTAACCGTAAAATTGACGGTTTGCCCAACTCCTGATCTAGCAGCCTGTAGAAGAACAATTGTAATTAAAAAACGCGCAAAATTCATAAAGAGTCATTTTTTAGAAAGCTCAACATTTGCGTAATCAGATTAACCCATTGCATATTTTGCAATCTTTGGTTGAGAATGAATGACCTCTCAAGTAATTAAATCATTTAACTGATCCGAGCACTTAATTGATCAGACCACCAGCTAGGATGTAAACAACATTCCTCGCTTTACAGATCTTTTTGAATTCATTTGAACGAATAAAATATCCGACAACCCGATATAGGCCTTAGCAAATATTAAATGCTGCAGGATCTATAAATGATTGGTCAAAATAAAGAGAGCACAAGACAGATGTATGGGCTATCCCCGGTAGAAGATGGCCTTGATACGATTAAACCCTGTCGATAGATGAGATAAAATATTTAAAACGGAGAGGATGGCGGATGATCACCAATCGGCTGAGATGCTACTAACGATTCAAAACTAAGGCGATTCAGGGAAAGAAAAAAATCATACTACAGTGATTGCGTCGCCTGGGTGTTTTGAAAATCCAGCGGGTAAAGCTTAATTTTTGTTCAAAAATTGATATTTTAATCCAAATAGCCACGTGGCCCCATGCGTAGAGTATTCAGTAGAAACCTCCGCCTTATTATCATTCAGGATATTTGAACCAAGTATAAAAAAGCGTAGATCACTGACTATATTATATTCAACATAAAGACCAACACGAAAGACTGGTTTGCTCTCAGTATCGAAAGAGGATCTTCCGGGCTCATATATTGCTCGTCCATATGCGACTTCCACAAAATAATTTCTGCCATCGAAATATTTGATGCCGCCTAGCTCAGTAGCATTTAATGAAATCAAACCTTTATCATTCCTTCCAAATAATTTATAAAATTGGTAGTCGATCAAGAGACCTGCAGTATGCCTCGGTAAACCACCTAATCTTGTACCCGGAGGCTTATCCTTATAGCGGTCAAAGTAATAAATTCCTGTTGTATCAGCGAGCGTTGAATTCATAATCGAAAAAGTTGCCCTGATATTAAAGCGTGTTGGTTTGAACTCAGCCAGAAACTCCCATCCCCGGTTAGCAACTTCGCCAACATTCTTATACATAAATCTCCCGAAATTCGGATTTCCGGGAAGCGAACCAAGATCTTCTTCTGCTATCATATCCTTCAATAAATTATCGTAGTAACCGGCCTCAAATTTAAATTTCCCTTTTCTATCATACAGTTCCAGCCCATAATCAAATCCCTCCTGGCTTTGCGCTTTTAGTTCGGAGTTTGGGAGAATCACGTAAATGGAATTTGCAGGTTGGCCAAATCTTTGCAAATAGGAAGGCGCAGTAATGCCTTTACCCCATGAAATCCTGGGTTTAAAAATCAAGAATGCAGTTTCAAAGTTAGTAGTGAGCCCGATGCGGGGATTCCAGGTTGCCTTGAACAAATTATTTTTTTCATAGCGAAGTCCCATTGTCAGATACACATCTTTATAAGATGGATTTAGCTGGACGAACCCTCCATAATTCTCATTGTCCGGATTGTTTGGAAGTTGCGAGCCGTTGAGTGTTGCCCTGGTAACGATTTGCAGAGATGAATATTTTTTATACTCCGCCCCGCTGGTTATTGTAGTTGCGAAATCATTGCCGGAGTTTTGAAACCTGAGTACATTGAAATAACGCAGTGTGATTATCTTGTTTTGATATGCAGTATAAAAAGATTGAAGCGGAATCAGGCCATCGGTTTTTGGAACATCTTTCATATTGTTAGCTGTGTAGCCCGCGTCAAGGTTATTTGTCCATTTTACAGAAGTTTTATGAGACAGGTTTATGCCGGTGACATAAGTCTCGGTGATTCCATCTCTATTTATGGAAGGTCTGGGTCGCACGTTAAAAATGATATAGGCAGGTACTTTCAGGCCTGGAAGCGGCTCTATTATAATGTCTGTCCTTGGATGAATTGCTGTGTCATATATAGGATTTCTTGAAGAATGAAAATTTCTTACATTATAACGGCCACTGATATTTGCCTGGAGCTTTCCAAAGTTCAATTTCGCACTTGAGTAGAAGCCTTTGTTTTTTTCTCCACCCTCAGGCAAATAGGCATCAATAGTTCGGTAGGATCCTCCAACCGTCAGGCTCGCATTTTTAAAGCCGGTACTTGTCTCCAGTGTATGCATTTGTTGAAAAGCGTCGGGTTCTACCCATTTGCTTTTATAGAAACCCGCAGCAGTAGAAACGTTCACTGAAGTTTGGCCGGCTTTAGGTTTCTTCGTAAAAATTTGTATAATTCCACCATTGCTGCCCGTTCCATAGAGGGTTGCGGCTCCTGGCCCCTTTACAATTTCGATGCGGTCTATATTAGTTTTATCTAGCTGAGACAGGTATAAAGATCCGCCTGCGTATTCAATACCATCTACATAAACGGCAATAGCTGCAAGTGGAACAGGCCCCGCGGCACCCCTGATGCTTAAGGCGGGACGTCCTTCCGGCTCAGGACCCACATTAAAATTATTTGCTCCCGGCACCCATCCGCGAAACACCTGGTCCAATGTATTTGCGGGAATTTTTTCCAATGTTTTTGAATCCAGCACCGTTACTGAAGTTACATCTGCCCTACGTTTGATAGCATTCATATTGCCCCCGACCAACAAGGCTTCCATCGGTTTCAGATCCAGTTGCATGACAATATTCATATCTCCCCTGGTCACCCTCACTTCTTTACTGCTATAGCTGATGGATGAAAATACAAGCGTGTTGTTTTGTTTAGCCGCAATTGTAAATTTGCCAGCTTCGTCCGATGCTGTACCTATTTTAGTTCCTTTAATCAGCACACTGACACCACTGACTGGGTTTCCAACTTCGTCTGTAATGATACCTTTTAAATATCCGGGCGGGTGTTGCACCGATAGGTTTTCAACCGGCCCGGAATGTTGTGATAGATATTTAAGGATCGTCACCGTCTTATCTTCCAAAATCCAACTGAGGCCTTGCCCCTTGAATATTTCGTTAAGTGCAGTTTCGAGAGTTGCGTTTTTCAGTTCAATCGTCACCGGCTTTGTGTCATCTAACAATGCAGCATCATAAAAGAATAATATTCCTGTTTGTTTTTTGATTATTGTAAAAATATCCCTGAGTGAAACATCTTTAGCCGTTAAAGTAACGGTCTGGGCGCCGGCTGATAGAGTAGCCATTAATAAGACAGTTATAATAATCCAACGATAGAAATTCATAAGGAGTCATTTTTAAACAGCTCATTTGCCTGGTGGTATCAACCCATTGCACACTTAGCAATACCTGGTTGAAAATGAATGACTCTTCAAGCGATTACATTATTTAACTCAACTATACAACAATCCGGAATGTAAACAGCAGTCCTGGTTGCTGTATAAATGGTCTTAAATAAATTTGACCTCTTAAACTATTCACCAGGTATTATCTGCTGTTGGCCAATAAAACCTACTCCCGGCTTCGTAGAAGAGGTGGTCAACAGAATGAGGAACACAATATTAATGTATCGGGCTACCCTGGTAAATTATGGCCTTTGATTTCATTTAAACCCTGTCGATAGATGAATAGATATGTCTGGCTGAAAAAGATAGTGGATGATCACCTATCGGCTGAGATGCTACTGACTTTTCAAATCTAAGAGGATTAAGGGAAGAAAAAAAATTAACGATAGACATGTCTTTAACTGAAATGACTTTTCCATGGAATACATTAGCAGCAACAATTGTATGTTTCTGGCATCACCCGGATTCCGGATTTTCTGAGGATTTATAAACCGATGCAATAATCCCGACAACTACTGATTTACTTCGCTGTCGGCTGTAATAATACCTGATTTTGCACTATGAATTGGCTTAACGATTTGATTGTTGTCTTGCAGGTAAGTCTTTGATAATCTCAAAACATCAATGAGTAACTCATTGGCAGCTTCAATTTCATCTTTCTTTATAGATACACTTTCAATATTAAATCCAATCGGAATTTTTTTGATGGAGGCATACTCCATTATTTCCATAGCGATATTCTTACAGGTATGTACTGATGCCGTCAATATATTTTTCGAATGCTTCAGGTCATTGTATAGCCATTTGGGAACTTCAATTCCAAGCCATTCCATAAACTGCAATGTTTTCAGCGATCCACAGGGAGCAAGGGTAAAGATTATGGGGGATAACTCCTTTCCGGTTTCCATTGCGGAGAAGTAGAAATCAGACATAAGATCTTTAGTATCATTGATACTGTATACACACTGGGAAACAAAAAAGCTGCAACCTTTATCTGCCTTGTTGAACAGTCTTAAGTGTTCGTCTCTTTTTTTGGTATGTCGCTCCGGGATGGTTACGCCACCAACCAATAATGATGCTAAATGATTATTCTTTGTTTCATAAGCATCGTTTAATGAGAAGTTTGTCGCCAGCAATTGCTGATTTGAAGAAGCACCAACAAAAACAGCAAATTCGAGATCCTGGTTAGACTTTGCCCAGTCAACAAACTGGTCTTTGGTTAAGTTGCCTATGCTTTTATAAATAATTTTCGGTGCATTAAGATCCGCCAGGTATTCACGGCTGTAATGTTCCGGAGTAATGGTCGGCGAGAAGGCAAAAGTTCTTTCTTTTTCTGTTCTGGAGGATTCATCCTGGATATCATATAATAGCAGCCCGTCGATACTTAAGTCCTTAAGCCTGTCGACTTGCTTTTTCGCAATCTCTTTCACTTTTTCAAATTCAGTATTGATTTTGGGCGGCGTCAGGCTATAAAAGATCAAACCGGTTTCTTTATTCAATATCTTGTCTCTTAGCATATGATGTTTTTGCTTCAGGGCTTCTCGATTCAAAAGCCTCTATAATTACAAAAATACGTCAGTAAATGTCTAAAATCAAGCGTTAAGCTTTCTGGACCTGCGAAGTAATAGTTGGTCTGTACTCTTGATCAGCGCTGTGATGCAACAGTTCTGTTTCATTCCTTCGCTCCGTTGGGAGCAGGATGGTGCCTTTTCGCGTCTGTGTCCCGTCCCGCATTTGGCGGGATTCTTTATGCCGGTGGCTACTATTGTCTCCGGTCAGCTTTTTGTGCCATGCTTAGCTTTGTGAGGTATGCTTCCAGTGGTAGTTGCAGTTGGTCCCGCACGTGCGGCCTTCGTACTCCCGTACGTACGGGAGTACGAAGGCCGCTCAAAGGCACCATCCCGCTCCCAACTCTCTCATCCATTTGGGTGATAGGCGACCAGTCATAACATTTCTTACTATTCCTCCATTGCTGGTTTTCTAGTTGGCTTCATTGCCGGTATCATCAAAGCATCATCCATAGCGCCAATCACTTTGATTAGAATAAATCAATGGGCTAAAGTTCAGGATCTTCATTTGTCTGCAGCGCTCACCTTCAACTATAGTGGTAAAACTGTAACTAGTGAAACTGCAACCAGCGCGGTTTGTAGCCTTGAAACGCTTTAACGTTGCAATCAGATGATCAGCCATTCTTTATTATCTGCTCGTATCAATGGTAAGCTCCAGTTATCAGGTTGCCGGGGAATTGAAGGCGGTGTGGTTCATTACAGATAAAGAAAAGAGAAAACAGAAATGTCGACAGCTGAAGGTCTACATCAGAATTGTTTAAGCATAATTCGACAAGTGTAATTTAGAGAAGAGTAATTCAGAGCAGCTTATTCGGATAATTGCAATTGCGGCCATTGCGATTGCGATAACTCCAATACTGATAACTGTAGTGCTGATAATGGAATGCGGAAACTTCAATGCTGATAACTGCGATGAGTGAATGGTAGAATTTTGTTGAGCTGGTCGCATAACCCCTCAAGTGAACGAGGTTAGAACGTGCAGGATGGGCCTGAGGTTGGTTTGATTGCCACCTTCGATTCCTGCCTGGAGTTACCCAAGCCGATCAGGGCCCAACAGAACCTGGCGCTGGAAGCATACCTAAAAAAGCCGATCAGGGAACAAAAAGCAGATCGGAGACAACAGCAGAGAGCGGCATGAACAATGGTATTAACCAGGAATTACAGTGGCAAATCAAACCAACCGAAAGGCCCATCCTGCGAAGTGAAAAACCGAGTGAACGTCATGAACGCGCAAAATCAACCGATGAGCAGTCAGGATCAAAAAGCGGGTAATCGCCAATAATAACTTTTGCTGACAAATCTAGTGGCCTCGTCAGGAATCGAACCTGAATCTGGAGCTTCGGAAACTCTTATACTATCCATTGTACGACGAGGCCAATATGTCAAAAACTGTTGATAACTAATTCTATTTCAACAGTTCACCTACATTACTCGTAAATATTTTTACGGCAATGGCCAGCAAAATTACGCCAAAAAATTTACGAACCGCAATCAATCCGGCCGGTCCGAGTAATTTTTGTATGTGACGCAGTGATTTGAGTACTAAATAAACAATTACCAGGTTAAATATGATCGCCACCAGGATGGTGGTATTGTCGTATATGGCTTTCAGTGAGATGATTGTGGTGAGTGTTCCTGAACCTGCTATTAATGGAAAAGCGATAGGAACCATGGTGCCTGATTTAAGATCCTGGTCACTTTTGAAAAACTCATGCCCCAATACCATTTCAAGTCCCAGGATGAAAATAACAATAGATCCGCCAACCGCGAATGACCCGGTATCCAAACCAAGAACACTTAAAAATTTTTCTCCGACCAACATGAACAAAATCATCAGTGCCCCCGAAATCAAGGTTGCTGCAAGTTCACGAATGCCACCCATTTTTTCTTTTAATGATATCAATAGCGGAATGGAACCAATGATATCAATTACTGCGAACAGGGTAAAGGTAACGGTCAGGATTTTTTCGAATTCCATAACACAAATTTGGTTTTAAGATCTTCCAGGCAGTCCTTGCAAAGGCAATTTCTAAACTGTTCCGAGATAAAAATTCTTTCTGCATCAGATAGCTGAACCTGGCTGCACTGGCATTCCTTTATTTTCCCGGCCCTGCATATAAAACCGCGGCCACATCTTTCACAAACTTTCTCAATATTTAATTCATCAGTCACTTAGCACTTAAGATTTTTAAGTTTGATATAAATCAAATTCAGACCTTCTCAATATTTTATGAATCTGTCAATCAGCATTTAAGATTTTTAAGCTTGATATAAATCATATACATACATAATTAATGTAGTTAATCGAGGTGTTCGGACGCTTTAGTTAATATAATTAATCCAGGTGTTCGGATGCTGCAGAATAACCTGGCTATTTCCATGCATAACGAACCGTAATACCTCCATTATAATTAATACCGGGAGCCGCATTATAATACCTTGCGGCTGCGGCATTGATATCATTCCCGAGACTGTAAGTGCGATTAAATATATTATCTACTGCGCCATAGATGTCAATAGAAAATGAAGAGAATATATTGGTACGGAAACCAACCCTTGCTCCCAACAAATTAAATGGCTCAGCGAAATCAGTGTTGGCATCATTTAAAGGAACCGGATCGCTGTAGTACCAGGTAGCATGTCCATAAACCCCGATACGGGTCATCAGGTCAAGGCCCGCTGAAAACACATGGGGGGCAACACTAGGTAACTTGTTCCCGGATAGATCTGTTGTTACCTGCTTATAATCTTTATACTTGAAGTCGTTAAAAGTATGGCTTAAGAAGATTTTCGCATTGTTCAGGAAACCTGCTTTTGAACGAAACAACTGGTAATTGATATTTGTCTCGATACCTTTCTGGCTTGTAGATCCTGCATTTTCAAAATAGTCGGCACCACTTGCATCCCGACGCTGGGCCAGCGTATGTTTCATCTGGAACACAAAGCCATTTACCTCGATAAACAACTTGTCTTTAAAAAACGATCCGCGTACACCGGCTTCATAGTTTATGCCTGACTCAGCTTCAAGGCCGGTATTGATAACACCGGTTGAAGGAAGTAATTCAGCAAGGGTAGGAGGTGAAAATCCTTTTGATACTGAGGCGTAAACCGAGTAGTAGTCATTAATGTTTTTAAGGATACTGATACGCGGCGCGATTTCGTTATTATACTTAACCTCCTGGTCCAGTGGTGGGATCCGGGAAACCCGGCTGAATTCAATGGAAGATTTGTTCAGACTTGCACCTGCTGTAAATATCCATCCTGCCTGCAATTCCAGCTCAGCCTGGGCAAAAAGAAAATATTGGAGGTTATTCACTTCGTCGTCTGTTTGTAAAGTATCCTGCACACCGGACCTGTTACCATATACTTTTATATTAGAAAATCCCTGCTGTGCTTCTGCACCAAATACAATTTTCAGATCAGCCGTCCCGACTTCTTCATTGTATTTGAAAACCGTTCTGCCACCAAAATGGGGTTCATTTCTTTTCTCGAAATTCCTGATGGCAGGATTACGGATCTGTGAAAAGGCTCCGTATAACGATACTACGTTTTCCAGCTTCGATGTGAACTGGTACCTGTTACTAAAGCCGGCAAGAAAAGTTTTTTGACTAATGGCTGCCTGCGCCTGAACTGCAGATGGGAACCCACCGCCCGCAGGTCTTGCTGCTTTTGGGTTTGCGAGATATTGAGTCTTTGTGAGTCCGCCCGGCGTCTCGTAATCAAGATCGCCATACAGGAAAAATGCATTCAACACATCTTTTTCCCCTGCCTTGATTTTCGCCTCGTAACTGAATACTTCTCTTTTCATGGCAGATTGATCCCGGTACCCATCTGTTTCCTGGGTTGAATAGGTAATCGTATTCTGAAAATCTTCCTTACCAAATCGTATGGTAGTATTCAGTGATTGATTATTAAAACTTCCGATACCATAGTTGATTGCAGCCATCTGTTCCCATTTGGCTGGCAAACTCTGGATAAGAACTGCTCCACCTGTGCCGGCTCCGTATAAACTGCTTGCAGGTCCTTTGATGATCTCAAGGGAACTGATATTATAATATCCGAGTTGGTTGAGATAACTGTTTCCGCCCGGATCGGTAAATGGAATATCGTTCCAGTATAATTTTACATTTCTAACACCAAAGGGTGAACGCAGGGAACTACCACGGATGTTTAACCGATAACTGCCTGGAGAACGTTCTTCCATCCTGACTCCGGGTATTGTATTCAATGCCGGTAAAATGCTTGTATTATTATATCGTTCAAGTTGGTTCCTGCCAACAAAACTAACAGGTGCGGAGATATTCAAGAGCTTCCTGTTTTGCTCATAAGCTGATATTACTACTTCTTTCAATATCTCTGAAGAATCTGTCTCAATCTGTTTCGTTTGTGCCCGGCCGAAATTCATAATAACCAATGCAGCAGCAGCTAGTAAAGTTTTTTTCATTTATAGTGGATTAGCCTGATTTATCACAAATGTAGAACTAAATATTTTCTATCTTCCGGCAATGAAGTCGGCCAAGCTAAATTTATTTGATCTGACCATGATCGTGATTGGCCTGGTGATCGGCATGGGGATATTCAGAACATCATCCGATTCAGCCAGGGAAGCTTTAACGCCTGCGGTTTTTTTTATTGCCTGGTTTGCCGGTGGCCTGGTGGCTCTTTGCGGCGCACTTACCTACGCAGAAATAGGCTCAAGGTATCCCGTTGTGGGAGGATATTATAAGATCTTTGCATATGCATATCATCCGTCAGTTGCGTTTGCTATTAATTGTATCATACTTATTTCGAATGCGTCCTCATTATCTGGTGTTGCATTAATAGGTAGTGAATACATTTCCCAGGTGATCTGGGACACATCTCCACCGAATTTTATAAAGGCATTTATAGCGATGGGTGCCATCGTGTTGTTTTATGGCATCAACCTCATGGGGCTTAGAATGAGCTCAAAAACACAAAATGTGTTGATGTTGATAAAAATCGCTATGGTGATGCTGCTCATCAGCGCGTTGTTTTTTCCATCGATCCATGCTCCTGTCAATACTTCAATCACCGTTATACCTGAATATACATGGACCGAATACATAAAATCTTTTGGTCTTGCGCTGATAGCGGTTTCGTTCACCTACGGGGGCTATCAGCAAACGATCAATTTTGGCGATGAAGTAAAAAACGCACCAAAGATTCTACCAAGAGGGATCATTATTGGTATCATTGTGATCATACTTTTATATCTCAGTGTGAATTTTGCATATTACAAAGTGATCGGGTTTGAAGAACTTAAAACATCGAAAGGTATTGCTGCCATCGTTGCGGAAAGAATGTTTGGACCAACGGGTCGTTACGTTTTTTCAGTGTTATTGTTTTTTGCGGTACTTGCCTATGTGAATGTATTGCTGTTAAGTAACCCGCGGGTCATGTATGCCATGAGTCTTGATAAGATTCTGCCTGCAGCATTCATGAAAAAAGACGAAAAAAGAGATGTATTGACTGTAAGCCTTACAGTATTTGCAGCAATATGTATTATTGTATTGTTTTTTGCAGATACATTTGACAAGATTTTGAAGTTTACAATATTCCTGGATTGCATTGGCATGGCATTTTCAGCAGCAACAATATTTATTCTTCGGAAAAGAACAAAACATCTCGATAACACCGGGATCTATAAAATGAAACTTTATCCATTACTTCCCTTGATTTTTATTGCAGCCTATACTTTTGTGGGCATCAGTATTGCGATTGATGACTACGTGACAGCGCTTACCGGACTCGGTGTGCTTGCGGCGTTTATGATCATCTATTTTGTTACCCGCAAATCATACGGAAGAACCGTTTAAACTGTGAAAAAATGAATGAGCATTTTCCCTTTGATGAATTGGGATCACCAGATAGCCATGACCTTTCCTATATTTTGAATGAACTTGGCGAGGACCGTGAAAAGTATTTCGGAGCCGTTTCTCCACCCATCGTACAGACCAGCAACTTTGCTTTCAAAAAAGTAGCTGATATCAGGGAGTCTTTCAGGGACGAGTTCGATGGTTACCTTTATTCGAGAGGGTTAAATCCAACTACTGATATTCTTCGAAAAAAACTTGCGGCGCTGGATGGAGCCGAAGATTGCCTGGTTTTTAATAGCGGCGCTTCGGCAATATTTGCCTCAGTATTTGGAAATGTAAAATCAGGTGACCATATCGTCTCCGTAAAAAAGCCTTATACCTGGGCCCAGAAATTATTTGATAACGTACTGGTTCGTTTTGGAGTTACCACTACTTATATAGACGGCACCCGCATCGAAAATTTTGAAAGGGCTATACTGCCGAACACCAAAATCATTTACCTGGAATCTCCGAACTCGTGGGATTATAGTATGCAGGACCTGCCTGCAGTTGCAGAACTTGCAAAAGCCGAAGGGATAATTACCATTATAGACAACAGTTATGCTACTCCATTATATATGCAGCCTATTCTGATGGGGATAGATATGGTTGTTCAATCGGCTACCAAGTATATCGGCGGACACAGCGATGTTGTGGCCGGGGTACTAACGGGTAAACATGATATGATGAAAAAATTGTTCGACAATGAACTGTTGAATATGGGTAACGGCATCTCGCCTTTTAATGCCTGGTTGCTGATCCGTGGTTTGAGGACACTTCCAGCACGGCTGGAGCGGATTTCTGCATCTACCCTTAAAGTGCTGGAATATCTCCGGTCGCATGAAAAGGTGGAATCCGTTCTTTATCCACTGGATCCGGGTTTTCCACAGTATGAATTGGCTAAAACTCATCTTAAGGCTGCCGGGGGATTATTCACCATGATTATTAAAGCTGGTCACATGGATGAGGTCGTAACTTTTTGTGAATCGTTACGACATATGCTTATCGCGGTGAGTTGGGGAGGACATGAAAGCCTGGTATTGCCAAGATGTGCCTCAATTGAACCGTCTGAATTTGATTCCGCAAACCGTGAACACCGGATGATCAGGTTTTACATCGGGCTCGAAGAGCCTGCCTACCTTATAAAGGATCTTGATCAGGCCTTTAATCAGATGAAAGCCACCTTTTAGTTGAAAGCCACATTTTAGATAATTCTATGATCACTTTCACCATGTGTAACCGCTTTTTACGGTATAATTTGTTAAAATCTACATGGAAACACGTAGTTTATATATCAATGTGAAAAAAACATAATAGATTGATTAATATGCCTTACAAACATTAAATTTCCTATTATCTTTAGCCCGCCATTAAACTGACCGCTTATCAAAATATGGCCAGACCAGTAATCATTACAATTACTTTTGTCATTATACATATGAAAATGAGAAAAATCCTTCTTTGTTTTGTTTCAACCGCAGTGGCTTTTTCGGGATTCAGCCAGGAGAAATGGGATCTTAAAAGAGCTGTTGAATATGCTATCGCAAACAACGTTTCGGTTAAACAGGCAGATGTGCAGGCCAGGATTGCCGCAGTACAATATAAGCAAACGCGCCTGGCTCAGATTCCTTCTCTTAATCTGAACAGCAACGTTTCCTACGGCTCCGGTTTAAACCAGGATCCGGTTACCTTCCGGCTAATAACTCAGGGATTTGTGAGCAATGGCTACAATCTTCAAACTCAGGTCGATCTGTTCAATTTTTTTAACAGGAAAAATACGATTGAAGCCAACAGATTCGAAAATGAGGCAGCCAACTCCAATGTTGACCGAGTACGGAACGATGTTTCATTAAATGTTGCCAATGCATATCTGAATGTTTTGCTGGCCAGGGAGCAGGTAAACATCAGCCGGATACAGGTTGAACAAACCATTGCGCAACTCGGAAATACACGTAAACTTGTTAACGCCGGATCTTTACCGGAACTGGAGGCAGCAAATCTGGAAGCCCAGCTTGCGAGGGATAGCGCAACACTTGTGCAGACAGATGTTAACGCAACCACCAATTTACTTGCACTGAAAGCACTGTTGAATATTGACATGGCGACGGATTTTGATGTCACAACCCCACCGATCGACCAGATACCAATGGAAAGTCTTGCCGAACTTCAGCCTGACCTTGTTTACCGGGTAGCTTTGGATAAGCAACCGTTGCAACAGGTAAACGCATTGAGGGTAAAATCATACGAACATTATGTGAAAGCGCAGAGGGGCGCCATGTTTCCAAGGATTTCACTCTTTGGTAACCTCGGTACCAATTTTAATAACCAGGGTGATCGGATCACCGGATCCAATACTATCAATCCTCCGATTGGCAAAGTAAATATCAGTGGTATCGACTATAGTGTTTACAGCAATCAGCCCATCAGCGTACCGATTACTGCGAAAAATCCCTATTTCCAACAATTGAATCAAAACTTCAGTCAGTCGGTTGGAATAAACCTGAGTATCCCGATCTTTAACGCCTGGCAGGCAAGGGGAGGTTACGAAAGAACAAAGCTGAACCTCGAAACTTATCAACTCCAGAGCGAACAGGACAATATCACGCTCAAACAAAATATTTACCAGTCTTATGCCGGTGTAATTGCAGCTCTTCAAAAGTTTAATGCAAACAGGTCAACAGTTATCAATGCCGAAAGAGCTTATGAATTTGCACAGAAACGATTTGCACAGGGCCTCTTGAATACTTTTGACCTGATAACCAGCCAGAATAATGTTACCCGTGCAAAACTCGACGAAGTACTGACCCATTATGATTATGTTTTCCGCATGAAAGTGCTGGAATTTTATAAAGGAGAAGGTATCAAACTTCAATAAATTTGAACAAGTATACAGTGGCTCCGACGAAAAGACGAACCAATGAACCATCCGACAGGCAAAAATAAAAGTCTAATAAACTAACTCACTAAATAATTAACCAACTACAACCAACCCCGTAACAGTTGAATAAACTTTTTGTATGAAAAAGAAAACGCTCTGGATCATTATAAGCTTAGTTGTTGTCATTGTATTACTACTTGGATTGAAATCGGCAGGTGTGATAGGAAAAGAAGAAGGAACAAAAGTTGCGACTGAAAAAGTAACATCGAGGACCATAAGTGAAACGGTCACTGCCAGCGGAAAAATATTTCCCGAAATCGAAGTAAAAGTGAGCCCCGATATCTCCGGTGAAGTAATCGAACTTTCAGTGCTTGAAGGTGACAGTGTAACAAAAGGTATGGTGCTTGCAAAAATTTATGGGGATATCTATACAACTCAAAGAAACCAGGCTGCAGCTGTTGTTAATCAGCAGGTAGCCAGTGTTGAAAATAATAAAGCCATGCTGGAGAGCCTGCAATCTTCACAGGAGCTTGCACAGAAAACCTTCGATCGTCAAAAGCAGTTATTGGCTGATAAGGTAATTTCCACTTCTGAGTTTGAACAAGCTGATAATGCCTTACGTGCAGCTAAAGCAAACTACAATGCAGCATTGCAGGGTATACGCAGCGGACAGGCCTCAGTAGAGAGTGCGCAGGCAAGCCTGGAACGTGCGAATAAAGATCTTAGTCGTACCGCAATATTATCCCCTATGAATGGCGTGGTATCCCTGCTCAGTGTTAAGAAAGGTGAAAGGGTAGTTGGTAACTCGATGATGGCAGGTACTGAGATCATGCGAATTGCTGATATGAGCAAGATTGAAGTAAGGGTGGATGTTGGTGAAAATGATATTCCGAAAGTTAAGCTGGGAGATTCTGCGCTTATTGAAGTTGATGCATATACTAACCGAAAGTTTAAAGGTGTGGTTACACAGATAGCGAGTAGCAGTGCAGCTACCGCAACAGCTTCATTGGGCGGCGCATCATCAAACGATGTTACAAACTATAAGGTTTATATCCGGATCTTACCGGAGAGTTACCAGGATCTTTTTAATAAAGACAGGCCCAGGAGTTTTCCCTTCCGTCCAGGTATGACTGCAAGTGCAGATATCCTTACTAAAACCAAACAAAATGTTGTAACCGTTGCGATCAATGCTGTAACTACACGTGAAAAGGGAACTGACAATGTGGTAGGTAATAAAACGGATGAGAAAAAGGAAGCCGGCATCCAGGAATCAGAACCAAAGACAGCTCTTTCAGCAGATCTTGATGAAGTGGTTTTTGTGCTTCAACCAAACAACACGGTTAAAAAAGTAAAAGTCAAAACTGATATCCAGGATATTAATTTTATTGAAATCGTTGAAGGACTTAAAGTGGGTGATGAGGTTATCACTTCACCTTATAATATTATCAGCAAAACGCTGAAAGACGGAATGAAAGTGCAGGTGGTCCCGAAAGATAAATTGTTTGAAGCGCCGAAATCCTAATATAGTTATGAGTTATGAGTGATGAGTGATGAGTGCAGTGTAAGAATTGATGAGTTGTTAAATTTATTAATTGCTCATCTGCACGGTTTCTTCTTTCATAACTCATAATTCATAACTCATAATTATCTTAAAGAGCTTTCTTAATTAAGAATCAAGATTGAAAATAAAATTCGGATTAGTGGGAAGCGGCACATGGGCAACGGCAATTGCCAAGATGCTGACTGGGAATGGCCATGCTTTAAATTGGTGTGTTAGAGATCAATCTACGGTTGATTACCTGGTAGCAAGGCGCCATAATCCGAAATATCTTAGCTCAGTGCATTTTGAGATGGGGCTTTTAAATCTCATGACTGATTTTCGGAAACTAATTGATGAGTCGGAGGTTATTATCCTTGCAGTTCCCTCTGCATATGTAGAAGAATATTTCAATGGTCTTGAGCATGGAGCATTGGTTCATAAAAAAATTGTTTCTGCCATAAAGGGGATCATTCCTTCGAGTAATAAATTGGTTAATGATTTCCTGCGTGAAAGATTCAATCTTCCATTAACTGACTATTTCACGATCATGGGCCCTTGCCATGCTGAGGAAGTTGCTGCAGAAAAGTTGTCCTATCTTACTTTTTCCGGTGCAGACATAGAAACCTGTAAAACGATTGCGCAACATTTTAATTCAGGCTATGTGAACACGGTAGTAAATAATGATGTGTATGGAGTTCAATATGCGGCTGTGTTAAAGAATATATATGCACTTGGAGCCGGAATTGCACATGGACTTGAATACGGGGATAATTTTCAAAGCGTATTGATAGCTAACTGCGCGGATGAAATGGCGGGATTTCTTAAAAAAGCCGGTATACAGCATATTGAGGTAGGTGTTCATGAGGAAGAAGATCCGGTAACGCATGTAAAAAATACCAGTTATGCAGCTTCTGTTTATCTTGGGGACCTCCTCGTAACCTGTTATTCATTGTATAGCCGGAATCGTACATTTGGCAATATGATCGGCAAAGGTTATTCGGTTAAATCGGCTCAACTGGAACTGAATATGGTGGCTGAAGGATATAATGCAGCAAAATGCATTCATTTGCTGAACAGTAAATTAGGCGCAGAAATGCCAATTGCCTCGACTATCTACGAAATCCTTTGGGAAAATGTTAATCCGAGGTCGGGCTATAAACAAATGGAAGCGGTGCTTGTCTGATATAGGGTTGTTAATTTTTGAAAGGATGTAAACTATTGCCTTTTAAAAAGCGTCTTATATTTGAGTGATGAGTTGTGAGTGAATACAGTGATTACTAACTCATAACTAATTAATAAAAAGTTTATCTGGTTTATAACGAGGTCAAGACAAGAATAATTATAAATGCCTTTTTCTTTCTCATCATATGGTCCCTTTGCGATACTTGCCATGATCGGCATATTATCGATAGCTGAGTTAGTGAAATACCTTCGCGCATCCAAACACAATTCACATAAATAATCAGCGGCTTTCACGAATAGTTAGTTAACAGGTCTTCAAGCAGAAGCAAATAACTTCAAGCAGAAGCATTTAGCGGTCTTCATACAGCAGCGATTAACCAATCTTCACGCAGAAGCATTTTGCCGGTCTTCACACAGTAACTATTAACCGGTATTTAAATGAACAGGTCCGCTGAAATTCCATCGGCAAATAGCTTGCCTTCCTTTGTTAGTGAATAGGAGCTATCGTTTTCAGTTATTGAACCTCTATTTATATGTTTTTTTATACTCCTGGACAAAGCCAGGTAGTGATTTTCACCAAAAAGTTCTGAATATACAGATTTTAAGATCCCTTCACGCTTGCGTAAACTGATCATAATATATTCGTTGTGGCGGTCTCTTTCACTAAGTTGTTCAATTTCAAAAGGTAGATTACCGGCAAGCAGCGACTGGATATAAACGGGATTATTTGCAATGTTCCATTGCCTTGTCAGCCCGTTGTAGGAATGTGCCGAAGGTCCAAAGCCAAGATAAGCTTCACCTGACCAGTAAGCGCTATTATGACGGCTATGCATACCGGGTTTTGCAAAATTCGAGATCTCATAATGCTCATATCCTTCAGCCTGAAGCCAATCCATTAATAAAAGGAATTGGCGGGCCTGGTCCTCTGTTTGAACAGGGTCAGACTTTTTCTTGCTGATCATATTGGCAAGAGCTGTCTTCGGTTCAACTGTAAGTGCATAACAGGAAAGATGCGGGATACCAAGATCAATAGCCTTGTTCACATTATGTCGCCATTTTTCATCTGTCAGACCGGGGCTCCCGTAAATCAGATCAATGGTAAGATTGCTGAAGCCCTGGTCCTGCACCATCTTTATGGAATCAAGGGCCTGGCCGGCATTATGCGCACGGTTCATCCATTGAAGATCTTCTTCATAAAATGACTGTACTCCCATACTTAGCCTGTTTATCCCTGCTGTTTTCCAACCGGCTAATTTTTCACTTGTTATATCGTCCGGGTTTGCTTCAAAAGTTATTTCTGCATTCGTGCTAACCTGGTAATGTTTGTGAACTTTGTCAAGAATTGAATCCAGTTCATTTTGTTCAAGGAGTGAAGGGGTACCGCCGCCAAAATAGATGGTATTTACCGGTTTTCCCCCGAGGTATCTATGTCTCAGCTCAATTTCCGCTAATATGCCTTTCAGGAAATCATCTTTAAGGTTCAGTGAAGTCGAAAAATGAAAATTGCAATAGTGACAAGCCTGCCTGCAAAATGGAATATGTAAATAAATGCCTGCCATTGATTGCAAAGGTATCTCACCCTTTGTTAATTTCTACCCACTATTAACAGCACCTTTTAACACATTAACACAAATTGTCAGCCTAATGATTTAATCCAGGCACACGGGATGTATACATAAGCAGAATACCCAAAAAACAGCTAAAATGAGCACCTATTAACAGTATCGGATACTTACTTACCTCAAAATCGCTAATTGGGTGCAACAAATCCCTTACCCTTATAATAAGTACCAAAGATCAAAAATAAGAACTCATAACTCCACAACTCCACAACTCCTTTCATAATTCATAACTCATAATTCATAATTTTCTTGAAGTTTAATAATGGAAGGGCCTCTTTTGCGTTAGTTAGCTGTTAATTTGTATTTTAATAATCGCATTTGTTTTCTCTGCTGGTCGTCTTTTGCGGCTGAATCTGATCGATCCTTGATGTCAAAACTGGTTGCATATGTTGTGAGGGCTCTTTCCGGAGCTTTGATTTTGCTGTTCGCAATACAAGATCCTCTTAGTGCCCAGTATAAATTGAAGATTGAACCGATTGATAAGCAGGCGACTTTTATCTCAGATACGCTGAAACTCCAAACGGAATTCCGAAACCGTGAATCATGTTCTGAATATATAGACAAAATTCCCAAGCTTCTTTTTACAAAAGGTTTTGCAGCAGCTTCAGTCGACAGTGTAACGCTTGATACCGAGGAGGCCACTATTACTTTATATGTCGGTGAAACTATGTTCTGGACAAATATCAGGACCGATTCGGCCGATAAACAGATCCTTTATGCTGTCTCCTGGAACCCGAAACAGTTGGCTTCAAAACCGGTAAATTTCCAACAATTCGAATTAAGCCGGAATAAAATTCTCAATTACCTGGAGAATAACGGCTATCCATTTGCTTCAGTGAAACTGGACAGTATTCAGATTGCGAATGGCGGATTAGAGGGTAAGCTGGTAATTGATAAAGGCCCGCTTTACCGTATCGACAGTATCCGTAATATGGGCACAGCCAAAATCAGCAATAATTTTTTGCAACATTATCTAAGCATCCTGAACGGAACCACATATAAAAAAGAAAAGCTGCAGGCCATCAGCAAAAAGATCACTGGTTTGCCCTACCTGGTAGAGCAACAGCCCTGGAACCTGACTATGCTTGGCACGGGTTCAATTCTCAACCTGTATCTCGCACCCAAAAAAAGCAGCCAGGTGAATGTACTGATCGGCTTACTACCTGCGAACGAACAAACAGAAGATAACAAATTGCTTGTTACCGGTGAAGCAAATGTAAATCTCAGGAATGCACTTGGTAATGGTGAAACCATCGGGCTTAATTGGCAGCAGATCCAGGTGAAAAGTCCAAGACTCGATCTTGCTTTTACCCAACCTTATCTTTTTAATTCTCCTTTTGGTATTGATCTCAAATTCGATTTATTCAAAAAAGATTCCTCTTATATAAATATCGGTGGCAGGATTGGTTTGCAGTATTCGGTGTCGGCAAATCAAACAGGATCTATATTTATACAGAGCCTTAAAACAAATCTTCTGACAGTTGATACCGTCAGTGTCAAGAACACAAAAACGCTACCACCTGAAGCAGATGTAAGTTCCATTAATCTTGGAATAAACTATCAGTTCAATAATACCGACTACCGCTTTAATCCAAGAAGTGGCAATGAATTTGAAATTATAGCGACCGCTGGCACAAGAAATATTAAGAAAAACAATGTGATCGTAAAACTTACTGACGACCATTTCGATTATGCAACACTGTATGATACCTTCAAGCTCAAATCTTACCAGTTTCGTGTAAGCCTGAAAGCAGCTCATCATTTCAGACTGGGCCGCACTTCTACTATCAGAACAGCCTTAAATGGCGGATGGTTTGAAAGCCCCAACATATTCCGTAACGAGCTTTTCCAGATTGGTGGTTATAAATTGCTCAGGGGATTTGATGAAGAGAGCATATTTGCATCTCAGTATGGAGTTGCTACTTTAGAATATCGTTACCTGATGGGTCAGAATTCATTTTTGTTTGCTTTCTCTGATGGTGGAATTACCAGGAACACCTCACAGTCACGAGATCTGAGAAACTGGTTCATTGGGGGTGGATTAGGAATGGCCTTCGAAACAAAAGCCGGTATTTTCAATATCTCATATGCTGTTGGAAAAAGAGATGATCTGAAGTTTAACTTGCGCCAGGCCAAGATACATCTGGGCTACGTGAATTATTTTTGATGATTACTATCATGGCTGTTATTAATAATTATTGATAAAGTAATTATGTAGTAACCGGATTTAATTGAATAAGGATTTTATTATTTCATGAGATATCGGGTACTTTGCGCACCAACTTATCGGACCAAAACATGCACTTGCTGAAATTTCTGTTTACTGCCCTGCTGTGCTGTCTATTCTGCCAACTTAAGCTGGCTGCTCAAACTGATAGTGTCTCGCGACAAACGCAGGATACCACAAGAAGAACCGTTCCTGCCGTACGCGTGTATTCGGCTGCAAACCGTATAGCAGATTCACTTAAAAAAGTCCGGGCCGATTCTTTAAAAGCCAGGACCGACTCTCTGAATCTGGCCAGGGTCGATTCTCTAAAAAAGAGAGCAGCTGACTCATTAAAATTGGTTGCTGATTCTATAAGGGCGCTAAACGATTCCCTGGCGACGATCCGGGCCAACGAACTTATTATTTCAAGGATTGCTGCTATTCAGGCCACATTAAAACAACACAAATATATTCCGTTCTCCGGCCGTGCTCAATCGCGCACCCTGGACGAGAAAGCGACTTCAGACAAAGATCTGCTGTTTTACTTTTTATGCGGACTGGTATTATATTTTGCAATCTTCAAGTTGTTTTTTGGCAAATATCTCAGTAACCTTTTTACCTTGTTTTTCAGGGTAACCATGCGCCAGCAACAAATCAGGGAGCAGTTATTACAGACACCTTTGCCTTCACTTCTCCTTAATATATTGTTCGCGATCTCTGCGGGGATGTACCTCAACCTGCTATTATTTCGTTTCCATCAAAACCCCGTTCCCGACTTCTGGCTGAATTTTTCTTACTGCGTTGGGATTGTTAGCTTGCTTTATCTGGGGAAATTACTTATTTTGACAGCGATGGGTTGGATTTTTAATGTGAGCAATGCAACCAATACATACCTTTTTATCGTTTTTCTCGTAAATAAGATGTTAGGAATGTTTTTGCTCCCATTCCTTTTCATCCTTGCCTTCCCTCATCCGGTTATTATTTCCGGAATGGTAACCTTGTCCTATATCCTCGTGATTGCCTTGTTCTTTTACAGGTTTATAATATCATACAGGCCGATACGAAATGAAATAAATGTCGGCAGATTACATTTTATTATATACCTTTGCGCGTTCGAAATAGCGCCTCTTTTGCTGATTTACAAGGTGTTATTGATGTTTGTGGAAAGAAATAAATAATTTTGCAAAATCACTAGGGAACTGCATATGGTTAAAAACGGGGTCAAAAACGGAGAAACAGTGGACCAGAAGATTAGGAAAATACTAATCACTCAACCAAAGCCTGAGACTGACAAATCACCGTATTTCGAGCTTGCAAGGAAGTACAACGTCGATTTGGATTTTCAGCCCTTTATCAGGCTGGACGGTATTTCTTCCAAAGAATTTCGAAAACAGAAGGTCGAAATTGCGAATTATACAGCCGTTATTTTTACCAGTCGAAATGCCATTGATCATTTTTTTCGAATCTGCGAAGAGATGAAAATCAATATCTCCCAGGACACCAAATATTTCTGCATTACCGAGGCCGTTGCACTTTATCTCCAGAAATTTATTTTATATCGGAAACGCAAGGTCTTTTATGGTACCGATGGCTCCAATAAGAGTATGCTTGACGTTATTAATAAGCATAAAGAGAATGAGAAATTCCTTTATCCCTCTTCAGAAAATCAACAGGACAACGAAATTGTAAACTGGCTGAAAGCGCATAATTGTGGTTTTGCCACCCCATTTATGTATCGTACGATCAGCAATGATGTGAAGGATATTTTTACACGCGGCGAATACGATATTATTTGTTTTTTCACCCCCAGCGGAGTAAAAAGCCTGTTTGATAATTTCCCTTTGTACAAACAAAATGGTACCCGCATCGGGGCATTTGGTAATAACACATCCAAGGCTATAACCGAAGCCGGTCTTACGCTTGAGATCCGTGCCCCCCAACCACAAACACCTTCTATGGTGGCCGCGCTGGAACAGTATCTTGCCTCTATTTTTAAGAAAACAAAATAATTCAAGAGAAATATGAATTATGAGTTATGAAAAAATTCAGAGTTTATTAATTTTGAAATAATCTTTTTTAGCGTAAACATTATCTGTTAATTTCTTTCAGTCAAATCATTTCTCTGAAGTCGTATTCTACAGATTTCAATTCCCAAAACTTCTTTGCGATAGAAAATTTCTACACTCTTTCAACACTCATTGTTGCCAACTTCATTATTAACCTAATTCCGTTATGGGATGAACGTTGGAGTGAGAAAGCGGTGGGTTGATATAGGGCGCGAAATCAACCCATCACTTTCGAACGGAAACAAGGTGCGAAATTTGCAGATATGCAGCTATCAAATTAATATATGCCTATATATGCCTAACCGGTTACAGCACGAGTCAAGTCCATATCTCCTTCAACACGCAAATAACCCCGTAGACTGGTATCCCTGGAGCGAAGAAGCTTTTGAAAAAGCGATTAAAGAAGATAAGCCGGTGCTGGTAAGCATAGGTTATGCTGCCTGTCACTGGTGCCATGTAATGGAAAGAGAGAGTTTTGAAAATCATGAGACCGCTGCACTTATGAATGAATGTTATATAAACATTAAGATTGACCGGGAAGAAAGGCCTGACCTTGACCATATATATATGGACGCGGTCCAGGCAATGACCGGCAGCGGAGGATGGCCATTGAATGTTTTTCTTACACCCCAGAAAAAACCTTTTTACGGAGGAACATATTTTCCGCCACAGCAGGTCCATAGCCGACCTTCATGGAAGGATGTATTGGTCAGTTTGTCTGACAGCTACAAAAATCAGCGGGCTGAGTTGGAAAAGCAGGCTGAAAACCTCCTTGACCATATGCTGAAAGCAAATAGTTTCGGAGTAGGGAAGCAGAGCAGCGAAAAACTTGCCACCAAACAGGAAATCCGGGCTATTTATGAAAATGTGATGAAAACCGCTGATCGCGTACATGGAGGCTTTGGAAGGGCACCAAAATTTCCCCAGACCTTTACCATAAGATTTCTCCTGCACTATTATCATCACACAAAAGAACAGGAAGCCCTTGACCAGGCCTTGTTATCGCTCGATAAAATGATTTTCGGAGGAATAAATGATCAACTCGGGGGCGGTTTCTCAAGATATTCTACAGATACTACCTGGCTGGCGCCACATTTCGAAAAAATGCTATATGATAATGCATTGCTGATTGTGACTTTGGCCGAAGCTTATCAAATCACCGGCAAAAAACTTTACCGGGACACTATAAACCAGACCATCCAATTTGTTGACAATGAGTTAACCGGACCGGATACCGGGTTTTATTCTGCGCTGGATGCTGATAGTGAAGGGATTGAAGGAAAATTCTATACCTGGTCCTATGACGAAATCAATTATATTCTAGATACAAAAGCAGCACTGTTCTGCCTTGTATATGGGGTAGTCCCCGGAGGGAACTGGGAACAAACCAATATTCTTCATCTTCCTAAAAACATTGAAACTGTTGCAGCAACAGAAAATATCGGGGTTGAGGAATTGGAAAAAATCCTGGCTGATTGCAGAAAAAAACTAATGGAATTGAGATCAGAACGGGTAAGGCCACAATTGGATGACAAGATGCTGATTGGATGGAATGCCTTGATGAACATCGCTTTATCAAAGGCTGCAGCTGCAACGAGCGACAAAATGTTTCTTAGACGGGCCATTTCGAACATGGAATTTATGCTGCAGGCCTATCGCCAGGAAGATGGAAGCTTTGCACATACCTATAAAAATAATATTTCAAAATACCCAGCCTTTCTCGACGACTACGCGTATTTAATATCGGCACTTATTCATTTGCAGGAGGTTACAGCTAATCAGGAATGGTTAAATATTGCCAAATCTTTAACAAATTTTGTCATCGGAAATTTCGGGCAGGAGGGACCTTTATTTTTCTATACCCAGGCTGGCCAAAAGGACGTCATTATTCGCAAAAAAGAGGTTTATGATGGCGCAACTCCTTCCGGTAATTCGATGATGATGTGGAACTTATATCAATTAGGTACAATCTTTGACATATCAGAATGGAAGTCGCGGTCAATTGAGATGGCCGCATCAGTTCAGGAGACGGTTGTGAAATACCCAGGTTCCTTTGGAGTCTGGGCAGGATTCCTCCTCTCATCAGCCTACGGAATTCCGGAAATAGCGATTACGGGACAGGAAAGTACCGTCCTGAGTATCGAATTTTTACGTAATTTCATCGGCTACAATGTTTTTCAGTCCGCTACCCTTAGTAACAATGATTTCCCCCTATTGACTGAAAAACCATTTTCCCAAAAAGGACAGATTTTCCTATGTAAAGATTATGCCTGTCAGGCACCTGTGCAAACAGTTGCGGAGCTTGTAAATTTGCTGGAGAACCGTTGATTTTGAAATTACACAGAACAATATATTGAAGTTAATCATCGTTTAAGTAGGAGCTGAATCCATTGAATCCTTGCAGTTTTAAAAAATAAATTCTAAACTTGTGATGAAGTCGGTAAAACATTTTTTTTGCCCAATACCCTTAAAGATTATGAAAAACACAAACTTATCCGCCTTATTCGCCATTACCACCATGGTAATGGTTACAGGTTGCGGCAAATTGGGAAAGTCATCCAAAGGCTTACCGAATGATGGTCAGCTCCATGGAGTTGCCCCGTCCAGCAAGTACAACCTGACCAAGCCCCCGGGCATGGTTTACATACCACCAGGCACTTTTCACATGGGTCCTAGTGATGAAGACGTTAACTACGCTTATACTGCAAGAAACAAACAGGTGTCTATCAATGGATTCTGGATGGATGCAACTGAGGTAACAAACAACGAATACCGCCAGTTCGTAAACTGGGTTCGTGACTCTATAGCAGCTACACTGATGCAGCTGGGCAAAGAAGTTGACGGAAAATTTTCTGTTGACTGGAAAAAAGCCCAGACGATCAAATGGGGCGATAAGGCTACCATTGAAAAGATCGATCAGATGATCCTGTCTCCCGAGAACCGTGTTTTCGGTAAAAAGGATCTTGATCCTACCAAGATTGTCTATCATTCCGAAACTTTTGATCTGAAAGAAGCTGCTAAAAGAGAAAATGCCGGTAAATCAAGATCTACTTTTATGATCAAGAAGGATGAAAAGGTCTATCCTGATACCCTGGTCTGGATCCGTGATTTCAGCTACTCATACAATGAACCTTTTACAAAAAGATACTTTTCTCACCCTGCTTATGGTAACTATCCGCTGGTTGGTGTAAACTGGAAACAGGCTACTGCCTTCTGCGAATGGAGAACTCACCTGTTGAATTCTTTCCTGGATTCAAAGAAAAGAGCTACTGAATCAGATTTCCGCCTGCCGACTGAAGCAGAATGGGAATACTCTGCAAGAGGTGGTCGTTCACAATCTATGTTCCCCTGGGGTAACTATTACCTGAGAAACAGGAAAGGTTGCTTGCTGGCCAATTTCAAACCTGGTCGCGGTAACTATCCTGAAGACGGTGGTTTTTACACTGTACGTGCTGATGGATACTGGCCAAACGATTTCGGACTGTATTGCATGGCAGGTAACGTAGCTGAGTGGACATCTTCTTTGTTCTACGAAGGAGCCTATAATTTCCAGCATGATATGAACCCGGATATCCGGTTTAACGCTAAGGATTCAGATCCTCCACGTATGAAACGTAAGGTAATCCGTGGTGGTAGCTGGAAAGATGTTGGATTCTATCTTCAGACTTCAACCAGGAACTACGAATACCAGGATACAACCAAGTCTTACATCGGTTTCAGATGCGTTATAGATCTGCCACCAGCACAAAAGAAACGCTAAGCCATAGGCTTTAACGCAAACCAAAAATAACCGCTTAGAGCAAAAATTTTAGGTTCAGTTTAACGTTCTTGAATTGATATTTTTTTCAGAAAATATTCAAACGGCATACTATTTCCTATAATCAAACGCTTTAGTAAGAACTTGAACAGTTTCATAATTCATAACTCATAATTCATAACTTTTTTTAACCTCCCTTAATCCGTTTTCTAACTTTAAACATTAATTATCATGGCTGGAACTTCTAAATCAATTGACAGAATAGTAAACATAGTGGTGTGTATGGGCGCTGCTATCGTAATCTTCGGGGCCTGGCAGAAAATTACGCACCAACCAATGGCTGACTTCTTTTTGACAGCCGGTCTTATTACAGAAGCAATCATTTTCGTAGTATATGCATTCTTACCGCCTCCAGGAGGAGAAATGCACGCACTCGTAGAAATTCTTCCAAAATTGGCTGGTGGAAATGCTTCTACAGGTAATCCAAACATCCAGAAGATGGATGAAATGCTGAAAGATGCTGATATTACTCCTGCAAGTCTGAAAAGCCTTAGCGATGGGTTCAAAAAACTGAATACATCTGTTAATGGTATCGCTGAAGTAGGCGATGTAGTTAAATCTACAAGCGACTATTCTGCCAAGACCAAGGAAGCAACTGCCGCACTTGAAACAATGAAAAATGCTTACACAGGTGCAGCAACAACACTGGGTCATTTTAATACAGCGGCTGACGGTACAAAGAAATTCCATGAGCAGGTACAGGTCCTCACAAAGAATCTTGGTTCTTTGAATGCGATCTATGAGCTGGAACTCCAGGACACAAACAATCACCTGAAAGCAATGAACAGCTTCTATTCTAACCTGTCAAATGCATCACAAACTATGCAGGGCAGCGTTGAAGATGCTAAAAAAGCTCACGAGCAGATCGCTAAATTAGCAGGTAACTTAACCAGTCTGAACACTGTTTATGGTAACATGTTAAGCGCAATGCAGGGACGCTAATCCAATTGCAACAGGAAATCCTGATCCAGTTCTAAACTATTAATTAAATTCGAAAAACCTAGCCCATGTCTTTACCTAAAGAGCCCAGGCAAAAGATGATCAACATGATGTACCTGGTGCTCACCGCACTTCTGGCACTCAATGTTTCGTCTGAAGTCTTGAACGCTTTCAAAACTGTCGACAACAGTATCACCAGCGCAAATGGTGTGTTGACAGGTAACAATAACCAGCTTTATGCCTCCTTCACCGAAAAACTGGCTGATCCAAAATCAGCAGAGATGGCGAAGATCTGGAAACCAAAAGCTGATGCAGCCTCTCAGATCTCAAAGAAATTATTTGATGAGATCGAAGGTCTGAAGATGGAAATTAAGGTAGCCGCAGGTTACCATCCTGAAACAGGCGACACTGTTTGGGCAATCGATCACCTCGATGCCCCGACACGTATCATGGATAAAAAAGGAGAAGGCGAAAAGCTTTATAAAAAGCTTGAGCAGTTCAAAAAAGATATGCTAAATATCGATCCTGAAATCGGAAAAGAGTTTGCTAAAAGACTTCCACTTGATCTCAGTGTACCCGTTGCACAGGACGGTACCAAGAAATCATGGACTGAAAGCTACTTTCATATGACTCCGGCCATTGCTGCCATAACTATTCTCAACAAATTCCAGAATGATATTAAAAATTCTGAATACCAGGTTGTAAGTTATTGCCACACTAAGATCGGTGAAGTAAAAGTGAGATTTGACAAATTCGGTTTCGTTGGAGGATTAAGCTCCAGCTACCTGATGCCTGGTGAAAAACTTGAAGTCTACGCAGGTCTTGGAGCTATGAGTTCCGCTTCAGCACCACAGATTTCTATCAACGGCAGACCTGCACCAATTGGTGCTGATGGTATGGCCACGATGGATATGGCTGCTGGTGGAACCGGGTCCGGCAAAGCACATGTTGTAGTCCGTTACTTCGACCAGAATGGTGTTGCTAAGGTAATTGAAAAAGATCTTCCATATACAGTTGGTGCACCGTCAGGTGTTTCCGTATCAGCAGATAAGATGCGAGTTCTTTATATTGGAGTGGATAACCCGCTTACAATCACTGCTGGCGTTGGTAGCGAAAAGGTAAACGCAACTTTGGACGGAGCTGGAACTATCAGCAAAGTCGGCGGTCCTAAATGGGTTGTTAAACCACTCGGTAATCCAAGAACGTCTGCAATCAATGTGATTATTGATGGTAAAAAGACAGCTGTTGAATATCGAATCAAAACGCTTCCTCCTCCTGCATCTTTTGTAGGCGCGAAGAGAGGTGGTGCAATGCCTTCAGCCGACTTTAAAGCTATGGCTGGTGTAATTGCCCGTCTGCTTGATTCAGAGTTCGAAGCTCCTTACAAAGTTCTAAGCTACCAGGTTGGTGCCTTAGGCGGGAAGTACCCGGTTTACCAGATTGCTAACAATGAAGGCAACAGGTGGAGCGGTAATGCAAAAACAATCATTGATGGAGCAACGCCTGGTACTTCAATCTTCTTTGATCAGATCAAAGTTGTTGGACCAGATGGCAGAACAGTTGACTTACCGATGATGTCATTCTTATTGAAATAAGTATTTTATAAATCAGGGATAATGAAAAATCGTATCATCAAGCTGGGTTTACTACTAACTGTAATGGCGGTATTTGTTGGAAGTGCCGACGCGCAGACCAAGAAACCAAACCGTCCGGTCAAGAAAAGGGCTACAGCAAATAAAACAGCAACCAGGAATAACAATGCTGCTAACAACGCAGCACTGGTAAAAAAGGATACTGTTCCGGCGGCACCCGTTGTGCTGGAAGCAGATCTTAAACTGGACGCTCCTAAACCATCATTGCGTAACGATAATGCAATCGAACGTAACCTCGTAAGAGAAAGAGTTCCACTGGTTTATGAGCATATCCGCGAGGACGATGCCGCATACATCCAGCGTGTCTGGAGAGAAATCGACGTTCACGAAAAAATCAATCTTCCTTTTGTTTACAAAGCGGAAGGTGATAATGGAAACCAGCGTTTTATCGTGATGTTGTTGAATGCTATCAAAACAAACGAAGTTGTGGCATTCAGCGCAACCGGTGGGGATGACCGATTTACAACCCCGATGACATTCAAAGAAATTGCTGAACTGGTTGTGGGTAAACCAAAAACCATACAAATACCAAACTATGCAGAAGATCCGGACGGTTCAAAGGGTATCCTGAAGGATACAACTATCGGTTCCGAGTTTAACCCTGATGATATCGAAAGATATTGGGTTAAGGAAGATGTTGTATTCGACAAGGAATCCTCCAGGATGACAACCAGGATCCTGGGTATCGCACCAATCAAGACCATCAAAAATGAAGATGGCTCGTTCCGGGCAACTACTCCGCTGTTCTGGGTTTATTATCCTGATCTGAGACCGATGCTGGCACGTTACGATGTGTACAATGGAAGAAACTATGGTGCGAAGATGAGTTGGGAAGAACTGTTTGAGAGCCGCATGTTCTCCAGCAGGATACTTAAGTCAACCATCAACAATCCCAATGATTTTTTCATCAGCAGCTATATTAAGGATCCAATCCTTGCTTTGCTCGAAGGAGAAAACATTAAGGAGAAAATCTTTAACTACGAACAGGATCTCTGGTCATACTAATCATTATTCAACCTGATATAAAAAAAGCATCCCGTACGTACGGGATGCTTTTTTTTGTCTGGACCCCGGAAAACATGCCTTTTTATGTACCTACAAATAAAATATATCGTAACATTACTAATTAATTGCAACCATACTTTCTCCAGGTTAAACTGTTCGTCGAACCAGGATTGAAATAGAATAGTCTACTTTCCCCAAAAAGGAATCAATGGCCTCCGGGCTAAACTTGTATATGGTTTATGCCTGAATAAGGTCAAACTGTCTTTTTATAAGAAGGTTTTGAAGATATACCTATACCTTTTTTTGGAGTTACCGAACAATTTCAATAATTGGCTGAAATGCCTGCTCTCATTAGGTTTAAGAATGCCAGAATCATCGCTGTTGTTGGCAAAATAGAAAAAAAACGGGCTCAACCCCGCCTATGATAAATGTATTGTGTCTATATGACAATAATTAAAATTCCAAAATACCCAAAAACGGGTATTGTTTTGTTCAATTAGTTCCCTATTTTTACAACGGTTTTTCATAGGATATTGGATTTTAAAAACGGGGCTGGATTTCTATCCTGGCCCCTTTATTTTTTAGGCCATTCGTGTTTCTACTATCGTGTTTTTACCAACCCCCCAAAAAGATTTATTATTAGTCTGTACCTTTAGTTTTCGGGCTGGCTTTCTGCAGTGTTATCAGACGAATCACTCCTGGTTCCTTCTTCATCACTCCCTGTTCCTTCTTCATTGTTTAGATTCTGATATCCAGGCTCCTGATCAATTCTACCATCATCATCAATATTTCTTGTTTTCGTATCTGCTGCTATAGTATCCTGAACCGGATCTTCATTGCGGTTAAAAAAGGCCCAGACCAATTGTCCCTTTGCGTTACCAATGGCTTTTGATAATTCGTCTTTGCCAAGTTCTTTTATCTTTTTGACTGAGCGGAATTCTTTTAGAAGTTGATCAGCGGTGTTTTTGCCAATGCCCCTGATCTGTTCAAGCTCGTTTTTAAAGGTTCCCTGGCTTCGTTTCTGCCGGTGAAAGCGGATACCGAATCTATGAACCTCATCACGGATCCTCCGGATTAAATGAAGGCTGGGACTGTTATAAGGCAATTTCAATGATTCCTGGTCACCAGGGTAAAAGATCTCTTCCTCATTTTTGGCAAGACCCACAACCGTCATGGATCCCTGGAGACCGAGTGCCTCAATGCTTTCCATAGCAGCGCTCAGCTGTCCTTTGCCGCCATCTATGATAACCAGTTGCGGTAATGGTTGATTTTCTTCAGTTAGCCGCCTGTAGCGCCTGTAAACAACCTCCTTCATTGTTGCGAAATCATTGATACCCTGGACAGTCTTCACATTATAATGCCTGTAATCATCTTTGCTGGGAACTCCCATCTTAAAACAAACCATGGCAGAAACAGGATAACTGCCCTGGAAATTGGAGTTATCAAAGCATTCAATATGGACGGGAACTTCCTGCAGTTTAAGATCTTCCTGCAGCTGGTACAGCACTTTCTTTTTTTCCAGGTCATCTTTACCCTCGAGTTGCAGCATTTTTTTTTTACGGAGCTCCTCGCGGAAATAATTGACGTTTTTTTCAGAAAGGTCGAGGAGCTTTTTTTTATCACCCGCACGGGGAACAGTGATGATAATATCCTTTTCCGGATAATCGATTTGGTATTGAAGGATGATCTCTTTAGCGCCGCTGTTAAAAGTGTCTCTTAATTGGGCAATGGCAAAAGAAAGCACCTCTTCATCAGGTTCTTCCAGGTGGGTTTCCAGTAGCGAAGTATGTGTCTGAACAATAGTTCCATTCTGGACCATCAGGTAATTGACATAAGCCTTGTCTTCTTCCCTTAACAAAGAAAACACATCTGCATTCGTCAGGTTGCTGCTCACAATCACGGATCGGGCGGCATACTGTTCCATGTGACTGATTTTTTTGCGGACCAGCTCGGCTTTTTCAAAACGCATATTCGCGGCTTCATCCTTCATCTCATTTTTGAAATGCTGGATAACCGGGTTCAGATTGCCCTTAAGTATGTTCCGGATTTGTTGCAATCCTTCATTATAGTCGTCTAATGACTGGTGACCTTCACATGGGCCCTTGCAATTACCAAGGTGATATTCCAGGCAAACTTTAAATTTACGTTTTCGGATATTAGTCTCCGTTAGATTTAATTTACAGGTACGGAGCTGGATCGTTGACTTAACAAAATCCATCAGTTCACGGACCTTGCCAACCGAGGTAAATGGTCCCAGGTATTCTGACCCGTCATTTATCTTTCGCCTGGTTAAAAAAATTCTTGGAAACGGCTCATTCTTTATCACTATAAACGGGTAGCTTTTATCGTCCTTGAGGTTGATATTAAACTTTGGTTGAAATTGTTTGATCAGTGAATTTTCGAGCAGGAAAGCATCCTGTTCAGAGTTTACAATGGTAAACTCAATTCGCCTGATACGTTGAACCAGTTCATGTGTTTTGTAAGTGGTGAACGTTTTGTTGAAATATGATCCAACCCTTTTGCGTAAACTTTTGGCTTTGCCAACGTAAAGCAATTCGTTTTTTAGATCGTAGTATTTATAGATCCCTGGTGTAAGTGGTATCGTATGCGCGATCTGCTGAAATTCCTGCTGCGTCATTTGTATCCTTATTACCCGCTCTGAACAATTGCAAGTTTTATTACCAGTCGTTCCAGATATATTTTTCCTGTATGATAACCGGTTTATTGTTCCCGACGGTTTTTTCTGAATTTATCATCAGGCTTTTCCCGCCGACCAAAAGCATTTTTTTGACCATGGAAGAATCATCTGCCCCTATAAATTTCTCCATATATATACTGCTTACCTTGTCATAACTTTCAGTACCCTGCACCAAAATATCGATCCGGTGAAATTCAAGATCATCGTTTTTTGTAGCATATGTAAATGTCGATGTCTCGGTAGTCTGATCATAAAACGAAGATTCGCTATAATATTTTTCAAAGTTTTCCTTACTCAGTTCCGGCGGCAAAAATTCCTGCATGATCCCGTTGAACTGTTCAACTTTTATCATTGAAGAATCCGTTTTCCCATTTATGGTTGTGTATAGCCTGATCGCGGTGGCGAAAGAATCCACATTATTTAATTCTCCTTTCAGATAATCAAGAATCGGGAAAAACTGTTTTGCTTTATTTGTGCTGTCTGGAAGTTGGGCTTCAGGCAAGGGTGATTCTATTTCGTCGGCGCAACCGGATAACAGGGCAATCAGGAGTAAGGAACACAAACATGACTTCATTTTCTAAAATTAAGTAAATGAAGGCTCCGATGTTTGACAGAGAGAAACAAAATTAGGTTAAACAGCTTCCTGTCAGCGTATTGTTTTGCTCACGCCTATTTTTACACCGTATTCCATCAGGTTTTCCCTGATCGGGTATTTTGAAGAATAACTGGAAAGTACCTGGTAACGGAATTGTGGGCCCACCTGCCAGATTATTCCACCGGTATTATAAGAAACAAAAGCTTCTGCACTGGTGTTCATATTCCAGCGGCGAACAAGGGACGGTTCGTGTGTATAGCTGCGGTAATCGGTTGTAATGAGAAAGGTATTCCTGTTGAGCAGATAGGTGGGTTGAATGGTGCCTGCAAGATGAAGTCCCATACGTTTACCACCTATAAGTTTCAGTTCCACGCCGATTGGTGCGGAAAGCTGGAAATACTGGTTCTGGATGTCCTTTACAGAGTTGCCTCCAAAGTTGCTGATACTGCTGTAAGAAATCAGGGAATCCCTATGGGACCCACCTACGCTGTTGAGGGCGATGGTAGCTACATCTGTACCTGGAGCTTCGAATGCTTCTATTGCATAACGGGCGTAATTGAACTGGATACCGGCTTTGAAGGTCACGGTCCTGTTTGCAGCATAACGCAGATGGGAGCCGAGTTCAAATCCCAGGGCCGGGGTATGATTTACAAGATTATCAAGATCACCTGTGATATTCATCGCAATAGGGATGTTCTTCACCATATATTCCCTGCCCGGTTTTTTGCTGGTTGATAATCTCCTGTAATTCATTGTTGGCGCGAAGGATAACTGCCAGCTGAGTCTTTTCAACGGGGGAACTGTAAATTCATTAAATGCAAATTCCTGCAGCCAGTTGATTTTTTTCACGTCTTCCGAGGCTTGTTCCTGTTCCATGGGGAATCGTGCAACGCCTCTTGATTCATCCAGGTTCCAGATGCCGCTCACCAAATTAATTCCAGCTGTTGCATCAAGGGGTTTTCTGTCAGTCACTTCACCCATTGACCGGGTCTTAGAGGGAGTATTGTCAATAATAGAGTGGGTATTGTCAATAATAGTTATAGGTTGATATCCACTCAGCAGATTAATGCGGTTTACCGGTAACCATTTTGCCATGGCACTATTATCAGTCTTTTCGCCAGGATCCGAAATGACCGGAATTTTAGCAATCTGCAGCATTTCCACTACTTTGGCGGTGGCGCCAGGTTCTATCTCGGAGTATGACCTGTCGATATCAAATTCGCCTTTAAAAGGCTGGTCAATGCTGTTTGAAACGGGATTATACTGGGAAATTTTATGTTGGGTAAGAGGTATAACAAGGGCAGAACGGCGTTTACCATCACCTGCGCCTAATAATACATTTTCAGTCGGAATTTTTGAAGCAGCGATTTTGGCTTCGGATTTCCGGACAGGTCCGGGTGGAGCGATAAGGGCTTCAATGGCATAGTAACTTACACCGGAAAGAAGTAGGGCAAATCCGATCCAATACCATTTCCTCCGTGAATGAAGAGAACTTTGAATTCCGTTCCATACCTTATCGGAAGGATACATTTTGTATTGATCAGCCTTTTCTTTCAGCAGTTCCTCAAAATCATCAGTGTAAAAATTGCGCTCCATAATCTTCGTGTTTGTACGGCAGGATCTTCAATGGATGGTATGATTTAGGTTTTGGTTTATTTTCCTCCTGCAACACGCAACCAATCCGCCTTTTGCCTTGGCTTCTGGATGATATTTTTTCTAACCAGTATATCTTCCAGCATTTGCTTTGCCCTGGTGTATTGCGATCGGCTCGTGCTTTCTTCAATATCCAGGACCTCTGCGATTTCTTTGTGCGAATAACCTTCAATCGCATAAAGGTTTAAAACTGTTCTGTACCCGATCGGCAATAGCCGGATACATTCAACCACTTGTTTAGCCTGCACAATCGACGGCACTGATTCTTCCCTCACCTGGATAGTAGTAGCATGAATAATGTCTACACTTTCATTGAACTTTTTATTTTTCTTCAGGTTATTGATGCAGGTATGAACAATAATTCTGCGTATCCAACCTTCGAAAGCGCCTTTGTTCTGGAAAGTGTGTATCTGTCCAAAGACTTTGATAAAACCTTCCTGAAGCATGTCTTCAGCGTCTTCGCGGTTATGTGCGAACCTATAGCATACCGACAGCATTTTGGGACTGTATTTACTATACAGTTCCCGCTGGGCAGTGGAGTCATTATGTAAACAGCCGTATAAAATGGCTTCTTCCGTCATACACTCTCTTTGGTTGCCCTGTAATTTAGACAATTTTGAGAAGCAAAAGCTGCTTGGGAAAAAAAATAGATCGGGCTAATCTGTGAGAATATTGCCCGTCATTTCAGGCGGAATTTTCAGTCCCATCAATTTCAGGATCGTGGGCGCCAGGTCGCCAAGCTTACCTGGTCTGAGGGTTCCCTTCCAGTTATTATCAATAATCCAGAAAGGCACCGGGTTCAGTGTATGCGCCGTGTTTGGTGAGCCATCTGCATTTATTTCATAATCCGCATTACCATGATCCGCCGTAAGAAAGATCGTATAGTCATGAGAAAGTGCCGTAGTAACCAGCCTGCTCACACAAATATCAACGGTCTCCACTGCCTTGATCACTGCTGACCAAACGCCTGTGTGTCCCACCATATCTGCATTGGCATAGTTAAGACAAATGAAATCAGCTGCTTCATTTTCTATTTCCGGGATAACCAGATCTGTAAGTTCATAGGCACTCATCTCGGGTTGAAGATCATAGGTGGCCACTTTCGGTGATTGTGCCATCAACCTTGTTTCACCTTCAAAAGGTACTTCCCGGCCACCGCTGAAAAAGAAAGTTACATGCGGATATTTCTCGGTCTCCGCAATGCGGATCTGTTTTTTCCCGTTGGCTTGCAAAACTTCTCCAAGAGTATTATTCAGATTATCATTTTCGAATACAACCTTCACGTTTTTGAAAGTCTTATCATATTCTGTCATGGTAGTATAGTGGAGATTTAATTTCTTCATTCCATACTCTGGAAAATCTTTCTGGGTCAGTACTTCAGTAATCTCACGGCATCGATCGGTGCGAAAGTTAAAACAGATAGCGACATCTTCATCTTTAATCGTGGCTATAGGATTTTGCGCCTCGTCGGTGATGATGATCGGCTTTATGAATTCATCTGTAATGTTATTGAGATAACAATCAGTGATTGCTGTAACCGGGTTAACTGCTTTTTGTCCTATACCATCAACCATACCCTCATAGGCAAGTTTTACCCGTTCCCATCGTTTGTCGCGATCCATTGCATAATAGCGACCGGTAATGGTTGCAATTTTACCTGTGGAAAGGTTGATGTGCTCCTGCAGATCTGTAATAAATGATAATCCGCTTTTTGGATCGGTATCACGGCCATCAGTAAACGCATGTATGAAAACATCTTTGAGTCCTTCTGCCGCACACAAACTTAATAAAGCTTTCAGGTGGCTGATATGTGAATGGACACCGCCATCACTTACAAGTCCAAGAAGGTGTAGTGGTTTCCTGTTATCCCTGGAGTAACGGATAGATTCCAGGATCACCTGGTTTTTCTGAAACTCGCCCTCGCGGATGGCAACGTTTATACGTTGTAGTTCCTGGTAAACGATTCGCCCCGCTCCAAGGTTCAGATGACCAACTTCTGAATTACCCATCTGACCATCGGGAAGTCCAACCAATTCGCCGCAGGTGGTAAGGGTTGTATTTGGATAATTTTCGTATAGGGAATTGACAAAAGGTGTTTGTGCATGCCGGATTGCATCTGATTCGAATACCTGTCCAAGACCCCAGCCATCCATGATAACGAGTATAACTTTCTTTGCAGCCATGATTTAAACTTTAGAATTAATCCAGTTAGAATTAATACAGATTTTGTGGTGAATGTATTCCGGGCGGTCCGGTTTGCATTCCAACAGCTGTCGGAATTAAGTGCAAACCATCAGAAATTGGATCGCCAGGAGTTGATTACTAAGTTGATTACTAAATGAATACTGCAAAATATCCAATATTTTCTATTCAATATTAAATATCTTAGTTTGGCATGTTTTTAGCAATTTTGGTATTGAAAAATTTTTATTATGAAAACAAGCTCGGGAATTGCTGTATTAGCTTTCTCGCTATTCCTGACATCATTTAGGCTGATCTACTCCATTGAAGATGTAGCTTCAGCCATCCGCGCGGGTAATGCCGGGCAGATCTCCAAATTTTTTGATACACGAGTTGATCTTTCGTTTCCGGATAAAAGCGACAATTACAGCAAATCCCAGGCTGAAATGATTCTGAAAGATTTTTTCTCCAGCAACGAGGTGAAAGGTTTCCAGATCAAACACAAGGGGGAGAATAAAGATGGATCCCAGTTTTGTATTGGTTTACTTCAAACAAAATCACGCGATTACCGGATAAGGTTTTACCTGAAGAAGAAAGGTGAACAGCAGTTTCTGCAAGAGATTGTTTTCCAGCTAGCGGAGTAAAGAGAATCACTTGAAGAGAGTTATGAGTTATGAGTTATGAGTTATGAAAGAGTTGATGAATGAGCTAGTTAATTAATGCTGTACGGGCGTCCTTTATGCTTCTTCCAGGAAGAATTGCTTGCTCTCTGATATCGACTGCCTAAATCCAGATATGGGTTATCCTTGCACTAATATGAGTTTTTCTTGTTCAAATATGGGTTGTCCTTGCTCTAATATACAGCGTATAGTCCTGCTTTGAAATTTGCTATTTTACTATTAGGTTGTATTTGCTGCCAGGTGGTATTTTTTTTCAGGAAATTTACTATCAATGTATTTTTGATTTGGAAGTTACTATCAGAATATTTTTTATCGGGAAGTTTTTATTATCACGATGTCAAACAACATTATATGAACGCTTTTGATGAGCACCTGTTTGTTTTGGTACAGTCCGCATTGCAGGAAGATATTGGTGACGGTGATCATTCAACGCTTGCATGTATACCGGAAGGTACTATGGGTGTAGCCGAACTGAAGATAAAAGAAGATGGGATCCTGGCAGGTGTTTCAGTTGCTGAAAGAATATTCAGGATGAAATATCCCCAGGCAGCATTCACCAGGCTAAAATCAGATGGTGAAACCATGAAGTTTGGTGATAAAGCTTTTGAAGTAACAGCACCCGTACAGGTGATTCTCCAGTGTGAAAGGCTTGTGCTGAACTGTATGCAACGAATGAGTGGAATTGCAACACTTACGGCATCCTACGTTAAAAAAATCAATGGTTATAAGACCAAAATACTCGACACCCGTAAAACAACACCGAATTTCCGTATTCTTGAAAAAGAAGCAGTTCTCATAGGAGGTGGTCACAATCACAGGATGGGGCTTTATGATATGATCATGTTAAAGGATAATCATATTGACTATAGTGGTGGGATAGAAAAAGCAATTGAACTTGCTTACGGTTATGTACAAACGAAACGGCCGGGTTTAAAGATCGAAGTGGAAACCAGGAGCCTGGACGATGTAAAACGTGTGCTGAAGATTGGGAAGGTGGATCGTATCATGCTTGATAATTTCAGGCCTGCAGACATCACTGAAGCGGTAAATCTGATAGAAGGTAAATATGAAACAGAAGCAAGTGGTGGTATAAATCTCGAAAACATTATTGAATATGCTGAAACAGGGGTAGACTTTATAAGCGTCGGGGCATTAATACACCAGGCAAGAAGTGTTGACCTGAGCCTGAAGGCAAAAATCCTGTAGTCTAAACAAATTATTGATTTTATTTTGATGTTATGAGTAAGAAAAAATCAACGGGGGGAATCGTATTTTCAACTGATCCTGATTTTAAAAAGGAAGAAGATACACCGGAGAATATTGAGACAATTCCACCGGCTCAACAAAAACTGCGCATAAGGCTTGACACAAAACAGCGTGCAGGCAAGGCCGTTACATTAGTACAGGATTTCATAGGCTCTGAAAATGACCTCGAAGATCTTGGCAAAAAACTAAAAGCTTTTTGCGGAACCGGTGGTTCAGTGAAAGACGGCGAAATCATCGTCCAGGGCGATAACCGCGATAAAGTCCTCGGCTGGCTAAGTAAAAACGGGTATACCAAATCACGTAAAATATAGTGGTGAGTTGTGAGTGGCCTCAAGAGAATTATGAATTATGAATTATGAGTTATGAAAGGAGTTGTTAAGTTATGAATTATGAACAGGTTGCCAAACTTTCATAATTCATAACTCATAATTCATATCTCTCTTGATCACTGTCCTTGTGCGAGACTATAGGCTTTTTTATTTCCAAATCTGTTTAATAATTCTGAAGAACAGATTTTAAAATCTCCACTCAGGCTGACATATAAACCTAATACATCCTGCTGATTTAATTTTTCATCATCGATGCTTTCAAACCGGACATTGTATTGATTAACCAGGTTTGTATAAATAGATCCCGTTGGCCACACCTGGGTACCACGGTTACTGATACTTACGAGTTTAAATTTAACGCCTGCATGACGCTGACATTTTTTGGCAATGATCTCGGGTTGTTCAATGCTTTCAATAAACAGGTCAACCCCAATAATCTCTTCGGTCTCCATTTCTTTGGAAACAAGCATCGGATTTTTTTCCAGCTTAAAATTTGTAGGAGTAATTTCTTTGTTGGGCCATGATGGTTTTTCGCCCTGCTTTGGCTTCTTACCAAAATTATTAATGACTGCTTCTGCAAAACCAGTGGTATTAACAGAGGGGATAGTCTTGTCACCAAAGTCGCCCGTATGAACGCCTGATTCAAGTGTGTATAGCAACGAGTTTTCAATGGTTGCTGCACTTTCCATAAACCCTAAGTGCTGCAACATAGCAAGTCCGCTTAACAACAAGGCAGTAGGGTTTGCAATATTTTTTCCCGCGATGTCTGGAGCGGTTCCGTGTACTGCTTCAAAAATACAAATATGATCGCCAATGTTTGCAGATGGTGCAAATCCAAGTCCCCCAACAAGGCCGGCGCAAAGATCAGATACAATATCTCCCTGCAGGTTTGTCATTACTACTACATCAAACAAATCCGGTCGGGTCACAAGCTTCATACAAAGATCATCAACGATCACATCATCAGCTTTCAGCTCAGGGAAGTCTTTTGCCACTTCATAAAAGCATTCAAGAAACAAACCGTCGGTGATCTTCATGATATTTGCCTTGTGACCACAGGTAATGCGTTTTGCATCCTTTTTCCTGGCCATTTCAAAAGCGTACCTGATCACCTGGAGGCTACCCGGACGGGTTATAAAACGGCGGCTTAAAGAAACATCATGGGTAAGCATGTGTTCGATCCCTCCATAAGTGTCTTCTATATTTTCACGTACAATTGTTACGTCAATTGGTATACCGGCCTTGGAAAAGACTGTATCTACCCCGTGCAGCGTCTGGAAAACGCGTTTATTGGCATAAGTGTTCCATGTTTTACGGGCAGTGACGTTCACACTCTTAACACCTTTTCCTTTCGGTGTTTCCATTGGCCCTTTAAACAGGATGCCTAATTCTTCGATGGTTTGCTGTGCTTCAGGAGTCATACCATTTGAAAATCCCTTGTCGAAAACCCATTTTCCCATGTCCACAAACTCATATTCAAGAGGTACTTTGGCTGATTTGAAGACGGTAAGGACTGCATCCATGATCTCCGGGCCAATTCCATCGCCTTTTGCAACAGCAATTTTCATATTATCAGAATTTTGTTTTTGTGTGTAGAATAGTTATAAGAAGTGCAAAATTAACCGCATTGCTCATAAAACCACTAAAATATTGGGAATTACTACCACCTCGCTGGATTTTTAATTAACTTTAATCGCAAATAGCTATTGATGATATCAAAAATATCAGAAGGGATAGAAATCAGTGTCGAAACTTTTTACCAACCGGATTACTCAAACCCGGTTTCGGGTGAATATATGTTTGCATACAGAATCACCATTGATAATCATAATAACTTTCCTGTAAAACTTCATCGTCGTCATTGGAATATCTTCGATAGTAATGGTACTCATCGTGAGGTTGAAGGTGAAGGAGTTGTAGGTGTGCAACCATCCATGCAGCCTGGAGAACGTTATCAGTATGTGAGCGGATGTAATTTACGCACGGAGATGGGGAAGATGTATGGTACTTATCTTATGGAAAATCTGAATAGCAAGACGACGTTTGATGTGAACATTCCTGTGTTCGAAATGATCGTTCCTTTCAAGATGAATTAATTTCATTTTTCTTTCCTGCTCAATGTTTTCTTTTCTATTGTTAAATCTTTGATTTTGCGCGTTCATGACGTTCACTCGGTTCCTCACTTCGCCGGATGGGCCTTTCGGTTGGTTTGATTTGCCACTGTGATTCCTGGTTAATACGTTTGTTCATGCCGCTCTCTGCTGTTGTCTCCGATCGGCTTTTTGTTCCCTGATCGGCTTTTTTAGGTATGCTTCCAGCGCCAGGTTCTGTTGGGCCCTGATCGGCTTGGGTAACTCCGGGCAGGAATCGAAGGTGGCAATCAAACCAACCTCAGGCCCATCCTGCACGTTCTAATCTCGTTCACTTAGGGGATATGCGACCAGCATGTCAAAATTCAACATTCATTTATTGCAATTATCAGCATTGAAGTTTCCGCATTCCATTATCAGCACTACAATTATCAGTATTGGAGTTATCGCAATGGCAATGGTCGCAACTGCAATTATCCGAATAGGCTTCTCTGAATTGCGCTTCTCTTATTTACGTCTATCGAATTACGTTTGTTGAATTATACTTCAACAATTCTGATGTAGACCTTTAGCTGTCGACATTTCTGTTTTCTCTTTTCTTTATCTGTAATGAACCACACCGCCTTCAATTCCCCGGCAACCTGATAACTGGAGCTTACCATTGATACGAGCAGATAAT
>Ga0193752_1000177_pt1 | contig 80948 bp, 66 predicted proteins | sample H1c1metaG_FD_144924 | JGI IMG/M metagenome (GOLD analysis project Ga0193752, IMG submission 144924) | Soil microbial communities from a riparian zone of the East river system, Colorado, United States - H1c1 | ecosystem: Environmental > Terrestrial > Soil > Riparian zone | place: USA: East River... | reverse complement strand
GCTCACGGCGAGATAACGGTAACGCGCCGTGAGCGCCCGGGCTTAGAACGGGTTTCGTGCTTCTTTTAGCGCCGTGTCGCCGTGTAAAAATTATCAAATGCTCAAACTGAGACACTACCACCTGCCTACTTGCCTACTTACTTTTCAGACTCCCTACTTCTTCAATGAAAATTCCAACTCCGTTACACGGCCTGCCTACCTGCCTACTTTTTCAGACTCCCTACTTCTTCAATGAAAATTCCAACTCCGTTACGCAGACTGCCTACTTGCCTACTAAAATACTCCCTACTCCTTTCTGATTTTGCAGACAATCGGATAGTGATCAGACATTCCGTCTGTCCGTATCGTCCTAAACTCCCACGAACTCATCGTTTCTGAGTGGAGAATGTAATCGATGCGGGGTATCGGTAATGGATTCACAAACGTTTTTCCGAAGCCGGAACCCGATTCGCGGAATGCATCTTTCATGCCGGAAGAAAGAATGTTGTACGTGTACGAAACGGGTGTGTCGTTGAAATCGCCGCAAATGATCATGGGATATTTACACTGTTGCATGTGTTCAACAATTGCATTGGCCTGTCCTGCGCGGCGCGTGTAAGCGCGTTTCATCCGGCGCAGAATGTTTTTCGAATTTTCAATTTCATTTTCTGCGTCTTCTTCGCTGAGCATGGTTTCTACGAAACGGATATCCGCGTAACCGAAATTGATCGACTGCAGGTGCATGTTGTACACGCGGATCGTGTCTTTTCCCTTGACAATATCGCTGTACAGGCAGATGTTGTTGCTGCGGTTGTTGAACACAATTTTTCCTTCATCCACGATCGGGTATTTGCTGAATGTAGCCACGCCCCAGTGATCGGTTTTGCGCAACGTGATGGTGTACGCCGCATTGGCATAGGGAAGATGCATGAGCGAGCGGATGGTATCGAGGTTGCGGAAAGTGCCGGTGTCTTCCGTGAAAAATTCCTGGAGACAAAGAATGTCGGGCGCTTCTGCGCTGATCACGCCAAACATTTTCGAACGTGTTTCTTTGTTCCCGCTCCAGTTGTAGAGATCGAACAGTTTCACGTTCCACGACATGAGCTTGATCGAACCGGCCGGTGCAGGATCCTGCGTACCGAAACTCACCTGGTATTGTCTGTTGAAATGCACCATCGAGATCAACAGCGCAGCGAGTGTGTAATAGCCTTGTCTTTTGCGACGCAATAACCAGTACAACAGGAACAGAATATTGAGCAGTACAAAAGCCGGTTCTACCAGTCCAAAAAATGCGAGCGGCCACAAACGCGATGGATTTACCACTGGAGAAAGAACACCCAACAGCAACCCGATGATCGCAAACCAATTGAAGAAAAGAACGATCCGGCTGAGCCAGCTCAGCTTTTTTCGGGATGGAACGGGCTCAATGGGTGGGGTTTCTTCGGTCAAGACGGATCAGAATTTGTCGTGATTTTTCTGGAGAAATTCTTTCTCGTCTTTGGTCAGGCTATCGTAACCCGATTTGGAAATCTTGTCGAGGATCTCATCAATACGCTTGCGCACGCTGGTCTTTTGCACAACGAACTCTGTATCTGAAACACGCTTGTGCGCTACGCGTAGTTTGGTTTTGCGTTTGAAGATATTCGCAAGCGGATTTCCTTTGCGCATGCTGTAACCGTAAGCAAGACCAAACAAAGCGCCACCCAAATGCGCGGCTTTACCACCGGTATTCTCCGACAGATTGAGCAGCGTTGTGAGTGCAAATGAAATCAGCGCGAGCCATTTCAGTTTCATCGGTATTCCGAAAGGAAAGATCCGGTAATCGGGTGTGTATGTAGCAACGGCTACCACGATTGCCATCACTGCGCCTGAAGCACCCAGGAGGTAACCGGTAACCGGAGAGTTGATGATTGTCTCTGTAATGAAATAAACAATTCCTCCGGTGATACCTCCGAGCAAGTATACGTTTACCATGCGTTTGCTTCCGAGGACTTCGCAGAATATTCTTCCGAGAAACCAAAGCCACAACATGTTCGACAGGATATGCCACAGGCTGATGTGCACGAACATGTACGTGCCGATGGTCCAGAAATGCGGAAGGAATCCGTCGAGCTTCGACTGCATGCACAACCACTGGAAAAGTATGCCTACTCCCGTTTCCGAATCGCCGCCAATGGCCACGAGGTGAATCAGAACGTTGCAGGTGAGAAATACAGCAACGTTAATGAGCAAAAAGATCACCACCGAACGGTATGTTCCTTTCAGCTGCGTCTGTATGTCACGGGTGAAACTCATAGACTAATAAAAATTGCTTCGGTTTCGTTTGTAAATCTGTATGAGGATAAATCCAAAAATCATGCCCCCGATGTGTGCGAAGTGCGCGACGTGATCTTCCTGCGCTCCTCCGAGTCCTGAAAGAAGTTCGAATCCTCCGTAAAGAATGGCAATCCATTTGATCTTGAGTCGCACAGGAATCACATACATCAGGAGCAACTGCACCTCGGTGTTTGGGAAGAGCAGGGCAGCACCCATGAGCAATCCGAATATAGCACCGGAAGCTCCAACCATTGTTCCGTAGATGGTGTTGAAGGCGGGATGTTCCATTCCCACCATGGTATAGTTTGCAACGTACTCCTGCAATAATGCCCAGCCATTACCGTCCTGATTCAGCAGGCTCACGGTACGCCACGTTTCCCAGCCGATATAAATGGCTGAAGCGCCGAGTCCGCAAACGAGATAGTAAATGATAAACCGTTTTTCTCCCCACACCACTTCCAGCATCTTCCCGAAGAAATACAATCCAAGCATGTTGAACAGAAGATGCATCAGGTTGGCATGCATAAACATGTGCGTAACCACCTGCCACCAGTGAAAAAACGGGCTCATGGGATTGTGCATTCCGAGAAGCTGGTCGAGGTCAATGCCCTTGCCGGCCGCAAAGAATTTTGCAATAAAAAAAATGACGTTGATGATGATGAGGTTCATCACCACAAACGGAACACCACGTACCGGACGAAACTGGAACTGGCTCATGATCTTTTCAGTCGTTTATCGATTTCATCGAGTGGAAAATTGATGTACACCGGTTTTCCGTCGGGACAAAAAGCGGGTTGTTCGCAGCCAAATAATTCATCAACCAGCGATTGCATTTCACGCGGGCCAAGTGTCTTCCCGGGTTTGATGGATGCCCGCCTGGCCAGTGAACGCGCCATATTTTCGAGCGGTTTCAGGTGCAAGTCCTGTTCGTTCTCGCGGAAAGTTTCGAGCACTTCTTCGAGCAAACGAAGTGTGTCGTACTCTTCCGTTCCGGCAGGAATGCCGTGCACCACAAAAGTGTTTTGCCCGAACGGGTGAATATCAAAACCAATCGCCTGTAACGCTTCAATCTGCGATTCCGCTACCTGCGTAAGTGCAGGAGAAAATGCAACCGTATCGGGAAACAGTTTTTGTTGTACGTGGACCTGCTGACGCGCAATGGCGTGGATGTAGCGTTCGTACAACACGCGCTCATGTGCGCGCTGCTGATCGATCACCAGGAATCCGTTTTTGATCGGTGAGAGAATATATCGCTCGTGCAATTGCCAGAAGGAAGCGCCTTCACTCACCGGTTTTTCACCGGTTTGCGGGTGAAGCGTTTGCTGGAGATCCGGAATTATATCAGCCACCGGCAAAGACTCCGGCGATTTGTGCATGTGCTGGGAAAACATGGTTTCCCAATTCTGCAGGTTCTTCGTTTCGCGCGGAGCATCGTGACCCGATTTTTGATAGCCTGAATCTTTCGCAAACGGATTGAACGAAGGATCGACTTTGATTTCCGGCATGGTCACCGGAGAATCACCGCGACGGTATGGAATTTCCATGCTCATTTCCTGTTCGAAATCGAGCGTGGGTGAAATGTTGTATTGACCGAGCGATTTTTTGATCGTCGAACGCAGCACAGCGTAAATCGAACGTTCATCTTCGAATTTCACTTCCGTTTTTGTGGGATGAATGTTCACGTCGATCGTGCGCGGATCGGTTTCGAGGAAGAGGAAATAGCCCGGAAAATTTCCTGCCGGCAATAACTGTTCAAACGCCGACTGAACGGCATGATGCAGGTATGAATTGCGGATGAAACGCTTGTTGAGAAAGAAAAACTGTTCGCCGCGAGTCTTGCGTGCAAATTCAGGTTTGATGATGAAGCCTGAAATTTTTACAATGCCCGCATCTTCTTCCACCGGGACAAGACGTTGGTTGTACGGTGTTCCGTACAAAGCGAGAATGCGCTGACGCAATGCTGCACGTGGTTCTTCATTGGTGCCTGCTTCGAGTCGGTACATTTCATTGCCATTGTGCCAGAGCGAAAAACCGATCGACGGATTGGCAAAAGCAATGCGTTCAAACTCTTCGATAATGTGGCGGAATTCTACACCGTCTGACTTGAGAAAATTTCTCCGGGCAGGAACATTGTAGAAGAGATTTTTCATGCTGATCGACGTGCCCTTGGGCGCTGCGCAATGCTCCTGCGAAATCACCTGCGTGCCTTCGATGTGAATGAGCGTGCCCATCGCATCTTCCTCGCGGCGGCTTTTCAGTTCCACCTGTGCCACAGCGGCAATGGAGGCCAGTGCTTCACCACGGAATCCCATCGTGTTCAGTTTCCATAGATCGTCGGCTACTTTGATCTTGGACGTAGCGTGACGTTCGAACGACAAACGCGCATCTGTTGGCGACATGCCTTTTCCATCGTCGACCACCTGGATGAGTGTGCGGCCGGCGTCTTTCACAATGAGACGGATGAAGGAAGCGCCTGCGTCGATGGCATTTTCCATCAACTCCTTGACCGCAGAGGCCGGGCGCTGAATGACTTCGCCAGCAGCAATCTGGTTGGCAACGGCATCGGGAAGAACAGAGATAATATCGGCACTCACGGTACTACTTCTTCGGAGGGTTTTTGCAGGTCAAAGTTAATCATTCCACCACTGGTGAGATGGTCTTTTTTTCACAATCTATGTTTCTGCCGGAGGACATTGAACGTTGAAAACAGTTGTGGGTCAATCGTTATAGCGCCTTCGGCGCGTCGCCACAGATTCGCAGATTGCGTAGATTTTTAAAATTATTTTCCTGAATCGCTTCGGTTATTCACTAATCCACACCAGGACAATTTTTAAGTATTGAATTTTTTAATCTGCGCAATCTGCGAATCTGTGGCAGGGGGCCGAAGGCCCGATCTAGTTATCTCACTTTGAGGATTGATTAACATTCTTTTGGTGAAAAATCGGGAGTAGTGGTCTTCCCGGCACATGCTTTGTCGGTAATTTTAAACGACATTGCTAAAACCGATAGATGCTGCGTAAAATTTCATTATCCATTCTCCTGTGCGGACCTTTGACGGCACTTGTGTTATTGTGGCCGACTGACAAACATGAAGCGCAGGCCGGTGGTTATACCGACCGTTCTCCCCAGCAGATCGACAAAAATGCTTTCCAGGCCGATCCTCCTTTTCTCGCGTTGACCAACGATAAATGGGTTGATTCTGTGTTCAACACATTGACGCCGGAAGAACGCATTGGCCAGCTGTTTATGGTGGCAGCGTGGTCGAACAAAGACAAAAAGCACGAGACGGAGATCAACGACCTGATTAAAAATCAAAAGATCGGCGGATTGATTTTTATGCAAGGCGGCCCTGTGCGACAGGCAAATTACACGAACAAATACCAGAAGCTTTCGAAAGTTCCGTTGCTCATTGGCATGGACGCTGAGTGGGGGCCGGTGATGCGGATCGACAGTTGTATTGGTTTCCCTCACCAGATGCAACTCGGAGCGTGTGATGATGACTCGCTCGTTTATTGGTACGGTGTGGAGATGGCACGTCAATGCAGTTTGCTGGGAGTTCACGTGAGTTTTTCTCCTGTTGCAGACGTGAACAACAACCCGAACAACCCGGTGATCGGAACACGCGCATTTGGTGAAGACAAATACGATGTGGCGCAGAAAGCGATCATGTATTCGAACGGTTTGCAGAACAATCGCGTGCTGGCCTGCGGAAAACATTTTCCCGGTCACGGAGATACGGACACAGACTCGCACAAAACACTTCCGGTGATCAATGCTTCGCGTTCACGGCTGGATTCACTCGAACTGTATCCGTTCCGCGAACTCATCCGTTCCGGTGTGGGCAGCATGATGGTTGCGCATTTGTCGATTCCGGCTTTGGACACAACGTCGAACCAGGCCACCACACTTTCGCGTTACGTGGTTGACACGTTGCTCAAGCAGGAACTTGGTTTCAAAGGACTGGTGTTCACCGATGCGCTCAACATGAAAGGCGTGAGCAAATTTTACGGGCCGGGAGATGTAGACGTGCGTGCGTTGATCGCAGGTAACGACGTCATTCTTTTTTCCGGAGATGTTCCGCGTGCGGTTACGCTCATCCAGGAGTCGATCAAAAAAGGAGAGATCACGCAGGATGAAATTGATGCGCGTTGCAAAAAAATACTGGCCACCAAAAAGTGGTGCGGTCTCGATAAGCCCAAAAAAGTAGTCACGAAAGGATTGTTTGCCGCGCTCAACGACCGGAATGCGGAATGGTTGTGCCGCAAAGTAGGTGAGGCTTCGCTGACTTTGCTGAACAACAAAAACTCGCTGGTGCCGCTGATGAGTCTCGAAACGCACAGCATAGCCAGTGTTTCTGTGGGACACAAAACAGACAACAAATTCCAGGAACGGATCGCGTGCTACGCACCGGTGACGGCGCATTCCATTTTGTACGATGCGAAGAAGGATTCGCTGGACACCTTGATCACGCGCCTGGCGAAAAAGGACATTGTCGTTCTGGCCATTCACAAAGTGTCGCAACGTCCGGCAAACAATTACGGAGGGCTTTCGGATGTTCCTGATAAACTCATCGACACGCTGCTGAAAATGCAGAAGAAAATTATTGCCGTGATGTTCGGTTCGCCTTACGCGTTGAACGAGATCAAGCGCATTGAGGAATGCGATGTGGTTGTGCAGGCATACGAAGATCAGCCGTACATGGAAGATCTTGCGGTGCAGGCTTTGTTCGGTGGGATTTCATTTGCAGGCAATCTTCCGGTAACGTTGAATGCATGGAAAGGAAAAACCGGCATTGCAACGGCTGCTCCTACGCGTTTGAAGTATACGGTTCCGGAAGAACTTGGAATTGGCCAGGCCACACTGAAGCGCATCGATTCGATCATCACGAAAGGCATTACGGACAAAGCGTATCCCGGTTGCCAGATTTTTGCAGCGAAGGACGGCAAGGTGTTCCTGATGAAATCCTACGGTCATTTCACGTACGGGAAAAATCATGCGGTGAACAACATGGACCTGTATGATATTGCTTCGGTGACGAAGATCATGGCTACAACGCCGTGCCTGATGCAAATGGTGGACGATAAATCGTTGAGCCTCGACGAACAGCTTGGAACATATCTTCCGGAACTGAAGCGTACGAACAAGGACACGCTGGTGATCCGCGAGGTGATGACACACCGCGCGGGACTGCCTGCATGGATTCCGTTCTTCGAAGAAACGATCGATGCAAGCAACAACCTGAAGAAGGGCGTGTACGGCAAAACGTTCAGCGATTCATTCCCGGTTTATGTTGCTCCGGGCATGTTCATCCAGCTGCATTACAAAGACACGATGTACAAACGCATCAACGACTGTAAGCTGAAACCGAAAGGAAATTATCTCTACAGCGATCTCGGTTATTATTACATGAAGGAGATCATCGAAGAGAAACGCAGCATGCTGCTGAGTGATTACGTGATGAGTGCGTTTTATCGTCCGCTGGGTTTGCCTACGATGGGTTACCAGCCGCGTTTGCGTTTTGCGAGTGCGCGTTGCGCGCCTACGGAGAACGACAAGAAATGGCGCAAGCAGCAATTGCAGGGCGATGTGCACGACCAGGGTGCAGCGATGCTCGGCGGAATCGGCGGTCACGCGGGAGTGTTCAGCAATGCGAACGACGTAGGCGTGATGATGCAGCTGTATCTCAATGGCGGAACGTATGGTGGCCGCAGGTATTTTCAAACCGAAACGGTGAATGATTTCACCGGCTACCAATACAAAGATTGTCGCCGCGGAGTGTGTTTCGACAAACCGGATCCCGATACAACCAAAGGCGATGCAGCGTGTGAAGCCATTTCTTGCGCCAGTTTCGGTCACCAGGGATTTACCGGCACACAAGCGTGGGCAGATCCGGAAACCGGAATTGTGTTTGTGTTTTTATCGAACAGGGTTTACCCGGATACGGAGCCGAATAAATTGGCGAGTCAAGGGATAAGAGGGAAGGTGTTGCAGGAGTTGGTGGTGGGGGTGAAAAATCAGAAATGAGGAATTGAGAATTTGTTTAAATTTGAAATATGAAATCGCTCGTTATTACACCAAAGGATAAATCTGAGTTTAAGCTGATCAATGATCTTCTGAGTAAACTAGGCATTTCTGTTTCGGCTCTTACTCCTGAAGAAATGGAAGACCTTGGACTAAGTAAATTGATGAAAGGTGTCGACAGAAGCAAGACGGTTTCTAAATCCTCAATACTTAAGAAACTGCGTAAGTAATGCAAGTTATCTTTCTCAAGAGATTCTCCAAAGATCTTGATTCAATTTCGAATCGTTTCGTTAAGGAGGCTCTTGAATCATTTATTGGTGAAGTTGAACTCGCTTCATCATTAAAGCATCATTCCAATATTAAGAAACTGGCAGGACATAAAAATGCCTTCCGATTGAGAATAGGCGATTATCGCGTTGGGCTTTTCATTTCGGGAAGTACGGTTGAGTTCGTTCGGATTCTTCATAGAAAGGATATTTATAAAGTGTTTCCGTAGTTCTTTCAGCCCCGGGTTGGTATTTGCGTTTTTATGAAATCGTGTACCCGGATACTGAGCCGAATAAATTGGCAACTCAGGGGATAAGAGGGAAGGTGTTGCAGGCGTTGGTTGTGTGAAAGGGGAAGTGATTTTCGATTTTAATCCTGAAATCTTCACATCATTTTTTGGGTTTAGCACCGGGCATTGTTTTCTCGAATTTAAGTGGAGCCCGAATGTCGTCCTTAGAACGTGGATTAAGTTCCGGAGCGCCAAAAATAATGGGAGGTGAATTCCCAACCTTCAGATTTGCGTTCTGCAGGGCATTTGCATATTCACGAATCAGGCGTTCGTAGTACTCAAGCATTTTGGAGTCATAAATGGAAACCCTGCTACTGATGGTTAGTATGACAAACTTCCCGTCATTAGTGGGAAGTGTTCGTTTTGTTCGGATCCAAACTGGCTGCGCCCATGCAGACGAATATGAATTCGCGTTTATAATAACCACTCCAGTGTCTTGTGGATTGAATGCTACTGTTTTTAGCGTGGTACTACTCGTGTCGCAAATATCCGCTTGTACATTTATTGTAAAGGTTTCACAACTGTTGGTTTTAGATACGGAATACCCGGCACCATTCAGGGTATAATGCCTGGATATAGTATACTCTGTAGGAACGAGTGCTGTCAGATAATAATCTTGTACACGAAGAGTATCATGCATCATTCCCTTTTCAAAGTCAAACTGGCGAAAAACTGACAGGCCTTTTTCGTTGCCCGAAATAAAACCTTCAAGAAACTCACGAAATACAATTTCTAACGGATCAACATTCATTTTTTGTCCCTGACCGATGAAAATCGCGGTCATTGTTTGACAGGAATTCAAAGGAATTAAATAGACCCTGGTGTAAACAGGATTGCAGGTGTTACACTTTTTTATTCTTTCGGGTTTATAGTTCAGATAAAAACAGTCGTATCCGGAAACAATTGTTTCTGTAACCATGCATTTTTTCTTGAATTTCCGTCTCTCTTTTTTGGTGGGTGTATACGTGGTATTATTAGTAATCTGAATGCCAAGTTGCGCATTGACTTTTCCATCGACCGATTCATATTTGGCTATGTAGTTCCACGAAGTGTCCGGTTGAATTCCACTCTGAACCTTGGTAGAAAACCATTTATCGGGAGCTTGCGCAATAAACATTGCGTTGTTAACGTGAAAAGTGTCAATGTCCGCAGCGACCTGTGCCGCAACTTTCCCATTGAAAAAACTGATCGCAACGAAAAGGAAAAAGAGATAGCGGGAATGTTTCACAAATGTTGGATTCAGTTAAGAGTATCGTGGGAGCGGGATAAAAACCGATTCCGGTTTTCCTTCGGCAAACAAGCTTGATCTTGCGGACTTTTTGGTGGGGGCATTGTTTTTTTGAATTTGATGGGTTCTTCCTGATTACTTTTCTGAGGAGTAAGATTTTCAGGAATGTTGATTCTCGGCGCTTTCGATACCGGGACAAAAAGGGCATTTAGATCTTTTATATTATCTGCATACTGCTCTAAGACGAGCTGATAATAACTCTTGAAAAGAGCATCTTCCACTTTAACACTAAGTGTGAATGTGGCGCTTAAAGTGAAAGCGGGTGAACTTAGAATGACCCGATTAATTGTATACGAGTATTCTTCAAACCAAGAGGTACGCCAATCATATCGTATTGTTTCTGGTGTGTACCTTATGGGAGCAGGGTGTGAATAAGCGGGTTTTATTTCGGTGTATATACCGTTTGGGTTTAGATCATAACCATTTCGTAATTCGAAAACAACCGTAATGGTAGCATTATAGATGAAACTATTGGTTTGAGTGAGAGTTATCGTGCGGACACTTTCAGATATTGCAGCCTCAATAGCAGGATTAAAATCGGAGTTGTAAAAATATTTGACAGGGCTTAATCCCAGAAAAGTGGTATCTATTATGGCTGGTGAGACATACTCATTGAGCAAAAGAAAATGATCCAAGTTCTTGGCATTCTGAACAAAAAAGGAATCACAGAAAGACATGAACTGAGTTCTAAAGTCAGCCATGATTTTTGGATTCCCGTTTCCGGAGAAGTAAATGTAAAGTGTTTTTTTATCAGACAAAGGTGTAATGAAAAGGGTACTGTATTGTTTCCCACAACTACGGCAACCTTTAATCTTCGAAGGAGTAAAATCCAGAAGGTACCCTTCCCTCTTTCCGAATTGATGGTATTTGGTTTCATATGAAAGCAGTTTCCCATCGGATTTCGTCTCAGCACCCTGCGTCCCGTTTTCCAATATTCGGATTCCAATACGTCCATTGAGCTCTCTGGTGTCAATAATATTGCGGGCTATATAGTTCCATGTGGAATCATTGCAAACATCATCATTGATCTGCTCCATTCTCCATCCTTCGGGTGCTTTTACAACCAACGGAACGTAGTTCACGCTGAATGTATCAACGCTGTTTTGTCCCCAGGAAAAAAACGGAAGGCATGAGAATAAAAGAATCAGCTGAAATTGACGCATACCAAAAGATACTACTTATTCGAATGCAACGCCATCCGGTTCCCTTCACAATCCACGAACAACGCCATGTATCCGATCTCGGGTGCAATGAGTTTTTTCGGCATGAGAATCCTTCCGCCGATTGCATCGATGCGGTCGAGCGCAACCTGTAAATCAGGATTCGCATTGAGGTAAATCACCGGTCCCCATACGCTGGGACGGTAAAAATCTTCGTTGTAGCAAATGGCTCCTGATACTTTTCCGCTGCCCGGGACAGAAGGAAAGAATCCCATTTTGATCGGACCGGTCTGCGATTCAGTCATCTCAAAACCAAATACGTATTCGTAAAAGCGTTTAGCGCGGTTAAAATCGGAGACCGGAATTTCGAACCAGTTGAGTACGTTGGAGGAGGAGTTCATAGGCCTAAATTAAGAATATTCGGTGATCGACAGGGCTGGTTTTCAGTCATGCAAGACGGGAGACGATAGAGGGTAGACGATAGACAGACTCCGTCTATGTTTCCTTCGAAGAAATTGGAGGACATCTAAAACCCAGAATTTCTTTGAAACATAGAGGAGGAAAGTCTGTCTACCGTCTAAAGTCTCACGTCTATCGGCTACTTTTGCTCCATGAAAATCGGTATTGTCTGTTATCCCACATTCGGTGGATCGGGAGTTGTGGCCACTGAACTCGGGAAAGCCCTTGCGGCGAAAGGTCACCAGGTGCATTTTATTACGTATAGTCAACCGGTGCGGCTTGATTCGTTCACGGAAAATATTTTCTATCACGAAGTGGTTGTGTCGAATTACCCGTTGTTCGATTACCAGCCGTACGAACTTGTGCTCACCAGTAAAATGGTAGACGTGGTGATGAACGAAAAACTCGATCTGCTTCACGTGCACTACGCCATCCCGCATGCATCGGCCGCGTTTATGGCGCAGCGCATTCTTGCCGATCGCGGAATCAATCTTCCATTTATTACTACGTTGCACGGAACAGACATTACACTCGTCGGACGCGATGCCTCTTTCGAACCAGTGATTACGTTTGCGATCAATCATTCGAATGCGGTGACGGCAGTTTCTGAAAGCCTGCGCAAAGACACCTTGAAATATTTCAACGTCACGAATGAAGTGCAGGTCATTCCGAACTTTATTAATCTTTCGGAATACGGACAGGCTTCGCGGAATTGTCAGCGGCAAATGTTTGCGCCGGGTGGAGAAAAAATCATGGTGCACGTTTCCAATTTCCGGAAAGTGAAACGGGTGGAAGACGTCCTTCGCGTTTTTGATAAGGTGCGGAGCCAGGTAAAAACACGTTTGGTCCTCGTGGGCGATGGACCTGAGCGCGCGAACATCGATAAGCTGTGTCGCGAATTAAATACCTGCGACGATATTGTTTCTCTCGGAAAAGTGTTTAACCCGAGCGAAGTGCTTTCGATTGCCGATCTTTTCATTCTTCCTTCGGAAACAGAAAGTTTTGGATTGTCGGCGCTGGAGGCCATGGCGTCTCATGTTCCGGTCATCTCTACAAACACCGGCGGATTGCCCGAAGTGAATATTCACGGCGTAACAGGCTACACCAGCAATGTGGGTGATGTTGACGACATGGCGAAGAATGCGCTGAAGATTTTATCTGACGAAGGCACGTTGCAGAAATTCAAGCACGATGCGTACGAGCATGCGAAGAAATTCGATTTGCGGAATATATTGCCGTTGTATGAACAGATGTACGCGCGTGTGCTCAAGGAGCAGGTGGCGCTGGTGAGTTGACCCTTCAGCACCCTTGATCACCCTTCCTAACGCTCAAAGCCATATATGCCTTTGAGCGTTAGGAAGGGTGCTGAAGGGTGTCCAAGGCTCACAAATAAAAATTGGTCGAAAGCCATTCCGCGATTTCATTTTCTTTCAGCGCAGAATTTCCGATGGTCACAGTGTGCGTTCTATTGTCTTTCAGCGTGCGGACTGTTGCTGTTTTCGCACCGATATTGTCGCATGTAGCTTCAGCGCATTGAACTCCGTTGGGCAAAAAGTATTTGATTGTGGCGGTGCTTTTCCCTCCTGAATATGCCGTGGTGGTTGTACATGTTCCAATGTTCACTCCGGCCTGGGTAAGTGTTCCGCCCGATTCAAAAATCGTCATGTCCCGGTTTCGTTCGACTGTTGTGTAGTCCTGGCCTGTGTTGACATTCACGATAACGGTCGGCTGCGTTTTTATGCGACTGGGATTGAGCGCAAGGAAACGTTTTTCGCCTTCGGGATTCACCGCATTCTCTTTGATCAGATCATTTTCAACCACTGTTTCAGCCAGTCGCTTACCCATGCCCAGGGAACCTGGAAAATGTCCAATAGCCCCCGATCCCAGGAATGTAACCCGGTAATATTCGCGACCAGTGCCGTCTGTGGCATCGCCATCGAAATTTACAACGGCAATTTCAACATTGGTCAGTGTGCGTATGCTGTAAACCGCTTCGAGTCCGCCGGTTTTGATGAGCAATGCGTAAGGCACGTTGTCCTTGTAGATCGTGTCTTTGTCGAGTTTGGTTTTCTGTGCGAGGGCACAGATGGGCAGAAGCAAGGCAACGAAGAGAAGTTTTTTCATGGGCAGCGTTTGATTTAAAATTAGCTAAATTTTACGCGCGAGCACAAGCCTCAAAGCCCTGCCCGCCGAATCACAGCCCGAGTGTCGGCAGGTGGGCTTTAATGGCTTTGAGGCTTATCACAGTTATCCTTGTTTTGCAACACAGGCCGGTTCGGATAAATGAGCAGAAATCTCCTCTCACCTGCAGGATTGATCGCACCATCCGCGACCAGCTCATTTTCCACGACAGCCTCCGACAACCGTTTATCCATTTTTGGCGTCAGGGGAAAATGACCAAAGGCTCCTGAACCCAAAAAAGTGAAACGGTAGTATTCATGACCACCGGCATCCTGTCCATTAGCATCATACTTTGCGTAAGCGATTTCAGAATTGGTCAGTGTACGGATGCTGTACTCCTTCATGGTGCTCCGTCCTTTCCGGAGCAGGAGTGCATAAGGCGCGTTGTCTTTGTAAATCGTGTCTGTTTCCCAGGTCACCGCCCGGCTTGCCTGCTTATTGGTGATACCCACGCCTGCGAAAAATCCGGTAATGGGCATGAGAAATGAAAGAAGAATAATTGTTTTCATGCGAAGGACTGTTGGTTCGAACTGCGGGGAGGCAACCTGAAAGGCACAAATTCTGTGCCAGTAAGGCTAGTGGTGTGCAAGGGTCTTAACCCTGAAAAGGCTCTTAGCCTTTTCAGGGTTAAGACCCTTGCGCCCTTACGCACCCTCAAAGGGTTATGTATCTTTGCACCATGCAATTCAAAAAAGGCGATAAGGTGCGTTTTCTTAACGAAACCGGTGAAGGAACATTCGTCCGCAACACCAGCGGCGGAATGGCGATCGTGGAAGTGGACAACGGGTTCGAGTATCCTTTTCCGCTGAACCAGCTCGTGCCGGTGAGGACGCATGAACGCGAGGCGAGGGTGGAAGAACCCAAAGCGACACACGAATCGGCGAAGACTTCTGCCGCTCCCGAAAGTGTGAATTCCGAATTTCCAGAAGGAATTTTTCTCGTGTTTCAACCGCAAAACCAGAACATTCCTTCTGCGGGCGAAATCGACGTATATGTTTTGAATCACAGCGGGTACGATGTCTTCTTTACGGTTTCGTTGAAAGATGGGCGCGACTGGATCTGCATTCAGTCGGGAACGCTTGGGCCGGGAAGAAAAGCAGAAGTGGATACGCTTACCCCGGCAGATATTGACGAATGGGGACAAGCGAAGACCGATGTTCTTTTTTACAGCGACGAACCGTTTGAGCACATTCCACCGGTGAGTAACGTGGTGAAACTTCGCGGTGTAAAATTCATGAAGGATTCGTCGTACCAGGCGCATCTGCTTTCGGATAAAAAATGTTACGTAGCAGAAGTCTGCCTGTTGGGAGATGTGACTGTGGAAGATGAAAAACCATTCGTGAGTAACGACGATCTGAAACGCATGATGGAGTTGAAGGAACGGATGAGCACGGCGAAGAAAATTTCCATTCCACACCAGAAGAACCAGGTCCTGGAGAAGGAAATTGATCTGCACATTGAGGAATTGATGGAGAACTGGTCGGGGATGAGTAACGCGGAGTTACTCGATGTTCAGTTGCGCCGGGTCCAGAAGGAACTGGATGCTGCGATTGCGGCACACATGCGCAAGATTATATTTATTCACGGTGTTGGAAATGGGCGGTTGAAAACCGAAGTGCGAAAACTTCTTGGAACGTATAAAGGGATCCGGGTGAACAACGGTTCCTATTCCCGGTACGGTTTCGGAGCTACTGAAGTGGAAATCGCGTAGTGTGGCGATAGTGACAAACGGTCGACCATAATTAACCAACGTCCGAAATTCCCGGCTCATCGATTTTGATTTGATCTACTTTGGTTCAAATCAAAACACGAAGAGAATGAGAACCCTGAAAATTACGACTATCGCAGTCCTTGGACTGCTCTTTTCACACAGCGCCAAAGCACAGATATATATTGATCTTGGCGTAGGTTATGGTGCGCCCGCACTCCGCCAACTCGTTGCTGTAGAATACAGCAGCACCCAAAACTCAAGCACCTTCAAGGGCGTTTACTCCAGCCTCGGACAAGGAATTCAGCCTCAGCTGGTGGTCGGCTATAAGATCAATCCAAATACGGGAATAGAGATCGGTTATGGTTTTCTGCTTGGATCGAAGATCTCCGCAGACATTAACGATGCTTCCAATCCCAATTTTACGGAAACCGGAACGCAGGAAATGTATGCACGCATGCACCGTCTTTCTGTCGGAACAAGGGTAGCTTACATGGAAGGAAACGTTCATCCGTACATGCGGCTGGGAATTGTTTTTGGTGTCGGTGCGAAAGTGATCAGCACAACAGAAACCACTACCACGGGACCAAGTTTTAATGAGACGTACAGCAGGGAAGAGGAATATACTGGTGGCATGTCCATTGGATTCACCACCGGTCTTGGTCTCAGGTATCACATCAGCGAGTCGTTCGGAATATACCTCGAAGCTGGTTTGATCGCACAGAATTATTCTCCTGCTCATTCTGAAATTACCCGTTTTGATATTGACGGACAAGATCAGCTGGGTGGAATGACAACCCGCCAGAAACAAACGGACTACGTTGATGAATATACAAATAGCGGATCACCGATCGATGGACAACCCGACCAGGACCTGAAATTTCATTTGCCAATGAGCTCATGGGCACTTTCAGCGGGCGTACACTTCTACTTTGGCGCAAACTAACATTTTCCGATCCAGCTAAACCTGGAAATTACGGATAACATCTAACAACGTTCAGGTGACGAGTGCGTCTTATGCACAGATCATCTGAACGTTTTTGCATGAACCTGTTCTTCGTCCGCGGATGCATTTTTGTTTTCATCCTGATTTTTTCGAATCCTGTTTACGCCCGGCTTTCTATTGAAACGGGTTTGGGTGTAGCTGCACCTATGGATCATCCTGCATCGATGAAAGTGTCGTGCATCGACAGCGGATCCATGATGAACCCCAACAACGTGCACGCAATGAATAACTAGTGTCTCAGTTTGTAATCCTATTTGTAATGTCGTTGGATGGAAACGGTTGAAACCGTTTAGCTACTGCGCCAGGTTCATTGCCGGGCGCTTAAACCCCGGCAATGAACAGCCCAGGATCGCACAACCGCTTAAGCGGTTTTCAGTGCTTTATGACCCCGACGAATAACTTCGTTCTCCCTGCTTTTCGTACTTTTGCATCGCAGACTATTCCGCCGCGCTGACGAACGTTAAACTTTGTCGGTGAGGAAAGTCCGGGCAACGCAGGACAACCTGCTTCCTAACGGGAAGGCTTTCGGTGAGTGATTGCTGAAAGACTGAAAGTGCAGCAGAAACATACCGCCGAATTCCGCAAGGAATGGTAAGGGTGAAATCGTGTGGTAAGAGCACACGCGCGTTTGTAGTGATACAGCGCGGGGTAAACCACAGGTGTTGAAAAACCAAATAGGTTGTGTCCCGTAAGGGAACGGTGGTCCGCCGGGAACGAAAGTTCACACAACGGGTGGGTTGCTGGAGATCGTGAGTGATTGCGATCCAAGAGAAATGGCGGAAGCCAATGGCGCGTGTCGCCAGAGGAAACAGAACCCGGCTTATCGGTCTGTAAAAATCAAAGGCTCTTCGGAAACGGAGGGCCTTTGGCCTTTATTGATGTGTTGATTTGCTGATACGCTAATGTGCTAATGGGTGTCTCGGAGAGAACGGGCAAGATGCAAGGATTCGGATACTGGATGTGAGTCACATCGTCATCGAAGGAGTGTGCACACGAATCCATCAGCAAATTAGCACATCATAACATCTATGCTCATTTCTTGGCAATTCGTTGGGATTTTTTCACACGGTAGTTTTGTCCATTTGCTTCAGCTAACCGAAGTGAAACCTAAATCTCAACATCATGCTACCAGTGATCATTGGCGTTTTTGCTTTCTGTTTTATACTTGAGCGAATAATTCCCGGCTGGAAACTTCCGGCGGTTCCTACGTGGACCATTAGGGTACTCGCAATTAATTTCGTGCAGCTGATCGTGGTCGTGCTGGCCGGCTACACCTGGGAGAAGTGGTTGTCGGCATTCAGTGTTTTTCATTTATCCGATCACGTTTCGTCGGTTGCAGGTGGATGCATTGCGTATTTTATCACCACGTTTATTTTTTACTGGTGGCATCGTTGGAGACATACCAATGATTTTCTGTGGACACGGTTTCACCAGATCCATCACAGTCCGCAGCGGCTCGAGGTAATCACGTCCTTCTACAAACACCCGATAGAAATGACGGCCAATTCGATCATCGGGAGTTTGCTGGTGTACACGTTCCTCGGGCTAAGCGCAGAAGCCGGAGCGATTTACACATTGTGTACCGCACTGGGTGAATTTTTTTATCACACGAATGTAAAAACGCCACAATGGATCGGTTACATTTTCCAGCGACCGGAAATGCACCGCATTCACCACGAACACGAAAAACACAAATACAATTACGGAGATATTGTCTGGTGGGATATGATGTTCGGAACATACCGGAATCCGAAGAAGTTTGAATCCACCTGCGGGTTTGATAATGAAAAGGAACAGCGGTTAGGGGAAATGCTGCTGTTCAAGGATGTTCACAAAGGAAGCTGATGTGCTAATTATTAATGTGCTGATATCCTGATGGGGTTACGTCGCACTTGGCGGGTTTGTCGAGGCGAGCGCTTGTCTTTCCTCGGCTCGGCTCCGCTCGGTCTGACAAGACGGCTCTATCCAAATTCGTGTTACGACCGGGGGAGAATCGTTGTATACAGAAAGTTTATGTATTAAGACTACTTGTCAGACCGAGCGGAGCCGAGGTGTGACAAGACGGAGCCGATCAGCACATTAATAATTAGCACATGGATAATCAGCGTAGCAATAATCACCACATTCAAGCACGTAATTCTACTGGCCGAAAAAACAGGTATTAATACGCTGACCGGCTGGCGGAGGCTTTACTACTCTTGTGCTTCACCTGTTGAGGGACGAGCCAGAAACTTTCTCTGCCATGTGACCAGTGAAAGCCGAAAACCTGGAAACCAAAGAGAGTAGGCGCAACATCAAAACAAAATACAATGCCAACAACTATTAAAACGTTTCCCGGCGACGAGGATGTAGCTACAGGGGAAAATATTAAAAGGGACAATGATAATAATTACCTCGTGCGTGGCATTGAGCCATATCCCAATCTTAAACTGAAGGTGGATGAGATGTATTCACTTACTGATCCCAATAACCCCCTCCTGGTTCTTAAACTTAAAAGTCGTCCCGGCGCAGGGAACCAAACGGCTGTATTTTTTCCTGAAGAGTAACGCGGGACCAGGTATAGTTTAGCAGGTTTAATGTGTTGATGTGCTGATTTGCTAATGGGTGTCTCCGAGAGACCTGGCAGGAGGATGGGGATTCGGATACCGCCTGTTGCCCACACCATCATCGAAGGAGTGTGCACACGAATCCATCAGCACATTCGCACATTAACTCATTCGCACATTAAATGATTCCGTCGCGCATGACGAGTTTCCGGTCTGCCATATCCGCCAACACTTCGTTGTGCGTTACGATCACAAACGTTTGGCCGAGATCTTTTCGCAGCTGGAAAAATAATTCGTGAAGCTGTTTGGATGTTGTTGAATCGAGATTCCCTGAAGGTTCATCTGCAAAAATCACAGCAGGATTGTTGATCAGTGCACGGGCAACGGCCACACGTTGTTGTTCTCCGCCGGAAAGCTCCGATGGTTTATGCATTTTACGCTCGGAGAGTCCGAGCATACCCAGCAATTCTTCTGCACGCGCTTCTGTTTCTTTTTTTCCTGCTCCGCCGATGTACGCGGGAATACATACATTCTCCAGCGCATTGAATTCCGGAAGCAGGTGATGAAACTGAAATACAAAACCAATGTTCTTGTTGCGGAATGCAGCCAGCTGGCGTGCACTCATCGATGAAAGATTTTGTCCGTCCATCATCAACGTTCCTTCATCGGCAGTGTCGAGCGTGCCGAGAATGGTCAGAAGTGTTGTCTTACCCGCACCGGATGCGCCTACAATGGAAATCACTTCGCCTTTTGCAATGGTGAGGTCAATTCCTTTCAGAACCTGTAAAGGACCGTAAGACTTTTTGAGACCGGAGCATTGGATGATTGACATAGAGGCCGAAGGTAGGAAAAAGAGTAGGGAGTAGGCGGGTAATTTAGCAGGCAGTCGACAAGCAGGCAGTCGACTTTGAAAAAATAACTCCGTTGCCCGGAGTGCCTGCTTAACTACTTGCCCGCTGCCTACTTATAAAACGTCGGGCGCACGAGGAAGATCTCCGGATTGCATTGGCCGCTGGTGCGCACCTGGTGCTCGCACTCGAACTGCGTACCGATCACATATTCACCCGTGCGCAGGTCTTTGTTTTGCAACACGTCTCCCTGGCGGGAACCACTGTTGTAATACATCGTGTCGAAAGTGCCTTTCATGGTTTTCACGGTGATACGGATTTCCGGGTACTGTGATTTCGTTGTATCAATGCTGATGATGGTTGCCGGAATTGTATCAATATCATACGTACACGGACCTCCATTGTTATTGGAAGAGGCGCAGGAAAACAATACGAAAGCGATGAGTGGAATGAAAATCCGGAACATTTGAGGTGTATTAGAAGTGGTTGCAATCACACGACGGCGGTTTTTTGCCTGTGCCGTGTTTTTCACCACAAGATGCAGCAAACAATGCAACGATCAAATACGTTAAAAAGAGTATTCTTTTCATTCCCACTAATATACCCAAATAGTCGGTAGTGTATCAGTTTGTGCCCGTTAATATTTGTGGAATGGAAACGGTTAAAACCGTTGAGCTAGATTGCTGATTCCATTGCCGGGGGCTTAAGCCCCCGGCAATGGATAACCCATATACGTTTAACCGCTTAAGCGGTTTTCATAAACGCTTAATATCCAAACTGAGACACTACCAAATAGTCTGACTAATCGCGGCTCCCGTCGAAATTAACTTTGTTTAAAAACAAATCAGAAATTTAATTGGCATCTTTGTTTTAGCACCTGTTGACCGCTGGGGACTACCAGGTAAAACCGCTTCGTATGAGCAGCATCACTTCACTTATGGAAATCAGCAAGACGCAACATTCACGTTTGCCCGGTCTTGATATTAATAATCTTCCTTTCGGTAAGGTTTTTTCGGATCACATGTTTCTCGCGGAATATACAGACGGACAATGGAGCCGCTCCCGTATTGTTCCGTATGCTGATCTGCAATTGAGCCCGGCGAGTTCCATGATGCATTACGGCCAGGCGATTTTTGAAGGCATGAAAAGCTATCGCTCCGATAGCGGCGAAGTACTTCTGTTTCGTCCAACCGACAATCAGAAACGCCTGAATGTTTCCGCGCACCGTATGGCTATGCAGGACGTTCCGGAAGACATTTTCATGGATGGACTCGTAGAGCTACTTCGTCTCGACCAGAACTGGATTCCAACCGGCGACGGACGTTCACTGTACATTCGCCCGTTTCTCATTGCAACGGACAATTACATTGGCGTGAAACCGTCGGACAGTTATATGTTTCTCATCATCACTACACCGGTGGGCGCGTATTACGACAGCCCGCTGAAAGTGAAAGTGGAGAAAACTTTTTTCCGCGCTGTTGAAGGCGGAGTTGGTTTCGTGAAAGCATCCGGCAATTACGGCCGCTCACTTTATCCAACTTCCCTGGCGAAAAAAGAAGGCTATGATCAACTGATCTGGACCGACGCGCGCGAACACAAATACGTTGAAGAATCGGGAACGATGAACCTCATGTTCGTGATCAACGATACTTTGATCACACCGAAACTCGGCGACACGATTCTTGCCGGTATCACCCGCGATAGCGTGCTTCAGCTCGCCCGCGACTGGGGCATGAACGTGGAAGAGCGAAAAATTTCGGTAGATGAAATCGTTGAGGGATTCCATGCCGGAACATTGCAGGAAGCATTCGGAACCGGAACAGCGGCAACCATTGCGCGTATTTCCAACATCGGTTTCGATGGAAAAGATTATGCGCTGCCGGCAATTACACCGCAGTCATTCTCTGTGCGCGTGAACAAAACGCTCGACGATATTCGTCGCGGACGGATTGAGGATAAGCACGGCTGGGTGTACAAAGTCTGTTAATGACGGGTACTTCTACCACTTTATTTTTTTACCACACTTCGATTCCTCAGCGCAGGCTCCGGCACGGCGCACACGACGAATCGCTTCGCGATTTGGTTGCTTAATTGAACGCAGATCGGGCTGATTAAGCGGATTGTTGCAGATATATTTCTGATTCTATGATGGACTCCGGAGGAGTCTCATGTTCCTTGAACGAAGTGAAAGGGCATTTTTATTTTTCGACTCCGGAGGAGTCGCATGTTCCTGCCGCGCTTTGCGCGTTTTTCATCTTTGTAGCACCGGATTTCAGAGACCGAATTTTGTACTTTTACACTCGCTCTTCGCACCCGATCCTATGCACTACAAGTTCTCCTTCGTCAACCCCTCCTCACGCTACGTCCAACTCACCGTCCTCGCAGAAAATATCGCTGCAGACATCACATACATCCAACTTCCCGCGTGGCGTCCCGGCCGTTATGAACTCGGCAACTTCGCGAAAAACGTCCGCAATTTTAAAGTGTATGATCAGTCGGGAAAAGAAATCGCGGCGAATAAAGTAACCAAGGACAAGTGGAAACTGCATACCATCGGTGTAAAATCGCTTTCGATTCAATACGAATATTACGCTGCCGATTTAAATGCAGGATCAACTTTCCTGGATGCAACGCAACTGTATGTGAACCCCGTGAATTGCTGCGTCTATCTCGAAGGCCGGTTGGATGAAGCGTGCACGGTTGAACTCGCTGTTCCTGAAAAATGGAAAGTGGCAACTGCGATGAAATCCAGCAAGGAGTCCGGCAGTAGTGGAGCAGGCGGTCATCAGTTTACGGTTGCGAATTTCGATCGCCTCGCCGACAGCCCGTTCATTGCCAGCCCAACGTTGAAGCACAACTATTTCATTCTCGACGGTGTTGAATTCCATTTGTGGTTCCAGGGCGAATGCAAACCGGAATGGTCTAAACTCATCAACGATTTTTTCATTTTCGTGAACGAGAATATGCTGGTGTTCGGAACGTTTCCGGCAGAAGAATATCATTTCCTGTTTCAGATTCTCCCGCACCGTTTCTACCACGGAGTGGAACACGTAGACTCTACGGTAGTCGGGCTTGGGCCGTCGTACAAGCTCATGACTGAATTGTACGATGATCTGCTCGGCGTAAGCTGCCACGAATTGTTTCATGCCTGGAACATCAAATCGATCCGTCCGGCAGAAATGCTTCCGTACGATTTCACGAAGGAAAATTATTCCCGTCTCGGTTTCGTTTCAGAAGGTGTAACCACGTATTACGGCGATTATCTCCTGTACCGTTCCGGTGTGTGGACTGCAGAACAATTCTGGCCCACCTTCAACGAGCGGATGGACAAACACTTCGAAACAGAAGCGCGAAAATTTCTTTCCGTTGCCGATTCGTCGCTGGATACCTGGCTCGACGGTTACGTTCCGGGAGCGCCACACCGCAAAACAAGTATTTACCACGAAGGGTGTTTGCTCGCATTTGTAACGGATATTTTCATCCGTAAAAATTCAGGAAATAAAAAATCGCTGGATGCGGTGATGCGTCGTCTCTGGGAAGAATTTGCACAACAGGGCAGGGGATATTCCGAAGCGGATTATAAAAAACTCATTGAAGAAGAAGCCGGTGCCGATTTCAGTTATTACTGGAACAACTATTTCTTCAAGGCGAACGATTATACACCGGTGCTTGCCGAAGCGCTCGATTACATCGGCCATAAGTTTGAGCTTGTGAATGTGCGTAAAGTGCACGAACATAAATTCGGTTTCAAAGTGAATGAAGCGGGTGGAATAACGCGCGTGACAGAAATGTATTACGGGTCACCGGCAGAATCTGCCGGACTTGCAGTGGGCGATGAGATCATTCTCATTGACGGACAGCAAGTGAAAAATGACATGAACGAATGGATGGTTTATTTTGGTGGCGACGAACATGTACTGAAAGTTAATTCGATCGGAATCGTTCGCGATATCGTTTTGAAAGCTGATGGAGAATCGTGGTACCCAAACCCGGTTGTGCGGCGTTTGGCGACGATGACTGAAGCACAAAAGGGCAATTTTTCCGCTTGGTCGGGCAAGAAAGCCTGAGCGTTTTTCCCGGTTTTCGGATGGGGCGGAGACGTTTTGAGGACCGTTTTCAACCGTTGAATCAGTGGCAGTGACCATTCCTACTGTGAATAAGTCGTTTTTTCCGGCTGTTTACAGATTAATCAATCGTTAATAAGCAAAAGTTAAGGCCCCTGTTTCTAACGATTTAGGGGGTTATGTTTCGGATTTTGTGCAGAATCGCACACTGTCAGATTCCAGTCATGCATCTGTTAATAAGTATTAAACGATTCCTATTTGAAAACCCGGGAATTTGGGCAATTTTTGACCCATACGAAACTAACCTACAAAACTTAAACTATTATGGAACAACAAAACGCTGCTGGTGCACCAGCTACAAGACCAACTCTTCTTACAGTGCTCTGTATCCTTTCATTTATCGGATCAGGTATTGCAATTGTATTTTACATCATTGCATTGCTCGGAGCGATGGCTCTGCAGGCGGTAGTTTCCGTTGCTGACAGCAGCATGGAAGCATACGCTGATTCAGTTGGTGGAGAAGCAGTGGCAAACGCTGAAGCAGCAGGTGACGTTGCATCAGCAGGAATGGGCCTTGTATGGGCTTATGTACTGATTGGTATTTTGGCTACAATCGTTGCGCTTGTTGGCGTAATCAGAATGTGGAAACTTAAGAAATCAGGATTCTATCTGTACACAGGTGCTACTGTTGTATCGATGATCATGACAGTTGTTTATTCCGGAACAGAGAGCCTCGCAATGGGTCTGATCGCTCCGATTTTGTTCATCGTACTTTACGGCTTGAACCTTAAGCACATGAAATAGTAGCTTCGGCTATTCAGTTTGAAAAGCTGTCTTCGGGCAGCTTTTCTTTTTTATTTCAAGGAACAAAATTCAGATTTATGGACGAGACGTCTTACGAGATAGGATACCAGGCGGGAAAATTGGTTGGGATGGCCATGGTCATTGCGGCCATACTGATCCCGTATATTTTTTATCTCATCACGTTATCCAAAGCGTTGAAGGAATGTGCTGAACACAACCGGAAGATGAAACCGGGCGAAGTGTGGCTGGTTTTCATTCCTCTTTTTGGCATTGTGTGGCATTTCATTGTTGTGGCCAGAGTTGCGGATTCACTGGCGGCTGAATTTCAGATGTGGGGCATTCCCATCAATGAACCCCGTCCCGGTTTTGTTATCGGAATTGTATCAAACGTGTTGAGTGTGCTGGCCTGGTCGAGGTGGATGGTTGGTTTACTTCCGTACGCCTTCATGTTTCCGGTCCAGGTTTTCGGGGGATTGTGTTCGCTCGCCGGATTTATCTGCTGGATTGTTTACTGGGTACGCATTGCCCGTTACAAACGAAAACTGCATGAAACTCCATTACAGTTCGGGAATGTTAATCCATATCCATTTCCACAACAGTTTCCCAACCAACCTCCACAAAATCCGTATCAATAAAGGTTTGTTCTGCTGATTTCATCATCGAATTAGATACATTCGTTACCTATGGGACTCATTTCTCCTGATAAAGGACTTTTACTTTGGATACTGGTTCTCGTCCTGATCTTTCTGTTGATCTTCCTGATCCCGAACATTTTCTATGTGCTTACGTTGTCGCGTACGTTGAAACAATGTGCGCCTCACAATCAACGTATGCAGCCCGGCCAGCTCTGGCTCGTACTGATTCCTTTATTTAACCTCGTGTGGCATTTTATCGTGGTCACACGCATGGCCGATTCACTTGCAGCGGAATTCCGCCAGCGCAATATTCCCCTCGAAGAAGATCGTCCGGGTTACACGATGGGAATGACATTTTGCATTCTCGGACTTTGCGGATGGATCCCGTACATCGGTAGCATTGCCTCGCTGGCCGGACTGGTCTGCTGGATTATCTACTGGGTGAAAATCGCCGGCTACAAAAGAAGACTGGAAGAACAATTGTTTCAGTTTGGAGCGCCGAATCCATACCAGGCACCGAACCAGTATCCTCAAAACCCGCAGTAATCTTTCACTTAAAACATCTTTTCATTTATGGCCGTATTTGGAGTACTTATTTTGATGATCCTCGTCCTGGCGATCGCGCTCATACCCGCTATCATGTACCTGTTAACGCTTTCACGGGCGTTGAAGCAATGTGCGCCTCACAACCGGCGGATGGAACCGGGCGAAGTGTGGATGATGTTCATTCCGATATTCGGGTTCATCTGGCATTTTATTACCGTAGGCCGCCTTGCCGATTCACTGGCCGCAGAATTCCGCCAGCGGAATATTCCGGTGCCGGAAGCACGTCCGGGGTATAACATCGGCATGACTTTCCTGATCCTGAATGTTTGCGGAATCATTCCCGTACTCGGAATACTCACCTCAATTGGTGGTATCGTTTGCTGGATTATTTACTGGTCTAAAATTGCAGGATACAAACGCCAGTTGGAGGAAAACCAGTTCCAGTCCGGCGGAGGAAATCCAAACCCGTATCAACAACAACAACAGAATCCGTATCCGCCACAGAATCCATACCCACCACAAATTCCGCCACCTTACCAGCAACAGCCACACGCGAATCAATATCCTCCGCAATACCCTCCACAAAATCCTCCGCAGTAATTATGGAAAATCCATTTGAGCAGGGAGGAAATCCCAAGCCACCGGATCCGAACAATCCGTTCGCGCAACAACCCAACCAGTACCAGGGAAATCCGTACGCGCACGCGCCCATGTATGGCGGTCAGCTTACGGTGCCCAACTCAACGCTGGTACTCGTGTTCGGGATCATCGGTATTGTGATGTGCGGACTAGGACCAATCCTCGGGACTATCGGCTTGGTACTTTCCGGCAAAGGCAGAAAACTCTACAACGCGAATCCCGGAATGTATTCCAAGTCGTCGTATGACCAGATGAATGCCGGAAGAATCTGTTCAATCATTGGATTGATCATCGGTTGCCTGGTTTGGATTTTTCTGATCTGGCGAATATTGTGGATGTATTATATGATTTCCCAGATGGAGGAAGCGATGATGCAGGATATGCCTTACTAAGGATAGACGCAAAGCCGCAAAGCGCGCAGAGAAAAACGCAAAGGAATTATAAAAGAAAAACGCTGGAATTTTAATTCCAGCGTTTTTCTTTGCGCTTTACTTGGCGACCTCTGCGGCTTTGCGTCTATCCTGCAAACTCCTTCTTCCGGAAACGCTCCGCCACCACCGGGTTCTTCGGATCCGCGTAATCGTAAAATCCTTTTTTGGTTTTATCGCCGAGATGTCCGGCCTGAACCATGTTCACGAGCAACGGACACGGTGCATATTTCGGGTTGCCGAAACCATCCTGCAATACGCGCATGATGTAGAGACAAACATCCAGACCGATAAAATCTGCCAGGCGCAGCGGCCCCATCGGGTGTGCCATACCGAGTTTCATTACCGCGTCAATTTCTTCAACACCGGCAACACCTTCGTGCAGCGTAATGATCGCTTCGTTGATCATCGGCATGAGTATCTTATTGGCTACAAAGCCGGGATAATCATTTACTTCAACCGGAGCTTTTCCAAGTTTCATGGAAAGCTGCATCACGGCCTGCGTGACTTCATCGGACGTATTGTACCCGCGAATGACTTCCACGAGCTTCATTACCGGAACCGGGTTCATGAAATGCATACCGATTACTTTATCGGAACGTTTGGTAACGGCTGCAATGCGCGTGATGGAAATCGAAGAAGTATTCGACGCCAGGATGCAATGTGCCGGAGCAGCTGCATCAATGTCGCGAAAGATTTTGAGTTTGAGGTCGATGTTTTCCGTAGCGGCTTCTACCACAAGGTCCGCGGAAGAAACACCGGCACTGAGATCGGTAACCGGCGCAATTCGCGCGAGTGTCGCCGTTTTATCGGCCTCGGTTAATGTGCCTTTGGTAACCTGCCGGTCGAGATTCTTTGTAATCGTTGCAATTCCGCGGTCAAGCGCTTCTTTGGAAATATCGACGAGGGTAACGTTATATCCGCACTGTGCAAAAACGTGCGCGATTCCATTTCCCATTGTGCCGGAACCGATGACGGTGATGTTTTTCATGAAGGTGATTGTTGGTGCGCGAAGGTAAATAAAAGAAGGTAAGTAAGAAGTCTGAAAAAGTAGGCGAGTAGGCAAGTAGGGAGTTTGAAAAAGTAGGCAGTAGGCAGTCTGAAAAAGTAGGCAGTAGGGAAGTATCGTAATCGAAGGATTTTGACTGTTCAGCAAACTGCCTACTTGCCTACTTTTTCAGACTCCTTCCTCCTTCCTCCTTACTACTTCCCGCGTCCCTGAACGACAATCAGGACAGTATAAATCAAAATCTTCATGTCCACATACAGCGACATGTTCTCGATATACAGGAGATCGTACTTGAGACGTTCGATCATCTGGTCAACGTTTTCGGCGTAACCGTATTTGACTTGTCCCCAGGAGGTGATTCCCGGTTTTACTTTGTGCAGGTGGCGGTAATGCGGTGCTTGCTTCACAATCAGGTCAATGAAATACTGGCGTTCCGGGCGTGGCCCTACCAGCGACATTTCGCCAATGAGCACATTCCAGAATTGCGGCAGCTCATCCATGCGGGTTTTGCGCATGAACTTTCCGAAACGTGTGATGCGCGGATCTTCCTTACTCGACAAAGCCGGGCCGTTCTTTTCTGCATCAACAAACATCGAACGGAATTTGTGGATGTAGAACGGTTTTCCATGATGGCCGATACGCTCGTGCGAATAGAAAATAGGCCCTTTCGAAGAAGCCCTTACGCCAATGATCAATACGAGATACAGCGGAGTAAGCACAATCAATGCGAAAATGGACGCAAGGATGTCGATCACACGTTTCAGAGTGGTTTGCCACGCGGGCATGATCTCCCGGTTGATCTCGATCAGCGGAGCGCCGAATATGGAGGTCATCTTCACCTGGCCGGAGAGAATGTCGTACATGTCGGGAACCATCTTCACAATCACGCTCGTATTATCTACTTCGTTGATGATGGAGTTGATCCGGTCGTGTTCAAATGTTTCAATAGCGATAATGGCTTCTTCCGCTTTGGTGGTATTCATAATCTGGCGGAGATTTTCGACCTCGCCGAGATTGGGAAGTTTCTCTTTCAGTTCTTCTGAAAATCCATTCTTGTTATCGACGTGCACGAAGCCTACAAACTTGTATCCCCACGAACGCTGTTGTCCTTCGAGTTCGTTGTACAGTTTGAGCGCGTTGGCGTTGCTTCCGATCAGGATCGTATTGAAACCGAATTTCCGGCTGCGTATGCGCGAATTGGTAATCGAAGAAAGGACGAGGCGACCGGTTGCCGTAAATCCAAAGTGTGCGATAAATAGGGTGAGGAACGACGGATAATACGCGTGATAATCAGGGATCACATCGTCCAGCATGAGCGTAAAGAAAATGACGATTACGCCCAGGAGCGTCATGCGGAAGGTCTGACCAATTTCGCGTAAACGCGATTTGCGGTAAACGTTCTTGTAGGTTCCGGTAATTACATACAGCAAAAGCCAGAAGCCGGTAATCGCAACCAGGCTCAGGAGGAACTTCTGATCATCGTAAGAAACCTGGATCTCGGTGCCAAACTTGGCCGATTCGTTGGTCACTTTACGGTACGTATAGAATATAGTCCATGCGGCCGCGGCTGAAACGGTATCGCTCAACAGGTATTTAAGGACCTGTCTGGTCTTATTCATAAAATACTCTAATTGATTAGTTTAAGTTCGTCGAAGTACAGGTAAGGATTAGATACATCGGCCGCCTTTTTCATTGCAATGTACACGTGATAATTCCCATTGGGAGGTTGGGTAAGGACCGCATCGTTGAGGCGAATGTAGATCTTGTTCCATGATGTGCTGGCGGTTACATCAACCCACGGCACGTACTGGGAAGTCACCGTATTGTAAATGCCAATGGTGAAGTTCTGGTTGCTCCGGTAATTCATTTCGAGGTAGATATCGAACGAAGCATCCAGCGTATAAGGGAGGGAACTGCGTGCATAAAACTGAAACGTATCGCTGTTCAGGCGGGCAAAGCCTGATTCTGTTTCGAATGCATCAGGTGCACCAACTTCCTGGAGCAGGTTGTCCCAGGTTGCACCGGCAGAAACGGCATCATCAATGTTCGTTCCGGCCTGGTCGAAGTCGCACATCCACAGGAAGTTGGTCTGCGGGTAATAAATTACGGCCGGGCTCAGCTGAAGTACCTGTCCGCGTGTAAGCGTAATGGTGCTTTCCCATCCTTTAAAATACGGGTAAATGGCCCGGGTCGATGACAAGCCGTTTTGCTTGATACCAGCAAGGACCAGGATGGTGTGTGTGCCTTCGGCAAGAATAGGAACGGTGCAGGGCATTTCAAATCCACCGATGAGCTGACCATCCACGTAAATCCATGCGTCAGTAATTTTACTGGAGTTGGTTCCTTCGGTGGTCCCGTTGGTGGTGAAAGAAATGCTGCTGATGCGCACGTAAGAAGGAATTTCTTCGGCCGGATCGAACACGGAACAGCCGCTATTGCCAAAAACAAAAGCGGCCACAAGCAGTGGAAAAATGGATCGTATAATATGTTTCATGCGGTGTGCACGTGTATAACGCGGATTATTGTGCGGTTATTGTGCGAACGGGCGCAAAAATAATGGAATGGTTGGTCCGGGCAAGGAATTTTGATGATCGGGACGGATTCTGATGTGCTATTTGACGAGTTCAAAAAACGCCTGCCGGCAGCAAGGAATTTTTTTGTTTGTGTTATTAACCCCGGGTCATCGCGACTTCATCGCTTGACCCGGGGTTAATAACATTCGACCCCTTCAGGGTCGTAGGGCGCGAGGCCAGTTCTTTTTATTCACATTCGACGCCTTGAGCGTCGTTATATTAAGAACCCTGAAAGGGTTCAATGTGAATAAAAAAGAAATGGCTGGTCTTAAGCTGACCCTGAAGGGGTCAAATATCAATATCAAAAAAGCGTTAGCGTTTTTGACACGACCCTGAAGGGGTCGAATATCACTAACCCCGGGTGAGATCCGAAGGATCGCAACCCGGGGTTAGTGATCAAAAAAGAAAAATTCCTTGCTGCCGGCAGGCGATAATTGAGAATCGAAAATCAAATAGCCGCCGCATTCTGATTCAACTGCTCAATAATCTTGTGCGCAACTTCCAGCGCCTTGTATCCTTCTTCAATCGGAACAATGGGCCGTGTGTTATTGACGATTGCCTGCCCGAAAGTCTCGAGCTCCATTTTGATTGCGTTTACCGGGTCTACGTTCGGACTTTCGAACCAGATCTGCTTTTTCCCTTTTCCTTCACCCAGGTCGATCAGCATGGCAAACGGATCATCTACCGGTCCGTCAACGGCTTTCATGCGCACAATGCTCACCGACTTTTCAAGAAAGTCCACAGAGATGTATGCATCCTTCCGGAAGAACCTCGATTTACGCATGTTCTTTAAAGAGATGCGCGATGCCGTGAGATTGGCCACAGCTCCGTTATCGAATTCGATGCGGGCATTGGCAATATCGGGTGTTTCGCTGACTACGGAAACTCCGCTCGCGCTGATGCGACGGATGTTTGCTTTCACGAGGCTCAAAACAATATCAATGTCGTGGATCATGAGATCAAGTATCACCGAGACATCTGTTCCCCGCGGATTGAATTGAGCGAGCCGGTGCGTTTCAATGAACATCGGTTCCTCGAGGATATCTTTCGCTGCGAGAAAAGCCGGATTGAACCGTTCGACGTGTCCGACCTGTACTTTAACGTTGGCCTCGGTAGCTAAGCGGATGAGTGATTTTCCTTCGGCCACAGTATGCGTCAGCGGTTTCTCGATAAACACGTGCTTGAACTTCCGGATAGCCTGTGAAGCGAGATCAAAGTGATACAGCGTGGGTGTTACAATATCCACCGCATCGCAGGCATCGATCAGTTCAGCAGCCGAACTCCATGCACGTATGCCGGATTCTTCTTCCACTTTCTTGCTGTTCACCGGATCGGCATCGTAGAACCCGACCAGGTTGAAAGTCGGAATTTCCTTCAGCAGGCGAATGTGAATCTTTCCAAGATGTCCGGCACCGAGAACCCCGATTGTCAACATACGTTTCTTAATTTCTTACAAAAGTAGATCGGTGTGAAAGGAGGAAGTCGCCCTAGCTTCGCAACATATCAACATGTGAATATTAACAGCGGAAATCCGTGCGTATGCATTCGATCCGCAGTAACTTTATACTTAATTATGGAAGACAGCTATTTGCATAAGGGAATGAGGAAGAAGCTGATGGAAGAAGTGGCAGCGAAGGGCATTACGGATAAGATCGTGCTGAAAGCCATAGAAAATGTTCCTCGGCATTTTTTTATGGACAATGCCTTCCTGCGTTTCGCGTATGAAGACAAGGCCTTTCCGATCGGATCCGGGCAAACGATTTCACAGCCGTACACCGTTGCTTTTCAAACGCAGCTTCTCGAATTGAAAAAAGGAGAAAAAGTGTTGGAGATAGGAACCGGTTCTGGATACCAGACTGCCGTGTTGCTCGAGTGTGGCGCGCGCGTCTATAGTATTGAACGGCAGAAGGCACTGTACGATAAAGTGAAGCACATGTTGCCCGAAATGGGATACCAGCCCAACCTGTATTATGGAGATGGATATAAAGGACTACCGGGATTTGCTCCGTTCGATAAAATAATTGTGACCTGTGGAGCGACATACGTACCTGAAAAGCTGTTTGAACAATTAAAACCGGGTGGAAGAATGGTCATTCCGGTAGGAGAAGGAGACGTTCAGGACATGAGATTGATCATCAAGACAGCTGACGGACAACCAGTTGAGGAGTCACATGGAAAGTTTAAATTTGTACCTATGCTGGGTGAAAGAGAGTGGAAATAAGATGTTATTAACAGAATTTCGTGAAAAAGTACTGATTTGTTAATAACTGCGATTGAAGAAGAATTCAGAGATTTGACCAATTATAACCCCCACAAGGGAAACTAAACAAGTAAAACCAAAACCACACATTATGAAAAAATCAACACTTTTTATTGCGGCTCTTGCTCTTGGCGCGACCACGGCATTTGCTCAGGACCTCACTTCGAAAAAAGGTGAGCCAATTCTTCCTGAGGCTGGTGATTACGCTATTGGTGTAGAGGCGAGCCCGTTCCTTAACTATTTCGGCAACCTGTTCAACGGTACGCAGAACAACAGTTTTGGTGGCTGGAATTTCACGAACGGTAACATGATGATCACTGGAAAAATGTTTGCCACTGAGACTATGGCTTACCGCGGAATGCTTCGCATCGGATTCGGTTCTACAAAAGTAACTACCAACGTAAGCGATGACCTTACTGCTGGTGAGTTCAAAACTGATGAACTGAAAATGTCTGGAAACTACATCGGTCTCGGTGGTGGTTTGGAGTGGCGTCGTGGAAAAGGTCGTCTCCAGGGTTACTGGGGTGGAATGATCATGTTCGGTATCGGGTCTAACAAAGACACATACACGTATGGTAACGACATCACTAACACGAACAACTTCCCTACAACTACAGATTTCTCCAGCTACACAGGTTACCCGAACCAGCCGGTTCCAGGAACCCGTATCACTGAGTGGAAATCAGGTTCACAGATGGATTTCGGTCTGCGTGGATTCGTTGGTGCAGAATTCTTCGTTCTGCCTAAACTTTCTATCGGCGGTGAATTTGGTTGGGGCTTAATGTTCAGCTCAATGGGCGCAAGCTCAACATCTACTGAATTCTGGGATGGTGTTGCAGGTGCAAAAGACGAACAGACCACTGAAGGTGGAAAATGGTCAATGTTTGGTGTTGACACAGACAACAATGCATTCGGATTGGCTCCAGCAGCTGTTCTGATTCATTTCCACTTCTAGTCGAAATAGAATACCCATAAAAAATCCCGTCTCGAAAGAGGTGGGATTTTTTTTGTGTCTCTACTGAAATTTAAATTAACCACGGAGACACGGCGCATTGCTTATCTGTTTCCCGCGTCGGCACGGCGGAATCAATCCGCTTTGCGATTGGGTTGTTGATTTTTTACCACAGGGATCTCATTGAAAATTTTATCACCAAGGGCACCAAGTACACCAAGAAAGTGTTTAGCACGTTTGGTGTACTTGGTGCCCTTGGTGGTTGAAAAACCTCTGTGACAATCCTCCGTGAATCTCTGTGGTTAATATTTATTGGCAATCGACAATCGCCCCTTACTCATCTCCGCGCCCCGGCTCTTCTATTTCCCTGATGTCAGGTCTTTCACTCTGATCTCTTTTGAAATGAAGCTGCACGCCAACTTTCAGTGTATACCACGCCGCATTTACACCGGGTATGTCTGTGAGCCCGCTGTATACAAATCCAACCTGCACAAACGGACTGATTTTTTCCATCTCGTACAACGCACCCAATTGCATGCCACCTGGAAATCCGCGGATCTTGGTTTTGCCTTCAGCCGGGTAATCGCTGCCAACTTCGAAGTCAGTGTATGCACCACCGTCATACGAATAGAATGAAGCTCCGAAGTATGCGCCGATGTCCAGCCCGCCATACAGGCAAAAGAATTCCGAATTGTAAATGTTCAGGTAGAACGGAATGAAGAAACCAAAGCAGCGTGTTTTCCGTTTTCCGGAAACTTCAATCTGGTTGGGTCCCCATCCGCGATTGATCGCAGGCGCCGTAAACGTATCGGTTACGGCAGGAAATACACTGAATGTAGCACCGAAGAATGGAAACGATTTCTTTCCGAAGCGGGTTATCCCGTAGCCTACTTCAACACCATATTGCGGTGGCATTTCCAGGCGTGTGGGGGGCAGGAAAGGCGCGTACCTGACTAAGCTGATTTGTGGTCCAACTTGTGCGTTCGCCTGATCTGTAAACAGGTAGAGACCGAGCAGTAAAAACAGAATGGAGCGGGTCATGATCGTTTTTTATTTCGGGTGGTGTGTCAATCCCGGAAGTTTTCGGGACACCTGACACAACATCACTTCAACCTTCTTTGAATTTCGCGCTGCACATCTTTCTTCTTGATGTCCTGACGTTTGTCGAAAAGCTTTTTCCCTTTGGCCAATGCAATCTCCAACTTCGCCCAGCCATCATCGCTCAGGAACAGTTTCAGCGGGACAATCGTCAGCCCCTGGTCTTTCATTTTTCCAATAAGCTTGTTGATCTCCGATTTCTTCAGCAACAGTTTACGGTCGCGCTTGGGCTCGTGGTTGTAATGCGTGCCTTTATCGTATTGCGCGATCTCGATATTACGCACAATCATTTCGCCGTTGTTGATCACGCAAAACCCATCGGTAATGTTTGCTTTCCCCAGGCGAATGGATTTGATCTCCGTACCTGTTAGTACCATGCCGGCAACGTACTTCTCGAGAAACGAAAATTCGAAAGAAGCTTTCTTGTTGCGGATGTCAATAGTCTTCATAATAGCATGCGAAGTACGCAATAAAATATGCGATTACCGGAAATCACGGCTGTATTTTTTGCTGCTCCGAAGGAGTCATTCGGACAGATTACGCAGATGGCACTGATTCTATGTGTGCACAATTTATAAATGATTTAATGACCGCTCTGCAATCGATTGAGTGTATCAGTTTGAAGTGCCAGTTAATATTTGTGGAATGAAAACGGTTAAAACCGTTGAGCTGGATTGCTGATTCCATTGCCGGGGGCTTAAGCCCCCGGCAATGTGCAGTCCCTGCTCCCTCAAATGCCCGCAAGGTTTGGGTATAAACGGTTGAAACCGTTTTGTAACTCTGTGCATCTATTGCCGGGGACTTAAGCCCCCGGCAATAGATAGCCCATATATGTTTAACCGCTTAAGCGGTTTTCATAAACGCTTAATATCCAAACTGAGACATTACCCAAAATTCTTAGCAGGTTACGCATCTGCGCAATCAGCGTAATCTGCGGCTAAACTTAAACAGATACACTTAGTGGCTTGTCACGCAAATCCTGATCGCCCTGCACACCGGGCCGCTGCTGTTTTCAATCACGCAGAAATAAATTCCCATCGCCGGCTGGCCGATATCGATTGTATTCATACCGGCTGAAAGCACTACCGTACCGGAAGCGGAAACAAGCTTGCCTTGTGCGTCATACAGTTTCACTACGACCGGCTCAATGTTCGTTCCCGGGAAATTAGTAATGAAGAACTGTCCACCCGACATAAATGCAGTCATAGCAGACTGGTCTTGTCCTGCAGTTTCAAATCCGTTGATGTCAATACCGAACTTCCACGTTTCCTGTGTAACGATCTTTGTCTGGCGTCGCCCGGTGGTGATGTAACCGGCGTTCCCAATGGAAAACGAGGCGGTCATCCATCGACCCATTGACGGAAAGGATGCGACAGGGCTCCAGGTATCTGTTGAAGGATCATACGACCAGCTATCCACCGGGTATCCTGTGCCTCTTCCCAGCGTAACATACCCGAGGGAGCCAATGGTGAATGTGCTCGCTCCGGCCCTGTTGGAACCGGGAAGATTACTTTTCTGCGTCCAGGAATCCAAGGCGGGATCATATTCCCATATCTCATTCTGCGAAGGAGAAATTCCAACGGTGGTTGTGTCGTTTCCGCAGAGTACATATCCTTTCAGGTTCAGGTCAAACGAACTGGCCAGTGTGATCGGGTAAGGGAAGTTCTGCTTTTGCGTCCAGGTATTGTTTGAAGGATCGTACTCCCAGAAGTCCTGCAGGTACGCCGTTCCGCTTGATCCTGTTCCAAGATATCCTTTGCCACCGGTTGCGAATGCTGCTGCCATCCATCTTCCGCTTGCGGGAAGCGAAGCACGCTGTAACCACGAGTTGGTTGACGGATCATAGCGCCAGAGATCGTTGAACATGGTGTAGTTCTGCACGCTGGAAAAACCGCAGCTCACATAACCGAAACTGCCGATTGAAAATCCGTTGCAGTTCCAGCGCATTCCGCCGGGAAAATTCGCCTGCTGGCTCCAGGTGTCTGTAACCGGATCATACTGCCAGCAATCATTCAGCAGTGCCGTGGTATGATAACCGGCAACGACGTAACCATAATTTCCCACCGAAAAAGAGGCGGCGCCATAGCGTCCCGGTCCCGTGATGGAGTCGCGGAGGTTCCATGCGCCCTGCGCGTTTGCGCAAAGTGTGAATGCCGTGAGCAGGCAGAATAGTAAACGTGCTTTCATGATTAAAAGGTACAGTAAATTGTTCAGGTAAGAAATTTTGAAATGTTCGCCGCAGATTTCGCTGATTACGCAGATGCGTAACCGGGTAAAAATTTTGAATGATTAATTCGCCTCGCGAATTTCGGTTCATCGATCTGTGGAGGGCGGATCAGAAATCATTTAAGAATTGCAGCACACAGAATCTGCGTTATCAGCGAAATCAGCGGCAAAAAAACATCGTGAAGTAAGATTGCCAGAGAAACTCAGCATCCGCGCCAAAGAAACTACGCGTGTCAATAAATACTCGGCTGGTTTGGTGCCCACGGAGAGACTCGAACTCTCAAGGATATAACTCCAACGGCTTCTGAGACCGCAACGTTTACCAATTTCGCCACATGGGCATTTGTGCAAACCCCCAAAGGATTTAAAACCCTTTGAGGGTTGCAAGAGTGCCCAGGACGAGATTCGAACTCGTACACCTAACGGCGCCACCCCCTCAAGATGGTGCGTCTACCAATTTCGCCACCTGGGCATTACAGCAATTAAAAGAACCAAACCTGAAAAATTGCCTTACGGGCTCTTTTTAGGGAGGACAAAAGTAATACTTTTAAGTAATTTTGGAAAGAATGATGCATCAATTGACAAAATACCTTGGTTTAGCCCCAGTGCTGCTGCTGTTCGCCGCGTGTTCGGAAGAACAGGTGAAACCCGATTACCGCAGTGAAATGCGGGAGTTTGTGATCACAATCAGTGAACGTGGTGAAGAATTACACCCGGGATTCATCGTTGTGCCACAAAACGGAATGCAGCTGCTCACCAGCGAAGGCGGAGGAAACGGAACACCGGAAGCCGACTATATCGCTGCGATCGACGGTTGCGCACAGGAAGAGCTGTTTTATGGTTACGACAACCAGAACAATTTCCTGAGCGAAAACTACGAAGAACAGGCCCTGTGGCTGGCGCAATGCCGGTTTGCGGTAAATCACGGACTTACTGTGCTTGTGATCGACTACTGCAGTGCGCCCGATCTCATCGCCGATTCGTACACCCGCAACGACGCGGAAGGTTTTGTTTCGTTTGCTGCCGAATCGCGCGAACTCGATATGTTTCCAACGCAGATCCATAACGAGAATGCGAACAATGTTACGGCGCTTGCGCAGGCACAGAATTTTCTCTTCCTGATTTCACCTCCAACCACTTTTGAAACCAAAGAATCGTGGGTGGCTGCGCTGGAACAATCGCATCACGATGTACTCATCATCGATTTGTTCTTCGACGAAACCGAACAGCTTTCGGCTGCCGATCTCGCGCGGCTCCGTAACAAACCCCAGGGCGGTACACGTCTCGTGCTTTCTTACCTGAGCATTGGCCAGGCCGAAAGTTACCGTTGGTACTGGAAACCGTTCTGGATGGCAACGCCTCCGGAATTTGTTCTGCAGGAAGATCCCGACTGGACAGGGAATTACTACGTCAATTACTGGGATCCAACCTGGCAGAATATCATTACCGGCGGTGGCGATTCGTACGTACAACGTATAACTGATGCTGGCTTCGATGGCGTCTATCTCGATTTAGTCAACGCGTTCGAATTCTTTGAAGACCGATGAGCCTGCTCGTGAACTTTATGCTGTTGCACGCTTTGAGTTTCAGTTCGCCGCAGCCGGTGAACGGAGACACGCTCAAGCAGGGATCCAATGTCCGCGACAGTATCGTTGATTACGCCAAAACATTTATCGGTTCCCCGTACAAATACGCCCAGGCTTCGCCTTCCGGTTTTGATTGCTCCGGATTCACGTGGTTTGTGTTTACGCATTTTAAAATTATCGTTCCGCGTTCATCACGCGATTACGAAACACTGGGTACGCGTGTGACACTCGAAACATGCCGGAAGGGAGATATTATTCTCTTCACGGGGACTAACCCGAAAGAACGACGGGTAGGTCACGTGGGAATAATTATTTCGAATCCCGGCGAACCTGTCCAATTCATTCACGCTTCATCCTCCGAGAATCACTCCGGTGTGGTGATCACCGATTACGCAACTTCCCGTTACTCCGAACGATTCATTGGTGTTTGCAGCATTTTACCATGAAGAAAACAACCGTTTTCCTTGCCCTGATTAGTGCCCTGTTTGCTTTACCGCTGAATGGTCTTGCACAGAAACAGAAAGCGCCGAAGAAAGTTGAACTGCTTGCCGCCGCATCAACGCCGCAACAGTTTGGTCTCGAAAGCCGTACCGGCCAACCGCTTACTGAAGCCAAGTTTGATGCGCTGGAAGATATGGAAGGCGGTTATTGGAGCGCGCAGGAGAAAGGTTTACAGGGAATAATCGACACCACCGGAAAATGGATTGTCGCACCCGCTTACCGGAAAATACTTCAGTATAAAAACGGGTTGGTTGTTGCCGGCCAATACATGAACGCAGAGTATGCGCATGCGAAAGGCATCTATGTACGGGGATACAATTCATACATGGACAGTGTGCTGCTTTTTGGTGTTGTCAATACTGCCGGACAATGGGTGATTGAACCAAATTACAACTGGCTCGAGATTGGTGACGGCGGCACGTATGTGTTCCAGGGCAATGAAGACCTGTACGGCTTTCTCAATGAGAAAGGCGAAGTGATCATTGAACCCACATTCCAATATGCGAGTGCATTTCATGGAAACGTTGCCGTTGTTTCACAAGGTGGAATCATGGCGGATGCCCAGGAAGATTACAGGTACTCATACCGTTACAGAATCTATTCGGGTGGAACGTGGAGCGTTATCGGGAAAGATGGAAAAATTATTTCCACGACCGCGTATGATTACGTCCGCATATTTTCCAATGGGAGGGCCGCATTCAACAAAGGCGGAAAGTGGAGAAGGAGAACGTATTCCGAACAGTTTGTGCTGAACGGCGGCAAGTGGGGTTTCATTGATGAAAACGGAACAGAAATTATTCCGGCGAAGTACACTTTCGTCTATGATTTTGACGGAGGAAAAGCCAAAGTGCGCGATGATAAAAGCATCCAGTGGATCGACACGAACGGCGATGTAACAACACCGGCTGTTGATCCGGCCGGCAAAGTTTCACTCTATTGCAAAGGTTCGCGTACCGGGTTTATCGACACCAAAGGCAACTGGAAAATCACGCCATCGTTTCATGATGCAGGACGTTTCAGTGAAGGCCTGGCCTGTGTTCAGCCATTGCTGGCCATCGACAATCGATGTACTGTTTCGTCGCAGGTAAGCAGGTCCGATTATTATCACCGTCACAACCTGAACCCGCTGGATGATATTTCTGAGGAACTCACAGAGCTGGCGTACGTGATGGATCACTATGCGGATTCTTCGGCGTGGATACAACGTTACTGGGGTTATACCGATGTAAACGGCAAGGTGGTTATCCCGGCGAAGTTTGATTTCGCGTTGCCTTTCTCGAATGGACGGGCGTACGTCCGTTACCGCGGAAAATGGGGAGTGATCGATAAAACCGGGAAATGGATTTTTGCACCGGTGATGGACCTTCCGTGGTACATGTCTTCCGAAGTTGACCTGTTCATGCGCGGCGTTACGCGCGATCGTGAAATCCCCTGGTACTTCGAGGAGGATTACGATCAGATCCGCACCAATATATATTCGTTCTGTGAAGGAATGGGCGTGGTGTTTTACAAACAGCATTACGGTTACATCGACACGACCGGAAAAATTATTGTATCGCCGGTGTACGATAATGCAGAGCCATTCAGTTTGGGTCGCGGCGCTGTTAAGCACCAGGATTTTTACGGATACGTCGACCGCAATGGAAAAGAAATTATTGCATTGAAGTATGTGCAGGCAGCGCCCTTCGGATCAAACGGACTTGCACGTGTATCCATTAGGGAACAAATCCGTTCGGAAGAACAAACGTACCAGTACGATATCGAAGCGTACGACTATTACATGTATAACGAAGATGTCTATGGTTTCATTGATACAGCGGGCGCGTTTGTGATCAAAGCGGAGTTCCAGTACGCACATGATTTCAGCGAAGAACTTGCGCTCGTCACGAACAAGCAGGGCCAAAAAGGATTCATTGATCAGCGCGGTAAATTTGTTGTTCAACCGCAGTATCGTTTGGCTTCGGATATGGTGAACGGGTACGCCATGGTGGTTAAGGGATTTGAACAGGCGCATTTTATCAATGCCAAGGGAAAAGAAGTGGCGCCTTACACCGACAACATGCCACCTCCATACACCAGGCAATTAATTCCTGCCACTGGTGCGGATGAAAGAAAAGGTTACAAGAAAAGTGGAGAAGACTGGACGATCAAGCCGGTATTTGAGTCGGCGTGGGATTTTTATCCGGTGGAGTAGGGAAGGAAGATAGTAAGAATTGCCACGAAGTCACGAAGACACAAAGCTGCACGAAGGTTATTATCCAATATCGCAGGAACGGAAAACGGTTGAGACCGTTTGACAAACTCGCCGCCTCAACGTTTGGTAACCAAACTGAGCCACTATCAACATTTCTTTGTGCTGCTTAGAGACTTTGCGTCTTTGTGGCAAAAAAAACTACCCCTTAAAATTCCCGTTCACGATCACTCTCAAACACCCCGGCACCACTTTAATATCCAGCACCGCACCCAACTCAGCCGGTTCTCCATCATGATGTGCCGCGCCTTCTTCCGAACGGATGATCTGAATTTCTTTCGCTGTAAACGTTTCGATAAACTTCGATGTATGCGTTTTCTTCCGGAACATTTTAGCCGCTATTCCGGCCAGGTTCCACCAATGAAAAGGCTTGAGGATAACTACGCGCAATTGTCCGTCGGTAACCGAAGCTTCGGGTGCAATCCACGCATCGTTTCCGTATTGCCCTGCGTTTGCTGTGGTGATCAGGAAAGCATCGCGGTGAATTGTTTTTCCATCGAGGCGGATCTCGTAACGCTCGGAACTGTAGTTTGCGTATTCGCGCAAAGTCAGTTTCGTGTAGGTCCAGAATCCACGCTTGGAACTTTCCGCAAATAATTTTCCGATGCGCGCATCGAAACCCGTTCCGGAAGTGCAGAAAAAATCGTGACCGTTTACAATGCCTTTATCGATTGCACGAACGGTTCCGGTTTCAAGCAGCTTCATCGCGCCGGGATAATCGAGTGGCACACCCAGGTGACGCGCCAGCCCATTGCCCGAACCAAACGGAATTATTCCGAGCGCAACAGGTGATCCGCTCAGTGCCGATGCGAGTTGGCTCACGGTTCCGTCTCCGCCAACGGCAACGCCAATGTCGAATCCGCCATGAACGACCTTCCCGAAAATTTCATCGCGGTCTTCCACTTTGTTCCATTCGAAAATGGTGGCTTCATACGAATCGGAGAGAAGACTTTTGATCAAAGCAACACGGTCTGTTTTCCGGTCGCTTCCCGATTTTGGGTTAATCACAAACGCAATGCGTTTTTTCATAAAGTAAAATTACGAAGACATATTCGAATCACGCAGGCAGAATTTCCTTTTCTCCGCCTGTAACGTTGCCCGTGGTATTGATCGCTGCTTTCAGTTCGCGGACAAACAACGTTTCTGCCTGTTGTTCCCATTGACGAAAGTCGAGCGATTTGGAAGACCACGTGGGCAACCATTCGAGGAAGCGCGAGATTTTGAATGAGCGGTCGTAGATGCCTGCGCCAGCACGCAAGGCATCAACCGCGTTGCAGAGTTGTTCGAAGTGGCCTTCAACCGGAACCATGAAAACCGGTTTTCCGAGCCACATCGCTTCACAAACGGATTCAAATCCTGCGCTGGAAATTACACCCTGGCATGCGGCCATATATTCAAGAAATTTTTTGTCGTTCAGCCGGTGAAGAAAAAGGTTGGGTTTTAGCTGGCGCATTTCCTCGTCGCTTTTGATGTCGGAAAAAATGTGCAGCGTTGTTCCGGGATTATCATCGGCCCATTGAATGAGATCGTCGACGTAACCGGAGTTGACAAGATAACAGAGAAAATAATTTTCCTGGCGCACTTCTTTTTGCATCACTTCGCGGCGCAGCAACGGAGGAACTACGCGTATCCGCGATTTTTTTTCATTGGCCAACGGATAAAACGACAAACCAAAATGATGTTCCGATCCGGCTGAAGTAAAATCGGTGTACAACTTCAGCATGATTTTATCAAGCAGGTGCCCGTTCGGAAATTTGAATTTGCTGTGCCCTGTGAGATACTGGTGCGCGATGCTGATCATTGGGATTTTCCGGCTTTTCTTCAGCATGAGATGGTACAGGCCACAGGTGGGTTCATAAAAATTCAGCACCACATCGGCTTCGGTTTCTTCGATCGTTAGCCGGAGAAGTTTGGCACTCCGCATGTATTTACGCGCGTTTGAAAAGTTGTGCGTAATCGTAGGCCAGATTTTTATTTTCCTGTTTTTACTCGTTACAAAATTCGGGCTCTGAATTTTTTGCACGGTAACGTCTTTGAAATGATCGAGGAAAAACTGTGGAATCTCCCTGCGGTTGCTGGAACCAACGAGCACACCGCAAACAGTGAAACCATTTCGGTCGAGAATCTGTTTCATCGAAATGGCCTGTGTCATGTGACCGCGACCTTCACCCTGTACAACAAAAAGAACTTTTGTGCTCATAGCATGGCTGTTTTAGAAATCGTTGATTGATTCGTGTCATGTACTTCAGCGTGATCGGCAAGACTGATGACTTCACCGGTGCTGGCCAGCATCGCCTGCCGTTCCGCGAACCACTTGCTGTATTCGATGATCTTCCATTCTCCTTCATGGGTTTCAACGAGCGCGGTCATCGATTCTACCCAATCGCCGCTGTTGAGGTAGTGCACTTTTCCGATCATCTTGTTCGCAGGCGTATGAATATGTCCGCAGATCACACCGTGGCATTTGCGTGCTTTCGCAACAGCCGCGAGTTGATTTTCAAAATCATCGATGAAACTCACGGCTTCTTTGACTTTGGCCTTGATCACCTGCGATAAAGAATAGTACGGAAGCCCGCGTTTTTCGCGCCAGGTGTTGTAGTGCCGGTTCAGCCAGAGGAGAAACGTGTAACTGATGTCGCCCAGTTTCGCGATCCATTTCAGTTTTGTAGTTACCGTGTCGAAGAGATCGCCGTGTACGATGTAGTACCGTTTGAGGCCCGACTGCAGCATGTAATCCCTCCTGATGCTAAAATTCCCCAACGAGAAGGGAACTATCTCATCGAGGAAGTCGTCGTGGTTACCGCGGATGTAGATAACCTCTGTTCCACTTGCCGCTCGTTTTAAGACGAGCTTAAAGAACTTCGTGTGCTTTTTCTTCCACGCTCCCGATCGCCGCAATTGCCATCCATCTATAATGTCTCCATTGAGAATTAATTTTTCACATTTATGGGCTTTGAGAAAGGCGACGACTTCTTTTGCACGCGATGTGCTGGTTCCGAGGTGAAGATCTGATAGGACGATCGTCCTGTATCTTGTTTTTTTCAATTCACTTTGGGTTTTGCAAATTTTGATTTTTAATATGAGTGAATTGCTACGGGAACTTTACTGTTCGATCATCAACCGGTACTGAAAATGTTAAGCATGCATAACAATATGATGCGCGCGTTAACTGCAATACTGTCAGGAAACATTGTTCCACGCGGAAAAAATGACAGGTTTTACCTCCGAAGGAGTCCTTGCGGACAATGAAAAATGACGTTGTGTCTGGCTTATTGCGTTGGTACATGGTTTGTTCCACATTCAACAAGAACAAAAATGTCTAACTCTAAAAAACAATAACCAATGAACACACTTAAATTTTCTCCGGGACGCAGAATGTTCCCACACCCGTTCTTCGGAACATTTGGAACAAACGCTAATTGCGAAGACGCATTTGCAGGTAAGGATTACGCCAACTTCGTTCCTTCTGTCAACATCTCTGAAACAGAGAAAGAATGGCACATCGAAGTATCAGCTCCGGGATTTAAAAAGGAAGATTTCAAAATCAACCTCGAGAAATCCACGCTGACCATCAGTGCCGAACAAAAAGCAGAAGAAACCAAAACAGAAAAGAACTATTCACGCCGTGAGTTTTCGTACGGTTCTTTCTCCAGGTCGTTCCGCATCAAGGAAAACACGGTAGAAGTAGAAAATATCGGCGCGGCTTACGACAATGGCATTCTCAATATCACACTTCCGAAAGTTGCAGCAGCGCCTGCTAAAGAAGTGAAAGAGATTAAAGTGGCGTAATTGTCCCGATAGCAATCGGAATTTTGGATGGGGTCGCAGGTGATGCTGCGATGGTTAGTGCGGCGAGCCTCGCCCGGTTCTTAACTGGACCGGAGCGGGGTTTGCTGTTTTTTTTGGAAACCTATATGCCAAAAAGAACCACGGCGGCACAGCGTTCATTGTTCATCTGTTTCCTGCCGTCGGCACGGCGAACGGAGTAAATCGCTGCGCGATTTAATGTGCAATCTAAAGGTAAGGATATCACGCAGTGATATTTTCCAATCGCCGTGCCGCACGGTAATGGTCATCAAGCCATGAACGCTGTGCCGCCGTGTCGCCGTGGTTATTTACATCTCCCGGTCTTATACAACGATGGGATAGTTCACTGTTTTTAACAATTGAGTCTTAATTACTCGTTCCGCAATCAGCAGTAAGCCGCACGATGTGGTTTAATTTTGTAACATGTCCCGAAAACCACTTATCCTGGTCACGAATGATGATGGAATACACGCACCAGGAATCACGGCGCTTGTTAAAGTTGCTGCGAAGCTGGGCGAGGTGTATGTTGTTGCCCCAGACAAACCACAATCAGGAATGGGTCATGCCATCACCATCAATGCGACGTTGCGTGTAGATAAAGTAAATGCACACGAAAATGCACAAAGCTGGAGCTGCAGTGGCACGCCGGTTGATTGTGTGAAGATGGCCATCAACAAATTGCTTCCACGCAAACCGGATCTGTGTTTGTCCGGAATTAATCACGGTGCAAACCACTCCATAAACATCATCTACTCAGGCACTATGTCTGCGGCCATGGAAGGAGCCATCGAAGGTGTTCCGTCGATTGGTTTTTCATTGCTCGATTATTCCATCGAAGCCGATTTTACTGCTGCATCCGTTTTCGCGGAAAAAATCTGCAGCTGGGTGCTGAAGCACAACCTGGCGAAAGGAGTTTGTCTCAATGTGAATATTCCGCGTTTGCATACGGACGAGATCAAAGGAATAAAAACCTGTCGACAGGCTTCCGGTACCTGGAAAGAGGAATTGGATGAACGTACCGATCCTTATGGAAGAAAATACTACTGGCTCACCGGCAACTTCGAAAACTTCGAACCGGAAAAAACAGATACGGATGTTTGGGCGCTCGACAACGGGTACGTTTCAGTAGTTCCTTCTCATTTTGATCTGACTGCGCACGGGTCATTGAAAAGCCTGCATGCTTTGGATGGTAAACTATAGATCATGAAAGCGAAACTCGATAATATAATTGTTGGTCTTGTGCTGGGAGCAATTTTTCCGATTTTCGGAATGTTCGCTTATTACGCATTCACATACCGGCACCAGGGAATTTCATTCGAACGTTTTCTCGATTATTATTCCCGCCTGCATGTCATCGTAGCAGCCATGAGTTTGAGTTGTTACATCGCCAACCTTCCTTTGTTTTTCGGTTTCATCTGGCTCAACATGAATAAAACCGCGAAGGGCGTGTTATTCGCAACCATGGGATACACGGCCTGGGTGGTTTATGAAAAATTCCTCGCCTGATGAAGTACTACATCATTGCAGGAGAGGCGTCGGGTGATCTTCACGCGGCAAACCTGCTGAAGGAGATCAGGAAAAATGATCCCGGTGCGGAGTTCCGTGGTTTTGGTGGCGACCTGATGGAGGCCGAGGGCGCGCACCTCGTGAAACATTACCGCGACCTGGCGTTCATGGGATTTGTGGAAGTGCTTCTTCACCTGCGTACAATTCTCCTGAACATTGATGCCTGCAAAGCAGATATCGAAAAATGGAAGCCTGATGCGTTGATCCTTGTTGATTATCCGGGATTCAACCTGCGCATCGCTCCGTTTGCGAAGAAGGAAGGCATTCCCGTGTTCTATTACATTTCTCCGCAGATCTGGGCGTGGAAACAATCGCGGGTACATAAGATCGCCGCATCAACGGATAAAATATTCTGCATTCTTCCTTTCGAGAAAGATTTCTACAAAGGATTTAATTACGACGTTGAATTTGTGGGTCACCCGTTGCTCGATGCATTGGCGCAACCTGCGAATGCTTTTTCATTGGTGCCTGATCAGCGGAAAATTATTGCGCTGCTCCCGGGAAGCCGCAAACAGGAAATCAAAACGATGCTGCCTGTGATGCTTAAAGCGGCAAAAGAATTTCCGCAGTACCGCTTTGTCATTGGAGGTGCGCCTTCGCAAACACGCGAATTTTACCGCGAAGTAATTGGTCACGATGACATCGAAATTGTTTTCGGTGAAACGTATGCCCTGCTGCGAAACTCGTATGCGGCTGTTGTAACATCCGGAACAGCTACGCTTGAAACGGCTTTGCATGGAGTTCCGGAAGTGGTTTGTTACCGCGGATCGGTGATTTCCTATCACATTGCGAAACAACTGGTGAAGGTGAAATACATTTCGCTGGTTAATCTCGTGATGGACCGTGAAATTGTGAAAGAACTTATACAGGATGAGATGAATTCACGTTCTATCAGTGAGGAATTGAAACAACTCACCGAAGGCAACAAGCGAAACGTGATGCTGGCTCAATACGAAGAACTGAAAACAAAACTTGGAGGCGGCGGAGCGTCCGCACGCGTAGCAGGACACATTCAATCATACCTGGGTAAATGAAGAAATTACTGATTGTATTGTGTTTGCTTCCGTTTGTTGTCCAGGCGCAGCGTATGAATGTGCGTGTGCTTTCCACGATGAAAGTTTCTTCCGTAAATATTTCTGTTCAGCGCGGCAATTACCAGTTGTTTCTCGACGGTGTTCGTCAGCCCGATTCGCTGCTCACCAGCGTATTTCAACTCACCATGGTGGCCGATTCATTTGAGATCCGGATTCCGGGCGATACGCTGGGGAAATTTGCTTCGTTCTACTTACAATCGACCAGCGACACGTGCTCCTTCCGTATCAAACCCATTGTTCCGATGAGCGGAACACGTACGTATGATTACGATCTGAAAATTTCGGTCGAAGGCGGACAACTTTCCTGCCGGAACAACGTCATGCTGGAGAGTTACGTTGGTGGAGTCGTGGAATCTGAATCCGGCGGACGATCTTTTCTCGAGTTTTATAAAGTACAGGCGATCATTTGCAGGACCTACGCATTGGCACACATTAACCGGCATTTTACAGATGGATTCGATGTATGCGACGGTGTGCATTGCCAGGTGTACCGAAACAAATCGCAGGATCCGACGATTGCACAGGCCGTAACTTTTACCGAAGGACAAGTGATCGTAGATAAAAATCTCAACCTCATCACAGCGGCGTTTCACTCCAATTGCGGAGGAGAAACTGCAAATTCGGGTGATGTATGGGCAGCCAATCTTCCTTACCTGAAAAGCACACGCGACACATTCTGCACCACCATGCCCAATGCACACTGGCAGCGGAAAATTGCGCGCACCGATTGGTTGAATTATCTTGAAACCAAACACAAGTACCCGGTTGCGGACAGCGCGGCCTGCTACAAAGCATTGCACATGACACAATACGATCGCGAAAAAGAATACGTGTACGGTACGTTACGTATTCCGTACAAAACTATCCGCAGCGACTGGCAATTGAAGTCGGCGTATTTTTCAATCGCAGAGTTTAAGGACAGCGTGCTGATTACCGGTCGCGGTTACGGGCATGGAGTGGGGTTGTGCCAGGAAGGTGCGATCCGTATGGCGAAGCTCGGTTACACGTGTGAGTACATTATCAACTATTACTACGAGAACGTAGAGATCGTGCATTTATCGCGCCTCGATTTTTTCCGTGAAGAATAATATGAAACGACTTTTATCGGCCATATTGATTTGTACAACGCTCATTGGTTTCGGCCAGTCGGCGGGGGATACATTGTCGCCGTTGCGCGTTGTGGAAAAATACGTTTCGCCCAATCCGTTTCCGGAAAAGCTGCGTCACTTCTGTTGTGAAATGTACCACGAGTGGATGGCTCCACTGACATTGGGTCAGCAATTGGGTCCGCAGGTGAAAAGGGAATGCACGTTGCTTTACCAGGATACCGGCAAGGCCGTTGTGACGGTTTGGTTTCACGATTCAATCACATCTTTCGATGCCTATTTCTATTTGCAGCACCGCGGTGTGTGGACTGTTTATGCGATCCGTTCACTCGTGATGAAACAGGAAGCGGTGAAGGAACTCAAACGGCTCGACAGTATTCCTGTTAAGCAACGCGGCAAGTCGTACAAAAAGATCAGCGGCCACACCTGGCAGTTTGATCGCGACAATACGAGCCTCTGGAATTCTCCGGATACGGCACTGGCTTCACATTTTCACCGGAACAAAGCCGCATTTGCAAAACTGGAAAAGAAACGGGCGGTGAAATATCCACTGGGCGCGAATGATACCACGTATCGTGCAGTCATCACGGATAAAAAAATACGCAAGCAAGCCGATGCGTTACTGATCCGCGACATCCTGGTGGATGAAAATGCACCGGGAACAGTTTTGTACCTGCTCGGCGGAGTGCTTGATAATTCCGTCGGCTACATGTATCAACCTGATCCGGCGAAACTGCCGACGATCTCCGCGGGATATTTTATTTTGATAAGGCCGCTGGGGAATGGGTGGTATTTGTACAAGACTACCTGAGGTAAGATATTCGCCCTTCGACGAGCTCAGGACGGGCCTGCGGCAGCAAGGAACTTTTTTGATTTTGTGATTAACCCTGCATCGTAATGGCTTGGCCATTCCGATGCAGGGTTAATCATATTCGACCCCTTCAGGGTCGGGAGAAGCCCATTCACTTCGTTCAAGGGACATGTGATCCCTCCGGGATCAATAGAGTCCGATGGTACTGACGACTTCGGAGAAGTCGCATGTCCCTTGAACGAAGTGAAAGGGTATTGAACGACGCGACCCTGAAGGGGTCGAATATCACTAACCCCGGGTAAGATCCGAAGGATCGCAACCCGGGGTTAGTGATCAGAAAATAAAAAATCCTTGCTGCCGCAGGCGCGAACCGAACCGTCTAAGCACCCAAATCTTAATTCGTACATCGTAATTCCAAAATTCATACATTTGCGGCAGTTATGGTTTCCGGATGCATGGCTGCAAACGGAATGAAAAGGGAATCCTGTGAGATTCAGGAACAGTTCCCGCTGCTGTAAGTTCGAAAAATGATTTCGGCATCTCAACGCCACTAAAGGGTAAAACCGATGGGAAGGCGCCGAAAAGAACAAGTCAGAAGACCTGCCACAACACTATAATCAACTGCACATCGGGAAGAATGTCGCGGGATGAGAAGTGGAAAGTTCATCCTTTGCTTTTTTTCGCTGTGTTTAAATTGATCCGGGAAGAGATCATTTGCAGTTTCGTATGAAAAAAAGTTTCATCGCGTGTTGTTTGCTGGTCGTAAGTGGAGTGCTTCATGCGCAGGATACTGCCGTGTTTCACCTCAATCTTGATGCGGTGGATATTCTGAAAGCACGCATGGAGCAATCCGGCGTGCGGCGTGATATTACAGACAGCACAATTGCCCGTTTATATCCTGCAGGTACACTCACCGATCTGCTCGGCGGTGGCGGTGTGCTCACACTGAAATCGTACACAGCCGGTGGACTCTCCACCATGTCGATCCGCGGAGCCAATTCCATGCAGACTCCTGTGGTATGGAACGGGATCAACCTGCAGAACACAAACAACAATACCGTTGATCTTTCACTCCTCCCGGTTTTTCTCTTCGACCAGGTTGCGGTGCAGCCCGGAAGTTCATCAGCAGCCTGGGGAAGTGGCGCTATCGGTGGTGTGATCAAACTCACGAGCCTGCCGCGCGACCGGAGCTCGAATGGAAATTACCTGCGCAATCCATACCTCAATCACAAAGTGGTGTTCGAATACGGAAGTTTCGGGGCCAATATGTTTGGTGTGAAAGTGGGTGGAGGAAAAGGGCAATGGACATACGACCTGAAATTATACCGGCAGCATTCGCTCAATAATTTCTGGTTTACCAATACCTCTTTTGCTCAGCCGCGACGGCAACAACTGAATCATGCGACCATGCGGCAGCAGGGATTCATGACCGAAGTCTATTTTGATCCGAAAAATCCCAACAACCAATTTGTTTTGCGGATGTGGGTGCAGGAAACGCACCGTGAGATTCCACCAACCATGTTGCAATCGGTAAATGAAGCCACCCAGAAGGATTACGCATGCCGTATTATGAGTGAATGGTTTTCATTTCCTACGAGCAGAATAAAGATCAATACGCGCGCCGCTGTAATCCACGAAGGTTTGCTTTACAATCCTGGATTCTCGCAACCCATCAACAATACAAACGCGTGGACATACATCGCGGAAAGCGAGATGACGTACGATTTCGGACAACGTGATACGAAGGTCCTGAACAACCTGCGGCTTTCCGGTGGACTGAATGCGATGTATGCCACATCGGAGGTTACAGAATCTATTCCGCACAAGGAACAATTGCGCATGAGTATGTATGCGTCCATTGGCAAAGCGCTCCGCGAGAGCGATGAATTCAACATCACGGTGCGCGATGAAATCATCGACGGAAAAATGATTGACCCGGTTGGCAGTATCTGGTACTATCTGAGCCTGAAAAAATGGCTGGCTATACGTACGTGTGTATCGCACAGTTATCGCGTTCCAACGTTCAATGATTTGTACTGGACACCCGGCGGAAACCCGGACCTGTTGCCCGAAACCAGTTGGACGGAAGAAATTACAGTGGATGTAAGGCCCCGGTGGAAAACCGGTTACATCAGTTATTCCGTCACCGCTTACAACCGCAATGTGAAGGACATGATTACCTGGGTTCCCAATGCGGCATTCTGGAGTCCGTTGAATGTTGCCGAAGTCTGGAGCCGCGGAATGGAACACCGCCTGAAATATTTCCAGGCTGTTTCCCGGTGGAAATTTACTTTTCTCGCGAATGCCGATTACGTGCGCTCGACCTACGAGAAAACAAATACCACCAATGATGTTTCAATCGGCAAACAGCTGATCTATGTTCCGGCATGGTTTGGTGGAGCAACGGCAACTGCACAATGGAAAGATTATTTCATCACGTATGCGCACCAGTATACTGATCTGCGTTTCACCACGCGCGATCACGTGGAATGGCTGCCTGCGTATTCCATTGCGAATCTTGCTGTGGGCTGGAACTGGAAATCGAACCTCAATGGTGGAGTGTACTGGATGAACCTGTTTTTCCGGTGCAACAATATTTTCGATGAACAATACGAATCCATGGCCTGGCGACCCATGCCGGGAAGAAGCTACATGATTGGTTTTTCAATTGACTTCAGCAAACAAAAAGAGATTACAGAGTAAAAAAATAATTTCAAAACTTCAAAAAACAAATAACCAATGAGAACATTCCGGCATGCCTCCATGGCTGTTTCAGTTATTGCAGCATTCATTTTTTTAAGTTCATGTAGTCGCGACACGCCAGACCCGACGGATCCGGCCGCGACACGGACCTTTACTCCCGGCGAAGGATTTTTCATCCTGAACGAAGGCGGTTTTGGTGCAGGGAATTCATCAGTGAGTTATTACGCCCTGGCGGGTGCAGATGCAGGAAATACATTCAACAATCTTTTTTCACAGGTCAATGGAACGCCACTGGGTGACGTTGGACAAAGCATGACCATGATCAATAACCGCCTGTATGTTGTTGTAAATAACTCATCAAAAATTGAAGTGTTGAATCCCCTCAACATGAATGCTGTGGCAACGATTACAGGCCTTGCCGGACCGCGGAACATTCTCCAGGTGAATGCTGCAACGGCTTTCATTACGCAGATGTATTCTGAACAGGTTGCCATTCTTGACCTCGCTTCAAATACGGTTACCGGTTACATCAACCTCGGCATTGGATCAGAAGCCCTTGTTCTTGAGCAGGGAAAACTCTTCATTACCAGCCAGGAGTCTGATAAATTGTACGTTTTGGATGCACCACAGTTCAGCAGCATCGATTCATCCATTGTGATTGCACCGGGCGGAAACAGTATGGTGGTTGATGGAAACGGCAAACTCTGGATCCTCGCATACGGCTACTGGGCAACTTCTGCTCCGGGTGGATTGTTTCGCGTGAACCCTGCTTCACCATCGCTCGAAGCATCCATGCCATTCACCACTTTCGATTTTCCAACGCACCTTGTTGCAAATCCGGCAGGCGACTCGCTGTTCTTCCTGAACTTTAGCATCTACCGGATGTCGGTCAACGATGCAACATTGCCGGCCGTAGGATACATTTCCGGCGTAGGGCACGCGTTTTACACGATTGGTTTCATGCCGAATACCAGCAACACGTTTGTTGGTGATGCTGTGGATTACGTACAATCAGGATTGATTTTCCGTTACGATGCGGCAGGAACACAAACCGATGTGGATACGGTAGGCATAATCCCGAATAACTTCCTGATGTATTGAGCACGGATTAATGTATCAGCATCTGAACGCAAAGGTCTCCAATGATCTTTGCGTTTTTTCTTTGCGGGTTGGAGTCCTTACGATCATTCCTGTAATGCGCTATTCGCTACCTTGCTGCATCCATGACCTACAACTCCATCCTCGACACTTTTTTCGGAAGCAACTGGCTGCGCTACGGACTCATCCCGGTTTATCTCGTGATTGTATTTCTCTTGCACAAACGGATTTTCGGAGGCAAGAAACGCAAATTGCTTTTTGCTACGTTGTATTACGGTGTGCCCATCGTTTGGTTTTTTATTGTGGGTATGGCCAATCCAACGTGGTGGGGGTATGGAAAACCGGAAATGATCACTGCGCTGCGTGTTGAAAATGGTAAACTCTACGCGCAGGATTACGTACTCACCGCCGGTGGAAAAATGTCGAAGGGCAGTCCGTACGGTCGTGTACACGTGATCGATGCAAAGACCGGGGAGAGGTTGCTCCGTTTTAGCGTTGGACACGGGAAAGAAAATTCCATCATCGGTATTCGTGGCGACACGCTGGCTTATGCATCCGATGACCGTGTTACGTTCTACTCGATAACCGATGGTCGTGAATTGCTGGTCTGGTCAGCGGAAACATTGCCGAAACTGTACCCGGAACTTGCTTCCGGCCTGCACAATTTTTCTGCGTACAAGACACGTGTTGATCTTCACGTAAGCAGCATGGATGGCAGCAAGTGGATGCTCAACATCATGGACAAGAGCATTACGAAAGAAGGTGAAGCACCCGCGTATCCGCCAAGGACCGACAGGTTATTTGTGGAAGGCGGAGCAATCTGCAGATACCGCGATGTTTCTTATTCAGAAGAGGTGATTGGTCTTGAATCCAAAGATGGAGAAGGGGCCCGGGAAGTGATTTGCGGCGAAAATGATTCTGTGTTGAACAACGAACTCATTTTTCTCGAAGGAAACATTGTCGCGCTCAGTTTAAAAGACAGCTGTTTCGTTGTAAAGCATTACGAAACCATTGCCAAAACCCGCGCCATTTTTACCTGTGTTTCGCTCGACGGAAAACGCAAGCTGTGGGAAGTACGGCAGTCTGTTCTTCTCCCGGATGACGACGGGGAAGAAGAGTTTTCGATGTTCGCCGCAATTGACGAAGCGAACGGACTGTTTATCATCAGCATCGATGATGAACTGATTACCTTGTCGCTGAAGGATGGGAAAGTGATGTGGCGCGAGATTCCGTGAAGAGATGGTAAATTATCCGTTTAGTACATCAGGTTAACTGTAAAGAGTTTGTTTCAAAGGAACAGGATTAAATTTTGCCGCGAATTACACGAATTACGCTAATGCATCAATTAGCGTAATTCGCGGCAAAAAAATATTGCGGTGATTGATAAACCGACTTTAACCCAAACAGAAACACTACCTAATATAATCCTATAGGATTTTTGTTCAGATGAAACCACTATTTTTATGTCACAATTCCAAAACCCTATGAAAAACGTTTTACTTTCCGCAATTCTCGCACTGTGCGTTATTGCACCGGTTCAGGCAACTGTCATTACCTCACAAGCCAATGGCAATGCAACAAATCCGCTGACCTGGGATTGTCTCTGCATTCCGCTGGATGGCGATACTATTGTGATCAATCACGCCATTACGCTGGATGTTGATTATGCATATACCATGGGCGGCATCATCGTTAACGCGGGCGGTTCTGTTACCGGCGATGCCAATAACAGGATCTTTGGCGTGAGTGGAGGAATGTTTATGAACTATGGCATCATCAGCATTGCGTATATCTACCAGAATGCCGGATCATTTTGGAATTATGGTTCAATCACCGCCACACGGAACGCAGGTGTAGACCTTAACGCTACGATGGTCAATGCCGGAACGCTGAATGTGAATGATACGTTCCTCGTCAACACGTTTGCCACGTTTCAGAATTCCGGATTTATGAGCAGTCCGGAAATCGGCAATGCCGGAACGATCACCAACACAGGAAGCATTGTTTGTGATAACTGGTGGAATACCGGTACAGCAACGCATACCGCCGGCTCGATTCAGTTATTGATGAGCATGTACAATTCCGGAAATGTAACCTTTAGCGCACCAACTACCATTGCACAGGATATCCTGAACGTGGGAAATATTACAGCCACGTATTACGTCTCGGCACGCTCGTTGTTCAACGGCGATAGCCTGAACGGATCAGCCATCTTCACGAACAACGCGGTCATTTCCCTTTCACAGGATTTAATGAATACCGAAACCATTACGGGTAACGGATCATTCTGCGTTGCCGATTCCACGATCAATACCAGTTCGGTAACAGGTACACTGGACATCTGCGATCTTTCAGGAGGCAACTGGGACGTTAACATCGGTACAGTTGCCGGAACGGTAACGTATTGTTCGGGTTCCTGCACGATTGGGATTGCTGAAACAGAATCTGAAGGAATAAGTCTTGTTCCAAATCCGGCAAGCGAATATGTGATCATCAATATGCCAGTACCGGCGAATGGAATCGTTCGCGTGCTGGACATCACCGGGCGCGTTGTGATTGAAGAACCTGCAGCTCAGAAAACGGAGTTGAACATTTCAGGACTCGCGCCGGGAATTTATTCCGTGATCGTAATCACCGAAGAGAATTCGTGGGAAGAGAAAATGGTGATTGAGTAAAGCTTAAGAAGCTCATTCATGACATGTTATTGGCGTTTTACAAGAAAAATGAGTAAGTTTATTTATGCTGATTAACCGGTTGCTTTTCCTGTTTGTCCTTATTCTTGCGGGTACATCACTGCAGGCGCAATTACCCGTTGGCTATTCCTGGGCGCGACCTATCGTATTGAATAATCCGAATGCTACGTCCATTCCCAATATCCAGGTTGAGTTTGATCTTGGAACGGATGTGTTAGTCACAGCAGGTAAAATGCAGGCCGATGGCGATGACATTGCTTTCATGGATGAATGCAGCGAGTTGTATTACTGGATTGAAGACTCGTCGTTCAATACAACGCGCACCACGTTCTGGGTGAAAATTCCTTTGCTTCCGCCGGGAACACATACCATTTACATGTACTACGGCGATCCGGTGGCGACTGCAAACCCTTACCGCAGCGGCGACAATACATTCGTGTTTTTTGACGACTTCAATACGGGCGCTACGCCCGATCTTACAAAATGGTCGTTGGTCAGCAACAACGGCGGCGATGTTCATCCGCAAACGCCACAGGGACATTACGCACCCAGCGCAGCGGTGTACGGCAACAGTTCTGTTGGTGTATCTCACCCGATGACCGCAGGCGATTACGAGATCGGATCCAAAATTCAACTGGCTGTCAACAATGCGCTCGTTGACTTTGATCCCGAGGTCGGATGGTTTCAATCGCCGGTACTCAATGTAAACCGCATAGCTACGTGGTACAACGACGACGAATTTCCGCGCGACTATACAACCACCGCCGCCGGCGCCACTGTGTATAATCTAAGTACTCAGCCCATTCGCGGCAGATGGTCGTATCCGCGCATCCGTACTATCGGTAACCAGGTATCTACGCGCAGGTTCAGTCATTCACCCACGTATTTCAATGAGTTTGGACCCACGGCAACATTTACTCCGGCGAACGTTACAAACCTGTACATGGGCAGTTCGGCTTTTCAGGGAATTCCAGCAAAGTACGATTTCATTTTTGTGCGCAATGCTGTCGCCAATGAACCGACACTTCAGTTACAGGCAGAGCTCCCGAATCCGTGGCTGGCTTTTGCCGGGTATACGGTAACTGCCAATGGACCGATTTGTCCCGGAGATACGCTCTTTCTGAGCGTGACATCGATTCCCGGTGCAGTATATGCGTGGACCGGCCCCGGAAATTTTACGGGTTCACAAACGCAGGAAGTTGTGCTGAATGCATTGACCGGAACGTACACTGCTGTTGCCAGTCTTTACGGAGCGTGTATTGCGGATAGCGCAGTTGTACAGTCCGTGGTTTTCCTGACGCTGCCGGATGACACCTTGCTGTGTACAAGCGCAACAATTACGCCCGGTGGACCGCCTATGCCTGGTGTTATTTACGAATGGACATCATTGCCTGCAGGATTTGTTTCGGCATCATCTGATCCGACGATAACGCCAACGGTAACAACTACGTATTTCCTCACGCAGACATCAGCCAGCGGAGCCTGTACGTATTACGATACGATCACAGTGACCGTGGGCCCGCAGCCCATTGCTGCATTTACCGCGAGCGTTGCAGAAGGACAGGCCGAAGTACAATTTACCAATCAAAGCCAGTATGCCGATTATTACAACTGGATATTAGGTGATGGTAATTTTTCCGGCGACACTGATCCGTTGTATGTTTATTCTTCCAGCGGAGAATACACGGTTGGACTTATTGCAACCGCGGAAAACGGATGTGCGGATACAGCGTGGCAAATCGTTTCGATCGATCTGTCGAGTGTGATGTATATACCCAACGCATTCACTCCAAACAATGACGGGCTGAACGATGTGTTTTCCGTGAGCAGCTACAACATGGCTTCTATGGAAGTCATGATCTTTGATCGCTGGGGAGAACTCATCGCGAAATGGTCAACGCTCAACGGTTCCTGGGATGGAAGGATGAACGGAAATCTTTGCCAGATTGATGTGTATGTGTACGTGGTGCATGCTGTTGGGTTGAATGGCTTCGAATACAACCGGCACGGGCATGTTTCGTTGGTTCGGTAGCCTTCGAAGCCTCAATCGCAGCCTTCTGGCTACGCTCTTTTAGGTAATATCTCACTTTGCTTTTTTACACGGCGACACGGCGATAAAAGAAGCATGAAACCCGATCTAAGCCCGGGCGCTCACGGCGCGTTACCGTTATCTCGCCGTGAGCGCCTGGGCTTAGAATAAGAAATGCCGTAAAAATGCGCCGTGTCAAAAAGCAAAGTGAGACACTACCCTAAGGTCGGGTCAAAGTCAAAACGGCAGCAAAAAAACAGGAACGGTCATACGAGTATGCCGCCCCTATTGCAAACGATAAACCAGGTTACACGTGAAATAAACAATAGAGCAGCATCAAAAAACCTATGATGCCTGCAAACCGAAGCGATCGGTTCAGTGCAGCGCGTAAATACGACTGGCGCGCGAAGGAATTCCGGTAAGGCGGAGTAGCTGTTTTTCCCATGGGCAGTGAGATTGGATATATTCTACGCCCGGGAATGTGTAATGTTCCCTTATAGTCGACTTTTTCGACGAACACGGATTTACTGCCAATGAATTATTGGAAACAGGTGTTATGCATGAATAGGAATCAGGATTTTTTTTCACCTACCATGATTCCAATAACACGCCAGTGATCAAACGCGTCTTCATTTTCGTCATACAGCTTCTGCCAGTTGACGTTTTGCACTTCAATCTTTTCGTTCACGTCATCGTCCCAGTTTACAGTGAATCCCTGCTTGCGCAATTCTTCGGTTACAATCCGGCCAACCTCCAGCGTTACGCTTTCATCTTCGTTGTTCACCTTCTGATAAGCGATCCACAAACTCCGGTCCTCCGGGTCAATCGCCCGTTCGAGATCCTGCTCGTGGTAAAAACAATATCCATCGGAGACAATTCCATTCTTGCGCAATTCACGCTCTACTTCAATCACTTCGCTTTCGCCATCGGAAGTAGTGTAACCGGCATTGTGCAAGGCCACAATTTTTCTTTTGCAGAGATTATCGAATGCAACAGCAAGTCGCTCCGTATCCGTGGGCTTTGACCACGATTTACTATTGGCGCGGAGTTCAGAAAATTTCTGATCAACCATATCGTTGATCCACTCTTCGCTGATCTCATCCTGCATTTCTTCACCTTCCACCTGTTCCAGTGTCATTTCTTTGATGTCGTCGTCGCTCATGAAACCCATGGTTACGGCATTTGAAATACAATCGTGGATGTATTGCTGGTTTTCAGTCATGGCTGAGTGTTGTTTTTTGAGACGGTTGAATTGACCATAATTTAATTTTTGTTTGTTAATCTGCGTAGGCGGGTTGGCTATTCTCGGATCAACGGATGTATTTTCTATACGTCGGCTCATTATGCAATTCGAAATTGCTCTGACGGTAGACAAGTTCACCTTCATTGGTAGCATGAAGCTCAAATGCCGTGATACCCGATTTTCCGGCATCTTCAATTAATGCGTCCAGGAGTCCTTTGCAAATGCCTTTTCTGCGAAATGCAGGTAGGGTATACATGTTCATGATATAGCCCCACTTGCCCGTAGGATTTTTAATATTGCCCGGTTGTTCACGGACATGAACAGAACCAATTCCCGCCACTTCTCCGTCACATTTCGCAATGAATGAAATGCAGGTATTTTCGGTAGTTGCTTTTGAAAAGTAACCGGTCATTTGTTTTTTCAGCGCAACAATTACTTCGGGATCCTGTTCGCCGGAGAGTTCCAGGGCAAACGCAATTCTATTATCTACCAGTGTTGCAACATCGTTTTGCGTGGCTTTGTGGTATGTTATGTTGTTCATGTTGTTGGCCTGATTAACTCAAAAATTTCGAACCTGCAATTTACAATTTTCGCCTCACTGACCACCACTGCTTCACCCTGCCATCACAAAATCCCTTCCCTCCACAAATCCTTTTCCCTCCAGCATCGCCCTGATCTCTTCCCGCACACCACGCACGCCGATGTAACTCACCACAAACGCCTTCGACGGATCAGGCAATTCATCAATACCAATCACGGGTACTTCATCGTATTTCAATCCGATTTTCGTGACATCCACATCCAGGTAGCCGCCAATCGGTAATCCGCTTTTCGCCAGGAAAATACTTTTCTTCCGCGTAATGCGCCCGGTTCCGCAGAGATACAGCGGTCGTTGTTCCGGATTATTCGTGCGGATATAATTGACGAGATACTTTTTCTTCACACGTTCAAATGCCTCCACCGAATATCGCGCATCATTCCGTGTGAGCCGCGTCCACAAATCGTTCCAGGTAAAAAGTACCTCGGGAATTTTTTCAAACAGCACTCCGCCTTCGATCCAGCGCAACCACATTTCGTAGTCTTCCGGGAAATCGCCATGCAGACAATCGCCGTGTTGCGCCACCAGTTCGCGGCGAAACATCACCGAAGGATTGCACACCGGTGAATCAATAAAACGGTTCAACGCAATCTGTTCCGGTGTCACGAGGGTATTGAGCCAATCGATGTGGCGTAAATATCCTTCCTGTGATTTGACATCCCCGCCATGTTTCACGAGACAACTCACGACACCAATGTGCGGATGTTCATCCAGAAATGTTGCCTGTTTCTCCAAACGCTCCGGGTGCATTTCATCATCCGCATCCATCCGCGCGATGTATTTCCCTTTCGATTCGCGCAATCCTGCATTGAACGCATCAGCGACACCGGAATGATTTTTTGAAATGATCCGGATCCGGCTATCGCTCAATGCAAGCTGTTCAAGTAAGGTTCCCGTTGCATCCATTGAACCGTCATTAACGACGAGCAGTTCAAAATCATGAAATGATTGGCTCAGCGCACTCCGGACAGCTCGCTGGATCGTTTGTTCTGCATTCCATACGGGAAGTATTGCGGTAATCATCTCTGCGCCTCAGCGTCTCTGCGGTAAAAAATTAACCCGAAGTTAAAGTATCTTTGTATCATGCAAACCCTCGTCGGCACCGACATCCAGTACGCCATCGACCTGCTCAAACACGGTGAACTCGTTGCCATTCCTACGGAAACGGTTTACGGGCTTGCCGCCAATGCATTGAATGCCGAAGCCGTTCTGAAAATTTACGAAACCAAAGGACGTCCTGCATTCAACCCGCTCATTGTGCACGTGCACGATATCAACCAGTTTGAAAAATACGCAACGGAAGTTCCGGATCTCGTGAAAATCCTTGCCGAAAAATTCTCCCCCGGGCCACTCACGTATGTGTTGCCCAAGAGAGATGTCGTTCCGGACATTGTTACCGGTGGCGGAAATACAGTAGCGCTGCGTGTGCCCGGACATCCGCTCACGCTGAAGCTGCTTTCACAACTCGACTTTCCATTGGCAGCCCCGAGCGCAAATCCGTTCGGATACATCAGTCCCGTTCTTGCAGAACATGTGGCGGAACAACTCGATGGAAAAATTCCGTACATCCTCGATGGAGGACACAGCATGATTGGCGTTGAGTCTACGGTGATCACCATTGAAAACAACAAAGTGGTTGTGCTGCGTATTGGCGGAGTTCCGATGGAAGATATTCACGCGGTTACCGGACCGATGGAATTGCGGATCAATCTTTCGTCGAATCCACAATCACCGGGACAATTGCGCTCGCATTATGCGCCGCGGATTCCGTTGGTGTTCGGCGAAGTCAGTCAACTCATCAATAGTTTTTCCGGGAAGAAACAGGCCCTGCTGGTTTTCTCGGAACGGAATCATTCGAAAAATATCATTGCGCAGGAAGTGCTTTCGCCGTCGCGCGATATTAAAGAAGCTGCACGGAATTTATTTTCAGCGTTACGTCGTCTCGACAAATCGGATGCGGATATAATTATCGCGGAACGTTTTCCGGAATTCGGATTCGGAATGGCCATCAACGATCGTCTCGAACGTGCGGCGGCGCAATGAAGTTTATAGTTAAATAGTTTCTGGTTCACTGTTACACGCCTATCGAAGCACCAACGGTGAACCAGAAACTAAATAACCGCGAACGGTTTACTTGAAAACAAACTCGACTCTTCGATTCAACTCCGGCTGTGAAACACTAACCGGTTCCGCGCTCCCATATCCTCCATACGTAATCCGGCTTCGCTCAATTCCGGTCGAGACGAGATAATCCGCAACCGCTTTCGCACGGGCTTTCGACAGTTGAATATTGTGCGGTTCATTTCCGCTGGAATCGGTGTAACCGCGTATCTCCACCTTGAGCGTATTCTTTCGTTTTAATTCGGCAGAAATTTCATGCAGCTGCAAATACGATTCGGGCCGCAATGTTGCTTTGTCGAGATCGAAATTAATTCCCCGGGCGATAAATGTTTTTCCCGGTTGAAACTGGTCGGAGAACGTAGGATTCGTAGAGGGAACGGTGACGATTCCATCACTGGGCTCAACCACAATATCATCAGCATAGTAATAGGCGTATTCCTGGAAGACTTGTCCTTCGCGAAGTTCTTTCACTGTGGTATTGCTGTCGTTGAGAAAATTGCCGAACGTGAAATATTTCTCTCCGCCCTGGGCCACAAAAATATTTTCAACCATGATCCATTCTTCAGGTGCATCGTGCATAGGCCGCACATCCAGCTTCACCTGCGGAGTTTTCCTCACTGTTTTTTCTGTTGATTTATCGCTGAACCGTTCGGCCGAAAAATAAACACCCAGTTCATCCACCAGGTGCGAACAGATATTGCCGGTGCATATTTTCATTTTGAAAACATACGTCTTTCCTTTTTCCAGGGGTTGCAACAATTCGCCAGTGACGTACTCGCGGTATTCTCTTCCGGGAAGCCAATTGATGAATCCAACGAACGCACTTCCCCCGGCCGGCTCATGCGCCCCGCCGTACAGGGTGATGTTCGTTTGTCCGGAAGCGTTGCGGTAGAAGTAGTCCGAGCTGCCGTTCGTGGGTTGCGACCAGCCTTTGACATTGTAGCCGGAGAACATATCACCCGCGAGCATCCACAGCCCGTTCTGCACCGTTTCCTGCCGGCTTTCAAAACCGGGATTAAGTACCATGTTCTGCGCCGCAAGCTGGGTTACCGCTACAGCTATTGCGACAGCCACTGTTTTTACGTTCATCATACCGGTTATTTTACAGCATAATGCGCAGGAAGGCGAGAAGTCACGCGGAGTGCAGAAAAATTTGTTCAAAAAAGAGCCGCCCCTTTCCAGGAACGGCTCTTTGTATTGTTTCGGGCTGGATTTATTGCTTGATCAGCCGTGTGGTAACTACAGTATTTGCATTTGTAACACGTACGAGGTAAACTCCTGCTGCGGCACCTGAAAGATCAACCTGCTTCACCTGTTGTGCGCCGGTATTGCTTTCAGAATACACCAGGCTTCCGTCGATGCTGATGATCTCGATCACTGCATCGGGCATGTTCGTGAGGTTGATGGTGAATTGTCCTTCGTTTGGATTCGGGTACACGCTCACCGCAGAAGAAGTCTGTTCTTCAACGTTGACACAAGCGTCTACAAAAACAGTTACGCCGGCAGGACAATTGACTGTCATGTTCCCGCTTTCTGCGCCTGTAGAATCACCTGCGGTTGTGTACACTACAGTTTCGATGTTTCCGTTGAACTCGCTTCCGCCTTCAAAATGCATATACCAGCGGTTGTTCCATGGCGCATACGTAAAGCTGGCCATGTCGCTGATGTCTGTAAACGCATAGACAATCGTAGGTATTCCGGAAGGAAGCATACGGCGCACAACGTTTTGTGAATTGGTTTCGCGATACAGCACAGAATACGATGAGCCGTCAAACTCGGCAACACCCCATGCAGACCAGGTCTCGCTGAATTCCATTTGCGGATCCGCAATGGTTCCCAGATTGGTAACAACACCGTCCTGCAGGTCGATCACGTACCAGCTCATGCGTGGCGCGCTGAATAGAATAATGAATCCGTTACCAGCGAAAATTCCGCTTTCGAAATTGTAAGCGTTGTCCCATCCGAAAGGGATAGAGTCGGAAAGCGTGATTATGCCTGTTCCCAAAGTAAGATCCGCGTTCAATGTGCGCAATTCAGTCACGTACATGGAGTCGATAAAGCTTGCATCAGGAATTCCGGTTACCGGGTTGTACAACGTGTACAGCTGGCCGGAACCCAAATCGCTCACAAGGGCATCCATACGTGGATAGATCGTTGGATTCTGGAGATCGAGATCGAAACGTGCAGTGGAATCATCGCCTACTACGTAAACGTAATTCAACGTAACCGCAATTCCGCCGCGGTCGTCACCGGTCAGTGAATCGTGATCGACAACAACGCTGTCTGCTACAGAGAAGGAGTTCATGACGAAATAATTGTCATAAATCGTTGTCGCTGCATAGTACGTAGTGGTCGACATGAGCACCGGTGTGGTGAACGTGTTTCCGGTATCCAGAGGCTGTGTCAATGCAAGGTCGCTGTACCAGACCATGTGGCCTGTTCCGTCGACACTCAGCACAGATGTATTCCACGGACAGATCGTATCGGGTGTAACAGACGTAACAGACGGTGCCATAAGAATGGTGACGTCAATTCCGAACTCAGATGTACATCCGGCTCCGTTCGTAAACGTGTAAGTGAGCGTGTACTCGCCTGAGGCAAGTGATGCAGGCGAAAACGTATTGCCTGTTAATCCCTGCCCGGTAAGTGTTCCTCCGGCTGGTGTTGTAGTTACTGTTACTGCAGAATCAATTCCGCAGAAAGTAGTAACCGGCATAGACATGAAAGCCAGTGGTCCGCTTGTACAGAACGTATAGTCGAGTCTCACACGCGCATGATTCGCAGTGCAAAACACATCCACGTTTCCGGTGGTGACCCCGGTGAACCGGATAGTATCATCAGCTGCCCAGGCATCCAGCATGAATGCAGGGAAAGCCAGCGTTACTGAATCGGGCAGACAATCGTATGAGGTGATGTGAGGCTGGGTTACGCCAATAACTACGTTGTTTTCACCATAAACGGTAATGTATTCAGAAGAGGAACCGAAGTCGCCCTCGTAGTACACCGTGAGATACGCAGTGCCGAATGCAAAACTATCGGGCTGGATAATGTTCCAGGTCAAAGTGTCGGGCGTATTGACGATGGTGTCGTACGGTGTGATTTGTGAAAAAGGAGTTTGCGCGTGCACGGCTCCGCTCAAAGCGGCTAATGCCATCACGGCCATTAATCTGACGTTTGTAAAATTTTTCATACTTAGTTTGCTCTTCAGCGCTATTAGGTGATTTTTTTAAAGGGGGGCAAATATAGGTTTAATCGCTTCGGAGCAACCAAGTAGTTGTTAGACCTGCCGATATCACGAAAATTTAAAAACGTACTTTTGGAAAGGAATTCAAAGATTGGAAATTCAAAGACTCAATCATTCGCACTGTGCTTCGCACGTGTCATGATGAGGTCAACCAATATTTGAATCCTTGAATCTTGAATTTTTGAATCTTTCGTTATGAATAAAATTCTTGTTGCCAACCGCGGTGAAATTGCATTGCGCGTGATGCGCTCGTGCAAAGAAATGGGGATCAAAACCGTTGCTGTTTTTTCTGAAGCCGACCGGAACGCACCCTTTGTGAAATATGCCGACGAGGCCGTTTGCATCGGGCCGCCACCTTCGAACCAGTCTTATCTCAAAGGCGATAAGATCATTGAAGTGGCCAAACAACTGGACGTAGAAGGCATTCACCCCGGTTACGGATTTCTCTCCGAGAACGCAGAGTTTGCGGCCGCAGTAGCCAAAGCCGGAATTACGTTTATCGGACCTTCTCCGGAAGCGATGGACATGATGGGCGATAAGCTCTCTGCCAAAGCAGCGGCAAAAAAATATAAGATCCCGATGGTTCCCGGTTCTGAAGGGGCTATTTCCGATGTGAACGAAGGAAAGAAAGTAGCGCTCGAAACCGGTTTTCCACTCCTGATCAAAGCAAGCGCAGGCGGTGGTGGCAAGGGAATGCGTATCGTGGAAAACATCGAAGAGTTCGAGGAACAGATGAAAATGGCGGTGAGTGAAGCCACTTCCGCTTTTGGCGACGGGTCCGTTTTTATTGAGAAATATGTTGCCGGTCCACGCCACATTGAGATCCAGGTGATGGCCGATAATCATGGGAACATTTGCTACCTGTTTGAGCGCGAATGTTCCATTCAACGGCGGCACCAGAAAGTGATCGAGGAAGCGCCTTCAAGCGTACTGACTCAGGAAATTCGCGAGAAAATGGGCAAATGTGCGGTTGATGTGGCCCGGGCATGCAATTACTCCGGAGCCGGAACCGTTGAGTTTCTGCTCGACGAAAGCCGCAATTTCTACTTCCTCGAAATGAACACCCGTTTGCAGGTGGAGCATCCCGTGACCGAAATGATCACCGGAATCGACCTCGTCAAAGAACAGATCCGGGTGGCGCGGGGCGAAAAACTCTCTTTCACGCAAGAGGACCTCAAAATGAATGGCCATTCGGTAGAAGTCCGCGTGTACGCAGAAGACCCGACCAACAATTTTCTACCGGATATCGGCAAGCTAGTGACTTACCGGCGTCCGCAGGGAACCGGAATCCGGGTCGACGATGGGATGGAAGAAGGCATGGATATCCCGATTTATTACGACCCGATGATCGCCAAACTGGTGACCTGGGGGAAGGACCGGGACGAGGCCATCAACCGCATGGTGAGAGCCATCGACGAGTACCGGATCAGTGGTGTGGAAACCACGCTTTCATTTTGCCGCTTTGTGTTGGAAAACAGTGCATTTAGGTCAGGCGACTTCGATACGCACTTTATAAAGAAATACTTCAAGCCAGAGATGTTGAAATCGGCCCGGAAAGAAGAGGAAGAAGTAGCTGCTTTTGTGGCGGCAGGGTGGTTTGGCGGGCAGAAAAAAGGGGCGAAGGCGGTTGCGGGTGAGGGTGGTTTTTCGGCGTGGAGGATGAACCGGACGAGGGATTGAGTTTCGAGTTAAAAAGTTCCGGGTTGAAAAAGTTTCGGGTTTCGGGTTCAGATCGGGAACACTGTGTTTTAATGTTGGAATATTGACCACACAGCGCATTAAAACACAGTTTCACGATAACCCGAAAACCATTTAACCCCCTAACCCGAAACCCGAAACTTTTTAACCCGTAATCCCCTGTTAACAATTTGAAACTCAATATTTGTAACAATCACCCCACTATTGGCGTTATGCTCGTAAATTGGCATGTAGTTTGAATCATGTCCTATATCATGAAAAACGCCCTCTACATTTTCCTCCTTGTTTTCCCTTTCAGCCTGGGTGCCCAGGACCTGTTTGTTGGTGACGTTGAAGAATATCCGGCCAACATGGTATCGTATGCAATCGATGAAATGGGCGACACTGTGCCGCACATTACGCACTACACCTGCGTGATCGTAGGAACGAAAGTTTTCAAAAGTCACCGTGAACAGGTAAAGTGGGATAAACTAAAACGCGACGTGAAAGCGGCATATCCGTACGCTGTTCTTGCGCGAATGAAACTCGCCCAGATGGACTCACAATTGGTCCTCATCAAAGGCGAAAAAGAACGCACTGCATTCAACGAAAAATGTGAGAAAGAACTGACCGACCAGTTTGAGTCTGATATGCGTAATCTTTCTTTTACTCAAGGTAAAATTCTATTCAAGCTTATCGACCGCGAAACGGGTTCAACTACTTACCAGCTGATCAAGCAGCGCCGCGGTTCTTTCTCTGCCTTCATGTGGCAGAGCGTTGCATTCGTTTTCGGGAATAACCTGAAGGCTGAATACGATCCTGCAGGTGAAGACAAAGCCATCGAAGAAGTGGTTGTGCTCATCGAGCTCGGTATCCTTTGATCCAACTGTAAGCAATGGAAAACACGGACGGCATTTCTTCGTTCAATTTCTTTTCCGGTTATGAATTTCAGAATGTGCTGGTCTATTTTATGATCGTGCCTTTGCTGTGGGCTGTAGTGATTGACTACAAATGGATCAGGAAACCCATTGCTACGTCTGTGTTCGTTGTATCGCTGGTCGCGTTCATTTTCGCTTGCGGCGGATTGCAAGGCTTCACCACCTGGAGTTTTAACGCAGGAGTTCAGTTCTGTGCATATTGGAAAAAACTGGGTTATACCTATGCAGAAGCATGCGTGGTATGGTGCGTGATTTATCCGCTATTGGTCAGTATAATCATTACGCTGATACCGTCGCGGAAAAGAAAAAAATCCGGTGCGCTGAATACAACTCCGGCCGCAACTTAAATTTTGGGACGGGTCCCTTCAGAGCAAGCAATGGCAAATCATGACTTGTTGTGTACGCTAAAATAATCACGGAGGCACGGCGTCTAAATCTAAAATCTACTGTATTCGGCACGTTGGTCGACAACAAACACTTCGTGTTTGTACGGACAGAAGCGAAGCGACTGTCTTCTATTCGCTGTGCCGTAAGAAATACAGCAAGCAACATTTGTTCGTGTGCCGTGTCGCCGTGGTTAATTTATATTCCAGCGTGTTGAAAGGAACAGCAATTTAAATTTTACATCCTGTAAAATTCAAACCACAATTCCCTTCCTTCGCGCGGCTTGATTGAGTTGGTGCAAATATCCAGGCTGCGAATATCAAAATGCCTGCTAAAAAGCGCCACGTATTCATCCCTGCTGCCTCCGAATGGTGGCCCTTCTGTATTGGGTGTGGTGAGGAACAATAGTCCGCACAAAGCCCCGTTTTCATTGAGCAGTTCATGCATTTTTTGAACATATTTTTTTCTCAGCGACGGATCAATCGCGCAGAAAAAAGTCTGCTCGAGGATGAGATCAAAACCTGTTTCTTTGAGTTCGAAAAAATCAGAGGCCAGCAGGTGATCTTTTGGAAAAGAGGGCACCCGTTCTGCAAAACGACGCAGCGCTTCTTCAGCATAATCCACCACGAATACATGGCTGAACCCCTGGTTGTGGAGATATTCCGCTTCGTACGCATTGCCGCAACCCGGAATCAGAATCCGGATAGTTTTGTCTTCCAGGCGATCAATAAATTCAACAATAGCGGGTGTTGCATAACCAACGTCCCATTGCGTTTCATCAGCAACCCAGCGTTCGTTCCAAAAGTTTTTGTCCAGCTCCGGATTTTTCATCGCGGTAAAAGTATCATACTTTGAGTAGTTCAGTTTGAAATTATTTACCCGGTGTTGCTGAAATGGAAAACGGTTGAAACCGTTTGAGAAGACTGCTGTTTTCATTGCCAGAGGCTTAAGCCCCCGGCAATGGATAGCGATTAATTACCCAACCGCTTAAGCGGTTTTCATCAACTCTTTATAACCAAACTGAGTCACTACCGAAGATCTTTAATCATTGCCTGGTAAATATTATTGATTATCCCGAATTGATAAAATCAAATCTTAGCCTGGGTCCGCCGAGGCGGACCCGTTTGCCACAGATTCGCAGATTGCGCAGATTAAAAAAATTAATGCTCGATTAATTTCATTGACTGAGTAGCCACAAGGATTGAGAAGATTCAATCCTAAAATCTGCATAATCTGCGAATCTGTTGTCACACGCCGAAGGCGTTACATAGGCAAGTGGCTCATTTTCTTTGATGAGAAAATATCCCGAAAAAACATTGATGAATCACGGCAATCCGATCGCGAAGCGATCACAAATCAATTTAAAATTCACAAACCCGGGCAGTGATCTGCGTAATCTGCGGCAAAAAATAAGTTATCCTGCAGCCGGAATTATGGAAACATTGCGAATCCGAAACTCATAATTGTTCAAAATTCCGGCTGTTTCGCTAACCATGGAACGTCATTTGCCAGTAAACTTACAATCCGTCCGATGAACGACTACGTTGAAGTTGAAGTGAAAGTAAATCCGCGCCAGCCCGGATCAGACCTGCTTGTGTCGCAGCTGGCCGAAAACGGGTTTGAAAGTTTTGCCGATACACCGGATGGTTTCCAGGCCTGGATTCCGCATGCTGAATTCAAAGAGGATACCCTTTCGATTGTGAATCAATTGGATAGCGAACTGGGTCGCGCCGAATATTCCTGGAAAATTATTCCCGGCCGGAACTGGAATGCCGAATGGGAAGCCTCGTACCAGCCTGTACGCATCGATAACCGCCTTTTGATCCGCGCACCGTTCCATGAACCCGATCCAACTGTTAAAATGGAACTGGTTATACAACCGCAGCAATCGTTTGGGACCGGCCATCATCCGACCACATTATTAATCGCTGAAAAGTTATTAACAATGGCACTCGGTGCGCGTTATATCATGGATCTCGGCTGCGGTACAGGCGTGTTGGCTATCCTTGCTTCCAAACTGGGAGCGGGAAAAGTCGAAGGCGTTGATATCGAAATTCCAGCTGTGGAAAATGCCATGGAAAACGCCCGTAACAATAGTGCCGGCTCAATCGTCTTCTCTCATGGTGATGCGTCAGTCCTGCACGGAAAAAAATACGATGTGATCCTGGCGAACATCAACAAGAATATCCTCAAAGCAGCAATGCCCGTTTTTAACGGTTCATTGCACGAAGGCGGAGATCTTTTGCTCAGTGGTTTTTTTGTGACGGATGCAGATGACCTGATGTTTTTCTCCGGCGACGGTTTTGAATTACAGGAAGTGAAAAATTCAGGGGAATGGGCCATGGTCCATCTCCGGAGAAAAACATCAGGTGTATGAAAGTAACACGTATACTGCTTGCGTTGCTCTTCGCGTCTTGCGCGTGGAGCGTGAAACTCGAAGCGCAGACCATGCCGAAATCGTTCACGGAAGATAACGTGAAGTTCATTGAGGAAATGCGCGACTTTTTCGAAAGCAACGAGAAGAAAGAAGGCCGCGATTTCATTGATGATTTCAATGAACAGTACTGGCTCACCGGGAAAGTCTCGGAAGAGATCAAGCAAGCCATGTACAAGAATACCAATGCCATGGCGAAAAAGAAATTCAAACCTTCGCCGGAATATTACGCGTATTTCAACACGATCAAGTCTATCGTCGACAAAAAAATACCGATGACCACCTTCAACGACTGGCAGGTGTGTTTCATGAGCGTGAGCAACAATAAAAATCAGAGACCATTCTCGGATTTTATCATGATGGGTGAAGACCTGTTCCGCGACAATACATTTTACGATACACCTTCCGGAAGCTGGCAAGCACTGGGTGGGACCTGGAAATTCATGTGCGATACCATTCCGCAAATCCGGTTTACCAATGTCACGCTGAAAGGAACCGGGAAAAACGACAGCACGCTCATTTACAACACAACCGGAACCTACAACGTTTCCAAACAAACCTGGGTTGGAAAAGGAGGGAAGGTCGATTGGAAACGCGCCGGCCTGAAAGAAACCGAAGTATACGCCGAACTGAACAACTACAACATCACCATGAAGAGCATGAGTTATGTGGCAGATACGGTGACGTTTTACAACAAGATCTATTTCAAGGAAAAGCCGCTCATCGGGAAACTCACCGAGAAACTTACTCCCGATGTAACCATTGCAAGCGCTAATTATCCGCGATTTGAGTCGTACAGCAGCCGGTACCAGATCAAATCCATGTACCCCAACGTGGATTACGAAGGTGGATTTTCGCAGATCGGATTTAAGTTCATTGGCTCAGGAAGCAAAGAAGCCCCTGCCTTTTTCCTCTTTAAGCGCAACGGAAAAGATTTCCTCTATGCATCCTCGCAGAGTTTCTCGATTACCGACGATAAAGTAACGAGTCCCAATACGAGCATTAAATTTTTCCTCGATAAAGATTCGATCGTTCACCCGCTGGTCGATTTCAAATATTTCGTCGACAGCTCCAAGGTTATGTTGTACCGCTCGAACGAAGGGGCATCGCAGGCGCCGTACTACAATTCGTTTCACCAGGTAGACATGTACGTGGAGCAGATCGTCTGGAAAACCAACGAGCCAACCATTACCATGGGAACCTTGCCGGGAACAACTCAGGGTGAAGCAAAATTTCCATCGTCCGATTATTACCGCCAGTACCTCTACGATCGTTTGCAGGGAATGGAAATGGTTCACCCGCTCATCAAGATCCGGAATTTTGTACGCGATGAAAATGGAGGGATAACCACTTTCCCGTTGGCGTCGCTGGCGAAATACTGGAAATTACCGATCGAACAGCTGCGTCCTACCATCATGAATCTTTCCAATGAAGGATTCCTGATCTATGATCCCATCACGGATATGGTGACGTACAAAGACAAATGCGACACGTACATCGCCGCGCGTGCAGGAAAGAAGGATTACGACAATATCCTGTTCGAATCCAAAGTTGCACCCGGAACGCCGAATGCAAAACTGAACCTGCTGAATTACGACATGACCATTTTCGGTGTACAGGAAATTGCCATGAGTGATTCGCAGAACGTGGTCGTGTTCCCTGCAGAAGACAAAATCATCCTGAAGAAGAACAGGAACTTCACTTTCGAAGGTTCGATCATGGCCGGCCGTTTCGATTATTACGGAAAGCTCTTTTCGTTCGACTACGCAACGTTTAAGATGAATCTCAGCAACGTGGATTCCGTGCGAATATGGGTAGACACGCCCGAGCGCGATCCGCGTGATCCGAAAGGAGGTTTTAAGCAGGTGAAAGTCCGGAGCGTGATAGAAAATCTAAACGGGGAACTACGAATAGATAACCCCGCGAATAAATCCGGAGTCTGGAGTAAGAAATATGCCAACTACCCCATATTCACCAGTGCGAAACCGGCGTATGTCTACTACGACAAGCCGGCCATTCATAAAGGCGTTTATAACCGCGACAAGTTTTATTTCAAACTGGACACGTTTACCATCGACAGTCTCGATAACTTCCAGAATAACGCACTCCACTTCAGTGGCATATTTCAATCGGCCGGAATATTTCCTGAAATACGCGACACGCTGAGTCTCCAGCCCGATTACTCGCTTGGATTTGTGCGACAGGCCCCGCCGGGCGGTTACCCGTTGTATGGCGGCAAAGCGAAATTCACCAACACCATGAGCCTTTCCAACAAAGGATTGCATGGCAATGGGCAGATCGATTACATCACGTCAACATCCATATCGAAAGACTTTACGTTCTTCCCCGATTCCGCCAACGGTCTCGCAGAAACGTTCGACATGAAGGAACAAAAAGTCCAGGGCAAAACGGAATATCCGGAAGTAACCGGCAAGAAAGTGTACATCCATTGGATGCCGAAGAAAGATTTCATGGAAGCCACGAACACGGATTCGGCTTTCACTGTTTTCGGTGGAGAAGCAACGGTGAGTGGTACACTTACCCTCGGACCTAAAAACCTTCTGGCCAATGGTAAAATGAATTTCTCCAATGCTGAAATGGTATCGAAAAAAATGGTGCTCAAGCATCATGTTGTTGATGCCGATACAGCAGATTTCAGCCTGAAGGCGCTGGAAATGGCCGGACTTGCATTCTCTACAAACAACGTAAATGCGCACGTCGATTTCGAAAAACGCCAGGGCGATTTCAAAGCGAATGGCGAGGGTTCAATCGTTACGTTCCCTGTGAACCAGTACATCTGCTACATGGAGAATTTCAAATGGTACATGGACAAAGAAGAAATTGAACTGAACGGCGCGAAACCGAAACCCGGAGATCAAATCGCTCTCGAGGGACCTGAGTTCATTTCCATTCACCCGAAACAGGATTCACTCCGCTTCCGTGCGCCGAAAGCCATATTTGATATGAAGAATTATATCATCTACGCGAAAGAAGTAAAAGAGGTGCTCGTTGCCGATGCGAAAATTCTTCCCGACAGCGGGTACGTGACTATCGAACGCAACGCATACATGCGTCCGATGGACAACGCAAAAATTGACGCAAACACAGTAACGGAATATCACCACCTGTTTAACGCACACGTGGAAGTTTTCTCGCGCAGAAGCTATACAGCATCGGGCGATTACGCATACGTGGATGAATTGAAAAAGGAACAGCTCATTCACTTCTCCAAAGTCGCTCCGGATACTTCCGGCCAGACGTACGCCGAAGGTTTCATTGCAGACACGGCGAAGTTTGCGTTGAGTCCGGCATTCGATTTCCAGGGCAAAGTAATTCTCGCAGCCAATAACCAGTTCCTCGTGTTCGACGGTACTGCCGGTCTGCAGCACGATTGCGCAATCGGGAAGGAACGTCTGCGTTTCACCGGAGAAATCAATCCAACGCAGATCTACATTCCTGTTGCACCGAACCTCACGGATGAAAAAGGAACGCCGATCACCGCAGGTATCATCAGCACGGTCGATTCGTTTCACGTGTACGGCGCATTTTTGTCACCAAGAAAATACCGGACCGATGTGACGGTTGTAGGCGCCGATGGATTCATGTTCTTCGACAAAGCATCGCGCGAGTACCGCATTTCGAACAAGGAAAAACTGGTTGAACGTTCGTTGCCGGGGAATTACATCAGCTTCAGCACGAAGAATTGCACCGTGTACGGCGAAGGCAAGATGAACCTCGGAAGCGATCTCGGACAGGTTACGATGATGCCGATTGGTAACGCCACGCACAACACCATCACCCAAACCACCGATTTCGACCTGGTCATCGCCATCGACTTCTACATGAGTGAAAAGGCCATGGACGTGCTCATTGAAGATATTAATGCGTCCACTTCACTCGCCGGAACCGAGGCCACGCGGCCTACTTTCGAACGGGCTTTGAATGAAATTGTAGGCCAGAAAAAGGCCGATAAGCTCATTTCTGACTTGAAATTGTACGGTTCCTACAAGAAATTCCCGGATGAACTGAAGTACACGTTCTTCTTCACAGATGTTAAAATGGTCTGGAATCAGAAGACAAGATCCTATATTTCAACCGGTAAACTGGGGCTGGGTAGCATTGGTAACACTCAAATTAATAAATTTGTGCCCGGAGTGATTATGCTGAAGCGGAACAAGGGAGTTGGAACGGACATACTTTCCATCTATCTTGAACTCGATAACAGCAAATGGTATACATTCCGGTACACGAGTGGAACGATGCTCACTTATTCTTCAAACACGAAGTTTAATGACATCATCAAAGAGATCAAGGACGACGACAAGAAGAAAGACGGAGAGAAGGGCCAGCGAAATTACAGGTACACGCTGGGAAGCCCTGGAGAACGTAGTCTGATTGTGAAGGCTCAGAAACAAGCCGAGGAATCCGGTGGTAGTGAACCGGAAGACCCGGAACCGAAGTAGAATTAAACGCTAGAAATGACTGCAACCGCATTAATTGCCCTGTTACTCGCTTACCTGTTGGGATCAATTCCCTCAGCGGTGTGGATTGGGAAATCACTGTACGGAGTTGATGTCCGCGAATTTGGAAGCGGAAATTCCGGGGCAACCAATACGTTCCGTGTGCTTGGCAAACGGGCCGGTTTAATTGTTCTTTCGCTCGATATCCTGAAAGGCTGGCTCGCAGTGACTATGGCGTCTTTCATTTCTGAAGCACCGGCCGGAACATCACAGTACGTCGACCTCCAGATTGTGCTCGGAGTAGCTGCAGTTGTCGGACACATTTTCCCGGTTTTCGCCGGCTTCCGCGGAGGAAAAGGAATCGCTACTTTGTTCGGCGTGATCCTCGCAGCGCATCCGTTGGCCTGTCTGATGTCGCTCGGGGTGTTTGTTCTTATCTTTCTGGCCTTCAACTACGTATCTCTCGGATCGATAAGTGCTGCTTTAGCATTCCCGATCATCGTAATTACCGTATTTGCTGAAAGCGTTGTGCCGTCGATGGTCATATTCTCGATCATGGTAGCCATCCTTGTGATGATTACGCACCAGAAAAATATTGAACGTTTGCTGCGTCGGCAGGAGTCTAAAATGAGCCTCGTTGTCCGCCGGAAAAAAGAAGAAGACGAAACGCGTACCGTCTCCTGATTTCACCCCAATCATTTTCCACACGGTCCTGTGGAAACTCAGTCATTGCCGCATCTTATCATATAACCCACTTATTGCGTAAATTAGGGTATTATTCCTGATGCAAGAACATCGGGATATTTGACCATGGAATCGAATGGGTAAAAAATACCTGGTAGTTTTTCTTTCCGTCATGCTGACGGTTATGATGATTCCTGCAAATCTTGGCGCACAGGCTCCCGGATCGGAAGCAGATGTCATTAAGAATGCTGCTGACCTTTTCGAAAAAGAAGATTACCCCGCAGCCATGCCGTTGTATTCGCAGCTGCTGGCCAATCACCCGAAAGATCCGAATTACAATTACCGTTTCGGTGTATGCATGCTTTTTGCCAATGCCGACAAAGGAAAAGCATTGCCCTTTCTCGAAGAAGCCTCGAAGGATCCGAAAGCCGAAGTGGAAGTCTGGTTTTATCTCGGGCGCGCGTATCACCTGAATTACCGTTTCGATGAAGCCATCACCGCGTATAACAAATACAAAATACTCGCCGGTGTAAAGAAAGCAGAAAAGATGCAGGTCGATAACCAGATTGCCATGTGCAAGACGGGAAAGAAACTGCTCAAAGCCGTAACAGACATTACGGTATTGGAGAAAAAAGAATTGCCGCTCGCCGATTTTTTCCGTTCGTACAATCTCGAAGGATACAGCGGCCAACTTCTTGTGAAAGGCGATGAATTCAAAACGAATCTTGATCGCAAGAAAAACGAAACGTCAATTATTTTTCTTTCCGGCGAAAAAAATATCCTGTATTACTCTTCGTACGGAGACAATGAAGAGAACGGAAAAGATATTTACCGCGTGGTTCGTCTTCCCACCGGCGGATGGAGTAAACCGTACAACGTAGGTTACCCGATCAACACCGAGTTCGACGAAGATTACCCGTTTCTCCACCCGAATGGAAAAGTGTTGTACTTCTCTTCCGAAGGACACAACAGCATGGGCGGTTACGATATTTTCCGCTCTGAGCTCAACGAAGAGACAGGATCGTGGCTCAAGCCGGAGAATATGGATTTCGCCATCAACTCACCCGATGACGATATTCTCTTTGTGACCGACATGGAAGAGAAAACGGCGTGGTTTGCTTCCGCAAGAAATAGTCCGCAGGGATTCATGACCGTTTACCACGTGGTGATTGAACGCAAGCCGGTGAACATGTGCATCATTGCCGGAACGTTCAAACCGAGTGGGGTTGATCCGACTGCCGGTGCAAAAATTACCGTGCGGAATGAAGAAACGAATCAGCCGGTTGGCGTTTACAAAAGCAATGATCAAAGCGGTGCATACCTGATCAATCTTCCAAACACCGGTGGTAAGTATACGTTTACGGTGGAGAAGAGCGGTATTCATACGCAGACCAAAGCCGTTTTCATTCCACCGCAGTATGAGCTGAAACCTATCCGCCAGGAAATTTTCTATACCGAAAGCAACGGCGAGCAGAACCTGAACATCGTTACTTATTTCGATGATGACACCGCTTCGTTTGCACCTGATTTTCTCAAGGAGAAAGCGAACCTCGATGTGGAAGACCCGAATGCGGTAAATCCGTACTCGGTTACTGATTTGGGTAACCCCGGACAACGCGATCCGGGAACGGTGACTGATCCCACAGAGGAAACAGACAGTTCAGATATTCCCGGTGGCGGTGGCGATCCTTCCGACAGTGTTCCTTCATCGCAAAGCAAAGTAACTACCCAGGAGCTCGTGAATACCGCGTACGAAAACGCTGACGAGACGAAGAAGGAAGCAACAGCTTTGAAACAGCAGACTGACCGCGCTTACACCTACGCCGATGATTTAAATCAGCAGGCGAAAGCGAAGCAGGCGGAAGCAGATGCTGCGAAAGCCAAAGCTGATGGTATGCCTGACGGTCCGGAAAAAACGGCGGCGCAGAACGAAGCAAAAACATTGCAGGCAGAAGCGAATGCATTGCAATCGCAAACCGTAGCGGCTTTCAACGTTGCCGAAGCATTGGGCCAGGATGCGAAACAGAAAGATGCAGAAGCAAAGCTTGCGGATGAGTATGCGAAAACGCTGGACGCAGCATCCAAATCTTCTGATCCGAAAACGATGGATGCGGCCGTTCAGAAGGAAAGAGAACTGAACGACATGTCGGATGTTCGTCCGCAAGGCGAGGAAACTGCGAAAAACCTCAGTGAAGCCGCGGATGCAAAACGCGAAAAACTCCAGGAAGAAAAAGCAAACGGGCAGGACCTGCGCGAAGAAAAGGCGGCGAATGAAGAACTGATCAAAGGTCTCGAGGCCGATATGGCGAAGGAAAAAGATGCGGACGCGAAAGCAGGTTACGCATCACAGATCGAAGGAATCCGCGAGAACATTGCCGACAACGAAGCGGAGATTAAAAAGTCTGACGCCAAAGTGGCCAGTCTTCAGCAGCAGGTAAACGATCTCGATAACCAGGCGGCTGCAGCGAACAATGCATTGGTTCAATCGAAGAATCCGGGAATAGCGCCGGTGCCGTTGAGCGCGGATCAGAAAAAGCAGCTGAGTGAAAATGTGGTGGGCTACCAGAACCGCGTAGAAGATTCAGGAAATCCGGTGGTGATTGCGCCGGTGAAAACAAATCCAAATACTCAAACTCCTGTCATCCCGAACGTAGTCGAGAGTCCAAATACGCAGGAACCGAACGTTGTCATCCCGAGCGTAGTCGAGGGGCCAAATACACAGGAGCCGGTAACACAGAATCCGGAACCGATTTCTCCGGCTGTTGATGTGATCGCAGATGTTCAGGGAAGTGTGAGTGAAAAAATACAGGAAGCGGAAAACGAAGACGATCCGGTGAAGAAAGAGCAGATGATTGGCTCTGCGCACCGTGAAGCTGTTTCGGAACTGGACAGGAAAATTCTCGCGGCACAGACTCAGCTGGGCAATGAAACTGATCCTGTACGGAAGAAAGACATCCAGGCGAATATTGATCAGTTCAAAGAAGAAAAAGGACGGCAGGAAGACCTGGCAGCGCAAAGCGATAAACGCTCAGAGGATGCTGTTGCATCGGCGCAGGCAAATGAACAACCTGCAGATCCATTTGAAGAATACACCAGCGGAATAGCGGCTGCGGATACAATCAGCGATCCTGCGGTTAAGGAAAATGTGAAAGCAGCAACGTACACCGACTGGGCCACCGCAATCGACAGTAAAATTGCTGACGATAAAAAACTCCTCGCCGGTGCGAAAACAAAACCGGAAAAAGATTCGCTCAAAGCCGTTATTGCTGCTGACCAGAAAACTTCGGCCGACCTGAAACAGCAATCGAAAGATGCGAAGCAAAAAGAGCAGGAAGCCATTGCGCAGAAAAATTCTCCGGGAGCAAAATCGGATAACGTGTACGCTGAACAGGTAGCCACTGCCGATCAGAATACTGACCCCGGTGAACGGGAAGCGGCGAAAGAAGCCATTTACACCAGCTGGGCAGATTCACTGGATGCAGAAGCAACCAAACTGGAATCGATTGCCGCGAAGGAACGCAACACGAAAAAGAAAGGCGATCTCGTTGCCCAGGCGCAGCAGTTGCGTACCACCGCAGAAGAGAAGAGGGAGCTTGCAGAAAAATCGCACGATGCTTCGGAGGCTGCAGTTGCAACACAAAACCCAAATACGCAGACGCCTGTCATCCCGAGCGTAGTCGAGGGGCCAAACACACAGGAGCCGAATACGCAAAATGTTCCGCCGGGAACTGTTGTTGAAGAAGGCGTAACCTTTGTCGATCCGGAAGCTACAAAAGCGCTTGATGAACGTGATGATCTGAAAGACGATGCCAAATCGTTGCGTGAAAAACAGGACTCGCTGATTGCAGAAGCCGGCACAGCAACAGGCGAAGACAAAACAGAATTACTTGCCGACGCCAGCGAGGCACAACGCCAGGCCTGGGTCAAAGAAGAAGAAGCTTCAGCAAAACAAGGCGAAGCAAATGCCAAACAGTTCGACACCAATGCCGCGTTGCTCGACGGGTATAAAAAATCGGCGGCCGGAAATACAAGTGCGTCCGTTGACGCAGCCGGATTACTTATTGATGAATCAGTTGCTTTGCTGCAACGTGCGAAAGACAAACGTGCAGAAGCGAAACTGGCAACGAGTCAGTACCAGCGCAGCCAGGCTTTGGAAGAAGCAGAAGAGTTCGAGCAACAAGCGTTGAAGAAACAGCAGGAAGCCGTGGCACGTTACCAGCAGGCGGGAGTGGATGTCATCCCGAGCGTAGTCGAAGGGCCAAATACGCAGGAGCCGAACGTTGTCATCCCGAGTGTAGTCGAGGAACCAAACACGCAGGAGCCGAACGTTGTCATCCCGAGCGTAGTCGAGAATCCAAACACACAGAATCCAAACACGCAGGAACCAACGGCGCGCATCGTAAATCCTTCTACGGGTGATCCGTACACTCCGGAGCAGGTGCAGGAGATCCGCGAAACACCCGAGTACACCAACTATGTTGAATTGGAAGACGAGGCTGCAGGCTACGACGAAGAAGCGACTTCATTAACGCGACAGGCGAACAAGTACCAGGCGAGTGCGGATTACAACGTTGGACAGGCACAGGATTTTGCAGATCTCCTGCACCTGCTCCGGAGT
>Ga0193752_1000176_pt1 | contig 81197 bp, 69 predicted proteins | sample H1c1metaG_FD_144924 | JGI IMG/M metagenome (GOLD analysis project Ga0193752, IMG submission 144924) | Soil microbial communities from a riparian zone of the East river system, Colorado, United States - H1c1 | ecosystem: Environmental > Terrestrial > Soil > Riparian zone | place: USA: East River... | reverse complement strand
CGCTGTCAAGCCGATTTTTAAGTCTGTTTTGCTCTGGGGCTTGGGCGGTGGTACACAGTGCCTTCACTCCGTCGTGCATAAGCGCGGCTCAGCCCCAGACGCTTTCCCACTCCTTTCGCTATGGAGGCCTTATGAATCGCCGTCACCTCTTGCTGGCGCTCACCGCATTACCGGTAATCGGCTCCGCCCAGTCTCTGAAGGACATGGCCGGGGCATTGAAGGACCCGCTGATAGCGTTACTGATGAACCAGTTAGGTTTGACCAACAATCAAGCGACAGGCGGCATGGGCTCGCTCCTGACGCTCGCTAAGGGCAAGATGAACACCGGCGATTTCAGCAAAGTGACGTCGTTGTTGCCTCAAGCGACCAAGTACATGGATACCGCGAAGCAGCTCGGCGCCGTCGTCGGTCCGCTGACGAATTCGAAAGGGCTGAACGAATCGTTTTCCAAGTTAGGGATGAATAAGGAAACGGCAGCCAAGTTCGTCCCCACGGTGACCGACTACGTGGGCAAGATCGGCGGCGAACCCACAAAGAACATGTTGGCCGCCGTGTTGAAATAGCCCCGAAGTCACGCGTGTCTCGCATCGCTCTAATCGGGGACCACAACGACGCTATCGTGGCGCACCGCGCAATTCCGATCGCGTTGCGCTTGGCCGCAGATACGCTGCGCGCCGATGTGTCGTGGGAATGGTTGCACTCGCGCACGTTAACGTCGACATTGCTGCTCGAGGGCTATGACGGCTTTTGGTGCGTGCCGGGTAGCCCCTACGAAAATACGCACGGCGTGATCGACGCGATTCGCTTCGCGCGCACTCGCGCCCGGCCATTCCTGGGCACTTGCGGCGGGTTCCAGCACGCGATGCTGGAATATGCGGAAGCGGTGTGGGGCATCGAGGCCTTGCATGCCGAGACTGATCCGCACGCCGCGAATGCCGTGATCGCGCCACTCGTCTGCTCATTGATTGAAGTCGCCGAAGGCCTTCATTTCGAGCCCGGCTCGCGGCTGGCGGCAATCTACGGCACGCCTTCCGCAAACGAGGAATATCACTGCAGTTATGGATTCAACCCGTTCTATGCCGATCGACTCAAGACCGGCGATCTCAAAATTGCGGCGCGCGACAACCAAGGCAGCGTGCGGGCCGTCGAATTGAGCAGCCATCCATTTTTTATCGGCACGCTATTTCAGCCGGAGCGGGCGGCGCTTCGCGATCAGGTGCCGCCGTTGGTCAAGGCATTCGTTGAGAGCGTCGCGAGTGGCTAAGAGTTCGAGAATGCCCTACATCTGGCTTGTAACAACACTATCCGCGCGATCGCGAGGATTCCTTATTGGTTTTTAAGAAATTGTAGAGGCATCCTGGCCGCCGCCCCGCAGGCCACCTGCCAAGAAAATTGATATGGGTCGCGCACTAGTTTTGTGAGGCAGAGCTAAAGTCCAAAGAGATAGTGCCCGCCAGTGGAACTTCATGCGCGTTACCGCTGGACGAACGTGCCGCGGCATCTCGTACTTAGCCAGCAACGGCCTTTGGTGGCGACAACATTCGCTGCGATGCGATGGCAACGACGACAGGTGGCCAGCAGGTCGGCTACACCTGCGGCGATTCATTGTCTCCCCCACAACATGAATCAGAGCCAAAGGCGCGTCGGCCGCCGCGGCCCAAACGGACTCGATAACCTCAATCAACGCTAGCGCACGTAAATGGAACCGACAATGAAAACTGGCCTGCGGCGCGGCGGTCAGGATGCCACTCTAAGTTCTATTAAAGCCAATAAGGAATCCTCGCCGCGGGCGCGGACGCCAATTGGTGCCTATAAGGAGCGACTAAAGCGCGCGGGTAAGTAGTCGCGCATCAACCACTGCGCTGCGCGTAGCTTTCCGTCATCGCGGCGTACGTCAGCGTTCGCAGATCGCGACGGACGGTATACGTGCTCGAAGGCATCAACTGCGTGAGAAAGATGCCGATCAGATTTTCGACTGGATCGACCCAGAAGGTCGTCGTCGCCAATCCGCCCCAAGTGAATTCGCCCTGCGAGCCCAAGATCAGCGTGCGCGGTTGATCTACGGTCACGGCAAATCCCAATCCGAAGCCCACCCCGTTGTACGTCGCCTCGCTAAACAACGATCTTGAAATCTCCGGCAACTCTTTCTTGCCCGGCAGATGATTCTGCGTCATCAACTGCAACGTCTTTGGGCCGATGAGGCGTACGCCGTCGAGTTCGCCGCCATTCAGCAGCATGCGCGCAAAGCGCAAATAGTCGGCCGCCGTCGAGAGCAGTCCGGCGCCTCCCGACACGAACACCGGCGGTTTCAAGAATTCGCTGGTAACAGGATCGTCTTGCAATCGCATTTTCAGATCCGGCGTCGCGACATAGCACGCCGCGAATCGCGACGCTTTCTCCGCTGCCACTTGAAAGTCCGTATCGACCATCTTGAGCGGTTTCAAAATACGCTCGCGGATGAAGTCTTCGAATGGCTGACCAGAAATCTTGCCGACCAGGTATCCGACCACATCGGTGGAGACGCCGTAGTTCCAAGCAGTTCCCGGTGAGAATTCCAGCGGCAGTGCAGATAGGGTTTTGATCATTGCATCGAGCGGCTGCGCATTGACGAACTCACCTACTCCTAATTTACGGTAGGCGGCATCGACATTGGTGCGCAGCTGGAAGCCGTACGTGAGGCCGGACGTGTGGCGCAACAAGTCGATCATGCGCATGGGTTGCAGCGTACGGTCGGTCTTGAACGTGCCGTGCGCGCCGCCGGCATAAACAGTCAAATCGCGCCATTCCGGGATGAATCGATGCACAGGGTCGTCGAGCCCGACGAGGCCTTCCTCCACCAGCATCATGAACGCGACGCTGGTGATCGGTTTGGTCATGGAAAAGATACGATAGATCGTGTCTTCGGTCGCGGGACGGTTGCGCTCGACGTCCATTTTCCCCAAGACGGTCTGATAAACCGTTTGATCGCCGCGCGCAATCAGGACTTGCGCGCAGGGCAGCTTGCCCGTGTCGAGGTAGCGCTGCTGTAGGAAAGTGTCGATGCGCTTTAGGCGCGCGGCGGAGAATCCCACGGACTCAGGACGAGGAGACATCGAAACTCCAAGACGGCGACGAGGATTCGGGATTCTAGCGCGTTGCGAGGTCTGCCACCCGACCCGGAAATGGGAGGCCTACGGACGGCGCTGGCCCGCTGCTCATCGCTGGTCCATAATCGCGCCCGCCAAAAACTAAACGGGGCTGCCCATGCGCTTTCTGTCCGCACTCATGCCTCGCGAGGGGCAGTTCTTCGACTTGTTCAACAAGCATGCGGATTTGATTGTCGAAGGGGCCAAAGCGCTCTCCGACCTCTTGCAGAACTACGGAGACGAAAAATCCCGCGTTGGCATCATCGATAAGATTGCACAAACAGAGCGCAATGCAGATCGAGTTACCCATGACACCGTCGCGCTGCTGCACGCTACCTTCGTGACGCCCTTCGATCGCGACGACATCCACCGCTTGATCTCGCGCATGGACGACATTCTGGACTTGATTCAGGATGCGGCCGAATCGTTGATGCTGTACGACATCCAAAAACTCACGCCCGAGGCCGCGCATCTGGCGAACCTTGTGCAGATCTGCTGCGAGCGCGTTCATGATGCTGTGGCGCTTTTGAACAACATGGACAACGCGCCGGCCATGTTGAAGCTCGCGCAAGATATCGACCAACTGGAGTCCGATGCCGACCGAGTCATGCGTGGCGCCATTTCGAAATTATTCCGCGAAGAACCCGATGTCCGTCAGGTCATCAAATTGAAGGCGGTGTATGAATTGCTCGAGACCGCCACGGACAAATGCCAAGACGTGGCGAACGTAATCGAAAGCACCATCCTCGAGAACGCCTGATGCCGACCGATGCCGCGTTCATGACGCTTGCGCTACTGGTGGCGCTGGCATTGCTCTTCGATTTCATGAATGGCTTTCACGACGCCGCGAATTCCATTGCCACAGTGGTGTCGACCGGCGTGCTGAAGCCCTACCAAGCCGTGATGTGGGCGGCGTTCTTCAATGTCGTCGCGGTGATGTTGTTCGAACTGCATGTCGCGGCAACTGTCGGAAAAGGCATCGTGTCGCCTCAGTTCATCGACAATCACGTTATCTTCGGCGCGTTGTTCGGCGCGCTTTTGTGGAATGTCGCGACGTGGTACTACGGCATTCCCTCGAGTTCCTCGCATGCGCTGATCGGCGGCATGATCGGCTCGACCATCGCCAATGCGGGCACCGCGCCGCTGATCATGTCGGGTATCTGGAAAACCGCCGCCTTCATCTTCCTATCGCCGCTGATCGGCTTTACGCTCGGTGCGGCGATCATGATTGCGGTATCTTGGATATTCTTTCGCTACCCGCCGCGTAAGGTCGATACCTGGTTTAGACGTTTGCAGTTGGTCTCCTCTGCGCTCTACAGCATTGGGCACGGTAGCAACGATGCACAGAAGACCATGGGCATTATCTGGTTGTTGCTGATCGCAGCGGGCGCGACCACGCCGGAACATTTGCCTATTTGGGTGATCTACAGCTGTTTCGCCGCAATTGGCCTCGGTACGCTCTTCGGCGGATGGCGGATCGTGAAGACCATGGGCCAACGCATTACCAAATTGAAGCCCGTTGGTGGTTTCTCGGCAGAGACGGGCGGCGCGATCACTTTGTTCATCGCCTCGAATTTTGGTATCCCCGTTTCTACTACGCACACCATTACCGGCTCCATCGTGGGCGTCGGTTCGGCAACACGCGCTCGTGCAGTTCATTGGGGTATCGCCGGCAACATCGTGATCGCTTGGGTGCTGACGATCCCCGCGTCCGCATTGATGGCGGCCGCTGGCTGGCAATTGAGTAACTACCTGTTTTGATCGAGATCGAGGATAGCGACATGACCGTACGCGAAGAACTCATTACTTATAAAGACGGTGACGTCACCTGCGAAGGGTTCTTTTGCTACGACGCGGCCCGCCCGGGTCCGCTGCCCGCGGTCCTCATCAGCCATGATTGGAGCGGCCGCAACGATTTCGCCGCTCGTAAGGCGCGGCGTCTCGCGTGGCATGGCTATGCGGCATTTGCTCTCGATATGTATGGCGGCGCTAAGCAAGGCGCCAGCACGGAAGAGTGCCAAGGGCTGATGGGCCCATTCATGGCGGATCGCTCCTCGCTCGCTCGTCGCATCACCGCCGGGCTAACCGCGGTGAAAGCGCTCCCGCAGGTCGACGCAAAGCGCGTCGCCGCGATGGGCTTTTGTTTCGGCGGCTTGTGCGTGCTCGATTTGGCGCGCAGCGGCGCCGACGTGCGCGGCGTTGCGAGCTTCCATGGCCTGCTCAAACCGAGTGGGTTACCGTCGAAGCCGATCCAATCGAAAGTACTCGTCATGCACGGCTACGACGATCCGATGGCGCCGCCCGAAGAAGTGCTCGCGTTAGCCAAAGAGCTGACGGCCGCCGACGCCGACTGGCAATTGCACGCTTACGGGAAAACCGTGCATGCGTTCACTAATCCCGGAGCAAACAATCCTTCGTTCGGTACGGTGTACAACGCGGACGCCGATCGCCGTTCTTGGAAGACGCTCATCAGCTTCTTAGAGGAAGTCTTGCGCTGATCGTTGGCGACGATGAGCGGCAGCGACAATAAATTACCCAGCAGCGAGCTGGATTTGGTGCGCCGAATCTTGGCGCTGGCTCGCACGGGTCTGCACTTCAGCGGCCCGCAGTATCGCAGCGACGAGAATCGCGAGTTCGAGCGCGAGCGCTACGACGAAATCGTGCAACTGGCATCGCAATGGCTTGCGAATCACAGCAATGCGCCCATTGGCGAGTTGTTGGCCAGTTGGACCGCCGATGACGGCTACGTGACACCGAAGGTGGATGTTCGCGGCGCGGTGTTTCGCGAGAATCGTGTGTTGCTCGTGCGTGAGCGCAGCGACGGTAAATGGACGTTGCCGGGAGGCTGGGGCGACGTGAACGAAACGCCGCAGCAAGGAGTTGAGAAGGAAATTCAACAGGAGTCTGGGTTCACCGCCAAAGCAATCAAGCTTGCCGCAGTCTACGACCGCCGGACCCGCAACGTCCCGCCATCGATTTTCTATATCTGGAAATTGTTTTTTATTTGCGAGCTGACGGGTGGCGAACCCCGAGTCAGCAACGAAACGGATGCGGTGGATTTCTTTCCGTTAGATTCGCTGCCGCCGTTGTCCACAGGCCGTGTTGTGCAATGGCAGATCGAGCGGATGTACGCGCATCATCGAAATCCGTCGCTGCCAACGGAGTTCGAGTAACGCTGCCTTGGGCTCTGTGCCTGGAGGAGGTGTTACTTCTTTGCTTGCGGATACGCTGCGTCCATCTTTCGCTGTTCCACGTCCGCTGCTTCCTTCTTGCCCGCTTTGCGCAGAGCCTCGATTTGCATCAGCCACTCGGATTGCGCGGGCTGCGCCTCGTTCCTTCCAATCTGCGCCTTTTCACTTTGGGTCGCTTCGGGTTCAATCGGGGCGAGCGGTTCTTTTAAAGAACTCGCATCGATCGCCACTACAATCGGTTTCTCCAGCGCTTCTTTGCGCTCGCGTTCTGCATTCTCCTTACGCAGCTGCTCCAAGTTGCGCTCGGCGGCAACCATGGCGTTCATCCACTTGTGGATGCCGACGTTGATGCTGTACAAAACGGACACCGCCAGCGTGATCGAAATGATGGCGGGCACCAGCCATCGCAACGCGCGTTCCGCACGCGCCTTCACGGCTTTGTCCAACTCCGCCGGCGGAGCCTCGACATAAATGCGTTTATAGCCCATCGATATCGCGGACTTTCTGCGCAAATACTCTTCCAGTAATTTGTCTTCGACCGGTTCGCTCACTAGCCTTCCTCGACTTAGTTTTCCTCTGTTGTGGTTCGCCGTGTCGCCGGCAATGCGTGGTTGCTGTTCGATCCTAAGAAATCGTCCGCCGAGAATTCCTCGGCAGAGCCCAGCGCCTTGCGCAATTTGCCGACAGCATAGCGCAATCGGCTCTTGGCGGTTTCCATGCCAACGCCGGCTATCTCGCCGATCTCGTCGAGCGACAAGCCGCTCTCCTCGTATAGCAAAAACACCGTCCGTTGATCGTCCGGTAGGGCGTCGAGCGCGCGTTGAAAGGCAGCGCGAAACTGAGCGTCCGCCAGTTGACGGTCGGGTCGTTCAGCGGTCGGCGCGACGAGTATATCGATGCTGTCTTCGACACGCTCGCAGAAAGCTTCGCGACGCCGGGCACGCAGTCGAAACTGATCGATCGCGCAGTTGTGTGCGATGCGATACAAGAACGTTGCGAACTTGGCTCGGGCTTGATAGCGCTTCCGGTGCGAGATGACTCGGCCCCACACCTCTTGAAACAGGTCGTCCGCCGCTGTGTTATTCCGGCATTGACGCAAGAGGTACCGATAGAGCGGTCCCTTGTGCCGTTCATACAGTATGTCGAATGCGCGAGCATTGCCCGCCGCGTACTGCAACATGAGTTCAGCGTCGTCCGTCGCTGTATCCATAGCGGGCAGCCTACGCGACATCTGCACGCTGCGAAACTCCATACCGATGGGTCGTGTCATTCGTTAGTGGCCTTTGGCGTTCTAACGTAGAGAGTGAGCACTTTGGGTCAAGGTGTAGGAATTAAAGACTTGTCATGTAGGACGCCCAGCAAAATTGATGGAGCCATTCGGTAATTTGTAAGGCGTGAATGCGGAATCGGTGGAATCGCCGAACCCGTTGCGCAACTGTCCGCGTTTAACCAGTAGAGTGTTTCGCAGCTCTGCGTCTTGCGACAGCGGAAGCGAACATAAAACTGGAGAAGTGTCATGCAAACAATTAAACAACATCCATTTGGACCTCAAGCGTTCAGTTCGCCGAAAAAGCCGCGACGACCCGTAGCCATGGTGGCGGCCGTCGTCATTCAAGCCGGTCTTATCTATTTGCTCGCGATCGGATTGAACGTCGTGCCGAATCCGGTCAAGGACACGCAAACTGTCCTGATCGAAGTGCCGGAGTTGACCGATGAGCCTGAGCCGATGAAGCCGGTGGAGCAGGTCAAGCCGCAAGAAGTGGAACCCGAGATCTTTGTGCCCATTCCTGAGGTGGTTGTCGACCAGCAGCCCCCTGAAGAAGTTGTGACGGCGGTGGCGACAGAAACGCCTCCGCCGGCTGAAGTACCGCAACAAACGGTATCGGTCTCCGAAAAGGTGAAGGTGTTGAACGCTCCAGAACCGCCGTATCCGAATGCTTCGATCTTGAAGCAAGAGGAAGGCACTGTATTCGTCCGCATCACTGTTTCAAATGCGGGTCGAGTGTCCGCAGCAGCTGTTGAGAAGTCCAGCGGCTTTACTGCGCTCGATGAGGCAGCACTCAAGGCGATTCGTACGTGGCGATTCTCGGCAGCCAAGAGCAGTGGCTCAGCCGTCGAATCGTCGGTGGTCGTGCCCGTCGTGTATCAGCTGAAGAACGCGAAGTAATTTTCGGCGCCGCTGCAGCAATGAGGGTCGCACGTTGAGTGCGACCCTTTTTATTTTCTAGTGCTCAATACGGAACTCGACGTCCGCGCTTTGATATTGGCCGGCTTCGGTCTTAAATGACCACCGATCGCTCAATCGATATCGCGCTTTCAACGTATTGATGGATTCGGTCAACGAAAGGCCGTAGCTCACGAACAACCTAGGCGATAGGAATGTGCCGACTACCAAGGCTGTGTCGTTCAATCCCCGCGATTCCACGCTGACTTGGTCAAGGCCGATTCTGCGGCCGATCTGCGAGGCCAGCAACGAGCCGCCTTGTACCGCGAGCGCGTCGGTGGCGCTGCCCACCGCTGCGGTGTCTTGTGTACTCAAGTCGTCCAGAGGGCGGCCGGTCAATAAGTACGCGACCACCTGAGATTGCGACAGCGTGGGATCCGAATAAAAACTCAAGCGCGGATCGCGCAACGTGCCGCGTACGTTGACACCGACGGCCTGCTCCTCGATATGTCGCGTCGCAAGGATATCCAATCCTGGATTGTCGATCGTGGACGCTTCGAACAGCAGCCGCCCGCGGTCGATATCGAGATCTTGTCCGTAGGCTTTGTATTTGCCGGACACCACTCTTAACTCGCCGCGACCACGCGGTGGTTCACCCGGATGCGTGATCGTGTTGACCGCGCCCGTCAACTGCCCTTGCAACCCGAACGTATTCAGTTGCACGTCATCGCCCAGCCGCACGTTGATGTCGCTGTGGACTTGGTATTGGCTTTGTGGATCGTCGGGCAACGTCCCAATCAGTCGCGCATCGGGGGAGCGCTGCACAGCGCCGCTTAAGTCTGCCGGTTGCAGCTTCGCGCTTGGAATGACGACATCGCCCGTCGCATCGATGCGCGTCCCGTCGATCGCGAATTTCAAATTTGGCGATGCGATGACTCGATACTCCGGCAAGTCGGCGACCAACAGATTCTCACCGCGGATGCTGAGTTCGCCGTTCGGACGTTGATCGCGCCAGACCATGTTACCGTCGAGCGCAAGTTTGCCTTCGCCTAATTGTCCCGCGCCGTCGAAGCGCAAGCGATTCTCCGCAATGTCTGCTGTCACGCCAAAATCACGCAGCGCGAGGTTGTAGCGATAGAAGTCGAGCTCGCCGCGTTCCAATTGTATTCGGCCGCTTAAGATCGGATTCGACAGCGTGCCGGCGGCCGACAGATTCAAATTTAAAGCGCCTGCGGCGCGATCCAGATCGACGAAGAACAGCGGCAGCACATTGGCGTCTTCCGTGCGTGCGCGGAGAGACCCTGTCAGCGGCGCCGCAGCCAACTCCAGGGTCGACCGCTCGATCCGGACATCGGCATCGACTTGCGTCGTCGTCGGTGTCGTCAATTTGAGGGCTGCCGAAATTTGTTTCGCATCGGCTTGCATATCCAAGCGACCGGTGCCGACGCGAACTGTTTCTTGTGCGTCCTCGACCGCTGCATACAGCACGTTCGCCTCACTGATGCGGAGATGAGCATCGCCGCTCCAATCCTTTGCGGTGATGCCGCTCAAATTGCCATAGAGCTGCCATCGCCCTTCGAGCTGCGTCTTATCGCCGAGTAATGTATCGAAAAGATTGAGTTCGAATTCATCGCTGCTCAGCGCGACACGCCAGCCGCGTTCCTTGCTCCATGCTCCATCGATGCACGCTTTGCGATCCGTCCAAATCACACACCACTTTTGCACTTGGGCGTTCGCGGCCGATAGTGTCGCGGTGCCATCGGGCACTTCGATCGTTGGAGTGCGGCCGTAGTGGTCGCTGAACTTCAACGCCGCAAGGGCTCCTGCCCAAGTCGCTTTCGTGTAGTTGCCTTGCGCTTTCCATTCGATCACCGGCGGCTTTTCATACGATTCGGCCGGCATGATTGCGCGCACGCTGAGTTGATGTTTCGCATCGGTCCCATTGCCCTCGATGTGCAATGCGTCGAGGGCAATCTCGCCGTACTCGATATTTTGCGCATCCATGCGCAACATCGATTCGGCCTGACGGGTCACATCGACATCGGCATCCAAAGTGACGGCTTCAATTTTCCAATCCCGATAGCTCACCGCTTTGGCGGTTAGCTGTCCGCGAAATTGGGGCACCGATTTTTCTCCATGGACCGAGCCGGCCGAAACAATCGTGCCAGTCAGCTCGGGGAATAGGAGTTCGGGTTTGGGCAAATCGACGCGCCACGCAAGATCGTTGTTCTTGCCGAAGCGGCCATCGAGCGAGACGCGGTTGGGACCCAGTTCGCCGTTGAAGGCCTTCGCGTACCATCCCTCGCGTGATCTTCCCAAGCCACCGCGAGCGCGTAGCTCGGTGCGAGCGTTGCCGCTTTGCAACTGCCCGCGCAATTCGTCGAAGTTTGCGTCGAATAGCGCTTTACTGTCATAGCCGCGACCGGAAGCGCTGGCGCGAACAGTCACCGCGCTGGGCAGCCGGGCATCGAATAGGTTGGCATCGAGTTGTGTGCCGGCGATTTCGATCCGCCAAGCTTGCTCACTCCATGTCAGTTGGGCTTTGCCCTCTGCTTGACCGTTCAGGAACTGGACGTCGTAGCGATTCGCTGTCACGGAGCGATCCGAGACGACGCCAGTCGCGGTAACGGTTCCCTCAAGCTGCCTGAGTTGTACGTCGGCGTTCACTTTTACGTCGTAGGGTTGACTGCCGTTTAGCGTGCCGCTGCCGCGCGGGCTCACAACCAGATAGTCACCCGCCTTGTTGGCGCGCAACGGCCAGTGAAAATGTTGCCAGTGAGCATCGGCCTCGATGATCGGCTTTGCATCGGTGAGGCGAATCCGGGCATTACCGGCAACGCGCATATCGGATTGCAACAACGCAAACGATGCCTGCTCGATCGTCAGTACGCGATCCTTATAAAAACCACGCGCGTCCACCGTCAATGGCATCGAATCGACTTCCGGCACTCGTACACCGCCATTGGCGTGAATGCCGGCGGCGCTTGCTTCGACGCGCAACGACGCCTGCTGCAACGTGAACGGTGGCCTCTCAAGCCAAGGCTTCAGATCGAATTGCTCGCTGTCCACATCGCCAGTCAATTTCCAGTTACCGCCGCCGCGCGCAAAGGTTCCATTGAAGTGAGCCAGCGAGGGCGCCAACAAATTCGCGTCGATGCCGAAGGTTTCGATATCGCCATCGACGGTGCCCTCGACACGCCACTCGATGTCTTTCGTGGCGAACGTTGCCGACACGTGACCGTCGAGGCCGATAGGCCGGCTTGCGCTTAAGGTTGCGTCTCCCGATAACAATCCTTGCGGCGTGACCAATGACACGCGCTCTGCGCGCAGACGGCTAGCCGTTAGACTGACGCCGTCGGCAATCGCAACCTGCGTCGCATCGAGGACTGTGCCGTTCGGTATCTGCACTTGCAGAGCGTCTATGCGCGCCTCGCCTAAGCTGATCCATAACCATGTCGGCAGAAAGCGTGGCGGTTTCGTACCGGCCGGATCGTTGTTCTGTTTGACTTGAACGACGGCGCGGCCGACGTGAAGGACGCTTGCTCGCAAACTGCCGGCCCACAGCGCGGCGGGTGTAGGCTGCAATTCGATGTCATCGATGACGATGTGCACGTGCGGCTCGTCCAACTCGAAGTGTTGAATGCGCAATGGACCGGAAAGCGTGCCGGTCACGCCTGTCACAGCGATTTCGATGGACTTCAGACCGTTGATGCGAGCGAGAATGAACTCAACGCCCGCGCTCGTATGAAAGAAATACCACCAAGCGAGGGTGGGTGCGGCCAGCAGCACGCCAAAGGCGCTCCACCAAACCCGCGAGCGTTTGCGCCATAACCACCACACGCTGCCGGCCAGCGGCACCAGCAGCAAAAGAACGCGGCTCACCGTCGCATAGCGAAGCCATACCCACAGTAAGATCACTGTGAGCACGGCTGCGGCGGCGATGAGAAAGCGCTTGTTCATCTCAAAAGAGCGTCGTCAAACGTAGGTGTATGCGGGGCGTGCGACCCGATTCCGATAAAGCTTGCGCGACGTCAACGCCGATGCTCGCAACACCGACCAGACGATAGCGCAGGCCAACGCCCACCGAGTACTCGAGCGGATCGCTGAAGTGATCGATGGCGTTGCCTATATCGAAGAACGTTGCACCGCTGACATTGTTCAACCAGGGATTACGGATATCGCGTTCCAGCTCGACCGAGCCGACCACCAGGTAGCGACCGCCGACACGTTGATTGGTGTTTGGATCGCGCGGCGACAGTTCATTGACGCCGAAGCCGCGGACGCTGTTATCGCCGCCGGCAAAAAATCGGTGCGAGGCCGGCAACGTATCGAAGTTGTCGGACCATGTGATGCCGATGTTGCTGCGCCCGCGAATCCGCCACTGCGCGTTGAGATCGAATACGCGCTCGCCGTTTAATCTAAGTTGTAGAAAAGACGCATCCGAGCCTAGCGTTTCCGGCGAGCCGGTCAATTCGGCGTACAGCGAATAGCGTCGTCGATTTCGCTGCAATAAATTTGGCGGGACAGTGGCGAAGCTCACGCCGGGGATGATCAAGAACTTGCTGTCAGTCTCCAGTACAGTCGTTGGATCGGGGCTGCCCGCTGGAGGCGGGGGGACCACGAGCACCAACTTCTCCGTATCCTCGCGCGAGAAGCGTAAGAATAGGACGCGTTGCCAATCGGTGTAAACCTGCGTCAAGCCAAAGCCCAACTGTATTCGTTGGCTGAGCAGATCGCCAAGTTCCTCTTCGCGCACCGACGCATCGATTTCGAATTTCTCAAGGGCCACGTCTTTGACGGGCACGATGTACTTGCCGGCAAGTTCCTTAATGATCGCGGAGCCGGTGAGCTGAACTTGCGAGCGATGGCCGCTGCGATTCAGATAGCGATTGTCCCAAGTCAGCTTACCGCGCGCATCGGTGTCAGTGCCATAGCCCGCGGCGACAGCATATCGATTGTGGCGATTTTTATTCGCTCGCACGCTGAGCGGTACTGTGCGGGTCGTGCGATCCGGTTCGCCGGGTTCAAACTCGACGGCGCTGAAGTATTGGCTGTCGTCGAATAAATATTGCGATTCGATCACCGCGTCCAGCGTATAAGGATCGCCTTCCTTCATGCGCAGTAAACGCCGAGCGACTTCGTCCTTGAGCACCGGTTGCTGCACATCGATCACTCCGAAGTGGTAACGCGCGCCCGTGTCCAACGTGATGTGCACGGTACCGCGTCGTTCAGTAGGATCGACGAGCAAGTCCGTTTGTGTCAGTCGCGCTTCCAAGTAACCGTTGTTCGTGGCGGTGCGCAGTAATTCGGATTTCGTGCCTTCGTAGATGCCATGATCGAGGCGCGCGCCGGGATGCAGATCGGCGCGGCGTACGATGACTTGCAACGCCGGGTCGTCCTTGCCTTCGCCCACGACTTCGACGGTCGATTCGGCGATACGCACGGCGCGACCTGGATCGACAACAATTTTTGCGATCCAGCCGCCTGGTTGTTCGTTGAGTGTGTAAGCGGCGGTGGCGGCGTAATAGCCGAGCGGTTCCAGTGAGGCCCGCACTTCAGCGGGAATGCGGCGACTCAAGCGCGTGACGACTTCCGGCTCGATGTCGTCGCGCGTCGCGTAGCGCGTCAAACTCAGGAATTCGCGAATGTTGGTTTCGAGCGCGTCGGTGACGCCTTCGACTTCGATCTCAATCGCCGCGAAGCACGCGGGCGCGATTAGACACCAGAGCGCGCAATGAATAGCGCAAAGCAGCCTTGTTACTCTGCCGCAACGCACGTCACTCGGGCGAGGTGTCGAAAGAAGGATCGCCGACGTGCTCCTCGTCCGGATCGCCGGCCTCAAACCACACATCGGGCACGTCGGCGCTCTTGAACTCGAAGCGAGTGGTGCCGGTTTGCACGCCGTTGTTGTCGTAGCGGCGTTCGTGCAGGATCGTTCGGCCATTGCGCTCGACCAACAAGACGCTGGAACAGCGCGTCCCGTAACGTTCATTGACGATGAACGGCGCCGATACCATGCGCTCCCAATCTGCGGGCAATCCGGTCTTCGGTAAATCGACGTCGGGAGCAACCGCGCGATCTGCAAGCAGCGCGAAGGCATCTTCGGCGCGAATCTCGGGCTGCGTGATCAAGTCCGTAAACTTCGCGCGTGTGCGCGTGGTCTTCGGCCAAGGGGTATCGAGCAGATGATTGGACAGCGCATAAACGCCCGGATCGAGAACGCGAGGCGCGCCGTCGCCGCGATTGGAATAGTAGTACAGCGAGCGGGGGCCGCCGACGAGTAAGTTGAAGCCCGAATAACGCGGCGCGGCGCCGCGCAAGTCATCCAAAAATTCTTTCGGGGACGTGGCGCCTGTCAAAAAACGAGTGACCAGGCTACCCCGTGTCGGGGCGCCTTCGATCGGTGCCTGCAAATCGCGGAAGTTTGTGAGCACGCCAAAGCGGCCGGAGCGCGCAACGCCAAGCCACGTGCCTTGCGCCTTGAGGTCGCGGCCGGCGAGCACGCGCGGGTCGTCCTGCCACCAGCCAAGCGGCGCGGTGGGACGGTCGTGAAATTCATCGCGATTTCCGGCGAGGATCAGCCGATAGCGAGGGTGGGTTTTCCAGGCGGCAACGAGCAAACACATAGTGAGATTGTAAGCGGCGATGAAAAGGTTCGATAGCGGAATCGCCGGCGAGTTCGACGGCGAGCGATCGAGGATTTATTACAGTCCGATACCCTTGGCCATCAAGGATGCGGAGACGACGATGCCGATCAAGCAGACCAACTCGGCCTTGAGCGATAGCGTGATGAGGGAATGTTGGCGTTCGGTGACAGTTGGTGCCTGGCCGGCGCGCGTCGATTTGCGCCAGCGGATGAACTGAACGGTGGGATAAATGGAAATGAGGCCGGCCAGCGCGAAGAGTCCAATCTTGAGAAAGAAAACCGGATTTGAAAAATAGAACTCGCTGCCTTTCTCGTAGACGTACACACGTAACAACCCTGCGACGACGAGTACGCCTGCCGCGATGCCATAAGCCGCGTCGCAGACCTGAATGCGGCGCGCTTCGATAAGCGTCGGCGTGCGCTGAAACAGCAACCACTCGCAGAAAACCGTCGCGAACACGACGAAGGCGGCGAGATAGTGGAGAGCGGCGACGAGGCTCGCGGTCACTTAGCGGATCCCCGCGAGTTCCAAGTGCGTGCCGCGGGTTCATCGCGCAGCGGACGCGTGGCGCCCGCGTCGTACCACTCCTCGATCAAACACCCTGAGATTGAAATCGGCGGCGGTGTCATCGGCATTCCAGACGCTATGTCCTCGCGAGTGAACCAGCGGACATCCTCGAGTTCGTCGTCGCTGCTTTCGATCGCGGTTGTTGTAGCGTGTGCGATGAATCCGAGCATGAGTGATTGGGGAAACGGCCAGGGTTGCGACGAGCGGTAGGTGATGCGATCGACGTGCACGCCCGTCTCTTCCAATACTTCGCGCGCGACGGCGTCTTCGAGGCTCTCGCCTGCTTCGACAAAACCGGCAATCGTCGAGTACCACCCTGGACGCCACGCGGCCTGACGCCCGAGCAACGCGCGTTCGCCGTCGGTGATCAGCACGATAATCGCGGGATCGATTCGCGGAAAAGTTTCCGTGCCGCAGGCATCCTGGGTACAACGCATGACATGGCCGCCTTGTTTCGCAGCCGCCCGAGATCCGCAGCGACTGCAAAAACGATGACGGTCGCGCCAGGTCGTCAATGCTCGCGCATAAGCCAGCAACCCCGCTTCCTCGCGCGGCAGCTGGGCGATGATGGATCGCAAATCTTGGAATTCGGCCCGGTCAAGCGCTGGCAGCTCCGGCGCATCCAGCGTCCACGCAAAACACGCTTGCTCGCGAAAGCGGCCCAGGAAGACGAAGTCCGCGGGGTTGGGCGTGACTTGAAATGTTTCGTACAGCTGGTGCCCGCGATTCAACAGCACTGCGGAGAGGGCAGTGGCTTGCGGACTGATCAGGCTGCGCGACTGCCACACGGGCAGGAACAACGAATTCTCGTCCTGTAGCGCTGCCGCCAACCACGCATCGTCCTTGCGTAGGTGTGCCGCCCGATCCAAGTAAGGGCCGGCAAGGACATTGGGTGCTGGTGTTCGATCCGCTGCGTTCACGAGGATAGTCGGTTATGCATCAGCGCCATGAATTGCCGCCGAGCTCCTGAATTTTCGCTTCGGGACTGCGGCGCGCGAGGCCGAAGAAGCGATTGTTGCGAATGAACAAGCGCGCAGCGCTGCTGGTAGTCAGCGATCCGCCGTCGCCTCGAAGTTCGCTGTTGCCGATATGGACGGTTGCGTCGAGAACGGTGACAGCTGTGCCGGTCGCAGTAATGCGACTGTTGGTGATATGCAATTCGCAACCACCGCGAGCGACGATCGCATCGCCGTCCACATTGATCTGGCGTCCGTCGATGTGGAGTAGACGCTTGCCGTCGCAGACGATGGGATCGTCGATGTGAACTTGCGAGGTTGACGCAGATGCCGCCGAAGGCTTGCTCGCCGTTTCTATGCTGACGCCTGGGCCCGTGACGCGAACACGGCCGTCTTCGCGTTGGACAGTATATGCGCTGGAGTTGAATGAGGCAGGCGTCGAAGGCCCAGTTCCAGGAGAGCCAGGGCCAGCGTCAGGCGGCGCCGCAGGTTCCGGTGCGGGAGCGGACACCGCAAGTTCCTCGGTGGCGGCCGGTTGTGCCGCGGGTGCTTGCGCCAATTGCGCCTTTTGGGTCAGCGCAACCAAGTCGGAAATCGGCAGCGCGGCCAGTTCACCGGGCGACACGCTCACCGTATCTCCGGTGGCGACGACTTTCACTTTGATCAATTTTTGTTCGACATCGACCGACAGCACTTTGAACTGAGGATTGCGCTCGAGTGCCGCTTTCGCCCACTGGAGCTCGTCCTTCTGGGTGGGCGTTTCTGGCTTGTTGCAGCCGCCGAGCAGGGCAAGCGCCATCGAACCCGCCAGGAAAAGCGTTGGTACGCGGAGGGTTCGAGCGACAAACGGACTAGCGACGCGATGAGACATGATGGCCTCCAGCGCCTCGCGGGCCGGCAGCGCAGGATTGCGTTGCTGAGTGTGGCGACTGGTCAGCAATGGTAGCTCAGATTCGCGGCTCCTCAGAACGGTAGACGACGTCTTGAAGAAAGCGGCCACATAGACCAGAAGACGGCGCGGAGGTTGTTCGCGAGGCCTGGGTGAAACACTATCGGCTCTCGGACTCAAGGCAATGCTGGCCTCTCGGCAATTCCAAAAACGGATCGTGTGGAGGTGCGACATCGGCTGGATGATCGGTTGCAATCAGCGCATCAGCGCATCAGCGCAATCAGCGCGATCGGCGAAGAACTGACTCAATCACGAGCGGGGTCGATGTGCGTCGCATCCAGATCGTGAGCACGTGATCGTAAGCGGGTCCTGTGGACGCAAGTGAGGCTCGTGGGCAGTAGAAAACGTGGAAACTCCGAACATTTGGCAGGGACTTAGGGCGCCTTGGCTAACACATTGGCGCGCGCTCGATGAGATTCGCGGCTGGCGGAGTCGATTGAGTGCTGCAATGTTAAGAATTGTTCCGAATACTTCTGCAATCACGCGATACGGTGAATCCATCTATATCGCCCGCAGTGTTTCGTGCAGAATTCCGCGCAGCTCGGTCGCGGGAGAAATATGACGCGATGGGCTGTTAGACAAACTTTCTACTTCAAATTGCGGTTTTTGAGCCAATTAATGCGACGTTTTTGGATTCCACTGCGGGCGTCGATTGCCGCACTCATCGTATTGAGTGCCTGCCTGGGCGCGCCCGCGTTCGGGGGAGCCACGGCGACTCACGGCTACTTCACCGCCTCGGACGGCGTCAGAATTCACTATCTATCGGCCGGTTACAAAGGCAGTTGGGTAGTCCTGGTCCATGGCTATACCGATAACGCGCAGCGCATGTTCTTCGACACGGGGATCGCGCAGGCTTTGGCGGTCAATCATCGCGTCGTCGCGCTCGACAATCGCAATCACGGTTTGAGCGACAAGCCTGAGCCTTATGGCAATGGCCGCACAGAGGACGTGATCGAGTTGATGAACAACCTCAAGATCGACAGAGCGCACATCCACGGATATTCGATGGGCGGCAGCATCACCGCGCGCTTGATGTCGATGGCCCCCGAGCGCTTCATCACCGCGATCTTCGGCGGATCTGGTATTGGCGAAACGGACGAGAAGCTCCGCAGCGCGGCTTCGGTGTTGGATGCCACGATGCCGGAGCCCCAAGGCGCCGAAGCCGAAATGTTCAAGGTACTGCGTGAAAGCAGCGCCGCCCGGACTCAAGCCGCGCGAGCGCCCGGCGCAAAGCCGACGCCACCGCGTGCGCCGCTTAACGTTGACCTGAAAACCATCCGTTTCCCGGTGTTGGCGATCAATGGCGAATATGACCGGCCGTATTCCAAGACTCAGCGCATGTGGCGCGAACTGGCCAATTTCCAGAACGTGATCATCCCGAAAAAGAACCACGTATCCGCGATCATGATCGGTGGGCCGATGCCGCCTGAATATATCGACGCATTGGTGAAATTCATCAATACGAACGACCTTCCGACTGCTAAAGACATGGCCAAGGAAGGAATCAGGGATGGCGCAAAGGACGTGCCCAAAGAACATAAAGAGCGTTCGAAAGACGCCAGGTAAGCCGCGGGTCTAGTCCCGAGTCAGTCTCCGAGGCGCGGTCGGGCGCACTGCGACTACGCCAACTATCCAGTCTGCACTATGATGAGCCTCATAGGATTTGCACCTGGCGGTCGACTTTGGCGATGCGTGCCGAGTTGATCCCGGAATTGTGGAGTGACCGATGGATGAGCAGTCGAGAACCGGAGTAATCGTCGGCGGGTCGGTGGCCGCCGTACTCTTGGCCGTTGGCGTTTATTTCTGGATGCGGTCCGATCCACCGCCGGTGGTAGAGCCGGTCGTTCAGCAACCGGCGCCGACGGAAGAGGCGCCTCATTACGAAGTGCCTGCTAGCGCATCTCCCGATGGTGCGCAGCTGCCTGCCTTGGCCGAAAGCGATAGCGCATTGCTCGATGGGCTGAAGAGCCTGTTCACGGGCGAAGCGCTGCAGCAGTATCTCGTGCCAAAGGACATCGTCCGTCGCGCCGTCGTCACGATCGACAACCTGCCGCGTAAAAAGGTGGCCGAACGGCTGAAACCGCTGAAGTCCATCGATGGGCCGTTTAAGGTCAGCGGCGTAGACGATTCACTGACTCTCGATCCCGCCAACACCGATCGGTACCGAGCCTTAATGCAGTTGGTCAGCATCACCGACATGGAGCAAGTCTCGGCCGTGTATTTTAAGTTCTATCCGCTGTTCCAAGAATCGTACAAAGATTTGGGGTATCCGAACGGCTACTTCAACAATCGCTTGGTCGAAGTGATCGATCATCTGCTCGCAACGCCGACAGTCGAAGGACCGATCAAGCTCAAGCAGCCCGGCGTGATGTATGAATTCGCCGATCCGAAGCTCGAAAATCTATCGGCGGGGCAAAAGACCATGATTCGAATGGGCAACGAGAACGCCGCTACGATCAAGAACAAGTTGCGAGAATTGCGTGCCGCGGTGACGAAGAAAGCGGCGGAACAAAAGCAGTAGCGACTTGCAAGGCGGGCGACAGACGCCCGCCTTCGTAGCGATCGCCTAGTCTTCCAGCGCGTACGCGATCACATGCCCACCTAGCGGATCTTCCGGTTCGCTCGGATTCGGCGGCACGGCATAACCGAAGCGACGTTGCGCATTCGGTACCGTGATGACGACAATCTGTTTCTTGCTCTTAGGCCCGAGGTACGTCATCGGATTGGCCTGCGCGGTGCCCGGCAAATAATCGCGCCACAGTTCCTCGCCATTCGTGACATCGACAGCGCGGAAGTATCGATCCATGCTGCCGCCCATGAAGATCACACCACCCTTGGTCACTGCGGTGCCGGCAGAAAGCGGAGCGCCCAATGGGAGCCGTAAGCCGCTCGCGATCCCCAGCGGTCCGCTTTCATTCGCCATCCCGACTGGCTTGCTCCAGACCAATTTCTGAGTCTGCAGATCGATGACCGCCAACACGCCGTACGGCGGACGTTGGCAGGGCACCGAGAGCGGCGACATGAAAGGTTGAGTGGTCACGGCGTAGGGCGTCCCCAATTGCAAACCGCCCCGCGTTCCTTCCGGAACGTTCGCACGCGGAATCAATTCGATGCGATTGCCCATGATGAGCGGGTTCGCAATCAGCAATTGTTTGTCCTCATCGACGGCGACGCTGCCCCAGTTGAAGCCGCCCGCGTTGCCGGGAAACTGGAAGGTGCCTTTCACCGTGAGCGGCGTGAAGTGACCTTCGTACCGCAGCTTCTTAAAGGTGATGCGGCACCACAGTTGATCGTACGGCGTGATGCCCCACATGTCGGCTTCACGAACATCCGGGCGGAAATTCGGCATGCCCACCGAGAACGGTTGCGTTTTGGCCACCCAATCGCCTTCGACGGCGCCTTGCGGCACAGGCAGTTCTTTAATCTCAGTCAGCGGTTTGCCGTCGCGGCGATCGAACAAGAACAATTCACCGCGTTTCGTCCCTTGCACGAGCGCTGGGATCACGCTGCCGTCTGCTTGCGGCAGATCGAACAGCACGGGCTGCGAGGGAACGTCGTAGTCCCAGATGTCGTGATGGACGGTTTGAAAATGCCAGCGCACCGATCCCGTCGCTGCATCAAGCGCGACCACCGAGCTTGCGAACTCTTCCGATTCCTGACTGCGATGCGCGCCGAAATAATCCGGCGTCGCGTTGCCGACGGGGAGGTACACCAAATTAAGTTTCGGGTCGTAGCTGAAGACGCTCCATGCATTCGGAGTGCCGTGTGTGTAGCTCTCGCCCTCGGCCGGTTCGGTGTGAATGCCCGGACGACCCAGATCCCAAGCCCACGCAAACCTGCCGGTCATGACATCGAAGGCGCGCACGACGCCGGAGGGTTCGCCCACTTCTTGATTGTCAGCTACCCATCCACCGACCACGGCGACGTCGCCCGCGATGGTCGGCGGCGATGTCGTGAAGTGGAAGCCTGGCTTGATGTTGCCCATGTGCTTCAAGAGGCTCAATTCGCCGCCTTCGCCAAAGCTCGCGCAGCGTTGTCCCGTGAGCGCATCGACGGCGATCAAGCGCGCGTCGGTCGTCGCTGTGAGAATGCGCTCTTTGCATTCGCCGTCGTAGCTGTCCGGCGCCTTGTGATACGCGACGCCGCGACACGTCGTGCCGAAACCGCCGAAGCGCGGAATGGTGACCTTGCTGTCGCTTTGCCAGCGGGTCTCGCCCGTATCGGCATCCAGCGCCATCAGCACGTTCGCGCCCGCGCAGACGTAGAGTAAATCGCCGATTTGAGTCGGCGTATTCTTGAACGCGCCTTGCACGCTGGTTCGCACATGCCAAAGCTTTTTCAATTTGCCGGCATTGGCGGGCGTGATTTGATCGAGTTGTGCGTAGCGCGTGCCGCCGGCGCCATTACCGTAATTGCGCCAATCGGTAACGGGCTCTGCGCTCGCTGCGGCCTTCAATCTTTCGGGGATCGGTGCGACGTCGGTGCCGCTCACTGCAATTCCGATGACCAGCGTGATCGCAGCAATTGCGAGCGCTGCTATGCCACCTCGGCTTTCGCTGAAAGTTGCCGGACCCTGGAGCGAGCGTCGTGCCCACGGCGTCAGCAACCACGTTCCAATGACGCTTAGCGCCAACAATCGCGGCAGTAGCGCCCACAAATTGAATCCCACTTCGAACACGCCCCAAATCAGCGTGCAGAGTAGCGTGAGCCCGTACAGCCACGCGCCGGAATAGCGGCCGCGAAAGAGTTGCACGCCCGCGGCGACCAACATGAATCCGGCCATCAAGTAATAGAGTGAGCCGCCAAGGCTCGCGAGCTGAATACCGCCCGGTAACATTGCGACGCCCAATAGCGTGACAATTGCGGCAAAAATAAAGGGTGGCCGAATGCGGCTCGTATTCATGACGATCCCCCAGACTTGCTGTGCGCGCATATCGCAGGGCGATTGCCGCTTTGATTTCGATTCTATCTGTCGCTGCCGTTTAATCAGCCGCAACAAGACGTTCCGAAGATACTACCCATCGCCGTCAGACGTGCGGCGCCGATGACAAATATTTGCGGGGCGAGGACGCGCCCGACGTACACATTCGAGAGGCGAATAACAAGGCTGTGTCGATGCGTCGTGTCTCCCTATACTCCGCGCCCGCGTGCGCACGCATCTTCTCTACGATTTCTCCGCGAAGTTCGCTATGTGGTTCAAAAATCTAGTGGTTTATCGATTGCCGAAAGATTGGGGCCTGTCCGCCGCCGATCTGGAGGACCAACTGTGGGGTCGCAAACTGCGCGAATGCAGCAGCCTCGAAATGTTCAATCGCGGGTGGATGCCGCCGACCGGCGACGACGATCAGCGACTCGTGCATACGGTCAATCGGCAACATCTGATCGCGCTGGGCACGAATCAGAAGCTGCTGCCTAGCTCCATCATCAAACAAGAAACTCAAGTGCGCGCGAAAGCGCTGGCACAGGAGCAAGGACATCCAGTCGCGCGACGGCAACTGCGCGAGATCAAGGATCGTGTGACTACGGAACTGCGTGCTCGCGCGCTGACGCGACGTAAAGTGATGCACGCCTGGATCGATCCCGATAACGGTTTGTTCGTCGTCGATTCATCAAGCTTGCCGCGCGCCGAAGAGTTGGTCGAAACGCTGCGCGATACCTTGGGCTCGTTCGCCGTGACGCCCCTCGAAACGGAACGGTCGCCGCAAACTGCGATGGGTACGTGGTTGATGGCGGGCGATGCGCCGCTGCGCTTCTCCATCGATCAGGACTTGGAGTTGCAAGCCGTGGATAAGACGAAAGCAACCGTGCGCTATCAACGTCATCCGCTCGAAGCAAAAGAGATCAAGTCGCATCTCTCTGCCGGCAAATACGTCACGCTTTTAGGATTGACTTGGAACGATCGGGTCGCTTTAGTGCTGACGGAGAAGCTGCAAATCAAACGTCTGCAGTTCTTGGAGATGGCCGAGGAGACGCCGGGAGAGGAAGCCGCCGCCGAAGAGGCCATCAACGCCGCGGAAAAATTCGATACGGATTTCTTGTTGATGACCGGTGAGCTGTCGAACGTGCTGAAGGACTTGTTCGAAGCGCTGGGCGGCGCCGGCGAGAAACGCGCCGCGGCTTGATCGTCGTCAACTCAACGGATGGAAGTCGTTAGGGGTTAGTCGTTAGCTCAGCAGATAGAAGTCGTTAGTCGTTAGTCGTTAGTCGTTAGCCAGATGGTAAGAGAGGGTCTTCTCACGCTTCGGCTAACGACTAACCCCTAACGACTTCCCCGCTTTCTTCTGAGACACCTCGAAGGCCGCGGCCCATGGAGCTGCGGTTACTTCAGATAAGGACCGACGACGCGCGTCCAAATCGCATAGCCGGTCGGATTCATATGGAGATTGTCGGCAACGAAGAGATCGGTGCGTACGGCTCCTTTCTCATCGAGCATCGGCGTGAAGACGTCGATGTAGACCGCGTTTTGCTGCTTAGCTAACCAAGCCTTCACCAACGCGTTCGACGCTTTCATTTGATCGAATAAGTTTGCGCGCAGAATGCTGGGCTTGATCGAGATGAAGGCGATCTTGGTTTGCGGCAACGATTTGCGGACAGCCGCAAAGAAGGCCTGAAAGTCCACCGCTACTTGTTCCGGGGTGCGGCCGGCTCCCAAATCATTGTCGCCCGCATAGAAGAGAACCATGCGCGGCTTGTACGGCACGACGATGCGATCGACGAAGTGCGTGACTTCGGACACGATCGAACCACCGAAGCCGTGATTGCGTACCGGCAAGCCAGGAAAGTCCTGCGCTAACGTCGTCCATCTCGCAATCGACGAACTGCCTGTAAACACGATGCCGCCGGGTTCGCGATTGCTGGCTGCTTCGATCTTTGCGATCGCATTTTCCCAGCGGGTGGCATCTCGTTGCTGTGTGCGCTCGACGCCGGCGCGTTGCGCCTGCGCCTGCAGAGCATGCAGCGGAGCGAATAGTGAAATCGCGGCCAATACCGCAAGACCATATCGGGACCACCGCTGCATGTTCATTGCCTGACTCCGGTTAGGTCTTTACGATTTCGAGCAATTCGACTTCGAAAATCAGCACCGAGTTCGGAGCGATATCCGGCGGCGCGCCGCGATCGCCGTATGCAGCTTCGGACGGGCATACCAGTTTCGCTTTGCCGCCGACCTTGATCTGCTGCACGCCTTCGGTCCAGCACGGAATCACGCCGCCGAGCGGGAACGTGGCCGGTTCTTTACGATCGACCGAACTGTCGAACACTTTGCCGTTCACCAATGTGCCGTGATAGTGGACCTTGACGGTATCGGCGGGAGTGGGATTCGGGCCCGTGCCTTCCTTGATGGTCGTCACGATGACGCCGGACGGCAATTTAGTTGCACCGGCTTCCGCGGCGACCTTCGTCAAGAACGCGGCACCCGACTCTTTTTCTTTCGTGGCCGCATTGGCCATGCGAGTGGTCTGCAATTCGCGAATCTTCGGGTAGAACTCTTGCGGCTCGACGGTGGCTTTTTTCTTCTCGGAACCATCGGCGAAACCGGCTTTGACGATGGCCAATTCTTCGGCCGTCAAATCGAACGGTTTCAGATTGTCCGCGACGGCAAAACCCAGCGCGTAAAGTGTCTTTTGCTCGTCTGTTTCCAGTTTCGGCGCAGGCGGAGTGGCGGCGCCGCAACCCGCGACAATCGCGATTGTGGCAATGAGTACTAGGCGCATAAATATCCTCGATGTGGCGTTATTCGGACTCGCGCCTCCACCCTATGTGATGGCGATGCGATGGCGAGAGGGGGCGAAGAATAGCCGGATCGCTGCGACCATGCACGTTTCTGCCGCCTCCGCCGCTTGGGGCTCGATAGGGTCCGTTAACATGTGCGTTTTCTTCACGATGGTTCCGAAATGACCCTGCCGTTTGCCGAACACTTGAGCATTGATGAGCAGTTTCGCGGCCCGCCGCATTCCGGGAACGGAGGTTACGTTGCGGGTGTCTTTGCCGCTGCATTGACGGGTGGGAATCACTGTCTGCCGAATCAACGAGCGGTCGAAGTGACGCTGCGTGCACCCACGCCGTTGAATCAGCCGCTCAATGCGCGCTGCGGCGACAACGAGTCGCTCGCCATTTTTCACGGCTCCACACTGATTGCAGAGATCGTGGCGAAGGAACTGATCATCGACGTTCCCACGCCGGCCACATGGGACGAGGCGCTCGCCGCGCGTGAGCATTCTTACTCTCTGCCAATGGGATTTCGTCCGCTGTTCAACGCGGTGCGTCGTGGCGCGCATCCGATTTGCTTTTGCTGTGGCGCCGAGCTGTCCGAAACGGAAGGTTTGCATGTCTACTCCGCGCCTGTGAAAGCAAATCGCCAAGTTGCCGCGGCGTGGATGCCGCACAAGGTGTTTGCCGACCAAGACGGAAGTATTCCTCCCGAAATTGTGTGGACCGCGCTCGACTGCCCGGGACAAATGGCGTGGCTGGCGGCGGGCACGCAGACAGGAATGCTCGGGAGGTTGACCGCGCGCATTGAGCGAACGGTTCGTGCGGGCGAACGCTGCGTAGTCAGTGCTTGGACGATGGGCAACGAAGGCCGTAAATTTTTCGCCGGCACTGCGCTATTCAATGAAGCCAATCAACTGTGCGCATACGCGAAGGCCGTTTGGATCGGTCCCCCGGCCGCGGTCTGAATCAGTCTATGCCGAGCACCAGTGTCGGTACGTCCGCGGGCGCATTGCGAATCGTGAAGACGTGTGTGCCGGGTTTACGTCCCACGCGAACGTCCGATACGTCGAATCCCGCGTCTTGCAAACGCGCATGGGCGGCAGCGATGTCTGTAGCGCGCCATGAAATGCCCCACGTTTTATCTGGCGATAAATCGTGCGGAGCCGATGCATCCGACGCCAAACTGTGTGCAATCTCGACAATGGCGTCGCCGCATTTGAAGAACAGCAATCTCGATCCCCTTTCGGCGTTCGTGCGATCGAGCTTCATCTCCAATCCCAATCGAGCGCCATAGAGCGCGACTGCCCGTTCCGGATGCGCAGTAGTGATCACAACATGATCGAGACCTGCGATGCATGCATCGCTTGCGGCGTGCGCAATCGCGCGCGGCCACGGCGGCACATCGGGTTGTTGCTGAACCAAGAAAAGGGTTGTGCCATGCGTAGCCTCCGACGCCAGCGCGGACATTGTCGAGTGCCGCTGCGCTGGTGATTCGACATCCGAGCGATTCGGGCGCGGGACGGATGAATCAACCCCGCGTCGTTCGAGTACATGACGCATTCTCGCAGTGTCAGCTGTAGCGAAAGCGATCGCCCAAATACCTTCACCCTGTTCCAAACGCGCGCGGACGCGATCCCCCATAGGGCCCGGACCGCTGGGCGATAAGAGGTCGAGCGCCATATTGGTCAACTGGAACCATGTGTGCTCCGCGCCGCCATCGGCGCCGCGCCAGTTCGGGGAGCAGCCGAGTAGCGCGGAATACTGCGCCGTTGCTGCGTCTAGATCTCGCACAACCAACGCGAGGTGGTCAATGGTTGTAAGCATATGAAGGACGGGCCGGTTGGGTAACAACAACCACGTATATTGAAGCGCGACACTTCCTCTACAATACCGGCTTCCCCAGAGTCCGCGCCAACCCTTGAATACACTGCCGCTGCCATTCGAGTCCTCGCACATTCCAGCGCCGCCCGCTGTCGAAGAAGCGGTGCGCCTGCGCGAAATTCCTTACAACTACACCTCGTTTTCCGATCGCGAGATCGTCATCCGTTTGCTCGGGCTGTCGGCTTGGCAAAGCGTCGACGAACTGCGCAGCGAACGGCGTACGGGACGCTCGGCGCGAATGCTGTACGAGGTGCTCGGCGACATCTGGGTCGTGCAACGCAATCCGTATTTGCAAGACGACTTGCTCGACAACCCGAAGCGTCGCCGTTTGTTGATCACGGCTTTGCATCATCGCTTGCACGATATCGATCTGCGGCGCGAAGGCGGCGACAACGAGCGCAATCGTAAAGTTGCCGAGTTGTTGTTGGCTGCGCGCGGCGCCGTCAAAGAATTCGCAGACGGCTTCGAGAAGACGGCGGTGTTGCGCAAGCGCGCCCGCAAACTACTTATCAAACACACTCGCGAAGACAACGTGCGATTCGATGCATTTGCGCGCGTCAGTCATGTGACCGACGCAACCGATTGGCGCGTCGAGTATCCGTTTTTGGTGTTGATGCCCGACAGTGAGCGTGAAGTACCGCTGTTGGTGCGCGCTTGCTTCGAGTTGGGGCTGACGATCATTCCGCGCGGCGGTGGCACGGGTTATACGGGCGGCGCAGTGCCGCTCACGCCGTTCTCGGCAGTAATCAATACCGAGAAGCTCGAAGCGCTCGGCAAAGTCGAACTCGCGAATCTGCCGGGCGTCGCCGAACCCGTCCCCACAATTTTCTCCGCGGCCGGTGTCGTGACGCGTCGCGTCTCCGATGCGGCGGAGCGCGCCGGGTATGTGTTTGCCGTCGATCCTACTTCGGCCGATGCATCGTGCATCGGCGGCAATGTCGCCATGAATGCCGGCGGCAAGAAGGCCGTGTTGTGGGGCACCGCTGTCGATAACTTGGCGTGGTGGCGCATGGTGGACCCGCAAGGCAATTGGCTGGAGGTCGAGCGCCTCGATCACAATCGCGGCAAGATTCACGATGCGGCTTCAGCCAGTTTCAAACTCACCTGGCGCGACGGCCGTGACGATCCTGACGATTCGCGCGTACTGCGCACAGAGCATCTAACCATCGAGGGCCGAAAATTTCGCAAGGCCGGGTTGGGGAAAGACGTCACGGATAAATTCCTCGGCGGCTTACCCGGCGTACAGAAAGAAGGCTGCGATGGCATCATTACGTCCGCACGCTGGGTATTGCACAAGATGCCCAAGCACACGCGCACGGTGTGTATGGAATTCTTTGGGCAAGCGCGCGATGCGATCCCGTCGATCGTCGAAATCAAAACGTATCTCGACGGCTTGAACGCTCGGCAAGGCGTGTACTTAGCCGGCCTTGAACATCTCGATGAGCGCTACTTGCGTGCCGTCGGGTACTCGACGAAAAGCAAGCGCGGCACATTGCCCAAGATGGTGTTGATCGGCGATATCGTGGGCCACGACGAGGCGGCTGTCGGCGCCGCAACCTCCGAGGTCGTGCGCATCGCGAACGCGCGCACCGGCGAGGGCTTTATCGCGGTGAGCCCTGAGGCACGCAAAAAGTTTTGGCTCGATCGCTCGCGCACAGCAGCCATCGCGAAGCACACCAACGCGTTCAAGATCAACGAAGACGTCGTGATTCCGTTACCGCGCATGGGCGAGTACACCGACGCCATCGAGCGCATCAATATCGAATTGTCGATCGAGAACAAACTCGAATTGCTGGGCGAGCTCGAGAAATATTTGGGCGGTTCACTGAAGCTCGGTAGCACGGACGACGCTGAGTTCGATCGCTTGCCGGCCGAGGAATTGCTCGGTGATCGCCCAGTTCGGGCGCAAGCGTTGCTGACCGCAACACGAGATCGCTGGTCTTATTTGCTCAAACATATGGATGCGCCGCTTGGCAATGTGTTGCCGCGGCTCGCCGATCTCGGCTTAAGCGACGTGCAGGGAATGTTGGAGCGCCGTTTGCAGGAGCAGCCTGGCGCCAAGTTGTTCGATGTTTTGCAAGATCGCACGATCCGCGTTTCTTGGAAACGAGAAGTGCGCGCGGGCTTGCGCTCGATTTTCTCCGGCAACGCGTTCACGCCGATTCTGGCAGAAAGCCAAGAAGTGCATCGCCGAATCTTGCGAGGCCGAGTGTTCGTCGCGCTGCACATGCACGCGGGCGACGGCAACGTGCATACGAACATCCCAGTGAACTCCGATCATTACGCGATGCTGCAACGAGCGAATCGTGCAGTCGAACGTATCATGGAAATTGCGCGGGCCTTGGACGGTGTGATCTCGGGCGAACATGGAATCGGCATCACCAAGTATGAATTCCTGACGGACGCAGAGACCGCCGAGTTTCGTGGCTACAAAGAGCGCGTCGATGGCGAAGGCCGCTTCAATCGCGGCAAGTTGATGCCTGGCGGCGATCTTACGAAAGCGTATACGCCCAGCTTCGGCTTGCTCGGTCACGAATCGTTGATCATGCAGCACTCGGACATCAATTCGATTTCGGATGCCATCAAAGACTGTTTACGCTGCGGCAAATGTAAGCCGGTGTGCGCGACGCACGTGCCGCGAGCGAATTTGCTTTACTCGCCGCGCAACAAGATCTTGGCTACATCGTTGTTGGTTGAAGCGTTTCTATACGAAGAGCAGACGCGGCGCGGCGTGTCGATCCGTCACTTCGACGAGTTCGGCGACGTGGCGGATCACTGCACCGTGTGCCACAAGTGCGCGACGCCGTGTCCCGTTGACATCGACTTCGGCGATGTCTCGATGGCGATGCGCGATTTACTGCGTCGCATGGGCAAGAAGCGATTTAATCCGGGTACTGCCGCTTCGATGTTGTTCTTGAACGCGACGAATCCGGAGACCATCAAGCTCACGCGCAAAGTGATGATCGACTGGGGCTTCAAGGTGCAGCGCTTGGCGAACACACTGTTATCCGGATTTGCACGCGCGCAGACGAAGCGACCGCCCGCGACCACAGGCAAGCCTAAGCTCACGGAGCAAGTGATCCACTTCGTCAACAAGAAAATGCCGGGTGGCTTGCCTAAGAAAACGGCGCGCGCGTTACTCGACATCGAAGACAAGAACTACGTCCCGGTGATTCGCGATCCAAAGCGTACTTCCAGCGAATCCGAAGCGGTGTTCTATTTTCCGGGCTGCGGATCGGAGCGCTTGTTCTCGCAAGTCGGGCTCGCGACGCAAGCGATGCTGTGGCATGTCGGCGTGCAGACAGTGCTGCCGCCCGGCTATCTGTGTTGCGGGTATCCGCAGCGCGGTTCCGGTGATTTCGAGAAAGCGGACAAGATGATCACCGACAATCGCGTGCTGTTTCATCGCGTTGCGAACACGCTCAACTATCTCGATATCCGCACCGTCGTGGTCAGTTGCGGCACGTGTTACGACCAGCTGCAAGGTTACAAATTCGAAGAGATCTTTCCGGGCTGCCGCATCATCGACATTCACGAATTTCTGATGGAGAAGGGCGTGCGTCTCGAGGGCGTCACAGGAACGCGCTACATGTACCACGACCCGTGCCACTCGCCGATGAAGAGCTACGATCCGCTCAAAGTCGTGAACACGCTAATGAACGAGGAGCTAAATGGCCGGATTCAAAAGAACGATCGCTGCTGTGGCGAATCGGGCACATTTGCGATCAGCCGTCCCGATATCTCGACGCAAGTACGGTTCCGCAAAGAGCAGGAGATGAAGATCGGCGCCGAACAATTGCGCAGTGACAAGCCCGATGCGCAAGTGAAGGTGCTGACGTCTTGTCCATCTTGCCTGCAAGGACTCAAGCGCTATAACGACGACGCGAATTTAGACGCAGACTACATCGTGGTTGAAATCGCGAAGCATGTGCTGGGCGAGGACTGGCTACCGGCGTACGTTAACCGCGCCAATGACGGCGGCATCGAGCGCGTTCTGGTTTAGTCGCCTTCGAACTTAACTCCAAGAAGTGCGCTCAAATGATGCATGAGCGCAATCGTCATACGGCCAGGCACAACAGAGGCCGAACTCGGCTCGTTGGTCCGGAGCTGCTACTATGCCGCGACGCCGAGCCAGCCTAGACCAGGAGGGCCTTATCATGCGAATCGCAAGTCTCACGTTGGTGGCCGCGCTGTCTGTTGCGGCATTTCCTTCCGGCGCACACGCCGAAGTGACCCGCAGCTCCGACGCCGGCTTTACGATCACGCACAGCGTCAATGTTCCGTTACCGCCGCCCGCCGCCTGGGGTGCGCTCGCCGACGTTGGGCGTTGGTGGGATTCCGAACACACGTATTCTGGCGATTCGCGCAACCTGACGCTCGATCCATCCGTCGGCGGATGCTTCTGCGAAAAGCTCGGGCTGTATGCGGGCGCGCAGCACATGACCGTGATCTATGCGCAGCCGCCGAAAATGCTGCGTCTGTCCGGCGGCTTGGGTCCTCTGCAGGAGTTCGCGGTGACCGGCAGCTTGACTTGGACCATCGAAGTAGCCGGCGGCGGGTCGCGTATCAATCTGATTTACACGGCCGGCGGCTACGCCGATCGTCCGTTAGGCGAATGGGCGCCGCTGGTGGACAGCGTATTGGCCACGCAGGTGCAGCGACTGGGGCGATTTATCTCGACCGGCAATCCCGCGGAATCGAAGGCCGACGCCAAGCCCGAAACGGGCAGGCCCGATACGAAAAAATGATCGGCTGCGGCAATGGATTGCAACGTGCCGATGCGTGCCTTGTCCAGCTTTTGCTGACACAAACCGCACACTCTTTACTGTACTCTTAGAGGGATGCGTATCTCATTGAGTTTGGCCGGCGTAATCGCGTGGACGGCCTGCATTTGCGCCACTTTTGTCACCCCTATGTTGGGTGGAGCGGCGGTGCACGCCGAAGAATTGCCGCCCGGCTATTGGCCGCCGGAACGCACTCCTGAAGTCTTGAATCTCACGAAGACGGTTCGCTTGGCGCCCTCGTTAAACGAGTTAACTGCCGGCGAGCGCAAAGCCGTGCAGGAATTGATCGAAGCCGGCAAGTTGCTGCAACGAATCTACGAAGACTCGCTGCATCCGCAGGCGCTCGAGTCGTACGACACCTTGGTTCAACTCAGCACGAAGATGTCGCAGCCGCCTGAAACGCAATCGCTGCTGGATTTGTATCGCTTGTTCAAGGGACCGATCGCCACGACGCCGGATAATCGCCGCGAAGCGTTTTTGCCTGTGAATCCTGAGACGGCCGCCCGCAACGTCTACCCGCCAAACCTCACGCGCGCAGAGTTGGATGCTTACTTGCTTGCTCACCCCGACGATCGCGAATCGCTGCTGGCCGAGCGATCGGTCGTCCGTCGCGCCACGGCTGAGAACCTGAAGCAAGATATCGAGACGTTGCGTAGCTATCCGTCGCTGGATCATTTGCATCCTGGGCTGCGGCGTAGGCTGCAGGCGCTGCAGACGGAGGGTGACGCGGCTGCGCTATATGCAGTGCCGCAGTCGTTGCGCTGGGCTCCCGATTTGTCACGCGTCTACATTCGACTCAATAATGCCGCGCGCGCCGTCGAAAGCGGCGATCCGGAATTTGCGCGTTACCTACGCAATCGCGCGCGCGATTTGCTGAGCGACGATTACGAGAGCGGCGATGCGGCGTGGGTGACCGGTAGTTTCAAGCATCTCAATGCGCAAATCGGCTCGTACGAAACCTACGACGATGCGTTGTACGGCGCTAAAGCATTCATGTCGTTGAGCCTGTTGAAGCGCGATGAAGAGGCCAGCAAAAAATTGCGCGATAGCGTGCGCAACCTGCAGGCCATTGAGGATGCATTGCCTGCGCCGCAGCACCGACGCGTGCGCGACGACTTGCCGATCGGCGTGTACGATGTGATCGCGGATTTCGGCCAAGCGCGCGGCCGCAATTCTGCTACGACGTTACCGAACGACCCGCTTTTCGTTAAGCGCTACGGCCGCACGATTCTACTGCGAGCCAACATTCTGCGCGATCCGGAGCTGTTCGCGAATACGCAATCTGCTTGGAAGGCGTTGATGTCATCGCCCTTCGACGGCGACTTGACGGTAGACGGCGAACTCAATCGAGTGTTGTGGCATGAGATCGGCCATTATCTCGGCGTGGATCGCGATCGCCGCGGCCGGCCTCTCGACGTGGCGCTGACCTCCGTTGCGGACACTTACGAAGAACTGAAGTCGGACCTCGTCGCGCTGTTTGCAGCGTCGCTGTTGCAAAAGTCCGGTGCTTACGCCGAAGCCGATATGGTCTCTGTGTACGCGAGCGGCATCAACCGAACGTTTCAGGATTCGAAGCCGCGCAGCGAACAGGCATATCAAACGATGCAGTTGATGCAATTCAACTGGTTTCACGAGCGGGGCGTATTCGAGATCGAACCGGTGACCAACAGCCTCGTGATTCGCTACGGCCGCTACCCTGAAGCGGTGGCCGCAATGTTGGAAGCGGTGCTCAAGATTCAATATGAGGGCCGTCGCGCGGCGGCCGATGCTTTCATCGAGCGCTGGACCGCCTGGCGCGACGACCTCCACGAGCCCGTTGCCAAGACTTTGCGCGAGAATCGAACCTTTCAATTCGCCTTGTTCAAGTACGGTGCGCTCGGGGAGTAACAACCAAGGTTGACAATCCAAGTCACCGAATTTGGCTGCTTCGCTCAATATTCGTGAAAAGTCTTGTGTTGATTGGGTTATGCGGGATTCCCAAGCGCTGCAGACGTATTTAGAGTACCGCCCTATCTGCGGCCGTCAGGGGCCCGAAGGATCTAGAAGCCGGATTCATCTGGAAGATAACCTGGACTAAACCTAAGAGACCGCCATGAACGCACATTCAGACCGGGCCAATACGCCTTCGCTACTGATCGTCGACGACGATCGCGAGCTGGGCCAAATGCTTCAGGAGTATCTCACCGGCGAAGGGTTTCGCATTTCGATCGTGCGCGACGGTCTGGAAGCTTTGGATAAGCTGGCGAACGAAACATTCGATTTGGTCATCCTGGACGTGATGTTGCCGTCGCTGAACGGCTTCGACGTGTTGCGGCGTTTACGCAAGACACTCTCAGTCCCGGTCGTCATGTTGACCGCGCATGGCGCCGACGTGGATCGCATCGTAGGTCTTGAACTGGGCGCCGACGACTATCTGGCCAAGCCTTTCAACCCACGCGAACTGGTGGCGCGCACTCGAGCTGTATTGCGGCGCTTCTCCGCGCGCGACAGCGAGTTGCCGGCGCAGCCGGTATCGGTGGGTCCGATTTGGCTGGACCCCGCGACGCTTGAAGTCACGTTGTCAGGCAAATCAGTGCGCCTGACGGGCACTGAGTTTCGCGTGCTCGAACTCTTGATGCGCTCGCCGGGCCAAGTGCAATCGCGAGAAAGCCTCACCGAGCGTGTATTGGGCCGCAAGCTCACCCCATACGATCGCAGCATCGATACGCACGTGAGCAACCTGCGCCGCAAGTTAGGATTAGGCTCCGCCGGCTTGCCGGAAATTCGCAGCATCCGCGGCGCCGGCTATGTGCTCGCTGCCCATCCGGACGAGCGCGGCAGCGGCGAGACTCGCTGAGCGGTTAATCTGGCCAAGCGCGCATGAATTCGCTGTTCCTTCGCGTCTTCCTATCGTTCTGGTTGGCGATGGGATTGATCGTGATCAGCGGCAGCGCGCTCACCGCATTTGTCGCGTGGCAGCGCTTCGGCACCATCCAAGCCATTGAAGCCGTCACTGTCGCGGAAGAAGCCTCCGTGCCGCTGCGGGACGGAGGCTTGCCCGCGATGCAAGCATGGTTGCGCGAATCCGAGCTCCGCAATACGGGCGTGACCACTTACATCGTCGACATGCACGGTGCGGATATTCTCGATCGACCGCTAACCGAGCGCATCGAGCGACGCGTGCAGCGCATGGGCAGCCTCGGGTATCTCGCCGATGCGGAAGGGCACGCGCCGCCGTTGATGCGCGATCCGATGCGTGCGTACCCGCAGATCGTCGGTCCCGACGGCACTGTGTATACATTCTTCTTTGCGTTTCCTGGTTACACGCTGTTCGGTATTTTAGGCGCGCCGGGGGTCTACCTCGCCGTGCTATTCGTGGCGATCGGTGTGAGCGCGCTGGCATGCTGGTGGCTCGCACGCACGTTGAGTCGGCCAGTTGCACAGCTGCAGCGTAGCGCACGTGCGCTGGCAGCGGGAAATTTGGAGGCGCGCGTTGGCGACGACCTCGCGCAGCGCAAAGACGAACTTGGCGTGTTGGCGCGTGACTTCGACCAAATGGCCGAGCGAGTTCGATCGCTGCTCGCATCGAAAGAAACGCTGCTGCGCTACGTTTCGCATGAATTGCGCTCGCCGCTGGCACGACTGCGAGTCGCGTTGATGCTTGCGCGTCGCGAAGGCGCGGACACGCAGCGCGAAATGGAACGGATCGAACGCGAGACGGAACGGCTCGACACCTTGATCGGGCAGATCTTGCGTTTGTCGCGTCTGTCAACGGACGATCCGAGTCTCGTGCCGCAAATCGTCGACGTAACGCAACTCGTCTCGGAAGTAGTCGAAGATGCGCGCATGGAAGCCGGCGGCAGCGAGAAAGGCGTGGAATGGACTGCGGGTCCCATTGCGCATGTGCGAGGCAGTCCGGAACTGATCCGTAGCGCCATCGAGAACATTCTGCGCAATGCCATTCGCTTCACGCCGCGACAAGCGTCGGTCGACGCAGCGCTCCGCATCGAAGGCAATTCAGTGTTGGTGACGATCCGCGATCGCGGGCCCGGCGTACCGCAAATGGAGTTGGAGCGAATCTTCGAGCCTTTCTATCGTGTGCCGGAAACTTCCGACAGCGGTAGCGCGGGCGGTGGACTCGGTCTCACCATTGCATCGCGCGCGATTACGTTACATCACGGCACAGTGCGCGCGCGTAATGCGGACGACGGCGGCTTAATCGTCGAAATTAAGTTACCTCTGCATGTGACGCCACGCGCATAGCCGCGCGGTCATATTGCGCGTGTCGCGCAAACTCCGTCGGCGCTGCGCGACATACGTCAGACATAACCAAGATTTAATTGAGTACAACTTCAACAATGGCGCGGTGTTAACCCTCGCTGTGATGGCGATCACGTGTGTTCGCGAAACGCATCCTCTAGTCTCTGACCCGCGTCGAGACACCTGTTGAGGAGACATTCGAGATGAGCACAGCGACTTCTGCCCGAGTGACCACCGCATCGGCCGCCCAGGCACCGCAACGCGTTGCCGCCGCTCCTGCACGAGGCACTGTCGAGCCATCGCGCCACCTGCGCATGGGCACGGAAGAAGCCGCCATTCTCAATCTCGATTTGTCGGGCCTGCCGATTCCGAAAGTCGGTGGCCTGAACGTGGATGGCTTCAAGCCTTCGCTGTTCGATCGTCTTTTCGGCCGCAGCTAGCTCCGCGACCTTTTTCGAATCTGACGGCCGGCTAGCACTTCGTGCTTGCCGGCCGTCGTCGTTTACAGGCATCGTTCGCCTGTGAACATCCACTCTCGCTCTCGAATTCCCCGATTCATCGTACTGATCGTTACCTGCTTGACGGTGGTCTGCGCATTCGCGCAGTCGCCGCCGCAGTACGAAGACCCACAACGAAATGTCGAGCGCGTCTTCGAACTGATCGAGCAGCGCTTGGCGTTGATGCCTGAAGTCGCGGCGTCAAAATGGCACGCCGGTCAAAATATCGTCGATGCGGTTCGCGAGCAGACTGTGTTGGATCAGTCTGTTCGTGACGCGCAGGCGATTGGCCTCGCGGCGCCGGCGGCGCGACAGTTTTTCGATGTGCAGATTCGCATGGCGCGAGCGATTCAAGAACAGCGGTTCAAGGAATGGCGCGCATCGACGCCGCCGCCACGCGGGCGAGACTTGGCGACTGAGTTGCGCCCAGCGCTTGATCGTCTCGGACCGCAATTGCTGACCGGTTTGTATTTGGCGAGCGGCAAGTTTGGCCAGACCGCACCGATGCAAGTTGCGCTGGAGCGATTACGAGGCAACGCCGGCATCACCTCTGAACTAGTGAATGAGCTGCGAGACTCCTTGCTTGCAATGCGGATCGACGCGGTTGCTTCGTTCGACATCGTCAAGCGAGTCGGCGTGCTGCGGGTCGGGACGACGGGCGACTACGCACCGTTCAGCAGCGATCGCGATGGCACACTGCGAGGGTTCGATATTCAATTGGCCCTCGCACTGGCGCGGCACTGGAATGTCGACGTGCAATTCGTACGCACCTCTTGGCCGACTTTAATGAGCGACTTGGCGAATCATCGATTCGACATCGCCGCCAGCGGTATCAGCGTGACTCCCGACCGCGATGCAGTCGCGGATTTCTCAGTGGCCTATCACGTCGACGGCAAAATGCCGATTGCACGCTGCGCCGAACGCGCGAAGTACCAAACTTTGGCAGGCATCGATCGCGAAGGAGTCCGTGTGATCGTCAATCCGGGCGGCACCAATGAGGCTTTCGTGCGCGAGCGAATCAAGCGCGCGCGCGTGCTGCGACACGCCGACAACCGCACCATCTTCGAGGAGATCGTTGCGGGCCGTGCCGACGCAATGTTTACCGACGCCATCGAAGTCGAGTTGCAATCGCTGCGTCATCCAGAGCTTTGCGCCGTCATGAGCAACACGCTGACCCGCGCGCCGAAAGCACTCTTGATACCGCAAGGAAGTACGCTTCGAACAAGCACCGATGAGTGGCTGGCGGCACGCGTCAAGACTGGCGAGCTCAAGTCCTTATTGCAAAGCGCGGTGATACAAGAGGCGGCCTTGCCCGCACGGGACAAATAGTCCGCCGTAGTCGCTCTATCCGATCGTCTACCATCGTGCCTACTTGGTGCGGCCTCAAATTCGCTGGTGCATCAGTCCTCGCCGTCGCCTAGTGTCGCGAGACGAAAAGGTAACCGGAGCGATAGAGCAGCAAAACCTTTAGAGTCTTTGGGCTTTTGTCCCGACGGCTTGCACCAGATGCATCCCGAAACGCATCCCAAGCGCGTTGTTTCGGTGCTACAACCTTGTAAGACTTTCCCTGATGAGCGCTCCCGGCGCAAAAATCCTGCTCCAAAAAGCGCTTGCCGGCCGTGTTATTTCGCTAGATGGCCGGAACTTACGTTCATCGATCCTACTTTCATTCATGTCAGTAGAGTTGTAGGCTTCGAGCCACGCTTGGTGTGCACGGTGTCTTTAATCGATGCGCAACCAAACAAATAAGTAAAGGGGAAATAAGTGTCGGCTCACTACTTTTATCCCAATTTTTATAACCGCAGAGCCGAGCGGAAACTCTTGCAGAAGGAGAATCGTGTATGTCGAGTAGCAATGCAGTACGACGGGCGGTGCGCTATGCACTGCTGGTCAGTGCGGTAGCCGCTTATGCGCCTGCGCACGCAGCTGATGAAGTGTTAGATCGAGTTGTCGTTACCGGTTCGCGCATCACCAACCCAAACCTAGAATCGCCATCACCCGTTCAAGTCATCGATTCGACGGATATCGATGCAGCCGGCGTCGTCAACATCCAACAGATGTTGTTGAAGAGCCCGGTGTTCGGTACGCCTGGCATCAGCCGTACGAATTCAAACTTCGCGACGGCGAGCGCCGGTGTATCCACCGTCAACTTGCGCGAGTTGGGTGAGGATCGCACGTTGGTGCTGGTCAATGGCCGTCGCTTCGTGGCGGGTATTCCAGGTTCCGCTGCGGTGGACTTGAACACTATTCCCACGCAGTTCATCGAACGCGTCGAAGTGCTGACTGGTGGTGCGTCCGCCGTTTACGGTTCCGATGCAGTCGCCGGTGTCGTGAACTTTATCTACAAGAAAAATTTCGAAGGCGTGGAATTCAACTATCAATACGGTCAGCAGCCACATGAAGGCGACGCGAAGACCACTGAATTCAGCGTCACGATGGGCACCAATGTCGCCGACGGCAAAGGCAACGTCATGGCGCATTTGGGTTATGTTGACGAAGGCGGCGTGTTCTCACGCGATCGCGCGCGATCCGCTGTCGATCAGACTTCTTACGGAGCTGCGGATGGCATTCCAGGGCATGCGTTCTGGGTTCAAACCCCGTTTTTCTCGGGAACTCCGCCGCAAGGCGCATTCTTTACTGACACCCATACGTACACCTACAGTCCCACTAACCAGGTGCTTGACGGGTTCTTCGCGAACGGCACGGCAACGCGCGCACCGGACGGCTTTAATCGGTCGGCAAAACGCATCATCGCGGTGCCGACAGAGCGCTACTTGGCTGCTTTGCAAGGCGACTACGAGTTTGCGGACAAACATAGTGCGTTCCTCGAAGTGACGTATGCGTCCAGCCAGACCATTTCGGAACTCGAACCGTTCCCGTTGTCATCGGCGAACATCTATCCGAATTCAGGCCAGGTTCCCGTGGAGTCGCGCGTAATTGTCGACGTAGGTGGCGTTCCAACTTTACAGACACTCGTCAATCCGCTCATTCCCGCACACATTCTTGCCGATGTCAGCGATAACGACGCCGACGGGCTGCGAGATTTTGCCTTTTCGAGGCGTCTGTCCGAAGTCGGTAATCGCGGCAACGTTGCGGATCGCGACACCTTTCGTTACGCGGCGGGACTCAAGGGCGAAATCTTCGAGAGCGGTTGGAGCTACGAAGTATTCAACATCTTTGGCGCAACGAAAGAGGCTCAAACTTCGAGCGGCCAAGTGAACGTATTGAATTTCCGCAATGCGTTGGAAGCGGTACCGGATGCGGACGATATCGACGGCGACAACAACACAACCGAAGCGATTTGCGCCAGCCCCAATGCCCGCGCCGAAGGCTGCGTTCCTATCAATGTCTTCGGATTCGGTTCCATCTCGCCTGCCGCAGCCGATTACATCAAAGCACCCGGATCGTTGACTACGTTCACGTCGCAGAAGATCACTGGCTTGAACGTATCCGGCGATTTGTTCGATCTACCGGCCGGTGCGATATCGATGGCCGCCGGCGCTGAGTATCGTCAGGAATTCTCACGTTCCGAATTCGATCCGCTGCAACAAGCGGGCTTGAATGCCGGTAACGCGATTCCGCGGACCGAAGGTGAGTTCGACGTGACCGAGTTCTACGGCGAGTTCCACGTGCCGTTGTTGAAGGACGTCTTCATGGCCGACAGCCTCGGACTCAGCGGAGCCGTGCGCTTCTCCGACTACTCGACCGTCGGCAGCACGCGCAGCTGGAACGGGGGTATGGAATGGTCGCCGATCCCCCAGATCAAGTTCCGCGCGATTCGCGCGCAATCGACGCGTGCGCCAAACGTGAACGAGCTGTTCTCGCCGCCCAGCCAGGACTTCCCGACCGGGTTGAGCGATCCTTGCGAAGACGTAACGCTGACTTCCGTCGGCGCCAGCGACGCTCTCTGCCGCGCAGCCCCTGGAGTGCTGGCGAACATCAATGCGAACGGTGGCGTCTTCACGGTCAACCAAGCTGATCGGCAAGGCATCAGTGGCTTCAATCTTGGTAATCCAACTGTTGAAGAGGAAATCGGTCGCTCGTGGACGCTCGGTGTTGTGATAACACCGGACAGCATTCCGGTATTGGAGAAGTTCACGTTCACAATCGACTACTTCAAGATCGATATCGCGGATGCCATCGTCTCGACACCGCGTTCGTTCATCCTGACGCAGTGCTATACAGCAAATCAGTTGTGTAACTTCATCACGCGCCGCCCAGGGGCAGTGGGCGCCAATAGCGCTGGATCGCTGGAGTTCATCAATAGCGGTGTGACGAATAGCGGCGGCTTGTCTACCAAGGGCGTTGATTTCACGATTGGCTACGGGCAGAACTTGGCGGACATCGGTCTGGCCGGCAGGCTCAATGCACGCCTGTCGTGGACGCATCTGCTCGACGGCTACGTTATCCCGCTGGTCGGCGGCGACACTGACTACTTCGTCGGTGAAATCGGCGGCTCAGGCTTTGACGGCACGCCGCGTAACAGTGGCTTCTTGACGCTGAACTACAGCCTCGGCGCGTTCAAAGCGACTTGGAGCACGACATATATCGGCGCTTCCGGTCTGGACGATCAGACGTTGGCGGGAACGTATGGCCTCGGAACGCGCGGTGCGATTGGAATTGGCTCGTACATGTATCACGACGTGCAAGTCGGTTTCGAAGCACATGAGCACCTCGAAATCTTTGCAGGCGCCACCAACGTGTTCGACAAGGATCCGCCACCAATCATCTCGGGCGTGCCCGGCGATGAAACCGGCACGGAAACCGCGTCGAGCGTCTATGACCCGATCGGCATCCAGGCTTACATCGGTTTCCGCGCTAAGTTCTAAGCGCGTAACGACGTGAGTGAAATTGGGCGGCCTAGCAATAGGCCGCCCTTTTTTTTGGACAATTTGAGACTTATCTGCGGTAGGCGGTTCGTGATCCGCGTCCAGTTCGATCTCTGCTCCCGCGCGATCTGCTAGGTTGTCTCTATGGTGCGGACCGATATGAACCTTAGGCTTCTACAATGTGTGTTGCTCGCGAGCGCTCTCGCGGCTCCACTGCACGCGCAGCCAACCGATTCGATCACTGGATCGCCAGCGAGCGCGACGCTCGCGGACGCCGAGACAACGCTGTTTGCGACGCCTACCGTGCGCGATCGGGTCGGCCGCATCGTGGCGCCCGTCATGGTGAACGATCAGGGGCCATTTAGGTTTCTGGTCGACACCGGCGCGAATCGGTCGGTGCTCAGCGAGCACATGCCGTCCCGTCTGGGTCTGACGCTCAACGGGCAAGACAAAGTTTCGTTGAGCGGCGTGACGGGAGATGCGATTGTGCCGCTCGCAAAAGTCGCCCGCGTGCGGGCCGGCGCGTTGGTGCTGGAAAATCTCTCAATGCCCATCATCTCGGCCACCATGGGTGGGCTTGATGGCGTGCTCGGAGTCGAGGGCCTGGCGGATAAGCGATTGGTAGTCGATTTTGCGAACGATCGAATTTCGATCGAGAAGTCGTCCAACAAGCGAGCGCCACGCGAATTCGTGTCGCTACCGGGCCGTTTTCGTCACGGTTTATTGCTCGTCGTGGACGTCACAGTCGAAGGCGTCGCAACGAAGGCGGTCATCGACACCGGAGCAGAACGTTCGCTCGGCAACGAACGGTTGCGTTGGGCGGTGCAGAGAATGACCAACGGCGATCATGTTGCCGGCGTGGCGAATGTGGAGGGTGTGACCGCCGATATCCAAAAAGGCGATATGGCCTTCTTGCCGCTGATCCGATTCGAGGGCGTTGAAATTCAAGGCGTCCCCATCGCATACGGCGACTTCAATGTATTCAGGCTCTGGGATTTGCAGCGCGTGCCCGCCCTACTTGTTGGCATGGATATCTTGGGCACTGTGGACACGATGGCGATCGACTATCGTCGCCGGGAGCTGCAATTGAAGCCGACCGAATCCAAGACCAATTAGCGGGTCGTGCCCATCTCAGGCCTAAGCGTCATGGCCGAGCAAAAAGCGGGTGAATCACCCGTGCACCCGGACTAATTCCCAGTCGATCTGCCGTACCGCCTTTTAATTCCAATCCGGCAAGTACGCTCTCGCCCGATTCGAGCCGGGTTAGCGATTCGGGTGTCACGTTTGCGAGGATCCGCGAGATCCGGCCATCGGCGCGAACAAACAGGATGTCGAGTGGGATGAGCGTGTTCTTCATCCCGAGGGCAATCGGTCGCGGGCTGCCATAGGTGAACAGCATTCCCATGTCGTCGCGCAGTGTGCGGACAAACATCAGTCCTTGAGTGCGTCTCGCTTCGGTGTCGGCAATCCAAACATTGAAGCTATGGACGCCGCGCGCCGTGACAATCGTCAGCGGGTCTCGCGGAAATTGATCCAGCGGTGCGATTTGCCGACTCCGCTCGTTGGGTTGCGCGTGGACCAAATTTGCCGCGCCGGCAGCTGTGAGCACTGCCACCAGAGCCGTGGCGGCGCGCCCCGCGATACACGCCTTCATTTCGCCTGTTGCGCCACGACCGGCGTCTCGGGTCCACGGTCCTCTTCGGAGTAGTCGATTCGGCCCGTAAAGTCGAAGCGACTGACTAACACCGCGCCCTCGCCGGTAATGGCGCGAGCGGGCTGCGAGCAGAAGCCGTGTGCGGTCACGCGATAGCTTCGATTGCGCAGCGGGATGCCGGCAATCGCCGTTTGGGTCAGCGTCTCGATCAGGCACTTGTCGTCACCGCGAGTGCCATAAAACTTTCCTGCGCCTTCACGAATGATCGTGAGATTGACGGGCAGATTTTTCGCTGGGGTACCCTCGCGCAATCCCGGAATACCGAACAGCAGTACCAGCTGGCCGTCGCCGCTTTGGCCGGGTGCGGTGAACGGATGACTGAAGCGCATCCGAACGCCACCGCTTGGACGTGTTGCACCCGTGCACGCCGTTCCTTCGTTACTCCAGATGATGTCCGCTTTGATGACGCCGGACAGACGTGCGCGCACGAAGCCCCCGCCCTCGGCCAAGCATTGCGCGCTTTTCGGGGGCGTAACCGAGTTCGATTGCGCGTCTTTCGCACCGGGCGAGGGTTCGACTGCGCCGCAGCAGAGCGCCCACGACCACAGGAGCGCACCGGCCCAAATCTTGCTGTGTCGGTCTTTGACCGACACGCGGGCACACAGCACCGATCGTAATGTGTTCCATTCGGGAACTCCGCGGTGTGGGGGCGAGTCGATGTAGCTTGCCGTCATCAATGGTGCACCGATGTCCAATTAAGATGCGCAACGCGATGGCGCAGTGGTTAACATGCTTTCCAAAGGAGCAGCAATGGTTCAATCCGCCGATAGTTTCGTCAAGCAGCCGATTCCCGCCGCGTCACGGCGCTACGTCAGCCGGCTTACGCATAGTACCCTGGCGGTCGTCATGGCGGGCGGCCGGGGCGAGCGTCTCAAGGCGCTGACGGACCATCGGTGTAAACCCGCGACGCACTTTGGCGGCAAGTTCCGCATCATCGATTTCGTGCTTTCTAACTGCGTCAATTCGGGCATTCGCCGCATCAGCGTGATGACGCAGTACAAGGCGCATTCGCTCATCAAGCACATACAGCGCGGTTGGAGCTTCCTAGGCGGTGAATTTGGCGAGTTCATCGAGATGATTCCCGCGCAACAGCAGCTAGGGGACTCCTGGTATCGCGGCACGGCCGATTCGCTGTATCAGAATCTGCAGATCATCAAACTGCATCGGCCGCGTTTGATTCTCGTGTTGGCCGGCGATCACATCTACAAGATGGACTACGGTCCGATGATCGCGCGCCATGTCGAGCGCAAAGCGGACATCACGGTGGGCGTGGTCGAAGTGCCGCGTCTCGAGGCGCGCGGCTTCGGCGTGATGACCGCAGACGACGACCAGCGCATCACGAATTTCGCCGAAAAGCCTGCTGAGCCCGACGGCATTCGCGGCCGCGAGCATTTGGCGCTGGCATCGATGGGCATCTACGTCTTCAATGCGAAATTGCTCTACCGGTTGCTGGAAGACGAGTCGACAGATCCAGGCACTGCGCACGACTTCGGCCGAAACATCATTCCGAAGGCGATCGGGAAACTGCGTGTGTTCGCTCATCCATTCCAAGACGTGCGGACCAGGGCGCAACAGTATTGGCGCGACGTCGGCACGGTCGATGCTTTCTACGACGCCAACATGGAGTTGGCGGCCGTCAATCCAGAACTGAATATCTACGACGAGCAGTGGCCGATCTGGACGTTCCAACGGCAGCAGCCGCCGGCGAAATTCGTATTCAACGACGACGACCGCCGCGGCACGGCGATCGATTCAATGGTTTCCGGCGGTTGCATCGTGTCCGGCGCCACCGTCAAGGAATCGCTGTTGTTCACGAACGTTCGTGTCGACAGCGGCAGCTACATCGAAAAAACACTGCTATTCCCGGATGTCCGCATCGGCAATAATTGCATCGTGAAGAACGCTATCCTCGATACGGCGTGTGTCGTGCCGGATGGCATGCAGATCGGAGTCGATCGAGCCACGGATGCGCGCAATTTCTATATCACGGAAAAAGGTGTGGTGTTGGTGACTCGCGAGATGCTATCTAAGCTGCGAACATAAGCGATTCGATACCGAGTCGAGATTAGGAGTCGAGATTAAAGGGATGCTCATGCGATTGACTCAAGTACGTCGGGGCTTTGCGTTCATCTGCCTATTGCTCTGCACACCGGTGCTGATACTTGGCTGCGCGTCCGGCCCGAAATTTGTTGCTCCGAAATTGACTTTGGTCACCGCTAGCATGATGTCCGCCGACGTGTTCGCTCAGCAGTTTCGCGTGCGCTTACATGTCGATAATCCCAACGATCGAGAACTGCCGATCCGGAGTATCGAGTACAAGTTGTTCCTGGAAGGGGATGGCTTTGCCGAAGGCACTTCGGAAGCCAGCTTCGTCGTACCCGCCAACGGCGAGAAGGAATTTGATCTCACGATGCAGACCAATTTCGTCAGCAGCATCGGCCGCTTGCTGTCGCGAATGTCCGGCACCAACCGTTCGAGCGTTCAGTATTCGCTGACGGGGAAGGTGATCATCGATAAAAGGTTCGGTCCGAAACTGGATTTCGCGGAAACCGGTACGGTGGACCTTGGCAGGAAGTAGTGGCGAGAGGCCAACTGGTCAGCTGGCAGACGCGCGGGAACTGAACGCACGGTGCCTCTTGGAACACTGATGGTCGAGACTCGAGACTCGTGATCCGAGACTCGTTTAGATTGGAAAGAATGCCCGTTGTTCCTGGTCGCAACTCGGTACTTAGCTCCAGAATTCCGACTCATTTCTGATCAGTCCCGAATCCCGAATCCCGAATCCCGAATCCCGAGTCTCGAAGGGAGCCAATAGCCAGTTAGCCTTAGCCAGTTAGCCGCGCCAAGGGCTCGCTCAGCATCCGAGCGTAGAGCGCCTCGTACTCGACCACCTGATGTTCCCACGAGAAATCCTGGGCCATGCCGTTTTGAATCATCCGGCGCCACGTTGGTCGGTCCTTAAATAAATCCAACGCCGTATGCAGCGCCCAGCGCACTGCGGGCACATCGAAATCGTTGAATACGATACCCGTACCGGTTTGCGCGTCGGGATCCCAATGCTGGACAGAATCCGCCAAGCCGCCGGTGCGACGGACGATGGGGATTGTTCCGTACTTCAGGCTGTAGAGTTGATTGAGGCCGCACGGCTCATACAACGACGGCATCAAGAACATGTCGCTGCCGGCTTCGATCCAATGCGCCACTTCTTCGCTGTAGCCCTGTTGGAACGCTATGCGACCGGTAAACTGCTTGGACAGCGTGCGGAAAAACTCCTCGTATTTTGCTTCGCCGCTGCCGAGCACCACGACAGAGAGCTCGCGTTGCTGCAATAGTTCCGGCAGCGCATCGAACAGGAGATCGAAGCCCTTTTGTTGTGCCAAGCGCGACACCATACCGAGCAGCGGTGTGTGATCTTCGCCGTGCAGGTTGAAGCGCTGCAAGAGCGCTTCCTTGACTCGCGCCTTGCCGGAGAGGTCCGTTGCGTCGTAACGAGCCGGTAAGTACCGGTCAGTCTTCGGCTGCCATTCGTGATAGTCGACGCCGTTCAAAATACCGGCGGGCAGTGTGCTGCGCGCGAGCAGAGTGCTTTCCAATCCGGCGCCGCCTGATGGCGTGCAAATCTCTTTCGCGTAGGTCGGGCTCACCGTCGCTACTGCATGTGCGTGTCGAATGCCTTCCCGTAACCAAACGATTTTGCCGTGCGCGAGGTCATCGGCTTCCAAATCGCCTATGTGATGCGTGAGACCCGAGGCCGCGATCGTCGTCGCCGAAAATTCTCCTTGGTAACCGATGTTGTGGATCGACAGCAGCGAGCGCGTGCCCGCAAATAGCCGATCCCAGCCATACGTGCTTTTCAGCATCAGCGGCAACAGCGCGGTATGCCAGTCGTTGCAGTGCAAAATGTGCGGCGCGAACTTGAGCCGTTGGCAGCTCTCCAAGGTCGCGCGCTGCAGTAGCAAGAAGCGCAGAGCCTCGTCTGCGTGCAACGTGTATAGCGTCGCGCGATGAAAGAATGCAGGGCAGTCGATGAGGTAGATCGGCAGTGTGCTGCCCGGTAGTTGTGCTTCGAACAGCGAAAACTTGAACGGCGTGCCGTCCAGCATCAGCACAATGTCTTGAATGCCTTCGACCTGCGTGACACGCAGGGCCAATCGGTCAATGCTCGAATAGAACGGGGTAAAGACGCGAACGTCTCTGAGGTCGTCCCGCAATTGCTTGGGAAGGGCGCCTGCGACGTCGGCCAAGCCACCGGTCTTCGAGAGCGGGACGACCTCAGATGCAACGAAGCAGATTGAGAGTGGCGAGACAGATAACGGCATAAGCGTGAAAGTATAACGGCTGTGCATGACGATAGCGGCCGGCACCCTAGGCGCCGGTTCCTAGGGGCGTTTAACAAACAGCGTTTAACAAACTGGAATGAAGAAAAGGGCGGTTACTTTCGCTAGCCGGCGCGTCGATAAGGCACAATATGGGTCCAGTCACCGAAGCCCTTCCTATGACCGATCCTGTGCAACTCTGGCTCGCGGCGCAGCGCGAATTGGTCGAGCGCTGGATGGCTGCACCCGAAGCCAGCGTATTGCAAAGCGAAGTGCAGCGTTGGTGGCAAGCCATTGCGCAGAACGCGTCGCCGGACGCGCAGGCGCTGTCCCACCAGTTGGCTCAGTTGGGCCCAGCGTTCCTCGCCGGCGCCGGCGATGCCCTGTTCGAGATTTTCGGCATCAACGTCGGTGCGAGCAATGTCGGCGCGGCCAGTGGCGACGCTGCTCCGCAAGCCATGCATGCACCGTTTGCCCGGTGGCTCGATGTGGCACCGATCGGCTACTTCCGCGAGCATCAGCAGCACGCACAGGATCTGGCGCGTGCACTCGATGAGTACCGCCGGATCGCAGAGCGCATGGCCGGCGCCATCGGACACGTGCATGCGGACGCCTTGGAGCGTCTCGCGAAAAAAATCAATCAATTGGGGGCAGACGAAGTCGTCCGCGACACGCGCCGCCTCTATGCGCTTTGGATCGAAAGCGGCGAACAAGCTTTCGCCGAGCATGCCCGCGCGGACGCGTTCGGACGATTGCAGGCCGAATTGGTCAATGCTGGCCTGCATGTGAGAGTGGCCCAGCAAGCCATCGCAGAATATTTCTTGAAGTCACTCGATCTGCCGACGCGTGCGGAACTCAATTCGGTGCACAAGCGCTTAAAAGACATGCGCGATCGTATCGAGGAATTGGAAGCGGAAGTGGTCTCGCGTACGGGAGCAAAGCGCTAATGTCTAACTTGGACATCTCGCCCGAGCGCGCTCGAGCGGACGCGCAAGCCTATCGCGATCAGTTGGGCCGCGCGCTGCACGCGCTCGCCGATGCGCGCCATGTCGTGCCGGGCGCGACCCCGCGTGACGTCATTTATACGGAAGACAAAGTCTCCCTATTTCGCTATCGCGCGCCTGAGTCGTGGAACGATGCGGCAGATGCGGTGCCTCGCTATCCAGCGGGTCCCGCGATTTTAATCTGCTACGCGTTGATCAATCGCCCATCGATGATGGATTTGCAGGCGGATCGATCGTTGATTCGCGGCTTGTTGTCGAATGGCTTGGATGTCTATTTGATCGAATGGGGGTCGCCCGACGGCTCCGATCGTTTCTTGGATTTAAACGACTACATCAATCGCTACTTGCATCGCTGCATCGACCAGACGCTACGGGTTCGCGGCGAAGACAAGGTCAATTTGGTCGGCGTCTGCCAGGGCGGCACGCTTAGCCTTTGCTATACCGCGCTGCATCCCGAGCGCGTGCGCAATCTAATCGCGATGGTTACGCCCGTCGATTTTCATACGCCCAACGACTTGATTTCGAAATGGGTGCGTCACGTCGATGTCGATACGTTGGTCGACAAATTCGGCAACGTCAGTGGCGAAACATTAAACGGCGTGTTTCTATCGTTGCTGCCTTTTCGTTTGATGAGTCAGAAGTACGTGGGGTTCATGGATATCGCGGCCGACCCGGCGCAGGTCGAAAACTTTTTGCGTATGGAGCAGTGGATTTTCGATAGCCCCGACAATCCCGGCGAGATGTTCAGGCAATTTTCGAACTGGTTCTACAAAGAAAACCGGCTACGCAACGGCACGCTGCAGATACGCGGCAAGCCCATCGACCTGCGGCGCGTCAGCATGCCGGTGCTGAATATTTATGCGATGCAGGATCACATCGTCCCGCCGGCCTCGTCGCTGTGCATGAAGGATTTGATTGGCACGTCCGATTACACGGAGCACGCGGTGCCGAGCGGCCACATCGGAATCTATGTCAGTTCCAAGTCGAGGGAATTGCCGGCTACGATTGCTAATTGGTTGCGTGCGCGACCCGATTAGTCGCCCGAACACTGAAGGTTAAGTTCGCTTTACGGAGTTTTTATGATTTACGACAGCATTCTGCACACCATCGGCCGCACGCCCATCGTTCGCATCAATAAACTGGCGCCGGCACACGTCACGATGTATGTGAAGTGCGAATTCTTCAATCCGCTGTCGTCGGTGAAAGATCGCTTGGCGATTGCGATTATCGAAGACGCGGAGCGCAGTGGTGCGTTGAAGCCCGGCCAAACTGTTGTCGAGGCCACCTCGGGCAATACGGGCATTGCTCTCGCGATGGTGTGCGCCGCAAAAGGCTACCCATTTGTTGCGACGATGGCGGAGAGTTTCTCGATCGAACGTCGCAAAATCATGCGCATGTTGGGCGCCAAGGTCATCTTGACGCCGGCGGCGGAGCGCGGCTCCGGGATGGTTCGCAAGGCCCAAGAATTAGCGGCGAAGAATGGCTGGTTTCTCGCGCGGCAATTCGAGAACGAGGCGAATCCGGAATATCACCGCAACACGACAGGCCCGGAAATTCTCAGTGATTTTGCGGGTAAGCGACTCGACTTCTGGGTCACCGGCTGGGGTACGGGTGGCACGCTGACGGGCGCGGGCGAGATGATCAAGAAGGCTCGCCCGAACACCAAAATCATTGCCTGCGAGCCGGCGGGAGCGTCGCTATTGACCGGCGCCGAATGGAAGCCGCACAAGATTCAGGGCTGGACACCGGATTTCGTGCCGGCCGTGCTGAAGCGCGACGTTGCGGACGAAATTGTGCCGGTCGCGGATGAAGAAGCGATTAAATCTGCGCGTGACTTGTCCGCGAAAGAAGGAATTTTCTGCGGTATTTCATCGGGAGCCACCTTCGCGGCAGCGCGCAAAATCGCCGAAAAAGCGCCCCAAGGCTCGGTAATTTTGGCGATGTTGCCCGATACCGGCGAGCGCTATTTGAGCACTGCGCTATTCGAGGGTATTCCCGAAGGCACCGACACCGAGTAACGCGCGCCTGACGAAAGGCCGCGATGTTGGATGAGGGGGTGTTCTCAATCTCTACTCGGGATGGGGAAACCCTTAGTCGGGTCTTCGGATTTGTCGATACTTGAATTCGTAGACTAGGTAGGTACCCTTGGGCGTGTTTTGCAATTGAAGATTGATCACAAAAACGTGACCTTTTTGTGATCTTGCGCACTCTGTCGCAAACCTCTCGCCGACCTCCACAACACTCTGGCTTAACTCCACCCTTCTTTGCAGTTTCGGATGGCAAACTGCGGTTCTTCCTCAGGTTTGTCCCCGTCAGTGATTTTCATGATCCACCGTTCGAATCGCTTGTGGCACGTATCGTTTTTGCAGGCAGGTTTGCTGTCGGCGTTGGTGGGCGTGTGTCTGGCGGTTTCCGGCTGCGATACGGAAACAGTGAGCGCCAATACGGGGACACAGCAGAAATCGAGTGGCGCACCCGGCAGTGGCAACTCAAAAGGCGGCCCGGGCGGCAATGCGCCGTCAGTCATCACCGCACGCGTCCAAGAATCCAATTTCTCCGCCACAGTCGAAGCGCTCGGTACGGCAAAAGCCAACGAGGCGATCGACATCGTTGCGAAGTCGTCGAATCGTGTCATGGCGATTCATTTTCGCGAAGGGCAGAACGTCAAGCAAGGCCAGTTGTTGGTTGAGCTGGATGCGGACGAAGTGCGCGCCGATTTGCAGGTCGCCGAAGCCGCGTTGGGCGAAAGCCGCAGCCAATTCAATCGCGCTCGCGAACTGGCGCTCACCAAGGCGCTGTCGGCACAACAGCTCGAGCAGTTGGAAGCAACCTTGAAAGGCAATGAAGCGCGCGTCGCGTCGGCGCAGGCTCGCCTCAACGATTTAATTATTCGCGCGCCGTTTAGCGGTCGCGTCGGCTTGCGCAGTGTCAGCGTCGGCAGCTTGGTGGGCACGGGCACGGTGATCACCACGCTCGACGACACCAGCGTCATGAAATTGGATTTCTCGGTCCCGGAAACTGTGTTGTCCAGTATCCAAGAAGGACTTGAAGTGCAGGCCAAGAGTGCGGCGTATAGCAGCGATACGTTTCACGGTCGCGTAATAACGATCGACAGCCGCGTCGATCCGGTCACGCGCGCGGTAACGGTGCGCGCTCAGGTCCCTAATCGCGAAGGCAAGCTCAAGCCCGGTATGTTCATGACTGTGCGGTTGTTGCATGGTGGCGGAAAGACGCTGGTATTACCGGAACAAGCGTTAGTGCCGGAGCGTGACAAACAATTCGTATTCGGCGTGCGTGACGGCAAAGCGTACAAGACCGAGATTGTCGTGGGCCGTCGGCGTCCCGGTGAAGTAGAAATATTGGGTGGCCTGTCGCAAGGCGATGAAGTCATCATCGAAGGCACGCAAAAAGTTCGCGATGGCGTCGCCGTGCGGATCGCGCCGGCAGGCGGCGGTGCGGAGGGCGGCGCGTGATTCTCTCGGATGTATCGGTTCGCCGCCCGGTACTCGCGATTGTCTTTAGCTCCCTCTTAACCATCATCGGCTTGATGGCGGCCAATCGCTTGGCCGTGCGCGAATATCCCGACATCAGCGCGCCTATCGTCGGCATCAACGTCACTTATCGTGGCGCTTCCGCCAGCGTCATCGAATCCAAGATCACTCGCGTCATCGAAGGCCAAGTAGCCGGCATCGAAGGCGTGGACAAACTGACTTCATCCAGCTCCGATGAGCGTTCGCGCGTCACCATCGAATTCACCCAGGACCGCGATGTCGAATCCGCCGCGAACGACGTGCGCGAGCGTGTGGCGCGCGTGCAAGCGATGCTGCCGACAGAAGCCGATCCCGCGCAGATCAACAAATTCGATTCGTCGCAAGACACGACGATCAATATCAACATCACGTCGGATACGCGCTCGCCGCTCGAACTGACGGACTACATCAATCGCTATTTGCTCGATCGGTTCTCGGTTGTGGACGGCGTTGCGCAGGCTCGCATCTTTGGCGAGCGTCGCTATGCGATGCGCGTCTGGATCGATCGCGCGGCGCTCGCGGCGCGCGGGCTGACCGTGCAGAACATCGAAGAGGCGTTGCGGCGCGAAAACGTGGAACTCCCGGCCGGCCGCATTGAGTCCAGTGAACGCGAATTTACGCTGCGTACCGAGACGGGCTTTCGCACCGAGCAGGATTTTCGCGATTTGACCGTGGGCCGCGGTGCGGACGGTTACTTGGTGCGGCTCGGAGAAGTCGCCGAAGTGAAACGAGATGCCGAGGATTTGCGCAATCTCGCGAGTTCCAGCGGCAAGAGCGGCATCGTGATCGGCATCGTGGCGAATTCAACCGCCAACGTGCTCGACGTTTCGAAAGGCGTGAAGGCCGAGATGGAAAGCATCAAGGCCAGCTTGCCGGATGACATCTTCATGGAAGTGAACGTCGACTTCTCAATGTTCGTCAGTGCGTCGATTGGCGAAGTCATTCACGCGCTGATCGTTGCAATGATCCTCGTGCTGGTGGTCATCTACGCTTTCTTGGGGACTGTGCGCGCGACGTTGATTCCGGCTGTCGCAATTCCGGTGTCGCTGGTCTCCGCGTGTATCGTCATGGCGGGCTTCGGTTATTCGATCAACACGCTGACGCTCTTGGGCGCCGTGCTTGCGATTGGTCTCGTTGTCGACGATGCGATCGTGGTGCTGGAAAACATTGTGCGGCGTATAGAGCTCGGCGAAGCGCCCCTCATTGCCAGCATCGATGGCAGCAAAGAGATCGGGTTTGCAGTCGTGGCGACTACGCTAGTACTCATCGCGGTTTTCCTGCCCATCTCCTACATGCAGGGCAACCTCGGCCGGTTGTTTGGCGAATTCGGGATCACGATCGCCGCAGCTGTCGCATTTTCCGCATTCGTCGCGCTCACCATCGTGCCGATGATGTCGTCGAAGCTTTTTGCAAACGGAATCGTGCGTAGCCGCGTCGTCGATGTGGTGGACGGCGCCTTCAAGTGGTTGGCGGGTCACTACGGCACGGCAGTGCGGGGCACGGTGGCGAAGCCGTATTACGCTGTGGCTGTCGGTCTGGCGGCGATCGTGCTGGCGGTAGTCCTGTATCGCATTCTACCGAGCGAGTACGCGCCCAACGAAGATCGCTCGATGGTGCAGATCATGATCACGACGCCGGAAGGTTCCAGCATCGATTATCTCGCGCGCCATTTGCGCCAGGTCGAAGTTCTCGCTCAACAGGAAGTAAAAAGCGGCAATGCCGAGCGCTACTTGGTGCGCGGCGGTTCGGCGGGCTCCGGCGGCGGCGACTCCAATACCGGCCGTATCATGATGCCGCTGGTCGACTGGGATGACCGTAAAGAATCGGCTCAACAGATCGTCGAGCGCCTGCGCCGCGAAACGCAAAACATTGCCGGTGCGCGCGTCAACGCGATTGCACCGGGCGGCATGGGCCAACGCGGTCCGGCCGGTGCGCCAGTTCGTGTGGTGCTCGGCGGTCCTTCGTATGAAGTGCTGCAAGGTTGGCGCGACAAAGTGTTGGCGCGCGCCTCGGAAAATCAGCAACTCATCAACTTAGATTCGGATTACTACGAGCGCAAGCCGCAGATCAACGTTGCCGTCGATCGCAACCGTGCGGCGGATCTGGGCGTCTCGTTGACGGTGGTGGGTCGCACGCTCGAAACCATGATGGGCTCGCGTGTAGTCACTACCTATCAAGATGCGGGCGAGGAATACAACGTGATCCTTCAGGCGCGCGTCACCGATCGCGCGACACCTAGCGACCTCGACAACATCTACGTGCGCTCGGACAAGTCCGGCCAGCTCATTCCTTTGTCCAATCTGGTGAAGATCAGCGAAAGCGCGGGCCCCGCGGACCTGCGCCGTTTCGATCGCCTGCGCGCTATCACAATTACTGCCGGCATCGGTCCGAACTACACGTTGGGCGAAGCGCTCGACTACATGGATAAGATCATCGACGAGGAATTGCCGGCGGAAAAGCAAATCCGTTACGACGGTGAATCGCGTGAGTATCGTCAGTCGCAGTCCGCGGTGTTCATAACTTTCGGGCTGGCGCTATTGATTGTGTTCTTGGTCCTCGCCGCACAGTTCGAGAGTTTCCGGCATCCGGCAATCATCATCATGACGGTGCCGTTGGCAGTAACCGGTGCATTGATCGGCCTCTGGATTACCGGCAGCACGATCAACGTGTTCAGCCAGATCGGCTGCGTCATGTTGATCGGTCTTGCGGCGAAGAACGGCATTCTGATCGTGGAGTTCGCGAATCAGTTGCGCGATCGCGGCGAGGAATTTGTCGAAGCAGTCATCAAGTCTTCGATCACGCGGTTGCGGCCCGTGCTGATGACCAGCTTGTGCACCGTATTCGGTGCGATGCCGTTGTTGTTGGCAAGTGGGGCCGGCGCGGAAAGCCGTCGATCGATCGGCGCCGTCGTCGTGTACGGCGTGACATTCTCGATGTTGCTGACGTTGTTGGTAGTGCCGGCCATCTACGTACTGCTGGCCAAGAATTCGCACTCGCCGGAATACGTCGCTCAGCTCATCGAAAAGTTGCGCGGCAAGAAAGCCGCCGAGCCGGGTTCGGAAGTCACCCCCTCCTGATCCTTACAGAGGCCTCGTATACTGGTGCCCTGTCACGCAGGGCTCGTCATGAAAGTATTCGGGTATCCCAACACGCGTTCGGCGCGCGCAGTGTGGGCATTAGAAGAAGCGGGCGCCGATTACGAGTATCAGCACGTCAATCTGCTCAAGGGCGCTGCTCGCGATCCCTCGTATCTCCAAGTGAATCCCGGCGGCAAAGTCCCCGCATTGACCGACGGCGATCTTACGCTCACGGAGTCCGCCGCTATCTGTTGGTATGTGGCGGAGTCGTATCCAGAAGCGACTCTATTGCCGACGAATCTTGGGGAGCGCGCGCAGATCCAGCAATGGTGCAGCTTTGCCGTCACGGAGTTGGAACAACCTTTGTGGAGCATCTCAAAGCATACCTTTGCGTTACCTGAGAAACGTCGAGTGCCGGCGCTGCTCGACACGGCGGCGTGGGAGTTTTCACGAGCTGCGGGCGTACTTGCCTTAGGGTTAGGCGCTCGCCCTCACATCGTCGGCGATCGCTTCTCTGTAGCCGACATCTTGCTGGCCAATACCTTGTCTTGGGCGCGAAACCGAAAGGTGACTATCGAGTCGGTGGTCTTAAATGCGTATGCAGACCGCATGCTGTCGCGACCGGCATGCGTCCGCGCGGTGGAGCGAGAGCAGCAAGCGGCCGCGTGACGGAACTTTTGGCAACACTCCGAGTTCCCTTTCATAGCGCATTGTTTTCTTTAGCCCCTGAATTTTTCTTGACGCACCGCGGCGTCGAAAACTGGGGAATCATTCTTGAAAATTCCGGTCGAATCCGCACACATCGTATGTCTTGGTCGATATGCAGTGGCTGCCGCCGCATGAATCGCATAAACATGAGAGTCGGAGGTTGACTGTATGCGAACTGAACGTTCCCCCTTGCAAGTTGCTGGTGTGAAAATGACCAGCCTCAAACTTACCAGCCTTAAACTGAGCTGGCTTGCGGGATGTTTGTTTCTCCTCACCGGCCTGATTTTGACCGGCATGGCGCAGGCGCAATCACTGCCGGATTTTCGCGAGCTGGTCCGCGCCAATCAGGTCAGTGTGGTCAACATCTCGACGACGCGAGGGGTCGCGCAAAGCAATCGTGGCGCCGCACCGGGACCGTGGGAGGACTTACCGGAAGGTAGCCCGTTCCGCGAGTTCTTCAAACGTTACGGCCAAGGCGGTCCGCAACCGGATCGCGAAGCACGCTCACTCGGATCGGGCTTCATCATTTCGAGCGACGGCAAGATTCTCACCAATGCGCATGTTGTCGACGGCGCCGACGAGATCAAAGTCAAACTGTCCGATCGCACCGAAAAAGTAGCGAAGCTGCTCGGCATCGACAAGGACACCGATGTCGCTCTGTTGAAGATCGACGCCAAGAACTTGCAGGCCGTGAAGTTCGGCGATTCGGACAAGCTCGTCGTCGGCGAATGGGTGCTCGCGATCGGCTCGCCGTTCTCTCTGGAATACACGGCGACACACGGCATCGTGAGTGCGACCGGTCGTCAGTTGCAGAGCAACTACGTGCCTTTCATTCAAACCGACGTGCCGGTCAATCCCGGTAACTCCGGCGGTCCGTTGTTCAACATGCGCGGCGAAGTGATCGGGATCAATTCGCAGATTTTCAGTCGCACCGGCGGATTCATGGGATTGTCGTTCGCCATTCCGAGCAATATTGCGCGCAATGTGGAAGGGCAGCTGGCTTCCACAGGCAGAGTGACGCGCGGTTGGCTTGGCGTGCAAGTACAAAGCGTCAATAACGATCTGGCCGGTTCATTCGGACTCGACAAGCCGACGGGTGCCTTGATTGGCGACGTTAATAGCGACGGTCCTGCTGCGAAGGCCGGCGCGAAGAGCGGCGACATCATCCTGGAATACAACAATCAACCGATTCACGACTCGCAAGATCTGCCGCAATTAGTCGCCGCGACTCAGATCGGCAAGACGGTACCGGTGAAGGTCCTGCGCGATGGCAAGCCGATGACCCTAAATATATCGATCGCCGCATTGCCTGATGACAATGCAAAAATCGCGAGCAAGCAAAGCGAGCCTGAAGCGAAGCAGCTCTTGAACGTAGCCATTGCGCCCGTACCGGATGAGGCGCGCGAACAATTGGGCATTAAGACGGGCGGCGTCTTGGTAGCTGAAGTCCGCCCAGGTCCTGCATCACGCGCCGGTATCGAGAGTGGCGATGTGATCCTGCGATTGGATGGCAAGGAAGTGACCGGCCCCGATCAGTTCGTGAAATTAGTGAAGGAGTTGCCGCGCGGAAAGCCGATTGCTGCATTGGTGCAGAAGCAAGAAGGCGGCAAAGGGTACTACGCGATGACGTTGCCGATCGACAAGAAGTAAGTCGTCGGTAGTCGTCTTCAGGCGCTCACGTCCCTAGCTCACGTATGGGGCGTGAGCGCCTTTATCTTGTCGGCAACTGAATTTCGCCTATCAGCGCGTCGAACGCTTCTTGATTCTCGGCTTGCGCTAAACGGTCGACAAGACGTTTGCCCAAATGCGGCGCCAGCATCTGCATGAAGTCATACATGTAACGACGCAGCAGTCCGCCGCGCATGAATCCGATCCACGTCGTATGCATCGGGAAGAGATGCGACGCATCGATGGCAACTAAGTCCACGTCCTCGCGCGAATCGACCGCCATGCTGGCGACAATGCCAACGCCTAACCCAAGTCGGACGTACGTCTTGATCACATCGGCGTCTTGTGCCGTGAGTGCAACATTTGGCGTCAAACCGCTCGCGGCAAAGATCTGTGGCAGCGACGAACCGCCCGTGAAGCTAAACGTGTAAGTGATCAAGGGATACGCCGCCAATTGCTTGAGCGTCGGCTTCTTCACGCCGGCTAACGGATGGCTGGCCGGCACGACGATTTGTCGCGACCAGTGATAGCACGGCACGCGCACTAGGCCAGGAAACAAATCGTTGGCGCCCGTAGCGATCGAGAAATCGATGCGATCCAATGAAACCATCTCGGCAATCTGCTCCGATGTGCCTTGATGCAGTTGCAGACGCACGTCTGGATACTGAGTGCGAAATTGTTGGATCACGGGCGGCAGCACATAGCGCGCCTGCGTATGCGTCGTGCCGATGGAAAGCACGCCGCTATTCTCGCCCTTGAGTTCGGCGGAAATGCCTTTGATGTTTTGCACTTCGCGCAGCACACGAATCGCACGATCGATCACTTGTTGACCGGCAGGCGTGATCTTCGTCAGCGTGCGGCCACTGCGTACGAAAATGTTGAAGCCCAATTCGTCTTCGAGCAGCTTCAGTTGCTTGCTGACTGCGGGTTGCGAGGTATGGAGCTTCTCAGCCGCGGCGGTGATGTTTAGGCCATTTTGGGCCACAGCCGACAGGTAACGTAGTTGTTGTAGCTTCATGTTGGATCGCGTTGGAAGGCACGAGTTGCCGTATAGGCGCCGCTAGAGCAAGGGCTCTATTGTGGCATAGCGAAGACCGCTTGGCAGTGCGTCACAGTTACCGATCGGAAGCCATTTTTAAATTTCGGCAGTGCCCGGTTTAACGAGTACTGATTTAACCATGGTCATGCCACCTAAGGATTGCCCTGATCGTTCCCGATCTGGCGGCGGGCTAAACTCGAGGCGCTGCGGACAGCTGCAGCATCCTCTCAACGCATAAGGACTCTCCCATGAAGATGCTGATGTGGCTGATTGCGCTTTGTGCCGCGTCGTTTGCGGTATCGGCGAAAGATTGCGAGGCAGTCAAAGCGGAGGTCGACACCAAAATCAAGGCAAATGGCGTAGCCAATTACACGTTAGAAATCCTGGATACGGCAGTGGCCACCGATGGCAAGGTTGTGGGCACTTGCGACGGTGGCGTCAAGAAAGTCGTCTATAAGCGCGGCATAGATCGGGTCCGGCGCTAATGGCTCTGCGTGAGCAGAAAATCTCCAGTCGGGAGGTCTACCTTCGTTGGCGCTGCGACTTGAGATACTCCCTTTGAGTTTCTGTCCGGTCTTGAAGTTGATGCGTTTCGAGCCGCGCGACTAATGAGTCATGCAGTGATATCGACTCATCCGGTGTTAAAGCGCTTAACTTCTGAATGCCGGTGGCTTCGTCCTTTGTCAGGGACATTCGATCGCCACAAGCGCCACAGACCAGGAAGTACTCGTTCTTAACGGGTAAGACTCGAATGAAATAGGCAGTGAGCCACTCGGTTAAGCGATACCACTCCCAAGTGACGTCACGCTTGCATGGGAAGCAATAGGTGTCGAGCAACGGCCGGACGCGTTTGCCCTTATGCGCGGTTCCGAAAACGATCAGCATCTAGCGATCAACGTCTATTGGAGCTTGCTCGTAAATCGGTAAACGGCGATCAAGACGCCGAATCCAAAGTACAAACCGAATAATGCAATCAGCATCAAGAGCGCCATCTGCGGCGTCACGATTTTCTCGATGGCCAGCCACAGGATGGTTGCGATCAAGCCGAAAAGCAGCACGGACAATGCTGCGGCGATCTTAAGCTTCGTGCGGTTCGTAGCTGGCATGGCCCACGCTCTTCGATGCGGCGTCGATCTGACCTCGATGCGAGCATAGTCCGTTACGAATGCGCGTGCATGCCTTTAAACCTCGCATCCCCTAAGATGACGGTGCGCTAAGGCCGTTCCAAGCAAGGGTTTTATATGACGGTGATGTCGGTCGCGGTATTGATGTTCCTGGTCATGGACCCGCTCGGGAACATTGCCTTTTTCATTGCCGCACTGGCCGGCGTGGATCCCAAACGTCAGCGCTTTGTGATTATCCGCGAGCTTCTGATCGCTCTCGTTGTGCTGATCATCTTCCTGTTCGCAGGACGTTCCTTTCTGCAATTGCTCGGTATTTCTGCCGACGCACTGACCGTCGCGGGCGGCGTCATTCTCCTGTTGATCGCCCTGCGCATGATCTTTCCGGCCTCCGAAAGGCCGCTCAAAGAGAATATAGCCGGCGAGCCGTTCATCGTACCGCTTGCGATTCCGTATGTAGCCGGTCCCTCGGCGATGGCAACGGAGCTGCTGTTGATGAATCGTGAACCGCATCGCTGGCCCGAATGGCTGTTGGCAATCTGCCTGGCTTGGCTGGCGTGCGCCGTAATTCTCTATTTTGCTAGCGGGCTGCGACGCTACTTGACCGATCGAGGTCTCATTGCCGTGGAGCGCTTGATGGGGATGGTGTTAGTGACCGTAGCCGTACAAATGCTGTTGACGGGCATCTCGCAGTTTCTGCAATCTGGCAAGTCCTAGTCGTCAGCATTCGGGTCACTAGCGCGCATCCTCCGGCAGCATCTGCTGCTCGAGCACGCTGCGCAGATGCTCGGGCAGCCGATGGGGTCCATTCTGGCTCTCGTGCACGAGTACCGCATCGGAAATGCCCACACATTCGCCGTTTTGAAAGAGGGCGAGCGCCAACGAGAACGACGCGCCGCCCACGCGAGAGATGCCAATACCTACTGTGACGATGCCTGGGTACTCTACCTCGGCCAAGTAGTCGATGGATTGACGCGCCACCAACGTTCGAGAGCCGGCCGACCGTTCGACTTGAAACTCTTCGGCTAGGATGCGATGGAAGGCCACGCGCGCTTCTTGATAGAGCTCGGCGATGCGAACATTGTTTAGATGCCGCTGCGGATCGACATCGGCGAAGCGGGTCTGCATATCGATGCGATGCGGGTAGATGTCGAGATGCCGTCGGCGTGGGTTGGGTTTCATTGTTGGTGGCGAGGATGGAGAAAAATAATGGAGCGAGTCTAGCTGCGTTGCGCAGTTAAGTCGCAGATTCACCGATCAGTGGGGCCGCGATGGCTGCCGCAGATCGTTCTCTTGCTCTATGCACTAGTTAGCATCCGCGCGGAGGCGAGATCCCTTATCGGTTTTAGAAAACCATGGCGTACGCGTCAACTGACCGCCGCCCCGCAGGCCACCTGTCGCCGTTGCCCACCTATTTTGTAAGGGACGTGCTCAAGTCCAACGCGAACGCGCCCGCCAGTGGACCTTCATTCGCGTCACCGCTGGACGAACGTGCCGCGGCATCTGGCATTTAACCGGCAATGGCCTTTGGTGGCGACTTCACTTGCTGATGTGCGATGGCAACGACGACAGCTGGCCTACGGGCCGGCTATATCTGCGGTCTTTATTCGTCTTGTGCTCAACTACATTTAGGAAAGGCTAAAGGCGCGCTGGACGTCGGAAGCTCTTGTCGGGATTCTCAATCGAACATGGATGTTCGTTGCGAAAGCAGCTACATGGACGTACTTGCGTCGCGGTCCCGACAAGAGCTTGCGGCGGCCGGCGCGGCCCAAACGATCGCCACCCACCTTGGTAGCCGACTGTCTTCAGACAGCGCTGATTGCCTGGAGCGGCCTCGGAGAGGTGGCCTGCTGGGCGGCGGCCAGAGTCGCGCTCCAAAATCTTTTTAGAGCCAATAAGGAATCCTCGCCTTCGCGCGGATGCGTAATTGCAACCGACCTGTAGGTGGCCCGCGGGGCGGCGGTCAGGGTTGCGCTAAGTAATTCTTCAAGGGCCAATAAGGAAGATTGAGTAATAATGTGCAGCTTCCTCCTGTCTGCTGTCACCCGGCTTAGTTCAAGGACGCCATGAAAGATCTCACGCAAGGCCCAATCGTTCGCCAAATCCTGATGATGGCGGCGCCGATTGCAGCCGGAATGATTTTCCAAACGCTCTACTTCCTGATCGACCTCTACTTCGTTGCGCAATTGGGCGATACCGCCGTGGCCGGCGTCAGCGCAGCCGGAAATGCAACGTTCGTGGTGCTCGCGCTCACGCAAGTGCTGGGAGTCGGTTCAGTAGCGCTGATCTCGCATGCCGCCGGCCGCAAGGACCAAGCGGACGCAAATTTGGTTTTCAACCAATCGATCGCCTTGTCGGCTGCTGCCGGTTTAGTTGTACTCGTCGGCATCTTCACGCTGAGTCGTGGGTACCTGAAGTCGGTCGCGGCCGATGCAGGGACGCTTGAAGCAGGCGAGACCTATTTGTACTGGTACGCACCTGGCCTCGCGTTGCAATTCGCGCTTGTCGCAATGGGGTCGGCACTGCGCGGCACAGGCATCGTGCAGCCCACCATGGTGGTGCAAATTCTTTCGGTTATCGTGAACGCCATCCTCGCCCCGATTCTGATTGCGGGATGGGGGACGGGCCGACCGCTAGGTGTCGCGGGCGCTGGACTAGCGAGCTCCATCGCGCTCACAGTCGGCGTGGTCATGCTTTGGATGTACTTTCGCAAGCTCGAGCACTATGTCGGATTCGACCGAAAGTTGTGGAAGCCACAGATGCAGCAATGGAAGCGCATCTTGACCATCGGTTTGCCGGCCGGTGGCGAATTCGCATTGATGTTCATCTATTTCGCAGTGATCTATATCGTGATCCGCGATTTCGGCGCAGAGGCGCAAGCGGGATTCGGGATCGGCTCGCGCGTCATGCAATCGATCTTTCTGCCCGCGATGGCGCTCGCGTTTGCGGCCGGTCCTGTGGCGGGCCAGAACTTCGGCGCGAAGAATTACCCACGCGTGCGCGAGACGTTCCGTCAGTGCATCGTGCTCATTTCGATTTTGATGGCGGCGCTCACGTTATTGGCATGGTGGAAACCCGAGACGTTTATCGGTGTCTTTACTCACGAGCAACCGGTAGTCGAGGTCGGCGCGACGTTCTTGCGGCTCATCTCGCTGAACTTCCTTGCGCAAGGCGTGATCTTCACCTGCTCCAGCATGTTTCAAGGATTGGGCAACACTAAGCCGGCTTTGATCAGCTCGGCCACGCGCTTAGTGACCTTCGCGTTCCCTGCGCTATGGCTTTCCGCGCAGCCGAATTTTCGCATCGAGCATGTTTGGTATCTGTCGATCGCGACGGTGACTTTGCAAGCCATCGTCAGCTGGTGGTTGCTGCAAGCGGAGTTTAAGCGGCGGTTGGGTGCACCTGCGCAGGTTGCGGCCGCTTAACGAATCGAGTGCGCAACCAGCGGTTGGCGGGTTCCGAATACCATCGCGCCACGGCATAGCCGAGCGCGAGGCAGAGCAGCAGCAAGACAACGTGAGCGATCGGAATCCATTCATTTGGCTGCGCTGTGCGCTTGAAAAGATTGACGCCACTCAATACGACAAACATGTGCGTCAGATAGATCTCGTAGCTGCGGTGTCCGATTGACTGCAGCCACGCCGTGCCCTTCGACAGAGTGGCATTCCCGACATCATTGGCAAGTGCGAGCAGAACTAGCGCGACTCCACATGCAAGCACCGTAATGTACAGACCGTTCGCTGTGAGCCCGATGGCGAAGGTGGTCTTCCGAAAGACGACGATCAATAGAATGCAGGCAATTCCACCGCCGAGCGCATAACGGAGGATCGATTTCGATGGCTTAATTCGCGCCGATATCCAGGCAGCCAAACAGCCGAACGCCATCGCATCCATGCAAGAAAGATACGCATAGGATTCCCACGGGTCGTTGCCGACGAGCAGCGATCGATTCAGCGGGCCGATCGCGATCATGCAAGCTAGCAGCGGCAGTAGCCAACGCTCGCTACGGACCGCAACGCAGATCAATGGGAAGAAGATATAGAAGACTTCTTCGACGGACAGGGACCAAAGGACATCCCATGTACCCGGAAGATAGCCGTGCCGACCTTCGAGCCAGTTGACGTGAAACGTCAGTGCGGCGACTAGCGCACGCCCAAGAGTGGCGCGATTGGGATTGATGACGAACCCGGTGAACTCTTGCCAATGCAACACGCTCGAGACGCAGAGCAGTAGCACTAAGCAAGGCACGATCCGCGCAATGCGCAGCCAATAGAAATGCCGGAGGTCGATGTGCGGCAATGAGCTCCATCGACGCACTGAAAGTGTGGTGATCAAGAATCCGGAGATCACGAAGAAAGCGATTACGGAGTAGTACCCGGACCAAAAGAGGACGCGTCCAAGCGGCTCTGGCACCAGATCGGTGACCGGATATTTATTGAGCTGAAAACGTAGATGAATGTGATGCAAGACGACCAGCAGAACCGCGAGGCCGCGCAATACATCAATGCCTTGGGAGCGCCCGCCCAGTGCAATGTCATGGCCTTCCAGTCGTTTCATATGAGGCTGTCCGCGAGCAACTAATGATTTAGTTGCATACTAACTAAGATCTTAGTTACTATCCATCGAGTTTGGAGATAAATATGGCGACCAAGCAGCGCAGACCCAAAACGATTGCCAAACCTTTGACGGCCGCGGAGCTCGAGATGATGAATGTCATCTGGCGCATCGGCCCTTGTTCCGTGAGCCAAGTGATGGAGCAACTGCAGCCGCAGCGCGAGCTGGCCTACACGAGCGTGTCGACGATCGTGCGCATCTTGGAGCAAAAAGGCTATGTCACGAGCGAGAAGGAAGGGCGCGGACACCTCTACGCAGCCGCCACGACCAAAGACGACTATCAGTCGATGAGCCTCAAGCATTTGGTTCGAAATGTTTTCGATGGCACGCCGTCGTTGCTCGTGCAGCGACTGTTGGATAGCGATTCGTTGACCGCCGATGAGCTGGCGCAGATCAAGGCGCTATTGCAGGCAAGAAAATCGAAATGACGACAGTCGCAATAGTGAATGTCTATCTCGGCATCAATATGCTTCTGATTGTCGCATCGCTGTCGTTGCGGCTCGTGACCGGAGTCAGCAGTCGGTCGGCGCAGCCCGTCCAATTCAAACACTTGCTTCGATTCGGATACGCGCTCGGCGCCGCGGCCTTGTTGCTCCCATGGCTGACGCAGCAGTCGACTTCGTTTGGATATGCGACGCATTCCGTGCAGGTTTGGTCCGCGTCGAGCATGCATCCTGTGACGAACGTAAGCGATCAGTCGCGCTTGGCGATCGCAACAGCGCCGAGATTCTCAGTGCCGTTAGATGATTCGTCGCAATTTGCCTTTTATGTCTTGATTGCCGGCCTCGCGATGTTGCTGCTACGTCTCGCTCTCGACGCGCGGGGGGCGCTGCGAATTCTTCGGGCTGGACACGGCTTGCGTCGGCATCGTGGCCTACGGATCGTCGTGTCGCAGGACGTTCTCATCCCTTTCTCATTTTGGACGCCTGGAAATTACTTCATCGCTTTGCCGAGCGCGCTCCTGCTTCGTCCTCTAGACATGCGACTCGCTCTCCGCCACGAGGCGCAGCACCATCGTCAAGGAGACACCAAGGTTGTCTATTTGTGTCAGGCGGTCAGCGCCCTGTTTTTTTGGAACCCCGCAGCGCACTGGCTGGCGAGCCAACTTCGGACGTTGCAGGAATTCGCCTGCGACGAAGCACTGGCGAGAAGCAATGTCCATATCGATAGTTACTGCGACTGCCTGGTGAGAGTGGCTGAGGAATCTGTTCGGCAGCACGGCCTGGTGCGAGTAGGTATGTCGAACGGAAACTCGATGCTTCTGAAGCGGCGCATCGAAAGGTTGTTAAGGCGGCCGCCAAAGTACCTGCATGGGATTGTCCCGTCATTGAGCGCTGCGATTGCCGTTGGACTGCTGGGCATCGTGTCACTTGCGACAGCTGCGCCGATTCAGGATCGACGGATCACGATCGAGATCGCCAACGAGATCATGACCAAGGCTCAGAGCGGTTCGTCCTTTCCTTACGCGATGAATGACGCCGTCCTGTATCAGCTCAATTTGCTCCTGGGCACTCCCGACGGGCGGGAGCATTTGCGTGCAAGCCTTCAGCGGATGTCGCAGCTTGAGACCACGATGAGTCTCACTTTAGCGCTTAGCTATTTGCCGGCGGAATTGTTGGCGGTTCCGTTGGTTGAGTCAGGATTTCAAAATTCGGCCCCGCGTAGCAAAGCGGGTGTCGGTGCCGGAGTCTGGATGTTCATCGAACCTACTGCGCGACGGTTCGGGTTGCGGGTCGATAGCCAAGTGGATGAGAGACTGAATGTCGAGTCGGCAACCCTTGCTGCCACGAAAATGCTCGCCGAACTATACGCCCGCTACGGCGACTGGCCTCTCGCGATCCTTGCCTATAACACGGGCGATCGCAAGATCACTCGCGGGCAGCGCGCCGGACATCGCGACGCGTGGGCATTGATTAGAGAAGGGTACGATAACGATCCTGACTATCTACCCCGAGTGATGGCAGCAATGCTCGTCATCAGGAATCCATCGCTTCTGGACTAATCGCTCTTTGGGATGCGAGCGACGTCTACCAACTGAGTTGTGCTTGCATCGGCTTTCTGGGCTTCGAATGCGATTGCTCATGTTCGAGCAGCCACTGCTTACGCTCGAGACCACCGCCATAGCCGGTGAGCGTGCCGTTCGCGCCGATTACGCGATGGCAGGGAATGATGATGCCGATGGGGTTGCGGCCGTTTGCCAGCCCAACGGCGCGAGCGCCTAAGTCGTGACCAATGCGCTTTGCTAATTCGCCGTAGCTTTCCGTCACGCCATAGGGGATTTCAAGCAAGCCCTTCCAGACAGTCTTCTGAAACGACGTGCCTTCAGGCTCCAGACGTAAATCGAACTTGTGCAACTCGCCGGCGAAGTACGCTTTCAGTTGATCGCGAACCTGGCTAAAGAGATCGTCATCGCGTTTTGCATCTTGTGGGCCCTCGGGTCCATGCCGCTGCCTGTTCATGTACATGCCCGTTAACGACTCGCCGTCGCCGAGCAATAGCAACGGACCGACAGGAGATTCGACGCGACTGTAATAACGAGTCTTCATCAGCCACCTTGACCTAAACCGTGCCACAAATGTAACGCCGCATAAGAGCGCCACGGCCGCCATTTCTCTGCCAGCGCAGCGAGCTTCGCCGGTTTATCGAGCTGCAGCGCGTTTAAAAGGCCCAGATCCGAATGCGGAAACGCATCGGGATCTCTCAATGCGCGCATCGCCACATACTCAGCAGTCCAAGGGCCGATGCCGGATATCTCTTGCATTGCTTCGCGCGCGACACCGAATTCGGCTGGAGGCTCCAAGGACAATGTGCCATCGGCGGCGGCGCGAGCCAACACGCTTACCGTTTGTGCACGCCGCTGCGTTAAGCCGCGGTCGATCAGTTGCTGCACGGTTGCGTTCGCAACATCGCTAGCGCGCGGTGCGATCCTGCTGATTCCTTCAAACGGCGTTTCGACGGAACTACCGAAGGTATCGACGAATCGCCCGAAGATCGTCGTGGCTGCCTTCACGGTGATCTGCTGGCCCAGCACAGCACGCAATGCCAGCTCGAAACCACAGAGAGCGCCTGGCACTCGAAGCCCCGGCGTTCGGGCCAGTCGCGACCGCAGAGTGGCATGCGTCGCCAGATAGTCGTCGATGACACCCGGGTTTGCATCCAGATCGAAAAGCCGACGCAAGCGCGCTTGTAGTTCCGGCAGCACCGGCATCAATGACTCGGCGACGTTGATCTGCAGTAAGTTGTGCCGCACGGGCTCCGCTGCAATCCATCCGCTGTGGCTACCGATGCGAAGCGTGCGGATGTAACGGTTGCCGTCGACGCGCTCTGTGCTGAGTCCGGAGCGACCCGCCATGAATTGAATCAACGGCAACCACGCAAGCGGCGGCCGAAAGCCGAGTTTCAGCACGATACCGGCTGTCGGTTTGCGTTCACGTTGCTTGCGCAGTGCAATCGGATTCAACCGATAGGATTGCTGAAACTGGCGATTGAATTGCCGCACGCTCGAAAAGCCGCTGGCGAAAGCAATATCGACTGAGCGTAACGATGTATCCGTCAGTAATTGTTTTGCCAGCAACAGTCGCTGCGTTTGCGCCAGCGCGAGAGGATTCACGCCGTATTCCGATTCGATGACGCGATGCAGTTGCCGAGAGCTGATACCGAATTCCGATGCCAGCTTCTCTACGCTGCCGCCGTTCAGTGCGCCGGCTTCGATACGCGCGACAGCGTTGCGAGCGACGCGCTTAACGGAGTCTACCGACGCATGGCCAGGCGCCAATTCCGGCCGGCAACGTAGACACGGGCGATAGCCTGCGGCTTCGGCGCTGGCCGCGTTGTTGTAATACGAACAGCGATCTTTGCCGGGTGTGCGGACGGTACACACCGGCCGGCAGTAAATGCGCGTTGTCGACACGCCCACGAAGAACAAGCCGTCGAAACGCGCATCGCGCGCCTTGACCGCTTGGTAACAATGATGAGGATCGAGAACCATGAGCCTAGATTAGCGCCGGCCATCCAGGAAAGCTGGCCGTTTTCGGACATCATCCCTCATGAGGCTATAGGCTCTGGGCCGTAGGCTGTAGCCAGATAATCTTCCCGAGGCGACGGCATGTTCGTATCTGCAATCTCATTTCTAATCTGGCTACAGCCTACAGCCTACAGCCTACAGCCCACGGCCTTCTCCGCTTGCCCGGCTGCGCGCAGCCTGCAACTATGTGTGTCCGTCAATCATCGAGGCCCGCCGTGCAATTCGTCACCTGCAATCTCGACTCGCATGGCGCTCGTATCCTAGAGATCTTCAACGAAGCGATTGCTCACTCGACTGCGCTATACGAGTACGAACTTCGCACCATGGGGAAGATGAAGGAATGGTTCGCCGACAAACAGGCGGGCCGTTACCCTGTGATCGGTGCTGTCGATGACGCTGGCACGCTACTGGGGTTCGCGACCTATGGCGTGTTCAGAGCTAGACCCGCGTACAAATATTCGATCGAGCATTCGGTCTATGTCCATAGGGATCATCGCGGACAAGGAGCAGGACGAGCTTTGTTGCAGAAGGTCATCGAGGCCGCGCGCGAGCAAAACTATCACGTGTTGGTCGGGGGGATCGATGCAGACAATGCGGCGAGCATCGCGTTGCATCTCGAATTGGGATTCGTGCATGCGGGAACGATTGCGCAATCCGGCTTCAAATTCGGGCGCTGGCTTGATCTGGCGTTTTATCAACTGACGTTGGATACACCTGCGCAACCGGTGGATGGTTAGGTGCGCACATGGGTAGTTGACAGCTTCGGGTCCAAGCGCGATCTTGGCTGTCCCAGGTTCTTAGCCAACAAACGTCCATGCTAAACACTCTGTGGGTTGCCACCCGTAAAGGCGCATTCGCTTTGCGCGGAGATGCTACGCGTCGGTTGTGGAAAGTGACGGGCCCGCAATCTTTGGGTCACGTCATTCACCACATCGTGCAAGATCCACGCGATCCAAAGATTGTGTTGATGGCGGCGAAGACCGGCCATTTGGGTCCGACGGTGTTTCGCTCGCTCGATCGCGGCCGCAATTGGAGCGAAGTCAAACAGCCGCCGGCCTTTCGCAAAGCTGCAGAAGGCGAGGCGAGTCGTTCAGTCGATTCAGTGTTCTGGCTGACGCCTGGGCACAAAAGCCAGAAGGGCACTTGGTATGCAGGGACAACACCTGCCGGGTTATTCCGATCCGAAGATGGCGGCGATCGATGGGAGCCCGTCGTGGGCTTCAACGATCATCCGATGCGTCCACAGTGGGCGGCTGGCAATGCAACGCCGGGAGGCGAAATCCTCCACTCGATTCTGGTCGATCCGCGAGACGCCAAGCACTTGTATCTTGGCATCTCGATGGGCGGCATATTCGAATCGAGCGATGGCGGCAAGGATTGGAAGCCACTCAATAAAGGGATTGAAGCGGATTTCTTGCCCGACCCAAGCGTGGAGTTCGGTCATGATCCGCATTGCGTTGTGCAACATCCCTTACAGCCCGATCGCCTCTATCACCAAAATCATTGCGGTATCTACCGCATGGATCGCCCGTCAAACGAATGGACTCGCATCGGCAAAACGATGCCGAAGAAAATTGGCGACATCGGCTTTCCTATCGTTCTGCATCCCACCGATCCGGATACTGCCTGGGTCTTCCCGATGGATGGCACGACAGTGTGGCCGCGTACTGCGATCGACGGTAAACCCGCGGTGTACGTGACTCGCAATGGCGGCCGGAATTGGCAGCGCCAAGATAAGGGTCTTCCCCGCACGCAAGCGTGGTTCACGGTGTACCGGCAAGCGATGTGTATCGACGCCCACACGCGTCCCGGAATTTTCTTCGGTACAACGCAGGGCGAGGTTTGGGCAAGCAGCAACGAAGGCGATTCCTGGAAGTGCATCGCGCGTAACTTGCCGCAGATTCTTGCAGTATCCGCGGCGCGTTGAGCGATATGTCGTGCGCAGTCAAAGTGGCCAGTCCCTTGCGTTCCTATACGAACGGCGAGGCCACCGTGAGTGCTGCGGGCGCAACGATTGAAGCTGTGCTGGCCGATCTGGAGCGTCGCTTTCCTGGCATGCGCTTTCGCATGATCGACGAGCAAAACCGTATTCGACAGCACATCCGGCTGTACGTGAATACGCGCGAGGTCAAGGCATTGACGGAAACTGTTGGCGATCGCGATACCGTGCATTTGATCTGTGCGTTGAGCGGAGGGTAAATGACACTCTCCGCCGATGATCTTGCACGTTACAGCCGTCATCTTGCATTGCGCGAGCTGGGCGTCGCCGGCCAAGAGAAACTCAAAGCCGCCAAGGTGCTCGTCATCGGTGCGGGCGGATTAGGATCGCCGTCGATTTTGTATCTCGCGGCAGCGGGCGTCGGTACTTTAGGCATCGTCGATTTCGACAGTGTCGACATTTCCAATCTGCAGCGGCAGGTGTTGTTCGATACAGATGATGTGGGAGTTTTTAAAGCCGAGGCCGCAAGCGCGCGCTTGCGCGCATTAAATCCCCATATGAAGGTCGTCGCGCATCGCGTCGAATTGCAGGCCAGCAACGTCCTTGCGTTATTCAAACAATACGACATCGTGCTCGATGGTACGGACCGATTCTCCACTCGCTATCTCACCAACGACGCGTGCGTGATTCTCGGCAAGCCGTTGGTCTCGGCGGCGATTCATCGCTTTGAGGGTCAAGCGTTCACGTACGTGCCTAAGAGAGGACCTTGCTATCGCTGCTTGTTCCCCGAGCCTCCAGGGGAAGGACTCGTTCCGAACTGCGCCGAAGCAGGTGTCCTTGGCGTGCTACCCGGTGTGCTCGGCACGTTGCAGGCAACCGAGGCAATCAAGCTGATCACGGGGATTGGCGAGCCCCTGCTTGGCCGATTGCTGACCTACGATGCCTTGGAAATGCGCTTCGGTGAGTTCAAGTTTTCACGAAGCAAAGACTGTGCTGTGTGTGGCGATACGCCCACCATCCATGCGCCTCAAGATCCACCTTCGTTCTGCAGCATCGAGCAGTTCGAGACGCTTGATCGTTTGGATCCAAAGGAGCTAGCGACTCTCCTCGGTGAGCCTCAGTACGCCTTGATCGATGTCCGCGAACCGCACGAGTATTCGTTGGCCCATTTCGATCGCGCCGTGAATATTCCGGTTGGTGAGATGGCGGCGCGCGTACACGAACTCTCACCGCAACAGACTCCCATCTTCATTTGTCGCAGCGGGGTGCGCAGCCAAACAGCCGCCGGCGTGCTGCTACGCGCAGGAAAGAAAGCTGCGCATCTCGAGGGCGGATTGCTCGCGTGGACACGTGAAATCGATCCGTCGTTCAAATTGAATTAGCAAGCTCGTCCTAGCTCCTGTTTCTCTCAGGCTTCGACAATCCAGAACTCTCGAGAGTTTTCAGAATTTTGAGACGCTGTCCGACAGCCGGCCGCATCGTTGACCGTTACTCTGAAGTGCGATTCGTTAGTACTTCTTAGGAGCGTGCCATGCCGAAGGTGCTCGTACTCTATTACTCCTCATATGGGCACATCGAGAAGATGGCCTACGCTGCTGCGGACGGTATCGGCGACGCGGGCGCGACAGCGACGGTCAAACGTGTTCCCGAATTGGTGCCGGAAGACGTAGGGCGCAAATCAGGTTTTAAGCTTGATCAGAAGGCGCCGATTGCAACCTTGAAAGAGTTGCCGGACTACGATGGAATCCTCATTGCAGTGCCAACGCGCTTCGGTCACATGGCGTCGCAGATGAGTAATTTTTGGGATCAGGCCGGCGGCTTATGGTCGGACGGTTCATTGACGGGCAAAGTAGGCTCGGTGATCTCATCGAGTGCAACCCAGCACGGTGGTCAGGAAATCACTTTGTTCGCCGGCATCACGAACCTGCTGCACTTCGGCATGGTCATCGTTGGGTTACCGTATGCGTACAAAGGCCAAATGACTATAGAAGAGATCGCCGGCGGTTCGCCGTACGGTGCGACAACCATCGCAGGGAGCAAAGGTGAGCGCCTGCCGAGCGACAATGAATTGGCCGCAGCTCGATATCAGGGCAAGCGCGTCGCGGAGATTGCCGCGAAATTAGCGGCGGGGTAGTCGCAGTCAGCGCAGGTGAGAAACGAGCGGGATTTCCAGGACGGCGCCGGATGCGGGCAAAGCCGATACGCGCACGTCGATCCACACGGTGTCGCCTTGGACGACAGGACTCCAAAAAATGCCAGGCCCACCTGCATCCATTGGTATCCCTGCTTGTGCTTTCTCTGAATTCGATGCGGTCCGTCCTCTGAAGAACAGCTTCAACGGTCCGATGGATTGGGACTGAACGCCCACTCGCAACGATTTTGCACCGGGCGAGCGAATCGAAATTGTCCCCATGAATTCGCCGCCGAGAGCCGGTTGCCAGTCGAGTTTGTCGAGTGCAATGCGTCGCTCTGCCGCCGGCAGTTCACGCCCGAACCCAACTCTGTATGGCTGATCCTTTGTGTCGCTCGGACGCTGCGATTCCGCAGCCGTTGGCGCCTTCAATTCGATCTTGTATTCGGTGCTCATTTTCTGATGAGTGACCTGCTGATCAACCGCGCAGCCTGCCGCTAGTGCCAGGCATAGCACGGTCCATGCATTCGAAGCACGCATACGACTATCGATTGCCGGCGAGCCGAGTCGCTCTATGACGCGCGAGATAGCGCAGCGCGAGCAACGCGCTCAGTATGACCGCGAATAGGAATTCGAAGCGGCCGCCGCCACTGCCACCGTTGCTAGGTGGGGGAGGAGGAGTTGGTGGCGTCGGTGTCGGATCAGTGACCGTTGCGGTCACTGTGAAATTAGCAGCCTCGTACCCGTAGACGTCGATGTACCAAGTCGTCGCCGCCGTCGAGGTCAGCGTGCAAGTTTCACTCAGTGCATTGAATCGTTCTGACTCGCACGCCGGAGCGTTGCTCAGAGTGTCGCGATATACATAGAGATCCGCGTCCGCACTTAGATTCGTCAGCGTGACAGTGAGGCCAGTGTTCGATGCGCTAGTTTGAATGCGGTAATACTTGTCGTCGTTTTCGGTCACGGAACTCGAGACCGCCACGCCGGAAGCCAGATCGATAACGGTTGGCGGCGGTGGCGGCTCGGGCGACGGTGGGCCGCCTACACCGGGCGTCAGCCATGGCTGCAATCCCACATACGCTTGGTCGAAGCGGCCATACCAATCGGGGAGGGCAAGCGTCGAGCACGATGCGCCGCCGCCATGCAGTGTGCCCACGAGTTGCCCGCCCGCATTAAAGAGCGCCGAGCCGCTACTACCGCCTTCGGTCGTGCCTTGATTCCATTGAACGCGAATATGCGAGGCGGATGAGTTGATGGTGTCGTTTGAGTACGATGTGAATCCCTGTTGCGTGCCGGCCGAGTACTTCATCAAGTCGCCACGCGGATGATGCAATCCCACAACGGCTTCACTGGAATTCAGGGAAGTAGTCGTCCATGCAGCTAACACAGTGCCGGCCGGTGGCGCCGCATTCAATTGCACGAGCGTTGCGTCGTTCGCAGGAACTGTCTTGATGAACGTTGCGCCACCTAAGGTTTCGGTCACCGTCGTCGGGGCAGCCCCGCCGCACGTTGCGCGACGAAAGAACCAGTAGAAATGCATCGAGGTCGCTTCAGCCACGGTACTGACGCAGTGGTTGGCCGTCAAAAAGTAGTTGGGAGGCGTTGTCTGTGTATTCGTATTGACGAGCGTGCCTGTGCAACTGCCGCTATCGCCCGATTGTGTCGTCACAATGTACTTACCGACGCTCAAGCCGTGCGAGACCCAAGTGCTGGTGCTGGGAGGACACGCAACATCGATGTTGCAGCTGCCGGCTTGGCCGATATCGCGAAGGTCCTTCAGTAAATTGTCGCTGCGAAGCGATGTGGCCAAATGCGAAATCTTGGGGATGACCAGCATCTTGTCGTCGATCTTTGTACTGCCGTCGATCTGCAGTTCGATTCGAGCCGTATCGCCTTCGACAGCCGGTAGCCACTGGATCGATTCCGATCCGCGAGGATCGGCGCTTCCATAAGGTCCATAGATTGTGTCGGGCGCCGCGGCTCCGTACACAAAGAGCGTGACGCCTTTCGGCAATCTCCGCCCCGCAACACCGATGCGCAACGCTTTAGCCGCCGTCGATTCGATCTCGATCGTCGCGTAGCGAGTAGAGCCTACGTTGGTCCATGCAAGCGACGAGAGCTGAATGCCTTGTTGCAGAGCCGCTGTCGTGCGACCGATGCCGATCGTGGTGAACTTATCATTACTACGCGCCAGCTTCGCTCGTTCGGCCTCTGCCAGTATTGGGAGCGTTACTCGTAGCGCGGGGCTGGATCGTTTGTCGGCGAGCAATTTCGCCGAAGTCTTTGCAACTGTTGATGCTTCGACCACGCGCTCCGGCGCAGAGGCCGCTTGTGCGTTCACTGCAACGCCGAATAAGGCGATGCCAAGAAGGGCGGCGGCGAGGGCATTGGAGCGCAGGATTGCACGGTGCTGATTCATGAGAGTCTCCGAAAGTCCGCGAGGCATCTTCAAAAGTCCATTTATTCGATCCGGACCGACAACGATTAAACGCTTCAATCTAGGCTAATAGAATACTAAACGCGCTCGACTAGCGAATGTGCTCTAAGGACCATTGCCAATCAAATTTCTGTGTTGACGCACTGGGACCTTACGTTCGCATGTCGTCGAAATCGGACATTTCGTACCACTCACACATAGATCAGTGGCTCGTAACGATCGTTTGCACTAGGCGGCTCGATAATGATCCTGTAGCGGATATCGGCGCGCATAGAGCGCGAACAACCCCGCTACGATCAATGCGAAGCCCGCAAAAAAGAACATCAGAAACGCGGCTTCACTCAATCCGGTTTCGGCAATGCGTGAAATGATCGCGTCATTGCGTACGCTCGCGTTGACGAGCAGCACCCACAGATTACCGATGGTGACCGACAAGTACCAAAACGCCATCAGCACGCCCTTCATCGAGGACGGCGCCTGGCTATATGCGAACTCAAGGCCGGTCGCGGACACCAGTACCTCGCCAAAGGTCAATAACGCATAGGGCAACACCTGCCAGGTGACCGAGATCGCGTCGCCGCCGTCGATGGCCAATTGAATGCCAGCTGCGGCAATCCATGCAAGGCCACTGAATGCGATGCCAGTACCCATGCGCTTGAGCGCCGTGGGTTCGAAACCTGCTTTGCGAAGGAGTGGATACAGCACGAGATTGTTGAAGGGAATCAAAATCAACACCAAGATCGGATTCAACGCTTGCATCTGCGCGGACTGAAACCACGCAGGTTTGCTCATCGTGTCCGCTTGCAGCACCCAGGTGGATGCTTTTTGATCGAACAACGACCAGAACGGTGTGGTCAGCGCGAAGATGATCAAGACTCTAAGCACTGCGCGCACGGCATCCACTGCGTCATCCGGATGGGCGCCACGCGCTCTATCGAGTTGCAGCCAAGTGCCCGCGCCACCGAGCGCGAGTACGCAAACCAGGGCGAGGCATACCGCCGGCACGAATCCGAGCATACTCATCAACGACAACGAACCGAGCGCAAAGGCGCATCCAATTCCCGCGAGTATCAATCCCGGGCGTCCGTGATCCGGAATTTGCGCCAGTAATGCCGACTTTGCGACGCGCAAGAATGAATTCGGATTGGGAGGAGTGGGAGGGACTTGGACGTAGCGTTTGCGTCCGGCGAAGAAAATGACCGTGGCGATGAACATCAAGACGCCGGGAATGCCGAAGGCGACGGCTGGGCCGTAGTTGCGCAGAAAGATCGGCATGAGTAGCGACGCAAAGAAAGAGCCGAAGTTGATGCTCCAATAAAATGCGTCGAAGACGTATTTGGCTAATTTTTTATTCGACTGGTCGAATTGATCGCCGACGAAGCTCACGACCAACGGCTTGATGCCGCCCGACCCCAGAGCGATCAAGAACAGTCCCGAGTAGAAGCCCGTCCGGTTGTCTTCGAAAAATGCGAGACACGCGTGGCCGGCGCAATACACAAGCGACAAGGCCAACACGACTTTGTATTTGCCGAAGAACCGATCCGCCAGCCAGCCGCCCAGCAACGGGAAAAAATACACGCCGATCACAAACGAATGAAAGACTTCTTTCGCGATGCCCGCGCGTTCTGCCTCGGGCGCATACAGCAACAACGTGCTGACTAGAAACGGCGTCAGGATGTTGCGCATTCCGTAGAAGCTGAAGCGCTCGCAGATCTCGTTGCCGATGATGAAGGGAATTTGGCGGGGCAGGCGGCCGGTGGCAGGAGTCATGGGGCAGTCTTATGTAGAGGTATGGGTTGGATCATCCGCGACCCCGCAAGCTGTGACAACCGGACACCAGCAGCTTCGGCTTCATAAATTGCCCTGACTACAGGGGTGGGAAAACGAGCGGTTTTACGGGACCGCGGCACATATATAGAGGAGCGCCCTTGACGCCCCACCCGCAGGCCGGTGATACTCGTCCCATGAATTCCCGTCTCGCTAACAAGAATTGGTGGTGGCGCCGCTCATAAAGGAGAGGGGCCCGCCGGCTGAGTCGATCTATATAGATTAGGTTTAGCTAGCGAATTCGAGATCGAACCAAGACCCATCTCCGAGCAACCGGGATGGGTTTTTTATTGTCCGTAGCATTTGTGGAGAGCGTGTTTTGCAGCCGTCTTTTGACATCGCCGCCGATCTGGATACTCCTGTATCGGCGTACATCAAGCTCAAGCCGTTCAAGCCGCGCTTCTTACTGGAGAGCGTTGAAGGCGGGGAGCGCCTCGCGCGTTATTCGTTCATCGGATTCGGCGACTGCCTCGAAGTTAAGCTCGATGGGCATGGACTGAACGTCGGTGGAAAAATCAGCGCCGCGCCCACGTCGCAAGGTGAACTATTGAATGCGTTACGCGCCGCGCTGAAAGCCGCGCCATTGCCAGCGCCCAGCATTCCCGGCGTGCCGCTGCTCGGGGGCTTGGTCGGCGTGGCCGGCTACGATTTGGTCCGTTACTTCGAGCGCCTGCCGAACAAAGCGAAGATCGTCGATCCGACACCCGATGCGCATTACTTGGCGCCGCGTTCGATGTTGGTGTTCGATCATTTGACTCGCGGTGTTGCGCTATTGCACGCGGGCAGCGAAGCCGAACGTTTGAACTTGCGCAAAGAAGTCATTGCAGCGCTGCGCGGCGGAATTCCGAGCAGCGGCAAGCCTGCTAAGTACTCGCAACCCGAAGCATCGCTGTCGCAGGATGATTACTGCGATCGTGTGAAGAAGGTCCAGGAATATATCGCAGCGGGCGACGTGTATCAGCTCGTCCTGTCATCGAGATTCAGCGGCCGCTGCAGTCTCGATCCTTTCGAGTGTTATCGCGCACTGCGATTGTTGAATCCGTCGCCTTATATGTACTTCTGCGACTTGGGTACGCATCAAGTCGTAGGTTCATCGCCTGAAGCGTTGGTGCGATTGTCCGGCGGCCGCGCTCAACTTCGACCGATTGCCGGCACGCGACCGCGCGGCGCCGACGTGCCTAAAGATTTGGCGCTGGAGAAGGAGCTGCTGGCAGATCTAAAAGAGAATGCCGAGCACGTCATGTTGGTGGATTTAGCGCGCAACGACTTGGGTCGTGTTGCGCGCGCGGGGTCGGTGCACGTCGATCCGTATCGCGTCATCGAGCGCTACAGCCATGTGATGCACATAGTGAGCGGCGTGAAGGGTGAGCTCGCGGCGGGCAAGGACGCGTTCGATCTATTTGCCGCAACGTTCCCAGCGGGAACATTGGTCGGCGCGCCCAAGGTTCGCGCGATGCAAATCATCGACGAAATGGAACCCGTGCGACGCGGGTTTTACGGCGGCACTGTGGGCTATTTCGGTAGCACGGGCGACATGGATCAAGCGATTACGATTCGTACGCTGGTGTTCAGCGGCGACACGTACAGTTTTCAAGCGGGTGCCGGTGTCGTAGCGGATAGCGTACCTATTAACGAGTACAACGAAGTGTTAGCGAAGAGCGCGATATTGCGGCGGGCTTATGAGCATCCTCCAGAGCCCAGTTAGATTGCTGTTGATCGACAACTACGATTCGTTCACCTACAACCTCGTGCAGGCGTTCATGGTGTTGGGTGCCGAGGTGCTCGTGCACCGCAACGATCAGATCACGATCGCGCAAGCGCGCGCACTGGCGCCTTCGCATCTGTGTATCTCGCCGGGTCCCGGCACGCCTTACGATGCCGGCGTATCGATGAAGATGATTGAAGCATTCGCGGGCACGCTGCCTGTCCTCGGTGTCTGCCTCGGCCATCAATCGATCACGGAAGTCTTCGGTGGCAAAGTCGTGCGTGCCGGTCGACAGATGCATGGCAAGACCTCGCCCGTCACACATGATGGCAAAGGCGTATTTGCGGACATCATGAACCCCGTGGAAGTCGGGCGGTATCATTCGCTCATCGCGCAGCCGCAATCATTGCCGGATACGCTCGAAGTGTCGGCGCGCACGCCTGAAGGCGAGATCATGGGTCTGCGGCACAAGACGCTGGTGATCGAAGGCGTGCAGTTCCACCCGGAGAGTGTGTTAACGCCCGAAGGACCCAAGATGATGGCCAGCTTCTTGAAGATGACCGGCGGCAAGAGAGCTTGAGGTCATGGAACTACGCTCGACACTCGATCAGTTGTTGGAACGCAAAGCGCTGACGGAAGTGCAGGCCGGCGAGCTGTTGGTCGCGTTGACTGATGCGAGCATGGAGCCTGCTTTGGCTGGCGCTTTCCTCGCGGCGCTGCGCGCCAAAGGCGTCACCGCCGATGAAGTACGGGGTTTCGCGAAGGCGATGCGAAGTCTTGCGCGTCGCCCGAATTTGCCCGCGGGCGCACCATTAATCGACATGGTCGGCACGGGCGGCGATTCCTCGGGTACTTTTAATCTTTCGACTGGCGCCTCGTTGCTCGCCGCATCGACCGGTGCGCGCATCGCGAAGCATGGTTCAACTTCGATCACCAGTCGCAGTGGCGCTGCCGATGTGTTGAAGGCATTGGGATTGCCGATACCTCTCGATGAAGATGCGGCCGGACGGTGCTTGGCCGCTACCAATTTTACTTTCTTCTTTGCGCCTCACTATCATCCCGCGATGAAGGCGTTGGGTCCGGTTCGAAAAGCGCTGGGAGTGCGCACTGTGTTCAACATGTTAGGGCCGCTGACGAACCCGGCGGAGCCGCCCTTTCATTTGATCGGTGCATATAGTCTCGATGCGGCTTCGCTCATGGCGGAAACCCTGGCGGGCATGAAGATCGAGCGTGCGTTCGTCGTGCACGGATCGCCCGGTTGGGATGAGCCGACGCCTGTCGGGCCGTTCGAATGCTTCGACGTGTTTGACGGCAAAGTGAGTCGTCGCACTCGCAGTGCGGCTGAGTTCGATTTACCGGCGTGCAACGCAGAAGACTTGAAGGGTGGCGACGCCGCGCACAACGCCGAGCATTTGCGAAACGTACTTGAAGGGCGCGATCACGGTCCGCATCGTCATGCTTTGATTATGGGGGCCGCGCTGGCGCTCGAGGTTGCGGGTCTCGCGCCGTCCGCGAAAGCGGCGGCCGAGATCGCTGCGCACGCGATCGATAGCGGTAAGTCGAAAGCGACGCTAGATAAAATCGCGTCTTTTGCGAAGGAGTAGCCGTATGTCAGGTCTCTTAACTGAAATGGCGCAATCCAGCCTCGAGCGACTCGAGGCCGCGCGCGCAAACGAAACCGAGCAGGCATTATGGTCGCGCGCGGTGGACGCTCCACCCGCTCCGCCACTCAAATTGTCGCTGGAAGGATTCGACCTGATCGCCGAGTGCAAATTGCATTCGCCATCGATGGGCAATCTGTCTGGCAACACAACGGACGTTGAAAGTCGCGTGGTCGCCTACGCGCAAGGTGGCGCAGCCGCTGTGTCGGTGCTGACCGAACCGCAGCGCTTCGGCGGCACCTTGGAGCATTTGGCGAGAGCCGCGCAGATCCTAGCTCCGTATCACGTTCCGACCATGCGCAAAGATTTTCTGGTCGATCCGTATCAAGTCATGGAGGCGCGCGTGGCTGGTGCCGGTGGCGTGTTAGTGATTGCGCGCATGTTGGAGCCGTGTCACATCACGGCGCTGCTCGACTGCGCGGCGATGCTGAAGATGTTCGTGCTACTCGAGGCTTTCGACGCGGAAGATTTGAAAGTGGTGAAAGAGGTGCTCGCAGCGCGCCCAGGCCACAGTGAGCAAGTGTTAGTGGGACTGAATTGTCGCGACTTGGAAACTTTGGCGATCAACATCGAGCGATTCGGCGAATTGGCCCGTGAGATGCCGGGACAATTTACTTCCGTGGCTGAAAGCGGCGTCGGGTCAACGGCAGATGTCGTTCGCATAGTGGAGTGGGGCTACAACATCGCGCTCATCGGCACGACACTGATGAACACACCGGAGCCCCGCAAGCTCGTTGCCGATTTGCTGGCCTGCGGCCGCGAGAAGGCATTGAGCATGAACACCCGCAGGCTGCAGGCGCTCCAAGTCCCCAGAGTATAAGAAAGCGCTGAGATATCCGACGTGTGCGACTTTACAGCGATTCAACCGGTCGAAAGACCAGGCGCACGAATGGGTACGCCTTCATCGGATGGCAGTTGGCAGGAGATCTCTTAATTCCATGTGGGTCAAGATCTGCGGCATGACGACGATCGATGCTGTGCATGCGGCAGTCCACGCAGGCGCGGATGCGGTGGGCTTCGTGTTCGCGCCGTCGAAACGCCAAGTGACCGCACAGCAGGCGTTGCAGCTAGCGCGGGATGTGCCGAGCCGCGTACAGCGAGTTGCAGTGATGTTGCACCCGTCGCAATCGCTGGTGGATGAAG
>Ga0193752_1000175_pt1 | contig 81290 bp, 55 predicted proteins | sample H1c1metaG_FD_144924 | JGI IMG/M metagenome (GOLD analysis project Ga0193752, IMG submission 144924) | Soil microbial communities from a riparian zone of the East river system, Colorado, United States - H1c1 | ecosystem: Environmental > Terrestrial > Soil > Riparian zone | place: USA: East River... | reverse complement strand
CGGTCAATCCTGTAAAATTAAATCCTTGTGTTACCAACAGGTGTGTATTGCCCGGACTCATACTGGTTGTCTGGTTATCTAATGTAACTGCTAAGTTGGGGTAAGGGCAGCAACCCTTTTCACATATCACATCAAAATTCAGTTTACATTCTTTACATAATTTACCGCCGCAATAAGCCATTATTATTATGCTGTAACTGCCTGCAGGCAAGCCGCTAAGGCTTAAAGGCAATGTTCCTGTCTGGCTGATCGGTCCTGTTAACTGGTAAGTTATCGTTGCGGGGCAACTTGCCGGAATGCAGAAATAACTTGCATTTAAAGTAACATTACTGAGGCAACTCACTTCAAATTTTTCGCCGCAGCGTAGCGGTCTTTGTACATTATTGATGGTAAGCACCGGCTTTATCTGTGCTTCGGGTTTATCGCATTCGCAACCTTTATCACAATCCTTTTTAATGTTGATCTTACAACTATCGCAGATCAGATCGCCGCAATAAGCATAAATGGTAATGTAGTAAGATCCGTTAGGTAAATTGGCAGGTATACCATAATTACCCGAACCGCCACCGATATAAGCATTGGTATTCGCATCGTATAAACTGAAGGTTACTTTACCCGGGCAATTTGTTCCTTTGCAGATATAAGTTCCGGAAAGGTTAAATGAATCTTTACAATTTTTGCCTTGTATTACATATTGGAACGGTTGCTCCTTACAATTAATTTTTACTTTTTCGCTGGTTGTGACATTGGTCCACAAAGGCCCATCTTTCCAATAACTTTCTTTACAATCGCAGGTATCGCAATTTTTTATAAAAACATCATAAGCCGCTGTAGTTGCAGTACAGCCATTCATGGTTACGGAAGCAGTAATGGTATGCGATCCTAAACCAAGCGAACCAAGTGTAAATGGCGAGGTTGTGCCACCAACTCCACCTGGCGACCAGGTAATAATATAAGGCGGTTGGCCGGATATATTTGTTGGCAAAGGAAAATACAAATGGCTGGTATCGTCTAAACAAATAGTATCACATCCCTGCGGAAATAAAGCAACATAAGGCAACGGTTTAATGGTAAAGTAAGCGCTTGCATTGCAGCCGTAATTATCCATAGCCATTACACTATACATACCTGCAGCCTGTACAATATGCGATTGACCGGTTTGTCCATTTTCCCAGGCATAATAATAGCTTCCGGGAGCGCCTGGCCCTGCTGTTGCATTTAAGGTAACTGCCGGCCCTTCGCAAAGAGGCCCGCCCGGTAATATACTTACAGTTGGGTTTCGTGAAAACGCAATGCAAATAGTATCCAGGTTACAGCAACCGGTTGTTACATCTGTTACCCTTAATATGAAAGTATAGGTACCAAATGTATTGATGGTATAAGTAAGGAAGTTGGTGGTATTGCTGTTGAATATGGGAGTGCTCAAATTATTTACAAACCATTCATAATTATAGTTGGGATTAAATGCATTGTTTGCATTTACAGTATTTGGGAACGATGTACTATTTATTGTATACGGCACATTGGGTATACAGTTATTGGTGTTGGCAATAATTCTTGCCTGCGGTTTGGGATGATACACAACCGAAACCGTATTGGATTTTACATTGCATAAATCAGGCTGGCTTTGAGCCTGCACATAATACGTACCAATAGGGCTTGGGCCGGTGATGGTATAGGTATTACCAGGTGAAGGAACTCCCAACGAAACCCCATTCTGGAACCATTCGTAATTGGTAAATCCCGGAGTAGCTGTAAGCACAGAGCCCGTGGTTAAACATGGAGCCTGGCAAACTTTTACAATAGGTGCAGGTGTGATGCTTAATGCCGGTGGCGTTACTACAGTTAAAGTAATCGAAGTATTAAACTGGCAACCAAATGCATCGGTAACAGTTAAGCTAAGAGTGGCTGGTCCGCTACTGAATGCATAGCTCAAAGGATTATTTTGAGAAACATCTACGCCATTTACTTTCCACAAGTATTTTATACCGGTCATGGAACTGGTGAAATTATAGCTTTGATCTTTACAAACAGTTGTTGGCCCATTGATGGTTAATGGTGTTGATGCAAAGGTGAATGTCTGGAACAAAGTATCGGAACAGACCTGACCAGTTGCAGGGTCAACAACATTAATTATCATTCGCACGATGGGGCTGCAAAGTGACGGCACATTCAAAGTGTATGTATTGCCGCTACCGATTGCTGGTGTTCCGCATGGCGTAGATTGCCATTGCACAGAAGTAATATTCCATCCTCCCAATACCTGTGATGTATTACTGAAGTTAATTGTACTACTACCATTAATGCCGCACACAATGCTGGAGTTAAAATTGGCTTTTACCGGAACTTTTGCATTAGTAGTAACCATATATATACATCCGTTACAGGTAATACTTGCTGTAACACCGTATACACCGGCATTCGAATAAGTATGTGTAACAGTTGTTCCTATAGCAATGCCGCCATCTCCAAAATCCCAGCTAACAGTTCCGCTTGGGCAGCCACTTACAGTTACACTAAATGTTTTTGTATTACAACCGCTAACAGTAATTGCACTTAAAGGGTTTGGAATTGGGTTTGCACAGCCTGGCCCCGGATTACATGTTTGTTGAGTAATAGTAAGTGTGTTTGATGTTGCAATACATCCGCCGCAGGTTACCACTACATAATAACTGCCAGGCAAGTTTGTATTATAAGTACCAGGATTAGTGCTTACCAAACCGGTACCAATTTTAAACCATTGATAAGTACATCCAACTCCCAGTGTAAATGCAGTAAAGGTTACATTAGGCGTTGCTGGCAAACACCACACCAATGGATCACCGGTTGAAATAGTTACTGTTGGTATGGGAACAGGAGCAACTGTATAAGTAGCCACAGATTTACATCCGGTGGGGAAAATTACCTGAACGGTATAGCTGCCCGGAATGGTAACATTAAGTGTAGCGCCTGTGGATCCGCCCGTCCATAAATAAGTGCTTCCACCTGGAGGAACCGGCGATACTGATAATTGCAGATTTCCTGCACACAAACTTCCGGTGGTTGCTATGTTAATTGTTGGTGGTGACGTTGTTGTTACATTGATCGCAGTACTTGGACCACTACAATTAGAAACTGTTATTGTTCCGGTTCCATGTATTTCATACGTTGCGGTAGAGCCTCCCTGCGGACTTATTAAAGTAGCTGCAGGTGATGTGCTCCAGTTAAAAGGCCCTGTGCCTGTTGCCGGGCCAACTGTTATCTGGCTACCAATGCAGACTGTATAGGGCCCGCCGGTTAAAGTTGGTACAGGTATCTGATTAACGGTAATTACATCTGAACCCTGGCAGCCATTTAAAGTTGTTGTTGCAGTTACTGTCCAGGGAGCTGTGCCGTTAAATATGATGGAAGCATTTTCATCGTAAGTGCCATAAGGGGCCGGGGGCGTGCTAACAGGTGTAGATAATGCATCCACAGCCGTCCATACAAAATTGCTGCCTGATGGTATGGACGAAGCAACGTAATTGGTTAATACATTAGGGCAAACCAAATTGCTGCCACCAACAGTTACTACCGGTGTTGGCTTTACAACTACTGAAACACAAACCGGGTTTGCATTGCAATAATTAGGGATGTTGGCAGTAATGGGTTGGCCGCATATTTGATAAACACCGCTGGTTATCCAGTTAACCTGGAAATTAGAAACCGCGTTGGGGCCGGTTGCAAAAGTATAATCTGTGCCCAGCACGCCTCCGGTAACAGTCCAGTCGGCTAATGAAAAATCCTGGGTCATATAATTACCGGTTGTGCCAGCGCAAACACTGGTGTTGCCCATTATTTTGAACTTAGGTTTAACAGTGATCGGAAGCGTATAAGTTCCGCCGCATTTCTTTTTTGTATTAGGGTTGGTATAGTTAACAGTAAGCGTGTAATTACCGGGTGTTGTCCAGTCAATATTTATTTGCGGATTGTTAACAGGAAAAGCTGTAGGATATATTCCTGAATTTACAATGTTACCTCCACCACTTAATGTCCAGCTGTAAAACGTGCCGGGCATTACAGGCAATGAATAGGTTTCGGTGCTGCCTACGCAAACAAGTGTATTGCCTTGTATTGGTATTGCAGGCCAAACAATATTTACCGGTAAGGTAGTGGTGGTGCAGGCGCCGCAACCGCTTGTTGTTAAGGTTATTGTTACCGGTAATGTACCGGGCTGTGTATTGCTCCAGGCAATACGAACACATTGTTGTGTTGATGAGCCAATTATTGTTCCCGTACCAGCCGGGATAGACCAGGAATAAGTACCGCATGTTGTTTTGGTACTGCAGTAAGTTGCAGTATCGCCGGGGCAAAGCATTTTATCGCATCCCGAAATGCCGGGACCATCATTTACAACAATGGTTTGCTGTATACTGTCGGTACAGCCACAACCATTGCTTTTACTTTTTACAACCAGTGTAACTACGTATGTACCTGTTGAAGTATAGGTATGTTGTGGGTTCACATCACTTGATGTTGATGTTGGTCCTGTGTCTCCGAAATTCCAAAAGTAAGTTGCCCCGCCAAGAGATGTGTTGTTAAACTGTACTAAGTTATTTATACAAATGGGGCTTGATGGAGAAAAGGTAAAATTCGCAACCGGTTTATCAAGCAAACAAACATCATAGGCAATTTTACGAACACAACTTCCATCGGCATTAGTTATTGTTACAACAATGCTTCCCTTGGTTACATTATTCCAATTAATGGTAACAGGGTTTCCGGGATTGAGAGAAGTTACGGATCCGCCTGTAACAACCCAGGTATAGGTAAAGCCCGGTAAATTGGGTATTACCAAATATGTCATTGTCGAGTTTTTACAGGCAACAATTGACTGTCCCTGCACTGGTCCATTAGGAGAGGGAAACTGGCCTGCTGTGCCAAGGTCTATAAAACTGCTATCGCACTTAAGGCCGCACTCTCTGTCATTGATAAGCTGTTTCAGCTCAAATCTTTCGGGACAGCAAACCGCATTAGCCTGTGCATCAGCTTTTAAACAGGCCAGAGAAACGAGTATGAATAGAATTAATTTTTTCATTGTTTTGGTTTTTGTATTGTCAACTAATGAATGCGGTTTTATTTGTTACAGCCTTTTATTGAAGCCTCATAACATACCACCACGCTGCAGGTTATACAGCTTTCGTAAGTAACCGTATAACGAATGCACCACTTTGCCTTAGCTCCGCAACAGGCCACCATTTTAGGATAGCTGATGTTGTATTGCAATGGAACACCGCCATTCATATCTTTAGGCGGAGAAAAATTCCAGCTCAACCCATGCGTACCGGCACCAATTCCTCCAACATTATTCAATGTTCCGCTGCTGAAATTTCCCATTTGAGAAGATGGCGTTGTACAAACCAGGCAATCGTCTGATTCTGGTACAAACTCAAAATAAACGAGGTCCATCTTTACCGATTTTACTTTTTCGGGCCCCGTAACAAAACTGATATTTTGTGTAATGGCTGTTGATGTAACTGTTGGTTTATCTTTTTCGTTTGGTTGTATCTTAATGTCTTTGCAGGCATTGCACATACAATTCAATGTATCTGATTTTACTTCTGTTTCTTTATTATCCGGATCAGCAACATCTTCAGCATCTACCAAAAACTTAAGGAAGTTAATGGCAGGATTACATTCAATCGTTGCAGTAAAAACTTTGAAGCTGTTTCCAGCAATATTTTGTGGTATTGGTGGGCTGGTAGGAGTAAGATTAATGGATGCACCAACTCCGTTCACTTTGTATTTAATGGCAACTATATTTACAGGGGTAGCCAGGTTGTTTCTTACTTTAATATAAATTGATTGAACTCCTTTTTCGCAACAGCCAACTTTTAAACTGTCTATCTGAATGTCAATATTGTTTTGAATTTTAAAACTCCATGCTTCGCTTTTTCCTTCATTCTTTGCACAGGCGGGTTGTCCTGCCCGGTTCAATGCCTGTACTTCCCAAATAAAGTCGCATAAATAAGGCGGTTTACAGGGACCTGTATAAATGCTCGAAACAGAGGTTTCAGTAACATTGATCACATCTTTTTCTACAATGGGTTTGTTACTACGCATGGCCTGTGAACCATTTTGTCCCTGCATGAGTTGCCAAACTCTTAAGCGATAGGTTACAGGCTGATCTGTTTTTGGTACAACTGCTGCCCAGCGGAATAATACCGGGGCCGACATATCTTTAGCTGTAAATTTCTTTCCCTCTTCAGGCGCAGCTAATTTTGGAGGTGAGCATTCTGTTGCGCCTGGCGTTGCATTGGCTTCTATCTTAAATGTAAACACATCACTTTTGCCTTCATTTTTTGTGCAGGCAGGGCGGCCCTCACGGTTCAGTGCCTGTACTTCCCAAACAAAATCACATAAATAAGGAGGTTTGCAAGGACCGGTATAAAGACCTGAAACAGAAGTTTCGGTAACATTGATCACATCTTTTTCTACAACAGGCTTATTGCTACGCATGGCCGATGTACCATTTTGCCCCTGCATCAACTGCCAAACTCTTAAGCGATAGGTTACAGGCTCCTGTGATTTTGGTACGACAGGTCCCCAACTAAATAAAACCGGTCCCGACATATCGTTTGGAGCAAATGATCTTCCATTTGCCGGTGCTGTTAATTGTGATGGCGAACATTCTGTTGCTTTTGTTTGCTCAACCTTAAATGTATAAGGTTCGCTTTTACCTTCATTTCTTCCCATGGGCTTTCCTTCTTTGTTAACAGCCTGAACCTGCCAGATAAAATCGCAGAGATAAGGAGGTTTGCATGGACCAGTAAGAATACCATTTACAACGGACTGTGTGATATTATCAACCTCCTTTGTAATAATGGGTTGATTGCTACGGATTGCCTGCATACCATTTTGCCCCTGCATGAGTTGCCACACTTTTAAGCGATAAGTAACTGCTTCCCTGGGCTTTGGCACAAGTGGTGTCCACCGGAAAGTTACAGGCCTGGTTAATTCAGCTTCGGTGTATGATTTTCCGTTTTCGGGATTTATTAAAGTTGGAGGTGCAAAATCAGTTTCTTTAGGTGTTTCAACTGTAAACTCTTTACAAGCTTCGTTACTGATCGCCACACGGTCAACATTGTAAAACTGCACACAGATGGAATAGCTTCCGTCTTTCAGATCGTGGCAGCCCTGCAAACTACCGGTTAATTCATTAGCACTGAATGTTCTGGTTGTAAACTCATCAACCTGCAGGCCACCGGCTGAATTATTACTGCAGATAATAGCTCCATTGCTTTTTATCTGAACCATCAGCCTGATGCCTTTTACCCTTACAGTGGGCGGTAGTTGCGCCACCAGCAATAGTGAACCAGGCGTATTTCCCCATGTATCAATTACAGCGGGCAATTGATTCTTCACGGTAAAGCTTACAATTTTTATTTGCTGAAGCTGGCTGTAGGCAGAAGCTGCGCCAAACACCAGTAACAGTAAAAGCAGTTTTATTTTCTTCATGATGATAGTTTTAACAACTTAAAGATTAAAATAACCCACGGAAATTTTTAATTGATTGTATAAGTGTGCGAATTGATGGTATAAGTGTACACAGGTAGCCCATGCTGCTATTACTCTATTTAACACCCCCACTTATACTGTGACTGCCGGCAACTACTACTTTTGCAATAATTGGCTCTCCTTTTTCCGTTTTTAACATGATGCCACCGGATAAACTATTACTACCTGCAACAACTGCTTTTACAACAACCAATTTCCCGGTTTCTGTTCTTATCATGATCTCTGAAATATTTCCATTACTATCATACACAGTTTTTTCTATTGGCAGATATAAAATGGCAGGTTTTGACTTTTCACTGCAGCAGGGATTCAAACAACAGTCATTTACCCTTTTAGCATTAGATTGATTCTTATCCGATTCCTTATCCAACCTTTTGCCAGTTACTAAACCACTTGCCGCATCCCTGTCTGTACTTTTACCGCCTGACATACCCGTATTTCCTGCATTGCCTTTATTGACGCCTTCAACATTCTCTGCAACTGTATTACCTACTTCAAACTTAAAGGAAGAGTTTGCTGCATAGCTATTACCAATTGTAACACCTTCGCTATTGAGCACTTCTATACCCCAAACAAAATCGCAGAGATAAGGCGGCTTGCATGGGCCGGTATATAAATTACTGATGGCAGCCTGCGTAATGTTAACTACATCTTTGGTAATTATTGGTTGATTGTTCCGCATGGCTTCGGTTCCGCTTTGGCCCTGCATCAATTGCCAAACTTTTAATCGATATGTAACAGCTTCTTTAGGTTTCGGCACTACTGTCGTCCAGCGAAACAATACAGGTTTGGATGCATCGGATGCAGCAATTGATTTACCATCGGCGGGACTTAATAAAATAACAGTGCCACGTAATGCCCCAACTATAACAGTAGTCTGAGATGGGGCTGCCTGGTTACCAGGGCTGCCTTTTTGGGCGAAAACAAAAGTGCCTATTAGTAAAGCGATCAGTGTTGTTTGTGTAAACTTTTTCATGTTGTGTTGTTTTAGTAATTAAATATTGACAACACAAAAATGAAACAAAAGGCTGTTGATTTTTTTAAAACTGTACAACTGTACCGGAAAATTGTATAAGCGAAAACCCTTTGCAGGCAATGCTTTTAGCGTATTTTATGTATAACCGTGGGATTTGTTTGTATAAGTGTTGGCTTCTGAATATAGTTGTAAAAAAAAATTATTTATTTTTCAACTTCTCATGTATGTTTATTCTTTCAAAAATATTTATTATATCGTTTTCATTTGAAAAAGGGATTTTTTTAATTTCAAGGCTATTTATATAAAAATCTTTTAGCTCAACACCATATGATAAACTTTTATGTTTAAGGAAAAACTCAGTTTTATAAAGTTTAGAATTATAAGTTGAGTCTAATGATTTTGAAAGAGTAAACCTTATATTCTTGAGGTCATTATTATAATAAAAGTATGCTGAATCATAAATATCATTCTCAAATATGTACTTGTAAATAAATTGTTTTGAGTCATTCTGTAATTTGTTTAACCCCTTAATTTTTACTTCTTTGAATGTTTCTGAAATGTCCCAATTGCTACCGTATGCCCTGGCTTTTAAAATGCTATCCTTATTAATTTGCATTCGAAAACTATCGTTAGCATTTTTCAATAAATAGCCATTTTTATTATTATACTTATAAACAAAAAACTCATACTTTAAAGAATCGTATATTAATTTATTGTCGCTTTCATATGTCTTATGATAAGGCAATTTATAAATTATATATTCTTTATTATAAAAAATATAAAAATCAATAATAATAAATACTCCTTTATTATCAACAATTCTTTCGGGAATTTTTGTAGTTATGCTTATTGCTATAATATTTTTGCTAGAATATTCGTTATTTAGGCATGATAACAAAAAAAATTGCAAACTTAGTAAGCCTAAAAATAATTTTAACATAATTCACTTTTATAAAAAGCAAAGCATTTCAAATTTGAAATGCTTTGCGAATTCTTTCAGATTATTCGTAAACAACTGTATTAGGGGCATGAAATACTTTGGTTGCATTGTAAGGAATTGTAAGAGGATTAGTAAAACAAGAAACTTTACTGTTTCCAGTAAAGTCAATTTGTTCATCAACTCTCATTTTAGTAGATGATATATTGATTGTAGCCCCCATGTCTGTATATGTACGTGTGCCCCCAACAACCACTCCTACCTCAGTAATATGTAAATGTTCGAAAGACTGAAATTCCCAACGATCATTATTTGAGTAATGTATTTTTTCCATTGTACCCTTTTCGTAACTTAGTAACCCCCAGGTACCTGCCGTGTAAATTGCCCAATTATAACTTTTAATCCAGCTTGTTTCACTTACAAATACATCAACACTGGTAATGGCACCGTTTGTTGCTGTTCCCTGAGCAGCAAATATTTCATTTTGTTCTCCACATGGCGTTCCTCCGCCGCCATTTCCTCCTTCACCACCGCAATATATACTATTGGTACTAAATAAATATACTTCAGACACTAAAGATCCATTTACATACGTTTGCCAATACCAATCTATAGTAACATAACTGCAACCAGGGTCTAAAGGTGCTGTATTCCCGACAATTATAGAATTTTTACTTTTCTTTACTGATACCTTGTCATCCTTAACAGTCATTAAAATGCCCTGCTCAAAATGTTTTGTTAGGATTTTATTTTGAGCAATATCATATTGTATTATTGCTCCTGTAAATGTTGAGGGAATTTCTTTAAATTTAATAAGATCTGGATTTATAAATGAATTTTCAGGCGAAGTAACTGTTCCTTTGTCAAGAAGTATATCATAATAATTTGCCTTTTTCACATTATTATTTTCATCTAACTCTAATACCAAATATTTATAGTCATTGTACGGTGTATTCTGATTATTGATACTAACTGGCACTATGTAGGTTTTTGAATCAACAAAGAATTGTGCTTTATCCCAATTAATAAAATTAGGAATATCAATTATTTTATTATCTACCCGTAGCCTTTGACTATTACTTAAACTAGGTTGTACTTCAACCCATTTTTTTATTTTTTCAACTTCAGGTTTCGGAAATTCTTGTTTATAATTACTAACCATATCAACTTTTTTACAACTGTATTGTGGTGCTATTATTATTAAAGCTAATAGCAAACTTGTGAAGTAATGTTTCATAATAGTTTGTTTAATGGTGTATTAATAAATGTTTATATAAATATAATACACATACAGGTATGTGTATTATATTTTTTTAAAGCATAGTTATTTGCTTAACAGCAATTAATGTCAGCTTCGCTACATACCGAGATTGAGAAGTACGTAATAAATGAGGTACGAAAAAAGCGGATTAGTATGGGTATATCTCAAAAAGAACTGGCATATCTTTTAGAAATGTCAATTGGATTCATAGGAAATATTGAGAATCCAAATTATAGAGCTAAGTACAACTTAAATCACTTAAATGAGTTGGCTAAAATTTTGAAATGTTCCCCAAAAGATTTTTTACCCGAGAAACCAATCTAATTCCTTTGAAACATTTTTATTGTTGTGTATGATTATTTTCTTCTCAGCCATTTTTCAAACCTGGCTAAAAATTCTTCTTTGCGGCGTGAGGCAACAGGAAGTTCTTTTCCGTTCTCCAATACCACATCGCCACCACTGCCTTTAATATATTCCTTGATGAAAGAAAGGTTGATGATATACTTGTCATGGATACGTGTGAAGTTTATTTCAGGCAGCAGCTTTTCATATTCGCCCAGCTGGCGGCTTACCATTATTTTTTTATCATTACACAAAAAGAAGTTGGTATAGTTGCCGCTGCTTTCGCAATATAAAATATCGGCCAGCTTTACAAACACCAGCCCGTTGCTGGTTGATAAAGGGATCTTATCGGGTGCAGCAGCCTGTGTATTTTTTTCTAAAAGAGAGAACAGGTTTTTATTGATGTTTTTTTCCTCGATGCGTTTAGCTGCTGTATTAACTGCCGCTACTAATTTTTCGGCATTGATCGGTTTTGTTATATAGCCGGTGGCATGATGTTCAAATGCTTCCACGGCGTAATGACTGTAGGCGGTGACAAAAATGGTTTCAAAACTCACCGGTTCCAGTTTTTTCAGCAGGTCAAAGCCGTTCAGGTGTGGCATTTCCACATCCAGGAAAACAAGCTGCGGCTGCATTTCTTCTATCAGCAGCAAACCATTCTTTGCTTCAGTATCTGTAGCCAATACCTTAACCGCAGGGCAATACATTTCCAGCATGTTCTGCAACAGCTTAATGTTTTTTGCCTCGTCGTCTATTATTATACAGTTGATCATTCTCAGAACCCTGGGGGTCATTTAAAGTCTAGTGGAATTTTTACAGTTACTGTTGTTCCGGTGGCGTTGCCATGTTCATCCTTTTTATCTGTCACTTCCTGGTAAATATTGTAAAGCTCGGCCCTACGCCTTGATATATTCATGCCCTTACTCTGGTATTCAATATGTCTTTTGCTTTTAAGTTCCGCTGCTTTCTCTCTGCCAATTCCATTGTCATCTATTTCACAAACTAAGAAATTATTCTCTGCAAATACGTTAATATTTATCTGCCCTTTTTTATTTTCAAGGAAACGCATACCGTGCCTGATGGCATTTTCAACATAAGGCTGCAGCAACATAGCCGGTACAAACACTTTCTCTTTATCAATATCGCTGGTTACTGTAATGGCATAGTTGAATTTATCTTCAAAGCGCAATTTTTCCAGTTGCAGGTAATTATCAAGATAACTGATCTCGCTCTGCAATGAAATGATGGAAGCATCCGAATTATCAATAGTGCTCCGCATCAGGTCAGAGAATTTATCCAGGTATATATCAGCCTGCTTATAATCCCGGTCAAAAATAAATCCCTTAATGGAGTTGAGGCAATTGAAAACAAAGTGCGGATTTATCTGTGCTTTCAACGCCTGCATTTCCAGCTCTGTTAGTTTCTTTTCTGTGATCACTTTTTCAACTTCGGCTTTACGCTTTTGTTTGTTGCGTGATTCTAAAATAAATAAGCTCACGATGAAAAGGCATATTACCATAACAGTCCAGAAAATGCCGCTTTGCCAGAAAGGCGTTTTAATATAAATAGATATCGTTTCTGTTTTGGATGATGGCGTCCCGTCCCGTTTCATTCCCCGTATCTGTATTTTGTAACTTCCGGAAGCAAGCCTGAGTTCGATATTGTTCTTATCAGTTTTTTGCCAGGCATCCTCATTAACCCTGTATTCAAATAGTGGATAATATCCTGTAAGATCTGCGCCTGAAAAGCTGATGCTGATATCATTTTGATCGTATCCCAGTGTATAGTTTTCTGTAACCAGGGTATCAACACCATTGATTGAAACTTTTGTAATAAACGTGGTGATATCTGTTACCGGTAAACTTAAACTGGCTGGCAGAAAGCTAATGCCACCGGTTGTGGCAGCATAAACCGTATCGTTGTAGATGGTTATATCATTTACCTGCTCGCCAATAAGCCCATCGCCCAAACCGAAGGCTGTATTGTAAAAGCTAAGCTCATCATTGCTGACCCGGTATTCAATTTTATTTAATCCCTTATTTGTGCCAAGCCAGATCACACCGGGTTTATTACTGTATAAAGATTTACAAACGCTTCCGGGTATTATATCGCCCAATGCTATTGATCTGATAAGCACATCGTTTTTCAAAACCAGTAATGAATCTGAGCCCAGTCCAACCCACAACAGGTCATCAGCTGTATTGAAAATGGTGTTAACACGGTAACTCAATGCACGGTATTTTTTTCCAAAATAAAAAAGTGAATCTTTATCCCAGCGGTACAAGCCATCGTTTGATCCAACGTAAATTTCTTTTGCCCGGTTTACACTAAATGCTGTAACTCTTTTTATAACACTATCGATCTTTTTGTTTGCCGAAATATTATATTTTATAGCTTGTGCATGGGTACCTGCCAGCAAAACTGTATCGTTTAACAATAGTATCGATTTGGTTGAAATATTGTCCCTTCCTTCAAACTGTTTTGTGATTTGCAAAGATCCTTTATCTAGTATAAAAGAGCCTGTCTGACAGGAGACATATACTTTATCTTTTAATTCAATGATCTTTCTTATTACAGCATCCATATTCTTTTCAGTAGATATGGATCGCTTTTTTATATCATAAACACCATCATAGATCAGCACTTCGCCATAATTATTACCAACAAATATTTTTTTATTAACAATGGATATCGCGGTAAAGTGCTGGGTTATTTCGTCATTCAGCGCTTTATCGGTAATGGTAAATGATGATATCCTTTTTTGCTGTATCTTGATCAAACCTCTGTCAATAGAGGCTATCCAGGTACTTCGGTTCTTGTCTTCCAGAACATTTCTAACTGCAATATTATATAGCAAAGGTTCTTTCAGTTCCAGCGTAGCTGTATCAACCGGGTAAGTTGTTCTGTTAAAAGTTGCAACAGCCAGGTCTTTTCCGGACTTACAAAAAATACGTATTGCAAAGGGAAATGTCTTTTCTAAAATTGGGGTGATAGTGCCTTCATTGCCTACCCGGAATTTTCTTAATTTATTATCTCCTGCAATGTATAACGTATTACCAAAGTATTCGCTGTAGAAAAAAGTATTATTCAGTGGAAAAGATTTTGTGAACCTGTTTTGCATGAACACTCTTATTGAGTCGGAACTTATAATAAAGTATTTGCCAGGCCTGAATTCGATGACTTTTTCCGGCAGGGCTAACTTTTTTGTTTTCATCAGGCCTTTGAAAGCAGTTACTTTACCATTCTTGTAAATAAAAAAATCCCAGTGGTTATTGCAAAAAGCAACTCCACCATATTGCAGCACACTGCCCCGGTTTGTATTGCCCAGCTCTATTTTCTGCAATTCGGGGTCAGTATCCTCATTTTCAAAACGATCTTTTACAGGGTTATAATAGGCGGCCGTTCTTCTGAAAGGTGTTACCCAGATACGGTTGCTGCTGTCAATGAAGATGTCGGTTATTTCATTGTCCGGCAGGCCATGCGAGGTTGTATAGGTCTTGAAATTCTTACCGTCGAATTTTGAAATGCCGTTGTCGGTAGCTATCCATAAAAAGCCATGGTTATCTAAAATACTTTTGTAAATGGAATTGGATGGAAGGCCATCTTTAGTGGTATAAAATATGGTTTGTGTAGATTGTGAAAATGCGGCGCCGCTAATGATCATAAGGCAGCAGGCAATACATATATGACAAATAGATTTCCGCATTGTCCATAAATATAAAAAAAGCGAAGCAATAATCTTGCTTCGCTGTATAAGATGGCTGTTTAATTGTATAAGTGCTCTTTCGTTTTAACCTCTTAAAATTTAAAGGCTGTCAGTCTGAGCCTGTCGAAGACGGGACCATTCAACAAGCCGGGTTCGACAAGCTCACCCTGACATCTCAATTTAATTTAACCGGTATTATTCACTAAGCCTGTCAATACAACCAAAATTATTTTTCAACAGGTCATCATACTCGTCTGCTTTTTTAAACAGTTTTTCAAATTGCTCCTTCCCGTTCTCAACCGTTACATCAAGGTCGTACATGATGCAGCTTAGTACAATATTCTGTCCGCTGCAGCTTAATACCAACCCGTTCAGTTTATAATTATCTTCCAGTAAAAACTGGTAAAGCGACTTTATCTTAAGCGGGTCTGCAGGCATCTGGCACAAAAAAGCATCCCCGGCAATAAAAAAGTTTGTGGCATTATAAGCGATCTTTATTTTGGCGCTTCCTTCTGTAACTTCCCAGTTGTTGGCGCCATTGCGTGCAAGTTTAATGTCCTTGCCAAGCTCTCTCAAAATGGTTTCGATGGTTTTGGCCACGCCAACAGCTTCAACTTCCTTTTCGGGCATTTCGGGCAATTTTACTTCAGTACCGCAACTGGCACAGTATTTACCCGAATCAATATTGGATGTGGTTACCAGGTAATCACAGGAAACACAACGGGTGCTTACGCCACCCCTGTAAGGCATATATAATTGTAATGCGGTACGTAAATAATCAACCGGCAATGCAAAGCCAAGATTATCGCCACCACGGATGATAAATGAGTTTACACCGATGATCTGCCCTTTATCATTTACCAACGGGCCGCCACTGTTCCCTGGATTGATCGCCGCATCGATCTGTATGTATTTCAACCCGTCTCTTATCCGGTCAACCTTGCTGATCACTCCCTGTGTTGCTGTATAATTCAGTCCGTAAGGATGGCCAATGGCAACAACATCATCGCCATCTTTCATCTCTGTATAATTTCCCAAGCTTATTTCCGCAAGCGTTGCACCAACCGGTGGTTCCAGGAAAGCCAGGTCATGTTTCTTGTCGGTATACCAAACCCTGCTCAACGATTTTGCAAACACTTTTCCTTGTATAGTAACTTCCGGCGAATTATCAACCACATGGTTATTGGTAACAATTACATCGTATTCTTTAATGTAAAAGCCGCTGCCTGTACCGGTTTGCGTAGCGATCTGTATGATAGCGTTCTGGTATCTCTCTATAATTTCTGGACTGGTCATTTGTTGTCGAAGTTTAAAAGTTCTAGTTCTGCTGTAAAACTGTGATTGAAGTTGAGCAAATTATCATAGCGCAGGTAATGTGTATTAAATGCAAGCATCGGATATTTTCTGCGCCATTGTTCCTGTATGCTGTTGATCTTTTCTACGATGGCTTTGTCATCAAATTTATTTTTTTCGTCATCGTAATAATCATCCGTAAAACCAAGCGATGTAAAATAACCGGCATAGTTCACTTTCATCAATAGCAAAAACAATTCAGCTAATGGTTTGGGCAAACTATAAGCGTATTGGCAATAAGAGATCCCGTACTCACATATTTGTTGGCCAATAAAAGGATGGCCATTATCCCGGTACCAGGCCATATTTACATTAGCTGCGTTGATAGCATCTGCAATGGTTTTATGAACCTGCGGAGCAACAATGGCAAAGCTGCTTTTGGAACGAAAAAGATCTTTAAAGAATGTTTCCTTGGGAATGCCCTGCAGTTTTTGAAAAGAAGCTATCATGGCAGCATTTTTTTCCATGGCAGGCTTTTCATCTTTTGCAAAATAGAGCAAGGGAATTTTTTCAAGTTCTGTTCTTATAACACCTTCGGGATAAATAAGATAATCTAACCTAAACGAAAGTGTTAGCAAAAGATAACTGATACCACCGCTGAACTTATCTGCATCCAGCGTGTGTATATATTGCAGGGTTTCACTTATCCATTTTTGCATAAAAGCAAACTTGGTCTCTTTTTCTGCTTCGGGGATCTGCTGCACATGATCCGTATCCAATGGTTGTAAAGAAGAAAAATCCTGTGTCAACTGGTCATCCTGCTTATCGGCCTTGGTAGCCAGTTCTTTTAATGCATAATACAATTTGTTGGGATTGGCTGTTTCCATATCGCTATCAAAGCGCATACAAAGCCGGTCGCCATCAAGTGAGTAGCGGCTGTAATAAAGAGAAAAATTCTGTTCCAGCAACCTTCTCATAACTGGTACCGAAGGCTGTTGCATTTTTGTAAGGCTTACTTCAGCATACAAATGATCGGCATTGCCGGTACCCCTCACGATTTTAGAGCCCTGGTATAGCTGGAAATTAAAGTCCGTACCATTTCGCTGCAGTATTACATTGTCTGCTGCGTCATCACGCAGGTAATCAAAAAAAGCATCAATGCATTCCTGGTATCTTTTTTCTTTATACAGGTTGTCGGCATCGGTCCAGCGGGTGGTCTTTTCAACACTTTTGTTGTTATCGCTGTAGCGCCCAAACGGTATCAGGGGGTTGGGGGCATCTTTTTTTGAACGGCCAAAAAGCTTATCAAACATATTTCAATAATTAAGAAAACTAAGGTAAGAAATGACGGCATTATTTTTCAGGTTTTTTATTGGAGGGCCGGGCCGGGAAATTAAAACCAAAAATGTTGGCAAATACCCCGTATTTTTAGCCCCGTTAATTTTATATTTGCCAACTAAAGAGAATTTTATGAAGTTTATTGTTTCCTCGTCTGCCTTGCTTAAGCAACTGCAACAGATCAGCGGTGTAATTAATGCCAATACGGTTTTACCCATACTGGAAGATTTTTTGTTTGAAATTGAAAAGAACAAGCTGACCGTTGTTGCCACTGACCTGGAAACCGTGATGAAAGTTCACCTGGATATTGAAGCAAAGGACAGCGGTAAAGTATGTATCCCTGCGAAAATTTTGCTTGATTCGTTGAAGAATATTGCCGAGCAGCCTCTCACTTTTAATATCGACAAAAATTTTGCGGTAGAAATTACCAGTGATAATGGTAAATACAAGGTAATGGGCGAAACTCCCGATAACTTTCCTAAGGAACCGGCTGCTGATGATGCCAATGCATTTACCATGACATCATCTGGTTTGGTTACTGCCATCAACAAAGCTTTGTTTGCGGTTAGTAGCGATGACCTTCGCCCGGCTATGACAGGAGTGTTCTTTGAGTTGGATAAAAAGTCGATCACTTTTGTTGCCACAGATGCACACCGTTTGGTGCGTTACACACGTACCGATGTAAGCTGCCCCAAAAAAGATTCTTTCATCGTTCCTAAAAAACCATTGAATTTATTAAAAAGCGCTTTGCCCGATAATGATGATGAGCTGAGTATTTCTTACAACAGCAATCATTTGTTTGTGAAGCATGGTGGCACCGAACTCGTGTGTCGTTTGATAGACGCCCGTTTCCCTGATTATAAAGTAGTGATCCCGGTTGATAATCCATATAAGATGACTGTTAATAAACAGGATTTTCAAAATGCATTGCGCCGGGTAAGTGTGTTCAGTAATAAGAGCACCAACCAGGTTGCGTTAAGCATCAGCGGCAGCGAATTACAGCTGGCTGCACAGGATGTTGATTTTAGTTTTGAAGGTAACGAACGCATGGCCTGCCAATATGATGGTGAAGATCTCCAGATCGCTTTCAATGCAAAATTCTTGATTGAAATGCTGGGCGGTGCCGATACCGGTGAGATCAATATGGAACTGAGTACGCCTACCAAAGCTGGTATCATTAAGCCAACTGAGCAAGGTGAAAGTGAAGAATTGCTGATGTTGGTAATGCCATTGATGTTGAATAATTAAAACTACCCCCTCCGCCCCCTGAAGGGGGAACTTTGGAGCATTATAATTTTAAACCGCTTTCACTTTTTTGAAAGCGGTTTTTCTTTTAATGTAATAATAAATGATCCACTCCGCTACCAGCAGGTTCAGTATCCAGCCAAGCCAGGCAATAATCCGGTAGCGGTCCATGGGAGGAATATCGGTATAGTTTGCAAGCAACACTTTCCATATTCGCAATGTTATTGCTGATAAAGTAAGCGCATAACTCCTGATCATAAAAATGCGGTGGGCTTTAAAATCCTTTTTTATAGCCTTGTACAAAGCAATGGCTGTAAAGCCGATCCATAGAACAGATAGCAGCACAAATGCAATGCGTGACGTGATGCCTCCATTGGCATAAAAACTCATCAGCAAACCGGCTGGGCCTGTAACCATTAAAATATTGAGAACATAACTGTAGCCAAAAGCCCGGTGAAGCCTGGGCCTGTGTTTCAATAACCATTTTGAGAATTGTGTAAAGCCCGCCAGCAAAGCCAACAGGCTGCTAAACACGTGTACAAAAAAAGCAATGCGCCATTCTGTGATATGAATATAAGATTGCTTCAGCTGCAGAAAAGCCACATCGTTCTGTATTGGTATATACAATAAAATTATCCGCAGCATCAGGAAAGAGAAAAATGCCAGCAGGGCCAGAAGAAATAGTTTCAATATGTTTTTGCGTGTTGGGGTCAAAATTGTATTTTACAAAAAAACGAAATATTATGAAGCCCTCTATCTTTCTCTACATTATACTGGCCTCCCTGTTTTGTGGTTGTAATGCCTCGTCAAGCAAAGCTGATGAAAAAAATACATCAAAAGATCCCATTACCGTTGTTTCAAATGCGGCAATAAACCTGCTGGGTTCTTATGTTGGCCCTTTTGGCGACAATAAGATCAACTTGCTGATAACCAGGATAGCCGGCGACACCATTGATGGCAGAAGTGTTGTTGGCGGAAACGACAGGCCTTTTACAGGTATTATAAAATCAGATGGAGATAAATATAATGTTTCGGCTAAAGAGCCAGGGGATGATAAGTATGATGGAATTTTTAATTTTACAATAGATAGCAAGCAACCAGATGTAATTGCAGGAAACTGGGCACCACTGGTAGCAGGCGCAAAACCAGGAGCAAAAGATTTTACATTGCAGCGCAGGGCTTTTAAATATGAAACAGGCACGGGTGAATATCCACAGGCTTCTCAAAGATTATTGAAAGAAGATGACGTGAATAATTTAATGAAGCCCGAACTGGAAGCCATGCGTAATGAAATTTTTGCCCGGCATGGTTACTGTTTTAAAAAGAAGAACCTTCGTGAGCTTTTTGAAGACAAGGATTGGTACATTCCCAATACCGTAGATGTAAAAAAAGACCTTACCGATATCGAGAAAAAGAATATCGCCCTTATAAAACGATTTGAAAAATATGCCGAAGAATATGGAGATGATTTTGGCAGGTAATCCTAAACTATGAAATTTAAACAGATAGCTTCTTACGATAATTACATGCTGGCCAATATGACCATGGGCTTGCTTACCGAAAATGGTATTAAGTGCCAGATGAAGGATGAGCATATCGTAACGATTGACCCCTTGCTTAATCCCGCCGTGGGCGGCATTAAATTACTGGTTGAAGAAAATGATTTTGACCAGGCTGTTGCTTTGATGAAAGAAGCCGAGAGTGATTATTTAAAAGATATTGCCTGTCCCAGGTGTAAAAGCCATTCATTGGTTGTAGAAGAAAAAACAAATAACCCTACAGATTTTTGGGGGAAGTTAAAGAACCAGGTTTTGTTTGGCCAATCATCCACATACAGCAAAGGCTACCGCTGTACAGCCTGCAAAAAATATTTTGCTGAACTTCCGCCTTCATTTTAATTTATACTGATGAAAAGAATTTTTGTATTGCTTGTTATATTGTTCTTTTACAACAGCTCATTTGCTCAATACACATATTATGCAGCTGCAAAAGCAGGATTAAGCATGAGAGAGCAACCCAATACCAGCGCAAAGATTTTAGAAAAAATACCCTATGGTGAAAAGCTTGTTACGGTTGCAGACAATGATCAGCAGGTTGCTATTGCCACCGAAGGCTTTAATGGTTTTTGGTGGAAAGTGAAATACAATAACAAAACCGGTTATATCGTAAACAGCTATGTGTTACCAATGCCTGCACCAAAAGCCGGAGTAAAAACCATCCCAGATTATTTTGCACAGGTAAGCGCCAAGGCTGGGAGCCCGTTGGTTATAAAAAAATCCGACGCAGCCCTGAATGAAATGGGCGAAGCAAACCTCACCAAACAATTATATAAGAACGGAATGGAATGGCACAAAGCACAGGGATATGAATATGGCTCCGATCTTTACCTGTTGCCCGACTTTACCATTGAGCAATGTTTTTTACTGGTGCGGCTGATCGGACAATACGCTGATCTTATTAGTGAAAAAGATGCCTTTCCTGCAAAAAATTCAACCGTGAAAAATGACGGTGGAGAAAAACTTACAGAGATAGAGCGTGAAAAATATGATGGAAAACCAGGGCCGGTTAAAAAGATAAAAATTACTTCAACGCAAGGCGCCATTACTGAATTTGAAATATTCCTGCTGGATACACAGGCTGTTATTTTCTGGAGCTCGGGCGTATAATATTATATTTGCGGTATGAAGAAGATTGCCATGATACCGGCACGCTATGCTGCCACCCGTTTCCCCGCTAAACTGATGCAGATACTGGGCGATAAGACAGTGATCCTGCATACTTACAATAATACAGTTGCAACCGGTTTATTTGATGAAGTAATGGTGGTTACTGACAGTGATATCATCTTCAATGAAATTATAAACAACGGCGGCAAAGCCGTAATGAGCATTAAAGAACATGAAAGCGGCAGCGACCGCATTGCTGAAGCCATTGCAAATATGGATGTTGATATTGTGGTGAATGTGCAGGGCGATGAACCTTTTGTTCAAAAAGAACCTCTTGAAAAATTGCTGGCAGTTTTTACTGATGAAAATGTGCAGGTCGCTTCCCTCATGCAGGTCTTGCACGAAGAAAAATTTATTGCGGATCCCAACTATGTAAAAGTGGCTGTAGATAAAAACTTCAATGCGCTCATGTTCAGCCGCAGCCCCATACCTTATCACCGGGATAAAAACATTACACCCGTTTACTACGAACACATTGGTGTATATGCATTCCGCAAACAGGCTTTACTGAACTTTACCGACTGGCCAATGACACCGCTTGAAGCAGCAGAAAAAATTGAGTGTCTGCGTTACCTGGAAAACGGTATCTCTTTAAAAATGATCGTTACAGAATACATGGGTGTAGAGATCGATACGCCGGAAGATTTGGTGAGGGCAGCTTCGCTGCTGAAGGATTAAAAGAAATTAACCACAGATTTACACAGATATGATTCACAGATTTACACAGAAATAGTCCGTGGTTATCTGTGAAATTAATCAGCGTAAATCTGTGGTTTAATTTATAAATTATCGGAAATGGAATCCATAAATGATCTTACTTACAAAATCATTGGTGCTGCCTATAAAGTGCATAGCGCACTTGGCCCGGGATTACTTGAGAGTGCTTACAAAGAATGTCTTTATTATGTTTTAGTCAAAGAAGGCATTTTTGTTGAAAAGGAAAAAGGATTGCCATTGCTTTTTGAAGAAGTAAAGCTTGAAATTGGTTATCGAATTGATCTACTCATAGAAAGTAAAGTAGTAGTAGAAGTTAAAGCTGTTGAAGCTTTTACAGATGTACACATGGCACAGGTGTTAACATACTTGAAACTTTCAGGCTGTACAATTGGCTTATTGCTTAATTTTAACGTTGCAGATATGAAAAAAGGAATAAAAAGAATAATAATTTAAGATTAAAAAATATTAGCCACAGATAAACACAGATTGATTCACAGATTTACACAGATGATCCGTGACCATCTGTGGTTTTTAATCAGCGTAAATCTGTGGTAAAAAAATCAAAACAATCCTCATGGCATTCAGAAATTTTAAAATGGTGGGCTATGTAATTTATGGCCGTGGTTCTTTTAACCAGTTAGATGAGATCATTGCGCCGCATAGAAAAGCAAATGCACCCATGGTTTTCCTCGTTGATCATTTTTTTGAAGGAAAAGAACTCGCCAACCGTGTTCCTGTTCGTGGCAACGATAAAGCAATTTTTGTTGATGTAACCTACGAACCCAAAACCACCTACGTAGATAGTCTCGCCAACCAACTTAAAGAAGAGTTTGGGACCGTGAGTGGTGTTATTGGTATTGGCGGCGGCAGCGCTATGGACCTTGCCAAAGCCGTTTCTTTAATGATGAACAATCCCGGCAGCAGTGCTGATTACCAGGGCTGGGACCTTGTGAAGAATGCCGGTGTTTATAAAGTAGGTATTCCCACACTCAGTGGTACGGGTGCCGAAGTTAGCCGCACAACTGTACTCACCGGCCCTACAAAAAAGCTGGGCATGAATTCTGATTTCACGCCTTTTGATCAAATAGTTCTCGATCCTGAATTAACAGCCAATGCTCCGGCCAATCAACGTTTTTACACCGGCATGGATTGTTATATACACTGCATTGAAAGCTTGAACGGCACTTACTTAAATGAGTTCAGCAAAAGCTACGGCGAAAAAGCATTGCAGCTTTGCAGGGATGTATATGTTACAAAGGATGGCTGGGATGCCGGCAGCGATGATAAACTGATGATGGCATCTTATGCCGGCGGCATGAGCATTGCCTACAGCCAGGTTGGTGTGGCACATGCGGTAAGCTATGGCCTTAGTTATTTGCTCGGCACCAAGCATGGTATTGGTAACTGTATTGTGTTCGATCACCTGCATGAGTTTTACCCCGATGGTGTGAAGGAATTTAAATACATGGTGGAGAAGAACAACATTGATATTCCAAAAAACATCTGCGCCGGTTTAAGCGATGAGGATTTTAATAAGATGATAGATGTATCGCTGGGCATGAAACCGCTTTGGGAAAATGCCTTGGGAAAAGATTGGGAAAAGCAGATGAACAGGGAAAGGCTTAGGGCGTTGTATGAGTTGTTGTAAGTTTACTCCATTCATTCACTATAAATTTCTTTTAGTAATAAATATATCAACTTTTTATGTTCAATATATTCAAACGAAAAGGAAAACAACAGGACGATTCTCCGAATATTTCACAAACAAATGGTCAAACAAGTCAACAGCTTTTGGAACTGCTCGTTGAACACCTCAAACCGGTTTTAAAAGGTTTTGAATATCAATCCGGACAAACTGCTACTTCCTCCGGCGGCTCCTTTGCAAATGGTTTTTTTGAAAATGAAAAAATTAAAATAGGCTTAATTTTTAGAGGTGTTAACCTGGGTTTGGTAATCTATGAAGTCCCTCAAGGCAATATAGGACATGATGAACTATTTGAGCTTTTAAGCAAAGATTCGAACAAGAAGCTTTTTTACGATAGTGATAAATTTAAATGCTATGCTTTCCAGGGGAACAGTGTAAATGACGCCCTGTTTTCAGATTTACAAAATATTGTTATTCCATTTGTAAATGAAACTGCGGCTGAGGAAATTAAGGCCATGATACAAGAAGCTTATAAAAAAAGGATGGCTTAAGGTAGATGGAGAAAACTCATAAATAAAGATATAATTAAAAAGTCCTCTCCTTGGTCGGTGTCCCACCGACCGGAACAAAACTTCCTACCTTAGGTAGGTTTATTTCTTATCCGTAGTTTCTAACCTATTATATCCCTCATTTTTAATTCTTAACTTCAGGAAGAGTTTAAATCATACTTATGCTGAAAAGATTCATCAACACATTCTTGTTTTTGTTTTCCAGTATCTTTTTATTTGCCCAAAGCAAAGAAGCCAAGCTATCTGATATTATGAACACCTACCACAACTACAACATGTTTGATGGTGCTGTGTTGGTTGCTGAGAATGGTAAGGTTGTTTATAAAGCTGCATTCGGCATGGCAAACAGGGAGTGGAATATCCCCAACAAAACAGACACTAAATTCATGATCGGTTCTGTTTCCAAACCCATAACAGCCACCCTCATGCTGATACAGGTACAGAAAGGCCTCATCAGTTTAAACAAAACCCTTGCAGATTATGTGCCTGAGTTTAAAGGCAAACCCGCCGCCAACGTAACCATAAAACAGTTGCTAAGCCATACTTCCGGCATGCCCAACTATGATATCACCAAAGATTTTTTTCCAAGGATCAGCCGGCAAAGTTTCACCAGGGAAGATTATATAAAAGTATATATGGACTCTGCGCTGGCATTTGAACCAGGCTCTCGTATGGTGTACAGCAGCTGGGGATATTTTACATTGGGTTATATTATGGAAAGGGTTACAGGCAAATCCTATTCACAATTAATGAAGGAAGATATTTTTGATAAAGCCGGCATGACGAATTCGGGTTCCTATCATCATATGCAGATCGTACCCAACAGGGCCACAGGATATGATTATAGTTTTGGAGGCTATACCAGTTCCGATTTTCGTGACCAGTCAAACACCATGGGCACCGGCGATCTATATTCAACTGTTGAAGACCTTTTTAAATTTCATATCGCTCTCTCCAATAATAGTTTACTAAATAAAGAACTTGCTGCCGAAATGTTCACGCCCGGTATGAGGCCGCCAAGGTATGGCTATGGCTGGTTCAATCAAAACTTCAGGTATACTGATACAGATAGTGTTACTGCCAACTTTCACCTGGGTATGACAGAAGGATTTATCTCCTTCATGCTCCGCATCCCTTCCACAAACAGCTTTACCATTATTTTGTGCAACAGTTCCCCAACCGATTTTTTCGGCATCACAAAAAATCTCATCAAAACATTGTACAATAAGCCGGTGATGATAAAAGAGCCGGTACATAAAAAGATGGAAATCTACATTTCGCAATTGGGTGCAGTAAAAGCTGTTGAAGAATATAAAAAGATGAAAGCCGATTCAGCACATTATTATATCGACTGGATATCCATGAATTTTATTGCAGAGCAACTATTGAATTTAAAAAGATATGAAGACGCCCGTGTAATAGCCGATAACAATGTAGCAGAATTTCCCAACAAAGATCTGGTGATGCTTACAACAGGTAATATTTACCTGGCGCTCAACCGTAAAGAGGAAGCCATTAGGTTTTATAAAAGAACGCTGGAGTTATATCCCGGTTACCAGGAAGCAAAGAACAGGTTGAACGAACTGGAAGGAAAATAAGCTTAAATTTAAACCGGCTTATATATGCACCAAACAATATCAAAAAAATTACAGATGTTTTATTTTTTGTAAATTAAATAAAATGTATATTCGAACTCAACGATCTGATAGCATAAAACTTTTTACCAAAACAACCATTCTTTCCGTTGAAAACAATTTTTATTCCCTTATTATATTAATGTATAAATAACTATACTATTGATATAGTAAAAATTTCTATGCAGGAAAGTTTTATCTGTCTAACAACAAGCTTATGAGAATAAAAATATCTCCAGACCGTTTTCTGCTTTTTGCTGAATTAGTAGATCATTGTAAAACAACTAAAAAAGAAGAAATAGGTAATTTACAAGATGACCTGAAAATGCTTTCGCTAAAAGTAATTAATAAAACACCTGTATCAATTAATGAAAAAGCTTATGATTACTATGAATATTTAGCAATGCAATTTCCACCTTACAAAAAAGGTGAACAAATAATAAAATACCTCAAAGATTCTATTCTTAGACTTAAGAATGAACCAAACCGAACTGTGTGGAATATGAATGAAGCCAATTCTGTTATAGATTTTGAGGAAAAGATTAAAGAATCGTACAAAGAAGAGAATATAAAAGATTGTAAAGATCTTTTATTGAATAAAATGGCACTTTTTTTCCCATTGCCAGAAGAGAATGAACAAAATAATATCCCTGCTATAAACATCAATACCCGCCCTACTGATCAGTTTGCCAACTCAAAATGGTTCTTTTACTATCATGAATATATTGATGACCCTAAAACTCCTTACACCATTATTTCAAGATTAGTGTTGGAGATAGTGGATAATAAGCACATTAAATTGTATGAAAGAAGAGAAAAGGAGGATTTTACCGGTTCGGTAACATTTGGCGAAAATGATAATATACTGATCATTCAATTAACGAGGGAAATTACAGGAAGGGATAAGAGGTTAGAATTAAGGATAATCATTCCTAATGGTACTGTTGCTGACGACTCCTTATTTCTTGGACAATACATGGATTTTGAGACAGGAGAAAAAATAGTCAGTGGAACATTTGTTTTGGAAAATATTAAAAGCCACAGCTTAGCAGAGCCGAATGAAGCAGATAAAAAAGTTTCGAAATACAAAATGGAACGCCCGATTCTTTTCGCCGATAATACTACTGCTAAAACGATACAGGTAGAGTTGGTATATTATAGTGACTGGAAATACTATATTCCTAAGACTATTGCTAATTATCTATCTCATAAATGGAAAAATCATACCAAGACGAAACCTATTAATAATGCCACGTTGCAAGGCCTCGGCAATTTTATAGAAGAGCAGGATGAAAAACCCTTTCGGGATTACAAGTTCAATACCTGCATTGAGTATGATTTTTTTATTATAGCTCCCGGCAACAATGTTGTTGAAATAGCCGAAAAAGATTATTACAAGGAAATAAATAAATATTTTTTTAAAGAAGAAGTACCTTCTATTGATAGTAGTAATCTTGCCGATCCTCATCACAAAATATATGAAAGCTCTGATGCCTTTAAAAAAATAGGTATTAACCGGTTATATTACCCTCCAAGGGTTTTCCTAACAGAAAACCCAACCTTTAGCGGCGAGCAGGAATTGGAAGCCATTCTTGAAAAGGAATTTAAAGCCATGAGAGAAAGCAGGTTTGTTTTATTTATTGCCCCTCATGCAGTTTGTGATTGGGCTCTCGTTAAGCTGGGCTGGGCAATGCAACAAGAAAAGCCTACATACATCTTTCCACAAAAGGAAAATGTACTTCCAAAACTTATTGAAAGAGGACATACAGACGAGATCATCTCTGCTACCAAACCCTTGCCCATAAATGGTATTATAGAATACCTGGCAGCCAATCACAGATACAGGCTAAAAGCATTTTAAATATATCCTCTTCATTTAAAACCTACATGTAGTATTTTAAATTTTTTCTTTGTTATTCCAAATTTAAACTATTATAAAAAATTGTTTTGATTTAAAGTAAGTCTTTTTTTTACTTCTCAATCAAACCGATTTTTTATGAATGTAAATAATTTATCCATCAGCAAAGAATCTTCTGCAGCAGAAGTGGCTGAAATTTTATTATCAATTGGTGTTAGCCAAACAGTTATTATCAACATCAATAACGAGATCATCTGCGCCCACCCCCAGGCGCAATTCTTAGTTGAAATAATAAAAGAAGAATGGCGGGATCATGAAGCCCTTTTTATTAAAGTTGATGAGCAAACAGAATGTATTTATATAGTCAGTATCCATTCTTCCGTCAGGGGCAGAAGTGAGGGTGGTGTAAGAATATTATCTTCTCCGGGTTTTATTGCCGGTGTAAATGATTGCATGGCGCTTTCTTTTGGCATGACAAAAAAATCGGCATATGCCGATATATGGGCCGGAGGGGGGAAATCCGTTATCATTCCCTACAGCGAAAGGATATTCAGTTTATTGATGAAGGAACAGGCAAAAAATGAGCGTGAAATCACGGGCACCTTTAGAGAATTAATGTGGCGGAACTATGGTGGCTTTGTTGCGCAAATGCAGGGGGCATTTATCATCGGGGAAGATATGTTCGTTAACAGTTGGGATATGCGAACCCTGCAAAGCTTCTGCATACATACCAGTTGCCACTCTAAGTTGGTTGGTGGTGCAGAGAATCCCAGTCCTAAAACAGCTTTGGGTATTTATAAAGCTATGATGGCTGTAGCAGAAGTAGTAATGCCCCAAGCTCCTTCCCTTAAGGATAAAAAGATTATTATAAAAGGAGTTGGCCTTGTAGGCTATTCTCTTGCAGAGCTATTATATAAAGCAGGTGCAAAGCTTATTATTTATGATACTGACCCAAAAGCGGCTGAACGCATTACCCAGCTAGGCGATGATATTGAAATGCATATATTTTCACGGAGGGAAGGAGAATCGGAAAGCGAATTTACACAACGTTTTAAGATCGAAGAACTTCAATTCTTAGATAACACTACTGCTGATATATACTCTCCTAACGCACGTAGTAAAACACTTAGCAGAGAACTTATAGAGGTATTGCATGTAAAGGCAATTGCCGGCGCAGAAAATGCTCAAATAGCTAAAGATGATGAAGCATATGTTGTTGCCCGTTTAGCAGAGCTGGGTATAGTTTGTGTTCCTGATGCAGCTATAAATTCAATGGGCATTTTTAGCGCTTACCAGGAACATATCGGGATCATCAAAGCTGATTTTGATAAGAAGGCCGATGCTATATACGTACAAACAAGGGAACTGCTTACCAAAGCTGTATTACAAGGCAAAACACCGCATCACATCTTTATAGAAACAGCATTGATGAAAGCAATGATACCGCACCCAATATTTGGGCATAGGGGTATAGAGATCATTAAAGAAGTATTTGAAGCATGGAAATAATAAATACCAAAATATTGAAAGACTCTCCTGACAAAAAATATTTCCCTAAGCGGGAATAGCTATCCTAAGGCTTGGTTTTTATGTACCCCATATTTTTTAACTGCTAAATTTTTTACACATGAAACCTAATAAGCATTCAGCCATCGGCACATACTTTAGGAACCAAACTCAAAATGCTGTACAGCACACACTTACCGGAATAGGAATAAGTGCATTACTTCTTAACTCTGTGCACGTGGCAGATTTTATAAGTGAGAAGCGTTGGGTACAGGTCTTGCTCATCTGTATCATTGGCCTTACTCCCCTGATAGTGGATTTTGCATTTTTTTTATTTAAGGATAATCACAAAATTCAGGAAAAGCTTCGTGAAATGAATACGATAGCCATGAGGCTGGATAAGAATAAGAACAAATACCATTTTAATTCCTTAATGTCAAGAATAGAAAGAGAGATATTTCATTTAAAAAAAATGGAGGAAAACAATTTCACTTTACCTGCGCTTCAGAACTATGAGTATGTCAGGGAAGTAATGATGAGGATACTTTTGTCTGTAATGTCGCCAGGCGATAAATACATCACCATTTCCAATTTAGATTTTTGGGTGGTTAAACCCGGCGATCCGCTGCAATTCTTTAGAGAAAATATGAATGCTTTAAAGAATCACAACAAATCCATTGCGCGGATCGTAGTTTTAGATCCGAAAATTAAAGACCCTGTAAACTCCGATGTAGAAGGAGTAAAGAAACAAACAGCTCTGAAAAAGCTATTGGAAGGATTTACAACAGATGAAACCGAGGATGAGAATTATTTCTCCGACCTGAAAACGCTTTTTCTTTTTGATGATGACTATGAGAATCATATCAAATACCTGTTATCTGCAATTATTATTTCATGGGATTTTAAAAATTTAATGTTTGTAAAGATCAATAACTGGAATGCGATTGAATCTGTAAATCCAAGCATTCAGATCAAATATTTCACCATCCCCGGCTTTGGGATTAAAGTAAAAGAAGAAGATATAAAGGATACACCTAAAATTTTAAAAGTCTTATACAGTTTCATTGGTTTCGAAATAAAAAATAATAATGCAGATGCAAATTATTCTGAACTATTCGATTTTCTAAGGTCTTATAATACAGCTTTTTCCAGGATGAATGATATATATGGAAAAGATGGGCTGCCAAATAATTTTTTACACTTAGATAAAACTCCATTTTATAATTTAAAAATGTTGAAAAATTATTATAACCTGTAATCCCTTATTCTATTCTTGCTCTACCGGTTGGAGAAATACCCGCCGGCAGAAATTTTCTTCTTGAAAGGGGCCGTCCCGCAACAAGGATGCTAAGGAAATACTAACACCAAAATAACTGTATTATGGAAAATATTATAAACGTATTCATAAGCTATAGTCATAAGGATATTGACATCAAAAAAAAATTAGAAAAGATACTTACAGACAGGGGTTTAAAAGTATTAAGCGATTCCATGAACCATGTAGGTAAGGAACTTCATAGAGAAATTTCAACTTTATTGAACCAGTCGCACTTTGTTGTTCCTATTATTACAAAAAACTGGTTAGACTCTGTTGAAACTAGGGATGAATTTGTCCGGGCCCACGAGAGGAGAAAAATAATTATCTGCCTGGTTGATTCAGACAGCTCATTAGACCAGAAAACACTTCCTTATTTTGTCCAGGAAGACCTGAGAATTCACTTTACACAAGAGTCCCTTCAGGACAAGTTAGAACAGGTTTACCATGATATAAAAAATACAAAATTTATCGATTTTTGGAAGAACGCCTGCTATGATGAGATAAGAAGGATCGGAGATTTAGTGCAAACACATAATAATCTGCATAATTATAAGTCGGAGCAGTTTGAAAACAAACTTAATAAACTACATGCCGATCTATCCAACATTTTAAATGATGTTTATGAAACCAATGTTAGTTATGAAGATAATTTCCTGAGGGATGCTTCACCATATTTTAAATTTGCATCAAAGATCCACGCCGTAAGTATAGTTAATGTGTCTACGTTCTGGACAGACAGAAAAGCACAAAGTGCAGCTATATCATACTTACAAACACAATCAGGTTTATCAAAAGATGTTATCAGGTTATTTGTTTTTGAAACACCCAGGCAGGTACATTATTTTAAGAAAATATTATTTAAGAATTTCAAATACTATGTGCAGGGCAAAGCAAACGATCCCAATTTGTTAAGCGGGGTTTTACTATGTTCAAAAAAAGTATATCAACGTGTGCTTACAGAAGAAATGCAATATTCTTCTTCGTCGGGCAATAATATTTTTTCCCGCGATTTTGGGATCCTCACGTATGAATCTCAATTTAACAAACATACTTTAGAAGCAACTTTAGACAGTTCGAATTTTAAAGTAAAAAAAATAAACCTGGAGGATGAAATGAGCAGGGATAATTTTGTTCAGTTCCTAAACGAAATAGTAAGATATAAAAATGACAATTACAGCCTCGAAAACTATGGAATCGCCAAACTCAATGGCAATATATTTGAAGATGAGGATAAATGGAATAGTATGGTTGATACTTTGTTTTCAGGTCAAAACACATCCGACATATTCCATGTAATTTATTTTAAAGTAAAACCGGCCGGTTCAAATGCTTTTGAAGATATTATAGGACATTTTATTTCAGGAATTGAGAAGAAAAAAGCAGCGGGTGATTTAAAGGTAAAAGCTATATCTCTGAGAAAGTTTAAGAAGATAGACAATGCAAGAGATCATAATACCAATGGAGACCTTAAAATTAAGAAAGACTACAATTACGCTTTAAATTTGGTTTTTAGTAACCAGGCTGCCCTGGAGCAGTATTATCATGATGCTTATCACAGCGAAGTGCGGGAAAAATTATACATCCTCTTAAACCCTGCCACAAAAAAAGAATTTGTTAAGGCAAGGGTTAAAAATATTAGTGAAGAAGATAAACAACAGCTATTTAGCCAGATTGAAGTGATGATCAGTGATTTTATTTTAAGGGTTGATTGGGAACAATATGATATAAAAAACAGCATTACGCCTTTCCCTTTTGGTCTTCACACCAAATGATCCCTTACGGCATCGTTGAGCCTTATGGCCAACGATGCCTTTAACAGCCAGAAATTTCTGCCGTATTAATGAACAAGCCTCGCCTGGTTTACATTTTCCATATTTGTCTTATTTAATTCATGTTTTGTTTTAGATATTATATCAGATAGATTAGGAATTTAATCATATAGATTAGGAATTCAATCGGATAGAGCAACAATTGGGCTGCCGCCATCGCCACCATGCCCTTTAAAGAACTGAAGGAAGCAGCAAAAAATATCACAGGCGGCAATCAGTAAGTATTGCCCTTCTGCAAAAAACTTTGTTTCTTTAACTTCCTGTTTAAATACAACAACTCATGGCAAAGTACCAGGCAAAAACCACCGAAACAGAAAGCAGCGTAGCTGACTTTATTAAAAAGATACCCGATGCATGGCGGCAAAAAGATGCGTTGGCTATTATAGACATCATGCAAAAGCAATCGGGCCACCCGCCAAAAATGTGGGGACCGGCCATCATTGGTTTTGGCAGTTGTCATTTTGTGTATGAAAGCGGGCACGAAGGCGATGCACCGCTCATAGGTTTTTCACCACGCAAAGCTGAGTTTGCTTTGTACCTTTCATCAGCTTTTGAAAAAAGGGACGAACTGCTGAAACAGTTTGGTAAACACAAAAGCGGCAAATCCTGTATCTACGTAAAAAAAATGGAAGACATTAATGTAGCCGTGCTGAAAAAAATGATCAACGCTTCACTTAAATATACCAAAGCAAACCCAAACCACGGATGTTAGTTTTAGGTGTCAGTCTGACAACTTAAAAGATGATCGATAAGCAAACGCTCTAAAAAATTAAAACTATTTTTGGTGGCCACACACCCGGAAAAATTGAATCATGAAAAATCTTTTTGATAAAGACACTTACACCGAAATTACCAACCGCATCAATGCGCTTACACCAGAAAGCCGGCGCCAGTGGGGCAAGATGAATGTATCACAAATGCTGGCGCATTGCAAGGAAGCTTTCAAAGTACCCTTAAGTGATAAAAAAATGCCGAGAATGTTTATGGGTCTATTAATTGGATGGATGATAAAGAATAAACTCCACAATGATGATCCCTGGAAAAAGAACCTGCCCACGGCGCCCAATTTCATCATTAAAGACGAGCGTGATTTTGAAAAAGAAAAACAGGAATTATCGGCTTTGATAAGCCAGTTCTATAATGGTGGTCCTGAAAGGGTTGGTAAATTTCCCCATCCAATGTTTGGTTCTTTTACAACCGAACAATGGGGCAAGAGTATGTACAAACACCTCGATCATCACCTGCAACAGTTCAATGCCTAAGCTTCAAAACATGCTGAAAATATAAAAGCAGCTGCAATGCAACTGCTCTTATGTATATTGAGTCATGCTTAGTGGCTACATTTATTACCTCGATGCAACATCAAGCTTGCTGAAAATATTCTGCACACTTGACGCTATCTCATCCTGTGTAATATTACTATAATTTAATTCTTCCATCGTCCAGCCCTGCCATACTATCTTGTCTGTATTTGCATCGGTTAAGGTAATGCTCACTGTGCCTTCTTTAACCGGTACATCATAATTATTATATCCTAAAAATTGGGAAGGATAGTAAATAGTACCCCATCTCCTTAATCTTGGATTATAATAAGTACGTGTATAAGACTGTGTATATACCGGGTCAGACCTACGTGCTGTAGTATTTTGTACCAGTACATCATAGCTTACAAGAATATCCGGGTTACTTGATACTTCCGTCCATCCCTGGTTTTGTAATGCTGCATTGGCTGTATTTCTTACGGTGATATCTCCATAAGATGATGGCCTTACTGCATTATCGCTTTCATTATACCGTGTATCTACCCACATATAGGTTTTATAATTTCTAAGATCCACAGAGTCATCTTTTTCTACATGCACCGGTGTGGAACACGATGCAATGGCAAATGCCGCTATTAAAGCAACACTTATATAATTCAGTGTTTTCATAATATCCTCCTTTTGTTTTTATTTAAATAAAATGTTTCATTTAATAAAACCAAAAAGCATTCCATAGTTAAAACATACTGTTATAAACCAGTTATAAACAACTTAAGCTGAAAATTATGTAACAAATCAGGGTAATTTTTTGCACGGATTGTGGCTGTGAGAAGCGTGGAAAATCATACCCGAAGGGCATTTTTTTGCACGGATTGTCAAACTTTTATGAGCCTGTTGGCGGCTTCTTGTAAAGTGCTTTCATTTTTAGAGAAACAAAAGCGCAGTACTTTATTATCTTCTCCATTTTTATAAAAAACAGAAGTAGGTATGGTTGCTACGCCATATTCTTTTGTAAGGCGGATGGCGAAATCTTTTTCGCTTTCGTCTGTTATATCTGCATAACTGTATAACTGAAAATAACTGCCATAAGATGGCAGGGCTTTAAACCTGGTTTGCTGCATCAGGTTCTTTAAATGATCTCTTTTTTGTTGCAGAAAACTTCCAAGCTTCAGGTAATTTTCTTTTTGTTGTAAAAATTCTGTCAATGCAAACTGCACCGGGCTGTTACAGCTAAAGCAGTTAAACTGGTGCACTTTGCGGAACTCTTTCATCAGTGCAGGGGGTGCAACACAATAACCCAGTTTCCATCCTGTACAATCATACACTTTACCAAAAGAGAAACAAACAAAGCTTCTTTCGTACAGGCCTGGGTAGCGCAGCATGCTTTCGTGCTGCTTACCATCGAAGATCAGGTGCTCGTACACTTCATCGCTCAAAATAAAAATGCCGGTGTCTTTTACTAGGCTCTGCAACTGCACAATATCATCTGCACTCAACACTGCCCCGGTAGGGTTGTGTGGTGTGTTCAGCATGATGAGTTTTGTTTTGGTTGTGATCTTTTGTTTTACCAGCTCCCAGTCAATTTTATAATCGGGATAAACCAGCGGAATTAAAACCGGTACCGCCCCGTTAATTTCAATCGTTGGTATGTAACTGTCGTAAGCCGGTTCAAAAACGATCACTTCATCGCCGGGTTGCAATATGGTAGTGAGCGCTGTGTAAATAGCATAGGTTCCGCCGGGGGTAATGGTAATATCTGTTTCGCCATTAACTGGGTTTGCATAGAGGTAAGATATTTTTTCGGCAAGCCTTTCTCTTAATGCAGGCAGGCCATTCATGTGTACATATTGGTTGTACCCGTTTTGCATGGCTTTGTTCACCAGTGTTATCAGTTCTTCACTCATGGGGTAATCCGGAAAACCCTGTCCAAGGTTAATGGCGTTATGTTCATTAGCAAGCACACTCATTACAGTAAAAATGGTGGTGCCTACGGCTGGGAGCTTACTTTGTATGGTTGGTATCAACGCAGGTAATTTATAAATACTTTTCGCCCTTGTTCCTTTTTATTTCAGCAACATATTCTTTTATGTCCTGTTCTTTTTCTTTTTTGCAGATGAGCAAAACATCTTTGGTATCCACTACAACAAAATCATCGAGGCCTTGTAACACAACTAATTTTTTATCTTCGGCATGTATCACATTATTGGTAGCATCTATCACCATCACATGTTTGCCAACAACTGCATTGCCCAGGTAATCCTTCTCCAGGTTTTCGTAAGTGCTTGCCCAGGTCCCCAAATCGCTCCAGCCAAAAGAAGATGGGATGATGTACACATTATCTGCTTTTTCCATCACACCATAATCAATAGATATATTTATACATTGCGGGTAAATACGCTCTATAACTTCCTTTTCCTTTTTTGTATTGAAATGATTCTTCTCTGCTTCAAACACTTCAGCCAGCTCGGGTATATGTTTCTCAAATGCCTTGATAATGTTTTTAACCTGCCATACAAAAATGCCGGCATTCCATAAAAAATCGCCGCTGGCAATAAAGGTTTGGGCCAACTCCAGGTCAGGCTTTTCGGTAAAGGTCTTTACTTTATATACGTTATCGCTAACAGCATGTGGTTCGTATTGTATATAACCATAGCCTGTATTAGGGTGAGTGGGTTTTATCCCCAGTGTTATCAATCCTTTTATATGCGCTGTAAACTGTAGCGCATCTTTACAAACATTTTTAAACCCGTCTTCATCGGTGATGATATGATCGGCAGGCGCACAAATTAAATTTGCATTGGTATTTAACTGCTGCAGTTTGTAAGATATATAAGCAACGCAGGGCGCTGTGTTTTTTCGTGAAGGTTCGCAAAGGATATTTTCGACAGGTAGTTCAGGAATTTGTTTGGCAACAATATCTTTATACTGTTCAAAAGTGATGATATAAATATTTTCTGCAGGAACAAATTTCACGAACCTGTCAAAAGTAGCCTGTATCAATGTGCGGCCGGTATTTAATATATCGAGGAATTGTTTGGGATAATCTGTACGGCTGATGGGCCAGAACCTGCTTCCAATACCGCCGGCCATAATGGCTACGTAATTATTTTTACTCATGTTGCAATTATATGATTCCCTCTTTTACAAGGTCGTGCAGGTGAATGATGCCTGCATAAATATTGTTATTTTCTGCTACCAGCTGGCTAATGTCATGCTTACGCATTTCATCAAGTGCATATACAGCCAGCATATCTGCAGCAATTGTTTTAGGGTTGCTGCTCATAATATCCTTTGCCTGCAGGTTCTCAAATGAATTGGTTTTTTCCAGCATGCGCCTCAGGTCGCCATCTGTAATGATGCCTAAAATATTTTCTGCTTCATTTACAACAACGGCGGCGCCAAGCCTTTTTGCTGTCATCTCAATGATCACTTCTTTTATGCTGGCTGTTGGCAATACTTTTGGTTTTGCATGTTGCGCTGCCAGCTCTTCTACCCGTAAATATAATTTTTTACCCAATGCTCCGCCGGGATGATATTTTGCAAAATCGCTGCTGTTGAATTCTTTCAATTCCATCAGGCAAACGGCCAGTGCATCTCCCATTACCATTTGTGCAGTTGTGCTGCTGGTGGGTGCCAGGTTTATGGGACAAGCTTCCTGTTCAACCGTGGTATTTAAAACAAGGTCGCTATTCAGTGCCAGGAAAGACCCAGTATTGCCAACCATACCTATTAATGTATTGCCGAAGTTTTTTACGAGAGGGGCTAAAACTTTTATTTCGGGACTATTGCCGCTTTTGCTGATCACGAGTACAATGTCATCGGTTTGTATCATACCCAGGTCGCCATGAATGGCATCTGCAGCATGCATAAAAACAGCCGGTGTGCCGGTGCTGTTTAAAGTAGCAACAATTTTTTGGGCAATGATGGCGCTTTTGCCGATACCGCTTACGATCAACCTTCCTTTAGTTTCCGCAATAGCTTTAACCGCTTTAATAAAATCATCATCAATGAAGGTTTTTAGCCCGTTTACAGCATTCGTTTCCAGCTCAATTGTGCGTAAAGCAACCCGTATGATCTTATCTGTATTCATCAGTAATGCGCAAACCTACTTCAATTCATTCATAATGCAAAGAACCGCAACTATAGTAAAAAAGCCACAAGTTTTCGGGGTATTATTTTACCCCTTGATTTTTTGCAACTTGGTTTATTTTGATTATCTTAAGTGATTAAACGGTCTGTTAAATTATTGCCGCTGATGCAGATAGGGTTTGCTTCCGCAGCTGTTTTAAGTTAACTTCGCTGCCCTTAAAAAAAGCATGAGTAAAATTATCAAGAACAAATACCAGTAGGTAAATTATGGCCAAAACAAAATCCACTGCTAAAGAACCAAAACCTAAAATTGCTATAAAGGCTGCTTTAAAGAACCAACCCGATCTTTCCACACAACTCCAGGATCAATTTGGATTTGATGGCTTTAAAGGTCCCCAGGAAGAGATCATAGAAAGCCTGCTGAATGGAAACGACACTTTTGTTATTATGCCAACCGGTGGCGGTAAAAGTTTATGTTATCAATTACCGGCTATGATCAGCGAGGGTGTTGCTATTATTGTTTCCCCTTTAATTGCTTTAATGAAAAACCAGGTTGACCTGGTACGCAGTTACAGCAGTAAGGATGACGTTGCACATTTTTTAAACAGCACATTAAACAAGGGTCAGCAAAAGGTTGTAAAAGATGATCTTACAACCGGTAAAACAAAAATGCTTTATGTGGCTCCGGAAACCATGACCAAGGAAGAGAATATTTCTTTCTTTAAGGAATTAAAAATTTCTTTTTTTGCTGTGGATGAAGCACATTGTATTTCAGAATGGGGGCATGATTTCAGGCCGGAGTACAGGAGGCTGAGAGAGATGATGGACCTGATAGATGAAAAAATTCCGGTGATAGCATTAACCGCAACAGCCACACCAAAAGTGCAGAGTGATATTGTAAAGAACCTGGGTTTACGTAAGCCTAAAATATTCATCTCTTCATTTAACCGTCCAAATCTTTATTACGAGATCCAGCCAAAAATAAATCTTGATCAGACCAATAAAAGTATTGTTCGTTTTATACAACAACACAAGGGCAAGAGCGGTATCATCTATACACTCAACCGCAAAACAACCGAAGAGCTTGCAAAAATGCTGATGGCGAATGGCATAAAAGCAGTGGCTTATCATGCCGGTCTTGATGCCAAGCTTCGTTCTGAAAGGCAGGACCAGTTCTTAAATGAAGATATGGATGTAATAGTGGCCACCATTGCATTTGGTATGGGTATAGATAAACCCGATATCCGTTTTGTGATCCACTACAATATTCCAAAATCAATTGAAAATTATTACCAGGAAACCGGCCGTGGCGGCCGTGATGGCATGGAAGGCAAATGTATCCTCTACTATTCTCATAAAGATGTGGCCAAGCTTGAGCACCTGATGAGGGACAAGCCGCTTAGTGAAAGAGAAGTGGGCGCACAGTTGATAAATGAAACTGTGGCGTATGCCGAAAGCAGTGTATGCCGTCGTAAAATTTTGTTGCATTATTTTGGCGAACATTATGATGATAAAAAAAGCTGCGGCCATTGCGACAACTGTTTACAACCTAAAGAAAAGATCGAAGCCAAAGAGGATGCTGTTATTGTTTTAAAGATCATTAAAGCATTGGGCGAACAATTCCCTGTTGAATATACTTTACTCATTCTTGCAGGCAAGGCAACGCCGCAGGTAAAAATGTACCGCCACGAAGAGCTGGATGTTTTTGCCAGCGGCAACGATAAAGAAAATCATTTCTGGAATAGTTTGATACGCCAGATGTTGCTGGCCGGACTGATTGAAAAAGACATTGTAGAATATGGTTTGTTGAAAATAACCAAAGCAGGCGCTGCATTTTTAAAGAAGCCTGCGTCATTTAAAATTGTGCTGAACAATTTATTTGAAGAAGCCAATGCTGATGATGAAGAAGCTGAACAGGCTACAGCAGATTCTGCCGCTGCAGATGAAAATTTAATGGCGCTGTTAAAAGATCTGCGCAAAAAAGTAGCCAAAGAAAAGAACCTCCCTCCATTCGTTATCTTTTTAGAGAACAGCCTGGAAGATATGGCAACCATGTTCCCTACAACTATGCCTGAGCTGGAAAAGATCAGCGGTGTAAGCAAGGGGAAAGCCATCCGTTATGGTAAACCATTTTTAGAGGTAATTACAAAATATGTGGAAGAGAATGATATCACCAGGCCTGATGATTTTGTAATGAAAAGCGTGGTGAACCGTAATAACAATAAGATCTTCATCATACAGAACATAGATAAAAAGATACCGCTGGAAACGGTTGCCAAAACCCGTGACCTGCGTATTGATGAACTTTTGGAAGAAATGGAGACCATTGTGGCCAGTGGCACCAAGCTAAACCTGGATTATGCCATTGACGAAATGGTAGACGAATATGAACAGGACGAGATCATGGATTATTTTAAAAGCTGCGAAACCTCATCCCTGCAGGTGGCCCAGGAAGAGCTGGCCGACAGCAATTTTAACTGGGAGCAGTTAAAGCTGATGCGTATTAAATTTCTGTGCGAATACGGGAATTAGCAATATTTTAGGTTGAGTATTTAATATTTGGGAGAATACCCTTATTTTTGCTCCCCGATTCAAAATATGGATCAAGGATGGTGCGGTAGCTCAGTTGGTAGAGCAAAGGACTGAAAATCCTTGTGTCGGCGGTTCAATCCCGCCCCACACCACAAACAGAAACAAAAAAACCTTGTAAATCAATCATTTACAAGGTTTTTTTGTTTTAGGGGCAAGACTAAGGGCAATATATCAATGTATTTCCTTGCAATTTCTGATTGTATAATTATATTCTTCAAAAAAATATGTTTGTTTTTACCAGATGGTAAAAAATTTCTGAAACCCTTTTCCCTTCTGCGTTTCAGATGGATGAGAAATTCTCATTACTAAACAGCACTGAATTTTTTATTTTTTTTTCGCTTGGTTTGTATTTCAAAAGCAAATGCGATGAAAAAAATATGTGTAGAATGTTTTACTCTCGAAGAACTTATCGAAGCAATAACAGCGTTGCTTAAGAATTCCCCGCATAAATTAGAATCTTCTGAAAATACTTTAAAACCCAAATTATTGACAAGGGCTGAGGCTGCAGAAATGCTTGATATAACATTAACGACACTTAATACCTGGACAAAACAACAGAAAATAAAATCTTATCGGCAAGGGTCAAGAATTTATTATAAAGAAGAAGAGTTGTTGGCTTCGCTCAAAGAGGTTAATCATAAGCACTACAAAAAAGTATAGTAACAAAAATGATCTATTAATTATCCAACGAACATTTTATCATGAGCTATAAAAACAATGATGATAGAGTTTGTACCTACGATGGGATAACAATATTTACCCAAGACGAAATTTGCATCAGACACATTTTGGAAAATAGTGAAAGATATAAATTGAAAGGAAGTGACGATATAGCCACCAACCAAAGGCTGAATAAATTTTCTGGAAAATATAAAAACTTTACTATTTCCACTGTTTCTAACTCAAAAGGTAATGGCGTTAGATTAGGAGGCAGCTTACATAAATGGAAAAACAAGGTTCACAATTATGATACTTTTAAATGGGGTGAATTCTTACTTGTATATTATGAGATAGTTGATGAGTTTAAATTAAATCCAGCTAAAACAGTTATATGGAGTTTAGAAAGCGGGCTAAATAACAAATTACCCACTCATTTGAAATACAAAGCAAGAGATATTCCTGAATTTACTTTATTGCTTAATGGCAATCCAAAAAAGTCCAGCCGAAGTAAATACGCTCGTAATGGCTATGGTCTTGAAAATCAAAAAGGGGAATGTAAACAAAAGCTATACGATAAAGGAATTCAATTTGCAGTTGGTTATGAAATTTTAAGAACAGAATGCAGTTGTAAAAGGAGGCCCCTTGCAAAGCACGGTTTAATAACCTTTGAAGACTTGGCCGACTATGATAAACATTTACGTTTTGGAAACTATCTAATTAAAGTTTTTGAAACGTTGCTGCTTTTTCAGCCCGAGATTCTCACAAATCCGTCCTTACCTAATATAGACAGGCTTTTTATTTTAGAGTACAACAATCCCCTTTCATGGAAGGTCCTTCGCAAGAAAAGCGACTATCAGTTTAAAAAAGCAAATAAGAGGTTCTTAAACCTGATTGATCAATACTGTGCAATAAATTACAGAAGTGAAATATTAAAGCTGATGAATTCACAGATTAATTAACCTAAATAAGTTTTTTAAAGAAAATCGTGCCTGTAGGTGCGATTTTTTTTAATTAATCGCACTATCAATATAGCGGGGAATATTTTTATTTGCAGGAAGGGTTGGGTTCGGGTTCTTGGGTAGGATGGGTAGAAGAATTTATTCTTAAACAATCCTTTTTCTGGGAGAATTTTTTTTGTTGAAATTTATCCCGAACCAACGAATTTTTATACCCCCCTCCATCATTCCTAGCCGGACCGCACATATAAATTTTCGAAAAATTTGGTGTTTTACTGGCCCCACCCCCGCCCCTTGCCAATTTAGAAAAAACTCGCTTCGCTTTCCGAACTGCGTTCGGAATTTTTTCTAAATCGTCAAGGGGCGGGGGTGGGATTAAACTATGTAAATCTGTATGACTTATTCGAGCGGCTTTATTCGCCCCTCTCTTTTTTCGCTGTTTTGATCAGTAAATTTTGAAAAACAGGTGTTCAGTTAGCGACAATCTATGTACTTTAGTCAAAATATTAGCGTAGCTGATTTTGGGTAAGTAAAACTGGTAATTTTCTAACACTCCAAAAATGATAGCTGACGCTCACGCATGGCGTGGGCTTTAGTTTTTTGGAGTGTGGGTATACCAGTACCTTCTTACCATTGGCTAATGTCCCACGCTATTTTTATTCATTCCTGCCAGGGGACATAGCAGAAAAACTACTGTTATGAAATCAAAACATTTAGTTGGGGTCATTCTCCTTTTTATTATGCTTGTTACTACAAGCTGTAAATCCACTTACTATTATATTGGCATGTCGCAAAGTGAATTCTTAGCTAAGAACAAGAAAGCTGTACCCCGGAAAGAAACTGTTGAGGAATCAATTTATGAAATAGGCCGTCAACCATTTGGGAAGGCTTATGTCCAAAAGTTTTTCTATTTCCAAAATGGCAAGTTGGTTCAGGTAGATAATGGAGAACGCCAGCCGGATATCATAATCAAACACAATTAATCTTATGAGCAATAAATATAATTGGCTTAGGTGGGTAGGCCTGTTTCCATGTGCAATTGCTGTTTACCTTTTAATTTACCTATCCTTAAGAGTATGGATGCGTACCAGCTCAACACCTGGTCTTTATGATATTATGGATTTTGTTGCTCCGGCACTTGCCGGTATAGGCTCTGCATACTGCTATATTTGGACAGGGGTAAAGATTGCACCTTCCAATAAGATAACAACAGCTTTAGTCCTTTTAATCATCCTGATATTATCTACAGGCGCAGCAATTTATGTGGATGCACTTGCAAGAAGGTATGATCGGATCATTGAAGATGCTTTTTCAATAGTAGGTTTAGTCATTGCCTACAAAGAAGTTGAAAAGAAAAATAAGGTAATTTAATTCTATGTGCCTTAAAGCCTTCGCACTCTTTTTGCATTTATCCTGTCATTATTTTAGCCTTTTTTAGACCCCAAAATGAATTTAAAATCTGCTTAAACACCCCATTTTTAGCCCAACTTAAATAGCATTGATGTACATTTAAATATCCTAATTAATCGAGTATCAACGGTTTCAGGAAAATTCGGGGGTTTTTTGTTCTCCATAAGGGCAAAAGTACGAATCGAATAGAGACCCCGTTTTTTAGAACAGGTAAAATACCACTAAAATGCCCCTAAGCTGGAACGAAATAAAAAGCAGAGCGACCACTTTTAGCAAAGAGTGGGAAAATGAAACAAGTGAAGATGCCGAAGCCAAATCATTTTGGGATGGCTTCTTTAATGTTTTTGGTATAAGTCGCCGCAGGGTAGCCACATTTGAGCAACAAGTAAAAAAGATTGATGATAAACAGGGATTCATAGACCTGCTTTGGAAGGGTTTGATTCTTGTTGAACACAAAAGTCGGGGCAAGGACTTAGACAAAGCATTCAAACAGGCTAAAGATTACTTTCCTGGCCTAACCGATAAAGAGTTACCCAAATACATTTTGGTAAGTGATTTTGCACGTTTCCGTCTTTATGATCTTGATAATAATACTCAACAGGAATTTAAGATTAATGATTTTGTTAATCATGTAGGGTTATTTAGTGAAATCGCTGGCTACAAAAAACGAACCTACAAGGAGCAAGACCCTGTAAATATAGAAGCTGCTGAACTTATGGGTAAGCTCCATGATAAATTAAAGGCAATTGGCTATACCGGGCATTATCTTGAGCTTTATTTGGTTCGATTGGTATTCTGCCTATTTGCTGATGATACAAACATTTTTGAAAAAGGTATTTTTTATGATTACCTGGATTTAAGGACGGAGGAGGATGGCAGTGATCTTGCCGGACACCTGGCACAACTGTTTGATGTGCTGAATACACCTAAAGAAAACAGGTTAACAAATCTGGATGAAAACTTAGAAGCATTTCCTTATGTAAATGGTAAGCTATTTGAAGAAAGATTGCCGACAGCTGCATTTGATAAGGAAATGAGAAAATTCCTGTTGGATTGTGCCTTACTTGATTGGGGTAAAATATCACCGGCAATATTTGGATCATTATTTCAAAGTGTAATGGATGAAAAAGCCAGAAGAAATTTGGGCGCACATTATACCAGTGAAAAGAATATTCTTAAGGTAATAAAGCCCTTGTTCTTAGATGAACTTTGGAAAGAGTTTGAAAAGGTAAAAAAGGAAAGTAGGGCCAGTGTTGAAAAGTTTCATAATAAGATAAGTAAACTAAGATTCTTCGACCCAGCTTGTGGATGTGGCAACTTCCTCATTATTGCATATAGAGAACTTCGATTTCTGGAAATAGAAGTGATAAAGATTTTGTTGAAAGACATAATTAATAAACAACAAGCCATTACAGACATTGGCATTTACTTCCAGATAGATGTAGACAGATTTTATGGCATAGAGTATGAAGAATTTCCCGCCCAGATAGCGCAAGTTGCTATGTGGTTGATAGATCATCAGATGAATATGTTAGCCAGTGAAACCTTTGGAGAGTATTATGTTCGTTTGCCATTAAAAAAAAGTGCTACTATTAAGCATGGAAATGCTCTGCAGGTAGATTGGCAAAGCCTGATTGACCCAATGCCCTGGGAAAAAGAACAGCCGAGGTATCATTTTATATTGGGTAATCCGCCATTTATTGGAAAGACTTGGCAAAATGATTCCCAAAGAAAAGATATTGAATTAATCTTTAGCGGTGTTAATTCAGCCGGATTGTTAGACTATGTAACATGCTGGTATATTAAGGCGGCTCAATACATGGAAAAAATGAACGTTCTTGAAGAAAAGGGTTTACCGAAAACAAGAACAGCTTTTGTTAGTACTAATTCGATTTCACAAGGCGAACAAGTAGCTATACTTTGGAATGAATTATTTAATAAATATAACATTAAAATTCATTTTGCTCACAGAACATTTAGATGGACAAATGAAGCCAAAGGAAGAGCCGCTGTTCATTGTGTAATTATTGGTTTTGCAAATTTTGATGTTAATGAGAAATTAATTTATGAATATGACGACATTAACTCCGAGCCACATGAAGTCAAATCTAAGAATATCAATCCCTACCTAGTTGATTCAAAAGACATTTTAATTAAACGTAGAAGTAATCCAATTTGCGCCGTACCTCAAATGATTTGGGGAAATAAGCCGGTTGATGGTGGCCATTTGATATTTACTTCCGAAGAAAAAGAAGATTTTATAAAGAAAGAGCCCCTCTCAAAAACATATTTTAAAAAGTTTATTGGTGGTCAAGAATTTATACAAGGCAAAGAACGATGGTGTATATGGCTTGTTGATATAAGTCCAAGTGAACTAAGGCGTATGAAATTTGTTCTTGAAAGGATTGAATTAGTTAAGGAAACAAGATTAAAGAGCCCGGACGTTGGAGCGAGGAAATTAGCAGACAGACCATCGCAATTTAGAGATTTACTTAACCCAAAGAGTTTTATTGCTATTCCTGAAGTGTCTTCCGAAAGAAGAAAGTATATACCAATTGGTTTCTTAACTGACGAAGCAATAGCCAGCAATAAACTTCAGATGATTCCTAATGCGAATTTGTGGCATTTTGGTATTTTAACTTCCAACATGCATATGACTTGGACGAGGAATGTTTGCGGCAGGATGAAAAGTGATTATAGCTATTCAAATTCTATTGTTTATAATAACTTCCCTTGGCCAGAAAATACAACAGACAAACAAAAAGATTCTGTAGAAAAGGCAGCACAGGCTGTTTTAGATGCAAGACTAAGTTTTCCTGATAGTAGTCTTGCCGATTTATACGACCCGAATACTATGCCGCCAATATTAGTAAAAGCACACCAGCATTTGGATAAGGCCGTTGATCTTTGCTACCGGTCCCAACCTTTTATCAATGAAACCAAACGGATTGAGTTTTTATTTGAGTTATATGATAAATATACGGCGGGGTTGTTTGTGAAGGAGAAAATAAAAAAGTTGGTAATAAAAAAAGATAAATAATTTAATATGAGCCAAGAAGAATTAATCATATCATGGAGCGAAAAGATATTGCTACACTTGCTGGAACTTAAAAAGAAAAAATATCCAGAGTTGACATTTTGGCTAAGAAAGCAAGATAGTGAAAGACTAAGGAAAGGATACTGGTTTCAAGGTAGCCATTATATATTTTTAGGTCTTGTAAACAAAGGTGACTGGAAAAATAAAACAAGACAGGCTGGTTTAGTTTTTAACTTTTGGGACGTAGAAAATCCAAATGCATATTTAGAACTAGCTTTTCAATCTGAGACTGATAAAGAAATTATAAAATGCTATGAGGAAATTGTCAATCGTTTGGGAGGTTTTGAAAAAAAGGGCATCGGCAATTATTTTAAGAACTATACCGGCATTGATTTTATTAAAATAATAGATGACTTTTATAACAATGAGTGGAATATATTCAAAGAGGTTATTGAAAAGTTCAACCTCTCTGAGGAATTAATAATTCCTGAATCTAAATTTACAGGTCTGCTTGACAGAACTTTAAAAATAAAAAATAATAAAGATATTGTCCTACCTAAAGACACAACTCATGAGCCTGATGACGAAATAAATTACTGGTGGCTTAATGCCAATCCTAAAATTTGGAGGATAAGTAATCATAACAAAGGACAAAAACAAACCTATACAACTCATAACGAAAAGGGGAATAAAAGAAGAATATACAAGCATTTTGAAGCAGCCAAAACAGGTGATAAAATTATTGGTTACGAAAGCACGCCAACCAAACAGATAAAAGCAATCTATGAAGTAACAAAAGCGATTCATACTTCAGCCAATGGAGAAGAAATAGAATTTGAATTAGTGGAAAAGTTAGAGATCCCTGTTCATTGGAATGAATTAAAAAACAATCCTGCTTTGCAGAATTGTGAAGTTTTTATTAATAACCAGGGGAGCCTGTTTAAGCTCACCGAAGAAGAATATGATGTTATACGTGAAGTAATAGACAATAAAAATATCATTACAGAAAAATTACTTCAAAGCAGTAATATAAAGAAATACAGATTCACAGATGATATTGATAAACCGTTCATAAGTGAATCTGACTTTCTACAAGCTGTAGCTTTACTAAAAAGAAAAAAGAACATTATTTTGCAGGGCCCTCCTGGTGTTGGCAAAACTTTCATTGCCCGTAAACTGGCTTATGAAGTAATGCAAGAAGTAAAAGATGTAAGTATTGAAATGGTACAATTTCACCAATCCTACAGTTATGAAGATTTTATACAAGGACTAAGGCCAACCCAAAAGGGAGGATTTGATTTACGAGATGGGATTTTCTATTCATTTTGTCAGAGAGCATTGGCGCATCCAGACAGGCCTTTCTTTTTTATTATTGACGAAATAAACAGGGGAAACCTAAGTAAAATATTCGGCGAATTGATGATGCTCATTGAGGCCGACAAGCGAGAAGAAAAATTTGCTTTAAAACTAACTTATGCAGAAGATGAAGAAGACCGTTTTTATGTTCCTGAAAATCTGTTCATCATAGGCACAATGAATACAGCAGACCGTTCATTGGCAATCGTGGATTATGCTTTAAGAAGGCGGTTTGCATTTGTTCCACTGCAACCCGACTATGGTGACAATTTCCGTTCTTTCCTTTCAGCTAAAGGCGTATCAGCTCTATTGATAGAACATATTTGCTCAGCGATAACTAAAGTAAATAGCGAAATAAAAAAGGACGTCAATCTTGGCGAAGGTTTCCAAATTGGACACAGTTATTTTTGCACATACCCGGCCAAAGAAGATGAAAATAAATGGTGGAATGAGATTTTAAGTTTTGAATTAAAGCCGCTTTTAGAAGAAATTTGGTTTGATGATTCTTCAAAGGTTTCAGAAGTATTAAAACAATTGGCAAGATAATAAGTGCAAATTCCTATAGAAAATATATACTTCCTACTTTGCTACGCTTGGAACAAGCTTGAGGAGAAAGAACGGGTCAATGTTTCAATAGAAGATAAAACGGAATTACTTGACCTTTTTGCCAAAGTTCTAATCAATGCAACCAAAATGCTTTTGAAAAGAGGAATAGATAAAAATTACATTGACTATACAGAAGAGTTGGCAGGTGTGAAAGGGAAAGTTCAAATCAGTCAAACATTAAAAAGCAATTTGCTTCTTAAGCAAAAAACTATTTGTACTTATGACGATTTTTCTTCCAACATAATTTCTAATAGAATTTTAGTTTCGACAATTCATAGACTTACGAGAACTAAAGGGCTTGACAAGCAATTGAAAAATGAATTAGTCTCTTTAAGAAGAATGTTTCCAGACATAGATCAAATAGAAATAACCAATTCTCTTTTTAAGCAGGTTAAATTAAACAGAAACAATCGCTTTTACGGTTTTTTAATGAATGTTTGCCAAATTGTTTACGAAAGTACATTCCCTTCAGAGGAGCATGGAAAGTATAAATTTTCGGACTTTACAAGAGATGATAATAAAATGAATCAACTCTTTGAAGCATTTGTAAGAAATTTTTATAAAATTGAGCAACAGCAATATAAAGTAGGAATAGAAATTATTGAATGGCAGTTTGAAAACCCTGAAATAGAAAGTTCTCAATATTTACCTCAAATGAAAACGGATATTACTTTGCAAAATGACATAGAAAAAATAATTATTGATGCAAAGTTTTATCGAGAGACGATGTCATTGAATTATGAAAAGGAGAGAATAAAATCTAATAACCTTTATCAATTGTTCAGCTATCTTTTAAATCAACAGGATGGCAATTCAAAAACACAAAACACAAAAGGTATATTACTCTATCCAACAATTGAAACTGACTATAACTTAAACTTTAAATATAAGACTCATGATATTCAAATAAGAACAGTTAATTTAAATTCAAATTGGAGAGATATTTCGGTACGTTTAAAAGAAATAGTTGGACTTTAGTTTATGTACTAAGCGATAATCAATAAGCTATCATGAAGGAAGCCAATTATGAAAAAAAGAATACTATGAACCGTTCCAGTTTTTTAAAGAAATTGATTGCTTCGATTACAATTGGCAAGCTCCCAATAGAAGTTACCAAAGATTTCAGGAAAATATACTTATTACAATGTTTTGTGGCGGGCTTTCGGCATTACGAGGGAATGGAGTTATTACAGAGTATGAAAGAAGGCGACTTGCTGGAACTGGTAAGAGAGCCGAAGAATGACTATGATATTTGCGCCATTGCCCTTAATTGGCAAGGAAAAAAGATTGGGTTTATACCCGCTTCTATTAATGAAATGCTGAGTTATTTAATAGATGCCCAAGCACTTAGCCTTTTCGCTGTAATAACTCATCTTGAAAAAAACACACAGCCTTGGGAGAATGTTGCAGTAGCCGTATATTTTGTGCAAGAGGTAAATAAGGACTTACCAGCTCATGCCAGTCATCTTACCAAAATAGAGGCTCCACATTATCGAACTCTGAATAAAACGAAAGGGCCACAAGGGAACGAACCTACACCTACCTTAGATGATCTGTTTGATAATACCGACCGGGTAATCAATTTGGATAGTATTCCTGAGAATCAAGCTACAGCGAAGGCATATTTTGAAAAATGGTATAGTCCATATCCTGTTTCCATAAATGGAAATAGCCGGTATGTTCATGTAAAAGATGACGGTATTTATACGTATATGTATGAAGTAAGCGAGGATATACATGTACTGAAAGATGAATCGGGTAAAAAATTTTTAGAGTTTTTTTTAGTGTGAGATAAAGTTTTATACCCTCCCTTTCTTTTGCCATCAATAAAAATACTTAGCTATACTTCTTATAAGTAATTACATTTTCCCTAAACAAATAAGCAGGCGAATTTCCCATATCTATCATTTTATCCAATAGCCATATAAAATTATCAATTAGTGTTTGATTCTTTTTTATAAAACTAATATGGTTATAATACAATCGCTTTATCAACCTTTCACATGCCGCCGTATTTACATAAGTAATTTGTTCAGGATATTCTTTAAGTATTTCCACTACCCAACTTAGCCCTTCAGGCAGAAACTCTTTTTCACCGATAGTAGAAAGAATTTTAATTGCCGATTTAATATGAGTATTCTTGAACTGGAATAACATGCTTTTGTATTCGCTTATCCTTCCTTCAAATGCCATTAAATGTCTTCGGTCTTCTGGCCAGGAATAATCTGTGTCAAACAATAAGACCTTTTTAAAATAGTTTTTCTTACTTTTTGTAACAGTCGCAAATAAATAGTTCCATAATTTCCAGAAATCGGCTATTTTATTTTCATAAAAATCCTTATTCTCTTCAATTAAAGTAAAATCATCCAGTTTGTAAATCACCAAATCAAAAGTCTTATTAACAAAATCTATGAAATCCCCTTTTTGGTGTAGATCTGTTTTTTTTATTTTATAAACCAAGGATGTGAGCGTGTCTATTATTCTTTCCGAATACGCATTTTCAACATTAAGCAACAACTCTGCTAAGTACTTTTCCATTTGAAAGGACTTTCGGAAGTTTATAAGCCTTTCCCTATTTCTTTTATAAGAAGACCCTTCTTCCTTATTTAAATCTTCCGCAAGCAAATGAATAATTCTTAGTATAAATTCCTGATATTCGGGGCTCTGCTCATTGTATGGTGTAATGCAAAAAGCCACCGAAAGGAGATGTGATTGAGAATTAATAAAAGTTATTTCAGAAAAATCTATGTTTTTAGGCCTCTTCTTTTTTATAAGATTTTCTACAAATTTAAATTCTTTCTTTCTCGCAGTATTTAGTTGTTTAGCGTCTCGCTCATTATAAAAAACTTCATTCTGCTTCTTGTATTGGCTACAATGAATTAATCCCATCCATATTTTTTTTGCAATTGCAGGATGAATCTTTGTGAAAACCTGGCTTATGTAATTTTCCAGTTGCTCAATTTCGTGGTCAGCAAAAGGAGTAATTAAAGTCCAAAGCATCATAAAGGTTAATTCTTGTATGCTCTCTTCGTCATCAACTACATTAAAAAGAAGATGAAATGATCGTAACGCAACGTCTTTTTCAAAAAGGTTATACTGTTTGTTTAAGCTGTGATTCCTATTATTGGTATCCCCTATGATAGACCCAATACTTTTTGATAAGGTTCTTACACACCAACTAAGTTCTTCTGGCAATAATTGTGGTACAAATTCTTTCAATCCAATAAAAGCAAGGGTGATTGGCCGATCGTGAAAAATATCGAATTTTTTAGCAGTCGAATAATAAGTAAAGAATTCTTTCCAGGTTTCCAGCTCTATGTTCTCCTTTCCCTCAAATACAGCAGTTAATTTTAACGAATAGCTCGCCGCTTTATTTGCTGAATCAAATTCTTCTTTACCCGTACTCATAAAGTTAGCTACTGCCTCTTCATATTTTGGTTGAATCGTAAATTTGCCCGAGTCTTTTTCTAATTCACTTACTTCCCATTTTCTCGTATCAATTTCATTTAATTTCTTTCTCCATATTATATCATCAGGCTTTGCTTCTTGCCACATCTTATCGAAAATATCTTTTAACTGCGGGTTTAATTTTCCAATTGTCAATTGATAATCCACCAAAAAATCTGCGAAACCTCTTTGATATTTCCGTCTATGTGGAAGTTGATTGGATTTCCATCTTTCATTTTGTGCGAAAGATATTCCCTGATCATAGGGCGCAAGACTTGATTGTTCCTGCATAGGTCTGTTTGACTCCCATCTGTAAATTTCCTTAACTGAAACTAAGGGCAACATTTCTTCTTCAACTTCCGTAGGATAAGCTATTGCAACACTAGCTAAAACTCCGGTTACCATTACCGAATTGCTATTTTTTAGAAGATAGTTATAGAGAAATTTTAGGTTTTTCTTACTGATTTCAGTTTTTCTTGCAGCCAGCTCTAACAAATATTTTTCTAATGACATCAATAAGCACTCTAAAAGGTTGTCTGTAACGCTTATTCCTCTGTACGCTACCCACAATTCCCATCCGCCCCATTGTTTTATAGCAGTTCCATCATTCATAGTAATGTGCAATTCGGAAACATCATGCTTAAAACGGCAATTGGCTTTACTGTAAAAATCAACAGAGTAATTGATAAATTCTGTAATAAATTTTATTGCTTTAACCGGATTAAAGACAAGAAGATTATAAACAGGTGTTTTATATATTCCAGATGGGAAGAATCCGAATTTTTCATCTATTCCCCAGCAATGATCGTCATCTATATAATCGCCAATCATATGCCTTATATCAGACTCATCTATTTGAGATGGTATATACTTCCAATGCTTCCATGCCGTCTCAATAATTAAGTCTGGCAACATCTGTGAAATTCTTTGGGTCCCTAAACCGCTTAGAAATTTTTCAAGAACTATTTTATAAAATGAATGTAATCGCCAGTTCCTTCTTTTCTCATCCTCCAGTAAGGCACTTTTAACCACCTCCGTTATTTCATTTTTTGCTATTTCAGGAAGGTTAAACAGAATAGAAATAAGCGTTTTTTTATGTGCTTCTGAGGAGCTTTCCATCCAAAATACATCCTCTGATTCAAGTTGCTTTATAAAGAATGCAACTATGTATTTGGTAGCTGGCAGTTCAGGCTCATTTTCTGGGTACTGAAATATCAACCGGTATTCCCAATTATCAAGAAAGCTAAGTACAGAGTACCGAAGATCGTCTAACTCTGTCAAATGTTTTTGTATAAATATTAGTGCTTCCCCCCAACCTGAACCATTGGGAAGCAAAATAGGAGTATCGCTGATTGAAAAGTCATTTTCTTTACACGCCGTTTTGATCAAATGCAAGCAACGATTTAGAAACACAGCATTGTTTTCAAGTAGCTCTTTTTCAAATGAAGTAAAAAATACTTTGCTGTTGTCTGACTTAAAAATAGCAATCAAGATTTCATCAGCCCAATATCTTTCAATTGAAGTATCACTCAGTGAAGATTTGACAAGCATAGTAATTTTATCAATTTCATCAACCATATAATCTTCCACCCACAATCTGAAGGCTCTTCTTATAGCAGGTTCGTTTCCCATTTCTGAAAAAAATATTTTAACATCAGAATGGTCTTCATATTTTGCTGCTACATATTTCACCAATGCCCAATCTTCAAGTATATCATGAGATGGAGCATATTTCCTTTTATTTCCATCCTGAAAAATTATATCATCATTCTCCAGCAAATCCGTGGCCTCCTCGTCAACATCGAGGGGTTTTATAAAAAGTTTCATCTCTTTGGCTCTATTAACGGCTATACCTAAAAATGCTTTTTCTCTTTTGGCAGGCAATCCATTTGCTCTATAAGACGAATTACAAACAAGAGAATTCCAGAGTTTGTCTTTAAACTGCGTACTTGAAAGAGTAGCAAAATCATCCTCAGAAAGGGTTAATGACCGGATACTAAAATCCAGGTACTTTGGGCTTTGGAGAAGCGCTTTAATGTTTTTATTCTTTAATGCGCCACATAAAATGGGGAAGTGACTGGAGACATCTGTAAGCTCCTCTTCTGATAGAGGTAGAGTTTCGATTGTTTTCAAATCACTTGGCTCTATGCCATATTTTTGAATCAATAATTCAACTGCATATTTACGGGAGGTGCCTATAATTTTAATATCATGTCCTTTTATTAAGGAAAGTAGTTGTTTAAATGCATTATCAGGATCTGCGTCTTCTAATAATTTTTCCAGACTATCAATAAAAATTATTTTTTCAGGTATTAAAGAAAAACAGGAGAATATTTCTGGTATCGTTTGATGAACTCCGACATCAGACAGCACATTTGCCAAGTGGGGCTTGTTAAACTGGTCCGCCCTGAAAACAATAACATTTACATCAGGAAAGCCAACTGTAAGTAAATCTTTTACCGTTGCAGATTTTCCAACGCCTGGCTTTCCTGTTACAATAACAAAATTTGATTCATTTACAGCTTTGATTGTATCCTGAAGTAGGATAGAACGGTGAATATGAAACTCATTGGTTGAATTACCGATTTTATTTTTAATGGGCTTTAGGATTGCTTCGCTATCCTTTAATAATTTTTCAACCGATTTGTATGTCGAATCAAGACGGCTAATCTCGAAATGTTTATAGAATTCCTTTTGTCTAATATTTTCTTTCGTGAAACTTCCCCCTGCGGGGTTATACTTTGTAATGAGAGTTATAATGCTGTTCCAAATATCCTTTTCACCAATCTTACTGTTTATACTTCTGGAAAGTTTGATAAGGTTTATTAAATAGGTCTCGTCAACGCTACCTTCATGTAAAAAATCATATCCCAAAATATCTAAGCATTTAAGAAATTCCCACAAACTTTTATTATCGACTACATTGTCGTCATTTGCAACTTTCAATACTTTCCTAAAAATATCCAACCGGTCTTTCTTTGCATCAACTATATTCACTTCGTTTAAAAAATCATTTTCTGAGGAATGACTCTTAGCATAATTCAAAATTCCTTTGATGTGGTTTTTCTCAAGGTTATTTAATCGGTCTTTTACAATGATTAGCCTATCATTAGTTTTATTAAACGCTGTATTGTTGAAATCTTTCCAAAATGCAAGTATTACTTTCTTAAAAACTTCATTGTCTTCAGAAAATACAATTGTATGCTTTGCCTGAATCAATAAGTTGTGTGATCCAAATGTTGATTTAGTTATTACCAGTAAATCATCGGTTTCCCAACCTCTATTAGAAGACTGAAGAATAATTTCCTCAATTTCATTTTGTGGGATACATGGAGCATTCCCACCAACAGCCAGGGTTGTTAAAAATGCTGCTTGCACATATTGTTCAAAATTCGTTCCTCCCCCTCCTTTTTGAAAAACAGTTCCTTTTGATGGCATTAAATATTAATTTGTGTAAAGTTATTTTAATTTTATTCGCTCTTGTTTGATTTAATCCGTTGAAATAAGTCATTCCTTTAGTGCGATTATTAACTTCCCGAAGATGTATAAAAAGATAAATTAAACCCTTTTTTGCATGTATAGTTTAAAAACAATACTTGATTTCTACTCTAAAGTTTCAGAAGAAGGTTGGAATGAACTATATCCACACTTACAAGAGGAAAAGCTAAAGAACAAAAGTTTTTATATCAAAGCAGGGAAAATCTGCTCCAGAATTGGATTTATTAAATCTGGATTTTGTAGAGCTTACTATGATGGACAAAGTGAAGACCCAAAGACTGTGTATTTTAATTTTGTAGAACGAAATCCAATTGTAAGCGATTTTGAATCTTTTATTACGAAAAAGCCAAGCCTTATTTCAATTCAGGCTATCACAGATTGTGAAATTATATCAATAAGCCGTGATAATTTATATAAGTTGTATGACAAACATCCTTCTATTGAAAGATTGGGAAGAGTTTTGGCAGAGAAGCATTATTTAGACTCTTTGGAAAGGATAAAAATCTCTCATGCTGATGCCAAAACCAGGTATAAGTCTCTTCTTGATAAATATCCGCAGCTTATTCAAAATGTTCCTGCAAACATGATTGCAAGCTATCTTGATATTACAGAATGGAGTCTAAGTAGAATTAAGAAGAAAATCTTTAGTTTTCCAAAAAAGTTGTCATAGAGCAATTTCACTTATTAAAAAAGTCTGTAGTTTTATCATTAAATATTTTTAACATGGAAGAAGTCTTAAACCAAATGCACTATGATGGAACCTTGTTTTCCAAGTTCCTGAACAAAACCTTACTTTTTGACAAGACGGGACGTTCTAGTAATGGATGGAAGTACTTGTTTAACTAAGGGTGGGTTTAAATTTTCTGGGCACGGAGCCCATGCAGTTATGATTACTGGTGGAGTCCTTTTATTTTCTGGCGACAAAAATTTAAGAGGAATCGGGGTTTTTATCTGTTTAATATTAGGCTTAACTTATGTCGCAGGAAGAAAAAAGGACTTTTAATCTTTACCGTTGCCACGGGCAGATGACGTTACTCTGTCCGCCAACCTTGCAGTATGAAGCCAACACGTTATTGAAACTTGGTTAACTTCTCCTTTAGCTCGGTGAAATAAGCGGGTCTCATTATTTGGATGCCAAGGGCGTATTCGGGATCTTCTGTATTACATAAGTATTGAAAAGAAAGTGCTTTAGTTATAAAATCCTTGGGATAAGGAAGAAAACTTTCTCGAAACTGATTCCCCTCAAGGTTTTTGTCTGAAATATTTGCAGAAATTGGATTTAACACATCCAAGAAGTCAGGTTTATTTTCGTTTACCTTTGATAATGTCTGCTCGAAGGCTATTGCCACATTTTCTGTATAAATTTTATGTCTTTTATCAGCCAAACTAAAAACCTCTGGCCCAATTAAGTCTTCCTTTTTGAAATTAGCTATTATCTTTTCTTTGTCAACACTATTTTGGCTATATACTCTACTTCTACTTTGAAGAGAGTACTCATGACTATAAATTGTTTCTAACCATAATAATTCTTTTCTTAAAGTTTGGCTGGTCTTCCAATCATCATATTTTTCAGCATCTTTAATTTTGGAGACAAGTTGTGTCCACTTGAAATTATATGGTAGCTTCTTTTTTTTATCCTTTTTCCTTTTTCGGGCATAAGCGGAATTATTATATCGCATCAGTAAAGGCTCAGACAATACGAAAAGAACTAGTCCAACTATGATAAGCCACCACATTTTTTAATAATTTAAAAGAGTGTTTAAATGTTTGCATACAAACGCCGAGGGCTTGCCGCAGGCTGGGTATTTGTTGCTTTATCCTACCCAACGACTATTCAAATTAAAAGAACAAAATTTTATTTAAAACGAAATGCGAATTATTAAACGGTCAACTCATGCTAATATTTTCCCAATTGCTTTAATAATTTCTACGCCGTCTTTCTTTTTAAGAGTTGCACAACTTGGGCATCTATCACCCTTCCAGCATCCAGTATTATTCCATCCAAATAATCCATCATCATAGTAACACATAAAGTAACCACAGTTGCTACATTCATATACCCATGAGCCACTTTTTTTGTTTGGGCAACTGGGGCATTTAATAAATTCATTTTTCATTTTTATTTTTTTCTATTCATGCCTCCAAACATTATAAAGAATCCAAAAAACATAACTAAAAGACCACCAACCTGAACGGCTAATATGAGAAACTGTTTATTATTGTAATCTGATTTTTGGAGAAGATAAAATCCAATACCCGCTAATGCAAGTATGACTTTTACAATTACAGAATCAATTGTAGATGCAATAATTGCTAAAATCATAAAGATTGCAAACTTTTCAACTGATAAAAACCCATCCAGATAAAGTTTCAATCCTAAACTAAAGGCACTTATCACAAGAAGAAATCGTGAAAGTCTTTTGCCGATTGAATTTCTATTTTCTTTACCCATATATAATTTTGTTAGTGATGCTTCAAAGCAATTGGTATTTGAGAATTACAACCGAAACGTTGTCTTTAGCACCTCTGTTCTTAGCTTCATCAACCAGGGCTAAATAACTCTCTGGTATTGTTAGTGATTTTTCAATTTCTTCATCACTCATTTCACCAAAGAGGCCATCACTACATAAAAGAAGGATGTCATCAGTAATTATTCTTTCACTTATATCTTCAAAATCCATGAATATTTTTTGTCCTGCCCCGAATGAATTTAGAATAACATTTTTAGGAGCAGTAGGGTCTCCGTACATTTCACTTAGTGAATGGTCTCTTGACAATTGGCTAAGAATACCGTCTCTAAAGCGGTAAATTCTACTGTCACCAATATTAATCAGATAAAGTTTATTTGTGTAAAATAGAATTCCGGTAAATGTAGAGCCCATGCCCGCTTTTTCTTTATCCTTCAAACTTTCCTCGAGCAAATAATTATGTATGGCTTTTACTTTTTCAGTAAGACTACTTTTAAGGTCTTCAAAATTCAAATCTTTATCTAATTCTCTGACAGCCTCATTCATTTTATGTAAAACTATCTCACTGGCATAACCACCTCCTTTATGTCCACCCATTCCATCTGCCACTGCTGCTAAAAAAGAATGTTCTGATCCGTCAAATTCAAATTCATAGCTTTTTTTGCTATCCCGTAAATATTCATTCCCTATCAGAATCATGTCTTCGTTATTTGAACGGACACAGCCAATATCTGATATTGCTTGTATAATTAGTTTCATAATCTTTTTGTTCCTGTTGGTGAAACCCCTTGTGATAAAATAATTTTTACATGAAATTCTATATTAGCGATAAGCAAAAGAGAGTTGTTTTTTAAAGATGTTGGTGTATTTGGTGATATTTTGGGAATTGATTGCCAATTTGGGGTGTTGCTTATTCTTGTACCATTAGTTGAGCCTGTTCCTGTTGAACCAATATCAATAACCATCCAACCTTCAGATAAATCATATAAGAATTTGGCATGTGTTCCCGAAATTTGGTCAAATTTTGAAAAAATATTGGCAAATCTTCCATTTGAAAGTCCGATTATATCTCCATCCTTTATTTCAATATCAATTTTTAAATGTGCATTTTCAATTTTTAAAATTGGTGTCTCGTTATTGCTTGGAATTACAGGTTGTGATGTGTTTTTTAAGATTGAATTATTCTGGGGAGCTGGGTTGATTGATATCGGTTGGCTTGTGGTGATATTTGCATTTAATTTTTGTTTTGGTGAGTAAAGTTTTCCATTATCCTCTACACAATGTTTCCCTTTTCTTGGCAGGTTACAATTGGGGCAAAGGAATATTTCCTTGCCACACTGGTCGCAATGGAAGCTGTCATTTTCAATATCACTATTACAATAAACGCAAAGCATTATAATTATTTTTAAGTGAAATCCTCCCTTTTGATAATGTTTAAAATATTATTTACATCATTACCCTTTTTGTATTCAGTTGAAATTCTCATTGCCTGATTCTGCAAGACAGATTCAAAAAGATTACGAACAGTTCTGCCATTAGCAAAATTTTTATCTCTTTTACTAAAAATATTTTCAAATTTTTCTAATACATATTCTTCCGCAATTATGTCCAAATTCATTTCCTTGGCTTTAACCATTGATTTAAAAATGGCAGTCATTTCATGAGCGGTATAGTCGTCAAAAGAAATATGTTTTGTAAACCGGGAAGTTAAACCAGGATTAGAATCTAAAAACCTATCCATATCAGCATTATATCCAGCTGCAATTACAATAATTTTTCCCCTTTCATCTTCCATTCTTTTAAGTAAAGTATCAATTGCTTCTTTACCAAAATCGTTTCCACCACCGGAAACAAGTGTATAGGCTTCGTCAATAAACAAAACCCCTCCAATTGCACTTTCGATTATTTTGTTTGTTTTTGTAGCAGTTTGACCAATGTATTCTGCCACCAAATCTTTTCTATCAGTTTCAACCAATTGTCCTTTAGTAAGCAAACCCATAGCTTTGAAAATGTTAGAGAGAATCCTTGCTACAGTTGTTTTACCAGTTCCTGGGTTACCTTTAAATATAAAGTGAATATTAAGGGAAGTTTTTTTACCTCCCTCAACGGAACGGAGTTTTTCTACGGCTAAGTAATCAATGAGTTTTTCAATTTCTTCTTTTACGGAAGTTAAACCAATCAGGTTATTTAATTCTACTAATGCCTCTTCAATAGTAATTTTCTTTTCCTCATCTATATAAGAAGGAATATCGTCGGGGTATAAAATTAAATCATGGCTTGAAGTATTTCTTAAACGACTTGCTCGTAATGACAAACATTTTTCGTACAGATTGCGAATGTCTCTACCATTACCAAAATTCTTGTCTCTCTTATCATAAATGAGTTGAATTGTCTTTTGCAGTTTTACTTGAGCGGCAATATCTAATTCATAATTGTCTTTTTCGATAAAGATTTTAAAGATTTCAAGAAGTTCTGACGGCGTATAATCTTTAAGACTGAAAAAATTATCTTCTTTAAATCTGGATTTTAAACCGGGGTTGGAGGTAATAAATGATTGCATTTCCTTTTCATATCCCGCAGCAATAACCATAAACTTGCCTCTGTCATCTTCCATTCTTTTTAGCAATGTATCAATGGCCTCTTGTCCATATTTGTCATTATCATCCTGTTTTAAAGTGTATGCTTCATCAATAAATAAAATACCTCCTTGTGCTTCATCGCATTTTTGTTTAACAGTTAAGGCAGTTCCTCCGATGTATTGACTAACCAAATCTTTCCTATCAACTTCAATAACATGACCTCTTGGCAGTAAGCCAATTGAAGAAAAAATTTCTCCTAACTTTCTTGCAATGGAAGTTTTACCCGTTCCAGGATTGCCAGTTAGAACTAAATGTTCTCCAAACAGGAATTTCTTTCCTGTTCTTTCAGCATCACGTTTGGAAACATCTATTCTGTCTATCATATTTCGGATGTAACTTTTGACTTCAGCCATCCCTATAAACTGATTGAGTTCTTCAAAGATTTGTTCAGTTGTTTTATCTTCATCAATCTTTCCTTTTATAGCATTTTCTGAAATAGTATCAAAAACACCTGGATTAGTTGGGTTTAAAAAATGCTGTTCTATTATTTCATTTACAATTTTGTTTACGTCATGTCCGTTACCAAATTCGCTATCTTTTTTCTTTACTACAGTTCTAAAAAGTTTTATGAGTTTTGTTTCAGCATTTGTATCCAGCTTAAAATTTTGCTTTTTGAATTGTAATTGTGCCAACTCAAACATTTCTTCGGCTGTAAGGTCAGGAAGTTTGAAAATCAGGTTAAACCTTTTTTTAACTTCTGGATTTTTTTCAAGATATTCATTAAAGCCTTCGGGTCTGGACGAAAGTATAATTAAAGGGTCGCCATTTTGTTTCTCCATTTCCACATACAACTTATCCATTGCAGTAGTTTGCCCCGGAACATATTCTGCCGGTACAAGTTTATGTACTTCATCTATGAAAACTATTCCGCCTTTTGCAGCATTAAGATTAACAGCCAAATCTTTTGAGAAGTTTATAAAATCAACAGCATTGATTGTTTTAGAATCGGGCTTTGATATGATACTATTCTTGAAATACATCTTAGCTAAAAGGTCTGCTATTTTTGATTTGGCAGTTCCCGTATTTCCGATTAAGATGGTATGTAGTTGTTTTTTGTCAAATTGCCTTCCGCTTTGACGCATACCTTTTGCAAATGTTATTTTTTCAGCTATCTCTTTTTTTAATTCTGAAAGGCCAATCAATTCATCAAAGTCTTGTTCCTTGACTGGTTTATTTAGGATAACAACCTCATAGCCGCAGGCTTTGCAATATTTTGCAATATCCCTGTTTTGTGATTGGCATTGTGTACAAACTATTGACATAAATTTTGAAGTGGGGCTAAAACAGTTTAGGCAAGTACACAATTAATTTTGTGTGCCGCAAGTTGGACATTTATTTGTATCTCTTGGAAAGTTATTATCCCACTCATAATTATTTTTACATTTTTTACAACAAACCTGAATGGTGTACATGGTGGCATTGCGAAGAAAATTTAAAATACGTTTCATGGTTTAAAATTTTGGTGTTTGCCTACTCTTTATCGTTTTCGGCTTCCCGATTTTAAGGACAAGGTTTCCAAATTGATCTTCATAACAACCTGGAGTGCATCGGTAAATTGCTTTTCACTTCCTATATTTCTTGTTGTATTTGCCCTTTACCGCTACATTTTGGACAAGTTTGGTTTTCCTGGAACATTTTTTTCCCTTTACAAGTTGAACAAGTTTTTTTGCCATTTCCTTGACAATATCTGCAAGTAGTATAACCAGTTTTTGAACAGTACCTACAATCAATATATCCAGTAGAATTGCAATATCTGCAGCTAATATATCCACTGCCAGTACAATATCTGCATGAAGAAACCTTTCCAGTATAATCAGTAATTTTTCCTAAACCCCCGCATCCAGTACATTGGTTTCTTCCCACTCCTCCGCACCCAGTGCATTGATTCCTGCCTACACCACCACATCCGGTACATTGATTTTTGCCTTGCCCTCCACATCCGGTACAGTCTACTGTGCCAGTTCCGTTACAACTTGAACAAGTTGTATTGGCTGATACCTGGCCGCCACCATTACAATCGGGGCATGTTACCCATTGGTATTGTTTTTGTTTTGCTTCCTGAACATTGTTAGTTGAATTGTTATTGTTTTCTGGTACATATTCAGTAGTCGAAGTACTTGGTGTTACAGTATTATTATTTGTATTGTTATATGAATTGGTGCCATAGGTAAGTAACTTTGAACTGATATATCCTTCATACCCGTTGTATTTTACCTTATACCATCCAGAGTAAGCAGTACTTATAACTTCAACATTTGTTCCTTGATAAACAGTTGTAATCAGTGTGCCATTTTTTGATGGCGTTTGCCTCAGGTTTGCTTGTGAAGCAGATACGGTATAATAGGTGGATGAAGTATTAACAGGAGTTGTTGATTCCGAACTATTATTTTGATAATCAGGATAGCCAAAGTAAGTATAGTCAGTTGTAGAGTATTTCCATATGCCTAAAATCAGGGTGATCAGTATAAGTGCCCCGACAGCATAATTCACAACTTTTAATTTTTTGTTTACCGGCGCATTAATTTTTATTAATTCGTTCGAATAGTCCGTTGTATGATTTACTATTAGAGAATTATCTGGTACAATTTCATTAAAATGTCCTTGCTTTAAGGAATATTCTTTTTCAAAATCATGGTCATCCAATAACAAAACCCTAAGCATTTCATCATAATCTTCGTAAAATTTCTTTTTATTAAAATGATCATCAACTGCATTCAATGATTGCTTTAAAGTTCCTTTTTCTATGTCATACAATGTAATATCACTAATTGATTTTTCTCGTCTGTAATTAACAAATATTGCTCTTCCGCCAAAAATAGCAACTGCCAGACAAGATAAAATATAAATTGACTTGATTGGGATTAACGGGCCATACTTTCCAGCTAACCATGGAAACAAAATACAACCTATAATTCCAACTACAAGATTTTCTGATAATATTCCGACAAGTATTCCTAAACCTAAACCTAATATAGTTAAAGCTCCGGTTAATATTTTTAATGAATTGGAACCATTGTCAATCGTAGTTAATAAAAGAGCAAAGGCAATGATTGCAATTACCAGACTAATAACAAATTTCTTCAAAAATTGTTTTTTTGTGTTTTGTCTGTCACCTGCTCTTCGTTTAACTAAAATATCATTGTAAGTATCATAAGTTATGTTAACCTTACTTTGTTTTTCATCCGAAAGCCTATTTGAAATCTGATTATGCTGATATTTTATAAGGCCTGCCTCGTTGCTATGCCGCTTGGCGTAGGGTAGGTCTTTATTTATCTTTTCCAGCCGTTGAATCGCTAAACTAATATCTGCATAATATTGATTAAATATTTTTTCATCTCCTTTACAAATGTTTATGTCATTTCTCACTCCGTTTGAAATTCTGTCATCTAACTGGAAGGTGAGTTGTGATAAAAAAGCTGAATGTTTACTGATGTTAGATTCCGCAAAGGAGAGGTAATTTTTAAGGCAGTCATTAAAATGTTTTATAGTTGCCTGTTCATCAGCCCATAATTTTTCAATATTGACTTCGCAAATTTCAAGCACCCTCTGCAACAGGGCTGGATTGTCTTTTGTTTTTATACTTATAACATTCAGTAATTCCTCTAATGCTTTATAAATGGTCAATTTCGCATCCTTGTGATTTTCCAGCCCATAGTTGACTATAGATAAAAAGCTATTGTCTGAATATTTTTCTGTTTTTAAATAGTTAATGGCAACTCTGGCTAAAGAAGAATTCTGATAATTTAGTAACCAGTAATTAGCTTCATTTTGTAATGTTGAGCTGCTGTTTGAAGAAAAGAACAAATCAGTTTTATCTTTAAATAATAGATAAAACTCAGTTTCGGAAGTTGCAATTTGCTCATTTAATAAAAACCCTTCCTGAAGTGCATATCTTAATGTAGTTCCATCGTATCTTTTTAATACTCTCCATTTATTTATTGAAGTCTCTAAGTTTTTAAAACCTGCAATCCAAAGTGAGAGTTTTGAATTTGTATTTGAGAGGTCTTGTATAATTTTTGCTTTTACAGTATCATCCAGCTTTAATAACTCATCTGGTTGGTAAATTGTATATTTCCCAATGATATATTTATCTGCCCCCTGTAATGTAAGAATCAATGTATTTAATGCAAGCTCGGGATTATAGTTTTTGAAATAGTTTCTATATTCGTCTGCTTTCTGCTTGTAGTTTCTTGCTTCTAAAAAAATATAAAACGAAGCATTGGGATTTTTTAAATCATTCTGATAGTGTCCAAAATTTTCTTCAAAATAGTTAGCAATTTCTTCTTGCGACCTCAGTTTTGTTTTGTCTGCTCCTTTAAAAGGTCTGTCTTGGTCTAAAATGTAAATTGCTTTTGTCAATCCTGCTGTCCTGTCTTTAGGAAATTCTTTTTCAACAATATCCATCAATTCGTTAAACAATCCTTGGTCAACCTGCTCAATCCATTTGGCAACAGTATTACGATATACATGCCCTTCACCTTTTTCTGGATATTTTTCTAACAAACCTGCAAGGTCTTTCGGATTGTTAACTACGATTTGCTCTCCATCAATTAAACCAAATGAATAAGGCTTATACTCTAATTGAACAGTTTGATATAAAACCTTTACATCTTCTCCGTTTAGCCAATTTTTTACCTCTTGATAGCCCCATCTATCTCTCGGGTTTACTGTAATCAAGCCTTTAATTAATTTTTCAACATCTGTGTCAATTCCATCAGGGAATAAAACCCTTCCTTCACTCTTTAATCTCATTATTCCAAATTCGTCAACATCTTCAAATGGATTTTTTCCAACCCATAAGTGTAACAAGGTCATTCCTAATGCATAGTAGTCAACACTTTTTTCAATGGTTGTTTTTCCCTGGATATTTGTAAATAATTCCGGGGCAGCATATAAACTTGTTCTTGCCAATGTAGTTCTAACCAATTCTTCTCCCTCTTTGATATTTGATGCAATGCCGAAATCTCCAATTGCAATGTCTTTTTTATCACTTGTTCTGAAAAAAATGTTTTCCGGCTTTATGTCTCTGTGAATTATTCCGTGGCTATGGCAGTAGTTTAATGCTTCAATGGTTTCTTTAACTATTTCCTGTGTTTTGCTCAATGAAGAAACCGGCATAATATCAGAAAGTGTCCCACCTTCTGCATATTCAGCAATTTCAAAAAATCTGTCCTGATAATAACCAAAGTCAATTAGAGAAATTATGTCTTGATGTTGTAAACCCTTTAGTTTATTTAGTATTTCGTCTTTGGGTTTATATTGGGAATAGTAGTATTTGAAGACTAATTTTAAATTATTCAATGTTACTAAAAAAACTTCAGCTTCACCAGAACGAGCAATTTGAGAAACGATTTGATACTGTTTGCCATTCAAGGTGACATCGTTAGACAAAGAGGAAGACAATATCACAGGAGTACTTCCATCAGATGAAATAATGGGGTTATCACTTCTTATTGTTCCAGTTGTTGACCCGGAGCTAATAATGTTGTTGTCGTCTTGTCTTTGAGTACTCATATAGCAATTTCTTTAGTTGATATTTCTGTTGAAGTTTCATATATCCAGATTCCTCCCATAGAAGGGTCTGCACATTCTTGTGGTGTATCATGCGTGCTGCCGTAGGCATTGCATATCCAACCAATAGGTTTTCGCTTGATGATAACTGCAGGTAAAATTATTTTCAATGCTCCAAAAAATCTTCTTGCTTCCTGATTGTTAGCGAAAGTTTTACTTTGAGCTTCTTTTAAAAGTTTAATTGCTTCAATTTCTTTTTGCTCCTGTTCTTTTAATTTATCCTGTTCAGATTTAACTTTAACACTTGATTGCTCTGTGGCTTTAATGTTTTCTTCAATGTTGTTATCTGCCTCTAAAGAAAAAGACTTTTTCTTTTTTACTTGCTGATTAAATTTTGAGAGATAATTATTGATTTGCTCTAAACTGTTTGGCGATGGGTTACCATGTGATTGAACTTCTGAAATAATTAAGTTGTTGATTGTCTGAAACTCTATGGAGTTTTTTAGTTCCTGAATTATTTCGTTGGCTTGTTCGGTTTGCGGGGTGTTACAGTTTGGACAAAAATCAAAATGGCTTAATGTGCCGCAAGACTTGCATACTATTCCCGTAGGAGGATTGCCACATTCTGAACAAAACTTTTGGCCTTCTTCTATGTCTGAATAGCAAAAGTTGCATTTCCCTGTAAGTAACCATTCACTGCAATTTTCACAAATGTCTGCTGTTGCTGTTACACCCCAACCACAATTAGGGCATTTCTGCTGAGAAATAGTTTCTTCATCAGTTTGTTGATTTTGCTGAATGAAGTCATTCTTCCTTTGTTCTTGGTTAAGAAATTTTTCGTCACCCATTCTAATAAGCAGTTTTTTACTAAAATAATCTTTATTTTATTTTTTAGAGGAGGTTGGAGTTTTAATTGTTTGAAACTTTGTGAGGTAGACCTTATAGTCTTTTGCAAAATTTGTCAATATTTTGTATGTCTACAATGATATTTAAAGCTTATTACAGCATATGCAGGAACTCTGCATTTATAAGTTTGTGATTTTTTATTAAAGGAACGGAAATTTAATGAAGAAACAAAACGAAGCCGTATGACGGCTTTCCTTTGCTTTTTTCTTTTTTTCTACTTCGATGTTTGAGATGCCGCAAAATCATTGGAGACTAAGTGCAGAGGTTGAGATCTGTTGGTGCGAGGGCGCAAAATTTAAATGTGCTAATATTGGGATAAACACCTTAGAGTCAATTGAGTTAAATAGCCTGCAACTCAACTTGCTCCATTTTCATTTTAAATAGCTTTGCAGAATCCATCCCTTCAAGTTTAATATACCGCAAAAAAGATTTTTCTGTCTTATGTCCTGTGATCGGCATTATAAACTGATAAGGAATTCCTTTTGCCGCAGCATTAGTAGCAAATGACCTCCTTGCAGTATGATTTTCTATCAATTTGTACTTCGGGATGCTTTTAGAGATTCTAAGCCCTTTCACAGTACTATTAATTATTACTTCGGTTTTAAATTCTTCAATCTTCTCAGCTACCTCTTTAATATATTCGTTGGCTTTTTGAGATGATATCGCTTTGGGGAAATATTCTCCGGTATTTGTTTCATATTTTTCCAGGAGAGACTTTAATTTATCAGTGACGGGTATTGTTACTGGGTTAGCTGTTTTTTGCATTTCAATTTTGATATACCAGCCATCTTCCTCTTTTACTATATGTTGTTTGGTAAGCGACTGAAGATCTGAAATCCTTAGTGCTGTATAACAGCCGATAATAAACATGTCTCTAACCTTCTCTAATCTTTTATTGTCACTCAAATCAAAGTTTTCAAGGGCTTGAATTTCCTTTTCATTTAGATAGATTTTGTCAACGTTTTCTCTTATTACTTTGAAGTTCTTACTTTTAAAATCATTATTTTCTGTGAGCTTTCTTTCAACTGCGGCATTCATGAATGTTTTTAAATTGGTTAGGTGTTTGCCAATAGTATTGATTTTAAAATGAGCCTTAGTCTCTTTGCTTTTAAATTCCTTTGTTAAAAAATGAACAAACTCTTTATGGAAAATTGTATCAATATCGTTAAAACATAAATTATGGCCCTTCATTTTTGAAAACTCGATCAACAGTTTTAAGGTCTGTTCATAAGTTCTTACAGTTACACTGGCAACAGGCTTTCCGCTGGCCATATTAAAGTATTTTCCTTCCTTCGCAGCTGCTATGAACTGAGTAATGAAATCCAATAATTCAACCCTTACTGTTTTTTGGATGGTCCCCCTTTGAATTTTTACCATTTCTCTAAGTTCATCACGGGTAGGCTCGGTTCCAAAATCATTCTTATACTTTCTGTAACAACTTAAGATTGCCGATTGAATAGCATTTAATGTTGAATTAAATTCAGACGATTCTTCAAAATCACTTTTCTCTTTGGCTCGCTGCGCTATTTTATTCCAATGTTTTACCTGTATTGATAGTTTCCTTTCATAATAATACATCTGTGTATTAGCATAACAGAAAATGATCTTAATAGGACTAACCTTTGCTTTTGGGTTTTTTAAAACGAATCTTACCCCGGTTGACGTTCTGGCCATTGTTATAAATTTTACTCAAGGTAATAAAAAATAATAAAAGGGGCAAGATTAGGGGCAATAAATAATTGAGTCTGATTTATTTTCATGGTTTGCCGCTGTCCTAAAATTGTTGTAAATAGTGCATTTCGCAGTATAATCTTGTATAATAGGGTTAAATGAAATTTAAGGGTTCGGGTGCGGCCCACACCACGAAAAGACTCAACTTAGGTTGGGTCTTTTTTGTTTTTTAATCTGAAGCGAGTGAACCGAAAATCCTTGTGTCGTCCCGATAGCTATCGGGACCCACACCACAAAGACCCTGACAGAAATGTCGGGGGTTTTTGTTTTATATAAAATAATATTCGATGTGTTCGGGTTAATCAATATCAGGCGCAGATATCCCAACAACATTTACATAACTGTCAGGTTTTTTGTCAGTACTCAGAAATCCAGTAACTTCCATTTACTCAAACACCTTAAATTTTTATATGTTCTTCCCAATGTCTTTTCTAAAGATCTGGGGGCATTTATTTTGTATCATGCATTGCTTATTATGAAAATTAAATCAACTGAATTATGAAACTTGAATTTCTACCTAAAAAGTTTTTTCTACACACTGCGATCTTAAAAAAAATGTTTCTTGCAGTAACGGGCTTGATGATTTTTTGCTGTTCATCGTCTGTTTCAGCACAAACACAAGTAACGATCGGTACTCCTGTAAGCACATCAAGCTCCTCAGGTTTATCCAATTCAACCACCGCCGGCGATCGTAACGAACGCCATATGTGTATCTATTCAACGGCTGAATTAAACGCAGCAGGTATTACCGGGGTAAAAAATCTGCTCTGTATCGCCTGGGAAAAAACAGGCGCTTCGCACTATTACGATAAAAATCTAACCATCAGGATCTGGTTGAAACACAACGCAGCCACCACCTTTCCTGCCAGTCCAAACTTCGCTACTGAAACCGCTGCAGCTACCATGGTTTATCAATCAACCACTGATAGTTTTTCTATAGCTACAGGCTGGGTGAATTTTAATTTTAATACGGCCACTCCTTTTTTTACATGGGATGGTGTGCAAAATCTGCAAGTGATCACTGAACTGATCAGGCCCACCGATTGGACAAATAGTCCCGGTTTTTTATGGAGAACGATCAGCACGGTCACCAATGGAGCAGCAAATGCAAACACAACAATTGCTGCACCTTCGGCAACACTTACACGAACCGGAACAAGGCCACAGATCAGGTTAGGAATTCCAACCACCGGTAATGATGCAGCTCTTGTAGCCATGCCTAATCCTGTTTCTGCATCTGCGGGTGTTCAGAATATTGATGTAAGATTAAGAAATACGGGAGCTAATACTTTAACGAATGCAACCATAAGCTTTACCATCAATGGTGGCGCCCCTGTGAATTTTCCATGGGCAGGCTCTTTAGTGCCCGGCGCAATAGCTACAGTAACCATTGGGTCAAATTCTTTTGCCGGAGGGCCGCATACTATTGCTGCAACAGTCAGCAATCCTAATGGCGGTGCAGATGCAGATCCAACAAACAATACATTCTCAAAGAATATAATTGTATGCAGTCCATTATCGGGAGCGTATACCATTAACCAGGCACTTGCTACAGGTGGAGCAAATTTTAACAGCTTCACTGACCTCTCTACTTACCTAAGTAATTGCGGTGTTAGCGGTAATGTTACTGTTACCGTTGCTCCCGGTTCTGGGCCATATACAGAACAGGTTGTCTTTCAGAACATCCCCGGGATCGGTGCTGGTGCAACGGTTACCATTCAGGGCAGCGGAGAAACCATAACTTCTGATACTGCGATAATTCAAAACAATTCCAATCCCGGCCGTCATATCATCCGGCTTACCGGACTGCAATATTTTACGATCAATAACCTTCATGTAGATATGGTTGCAGGTTCAACCGCTTTCAATGGTATTCATATTCTTAATTCAGGAAACCATATTACCATCAGTAATTGTGTTGTAAATATGGGTGCGGCAACCGGTGCGCTTTTTGGCGCCATAGTTGCCAACGGTGATCCTTCGGGTATTCTCACTCCGGGTGGAGTATTTGATTTCTTATCCTTTACCGGCAATACTACGATGATGGGAGGATATGGTGTTTCTGTAAACGGGCTGGCTTCACCGCTGGCCACCAATGTAGTGATCAACAATAATAATTTTAATGATTTTAATTCCAATGCAGTTTATTTAAGAGAAACCAATGGCGTTGAGGTAAGTGCGAATCATTTTGATAAAAGTGCGGGGGTAACCAGTTCTGTAAACGCCATTCAGCTGGCGCAGGCTGCCAATATCAATGGAAGGATCTTTGGTAATTTTATTAAGATGTCTCAAACTACCGGCAGTTTTGTTGGTATTTACTTGTTCAACGGTACAGGACATAAAGTATATAACAACCTGATCTATGATATCCGTTCTACAACCGGAAACATTGAAGGTATCAGGGTCAGACAAGGCGCAACTGCGCCTGAAATTTATTTTAATACCATCTCTTTTGATAATACAGTTGCAACCACCGGAAGCCTGAGGGGTTTCCGTGAAGAATTAAGTAACACAGGTTCTATACTTCGCAACAATATTTTCAGCATAACGCAAACAACCAGCAGCACAAAGTCTGCCATTGAACTGGCTTCATCAAGTGCCATAACTACAGCCATCAACAGCAACTACAATGTGTTTTGGGTGCCGGGTGGAAATGTTGCCATGAGAGGCGCTACACCCTATGCAACACTTGGTGCATGGCAGGGAGCAAGCACACAGGATGCAGCAAGTTTTGATGTTGATCCTTTCTTTATTTCTGTTACCAACCCCATTCCAAGGTCTGCTGTGATCAATAACCAGGCTTTTACAGGCACCGGTATTACTACAGACATTACCGGTGCTACACGTAGTGCAACTCCCGATCCCGGAGCATATGAATTTTCGCCACCGGTAGGCGATGCTGCTATGACCAATTTTATTTTACCATCAATTCCACATTGTGCCAATACGTTGGCTGTGCAGTTTGAGCTTACCAATGCCGGCGGCAATACATTGAACAGTGTTGACATTAACTGGACGGTTAATGGGGTACCACAAACAGTTGTTAACTGGACAGGCCCTCCATTGGCACCGGGCTTAACCACCATTGTAACTTTAGGCACTGTTCCGGTAACGGGTTCCAATATTTATAATTTTTCAGCAACCTCTTCCAATCCAAACGGCGGAACAGACACTAACCCTGCGAACGATAATTTTACTTACAATGGTTTCCGCAGGGGCCTTGAAGGGGCTTTGACAATAAATGGTGCAGCCCCGGCATCTGCTATCAATTTTACCAGTTTTCAAAGTGCTGCCAATACACTTTCCATGCATGGTGTTTGTTCGCCGGTTACCATTACCGTATTGAACGGTTCTTATAACGAACAGGTTGTATTCAACACCATCCCTGGTACCAGTTCTGTAAATACAGTTACTTTAAATGGTAATAACCAGGTACTCGAATACACTCCTAACATAGCTTCAAGCGACCATATTCTGCAACTGAACGCTGTTAACCATATGATCGTGGAAAATCTTCGGGTAACCAGTTTACACTCCACACAGGGCAGGGGTATCCATATTACCAACGGCTCATCAAAACTTGCTATCCGAAATAATATAGTAACCGTTTCACTTATTAATTCTACATCCATTGCTTTTGGTATTATCATTTCGGGTGCTAACTGGCTTTTGGATGGTTCTCTTTCTGATAGTGTTGTTATCTCTGGTAATACTGTTAGCGGCGGATACTCTGCCATTCAACTTTCGGGTGTACACTGGACCCAACCCTTAACCCGCATTTCAGTCATCAACAATACAGTGCTCGACTGGTATGGCTTTGGTGTTTATCTCTCATACACCAACGGGTGCCTGGTCTCAAAAAACACTATCCGCAGGCCATTCCGTGCCAACTCAGGCAGCGATGCTGTAACGCCTGCAGGTATTACTGTTCCTGCGGGATCTCTTTCTTTTTTACTGGAGAAGAACAGGATCTATGATCTGCATGGCAGTATGCCGGGTTCTCCTACCATCAGCAGGGGCGTGCATATGAGTGGCACTGCAATAGCACCAACATCAGGCACTATTCAAAATAACCTGATCTATGGAATGAACAATGATGGGGCACAATATGGTATCCAGAATAATTCAGTAAACGGCCCTGTAAATATTTATCACAACACGATCGTATTGAATAATGCAACGGGCGCAAGTACATCTAATACCAATGCTATCAATTTATCAAACACAATTGTACAGAATGGCATAGATATGCGGAATAACATTTTTGTTGTAACCCGTGGCGGTACTGGTGTAAAACGTATCATTGATGTGTCAGCATCAAGTGCCCCTTTTACATCTAACTATAATGTGGCGTATTTAAATGCGCCGGGGGGCACACAAACTTTTGCCCAGGTTGGCAGCACTACATATAATACACTTGCTGACTGGCAGGTAACCGGTAAAGATCTTAATTCTGTTTCGCAGGATCCCCAGTTCACCAATCCGGGCGCAGGAAATTTTGCACCTACAAATTTCCTTGTTGATGGTACTGCAATGGGTACATCTGCCGTGGGAGGCATAACGGATGATATCCTGGATGTGATCCGCGGAGCAAATCCCGATGCCGGCGCTTTTGAATTTTTACCCCCAGCCTGTACTTCTCCTGTGGGAGGTACTGCCAATACCAGTTCCGGCCCATTCTGTGGTTCCGGTTCAGGAACTATCACTGCTACCGGTTATTCCATCGGTTTTGGTATCAGTTATCAGTGGCAATATTCTAACGATAATTTTGTAACCAATATTAATGATCTTGCGGGACAAACAAATCCTGCCAGCGCCTCTACCGGTACTATAACCTCTACTACTTATTACAGGTTGAGGGTAACCTGTTCAACAGGCCCAACTACTGCCTTTTCAAATATTGTTACTATTACCGTAACTCCTGCACCGGCTGCAACCATTGCTTACACAGGTTCGCCGTATTGCACTATAGGAGGGACTGCAACAGTTACAAGAACAGGAACTGCAGGAGGAACATACTCCTCTACCGCAGGCTTAACACTTAACCCAACAACAGGTGCTGTTACATTACTAACAAGCACACCGGGAAGCTACACCGTTACTTATACTATCGCTGCTGCAGGAGGTTGTCCTGTCTTTACTACTACAGCCAACATCACAATCAGTAATTGTGCCGTTCCTTGTGTTGAAAATTTTGATGCCGCAACACCCCCTGCATTACCTCTTGGTTGGTTTGCAACAACGGGTGCAGGAAGTTGTATTGCATCAACTCCATGGCAAACTACCAATGCCGCAAGTTCCAGCGCTCCAAATGCAGCATTTACAAATGATCCTAACTGCATGTCGGACGAATACCTGGATTCAAGGCCTTATGCCGTTGCGGCTACCGGTACCAGCCGTTTATCTTTCAGGAATAACTTTAATCTTGAAAATACATTCGACGGAATGGTGTTGGAAATTTCAATAAATGGTGGGTCATTTAACGATATTATTACAGCCGGTGGTAGTTTTGTTGCAGGAGGATATACAGGAGCCATCAGCAATACCAGCGGCAGCCCTATCGGAGGCCGCCAGGCCTGGACAGGAAATTCAGGGGGCTTTATTACTTCTACTGTAAATTTACCTGCAGCTGCCAATGGACAAAGCATTGTATTGCGTTTCAGAAGAGCAACCGATATCAGTGTTGCTGGTGTTGGTGTTTATGTTGATGATATTTCTGTGATCCAGACCGCTTCTATTGTTTATGCTGGTTCGCCGTATTGTTCAACAGTAGCCAGTGCACCTGTAACCTTAACCGGAGCTCCGGGAGGAACATATACAGCTGCACCGGCAGGATTAACTATTAATCCAACAACAGGTACGGTGACACCAAACACCAGCACACCGGGAACCTATACAGTAACTTACACTGTTACTCCGGGTGCAGGATGTCCTTTATTTACAACAACAACAACAATCACGATCACACAGGCACCGAACATGATCATTTTCTATGCAGGCACACCATATTGCAGCAATGCAGGAACAGCAACTGTATCACAGTTCGGAACAACAGGCGGAACCTACTCAGCATCACCTGCAGGTTTAACGATCAATGCAACAACAGGAGCAGTAACACTGGGCACCAGCACACCTGGCACCTACACCGTTACTTACTCGGTAACAGCGCCGGGTTGCGGAACAACGATAACCACTACAACGATCACCATAACCGCAGCACCAAATGCAACGATCGCTTATACAGGTTCTCCATATTGCTCTAATGCAGGAACAGCGAATGTTACCCTTACCGGTACACCATCGGGCGGAACCTACAGCTCAACAGCAGGCCTGACCCTGAATGCAACAACGGGAGCAGTAACCTTAGCAACCAGCACACCAGGAACTTACACAGTTACCTATACAGTAGCAGCAAGTGGAGGTTGTGCAACCTATACAACAACAGCAACCATCACTATTACACAACTACCTGCAGCTACCATTACATATGCCGGTAACCCTTATTGTCAGAATGCAGGAACAGCCACTGTAACAAGAACAGGAACAGCAGGCGGCACCTATACAGCTGCGCCTGCAGGCTTAAGCATCAATGCAACAACAGGCGCAGTGAACCTTGCAGCCAGCACAGCAGGAACCTATACGGTTACCTACACGATAGCAGCAGGTGGCGGATGCGGAACAGTAACAGCAACAACATCAATAACCATCACCACCTTACCGGCAGCAACAATTACTTATGCAGGTAGTCCTTATTGCGCCAATGCAGGCACAGCCACTGTAACCAGGACGGGAACAGCGGGCGGCACCTACAGTGCAGCACCTGCAGGCTTAAGCATCAATGCAACAACGGGAGCAGTAACACTGGCAACCAGTACCCCTGGTACCTATACGGTTACTTATACCATTGCAGCAGCAGGCGGGTGTGGAGTTGTAACAGCAACCACGTCGATCACTGTCAATGCACTTTCAGTAGATCCAACAGGAGCCACAGCATCATCGGCCTCAATATGCGGACCGGGAACAGTAACCTTAAGTGTAACAGGAGGAAGCCTGGGAGGCGGAGCAACCTGGAGATGGTATAGCGGCAGTTGTGGTGGTACTTTAGTTGGAACCGGTGCAACATTGAATATTACAGTGAATGCAACCACTACTTACTTTGTAAGAGCAGAGGGCGCCTGTAACAACACAGCTTGTGCCAGTGTAACAGTAACAGTGAACACACAACCAACGATCAGCATTGCAGCAGCGCCTGGTACTGTATTAAAACCATTTACCACAACAACACTAACTGCAAACATTACACCTGCTGCAGGAAATACTATTGTGTGGTACAGAAATGGAAATGTAATTCCAGGTGCAACAGGTTCTACACTCGTGGTTAATATAGACGGACTGGGCCAATACACAGCAAGGGTAACAACAGTAAATGGGTGTACAGCATTATCGAATGTGGTGGATATAACATCTGAAGGAACAAACCAATTGTTCATCACAGCAAATCCGAACAACGGACAATTTAAAGTGAGATACTATACCAGTGCAAAGCAATTGGGTTTTGTTCGGCACCTGGTAATGTACACAGAAAACGGCCAGAAAGTGTTTGATCAGACTTACCCCATTACAGCACCATACAGCAGTATGGATGTGGATGCAAGGCGACTTCCAAAAGGAATTTATGTGGTTATGTTAACTGATGCATTTGGAAGAGAAGTATTGGCGACAGGTAGAGTAGTTATTCAGTAATTGTTTTAAAAACACCTATAAAACTAAATCGCCCCGGAATCTTCCGGGGCGATTTTATAATCTGGAATATCGGGTTGTAAAAATAAAGGTTACATCAACCGCATGATCATCGGTTGTAGCAGCCAGCAAAAAAGGGTAATTAAAATGATACAGATGATGTTGAGTACAAATCCTGCTTTGATCATATCTTTCATTTTAATATAGCCGCTGGCAAAAACAATGGCATTGGGTGGCGTACCCATAGGCAACATGCTGGCACAACTTGCTCCCAGTGTCATTGGTATGCCGAGTAATAAGGGGTCCATGTGCAGGGCCACTGCAACAGAAGAAATTACCGGTGCCATTACAATAACCTGCGCTACATTGCTCATCACTTCGCTTAAAAAAATAGAGATGGTGGTAACGATGAGTATCATCAAAAAAATATTATCCGTTGCATAAGATGCAATATAAGTACCGAGCTGGTCCATCAGTTTTACATCTTCAAGCGCCTTCGCCAGTGCAATGCCTCCACCAAATAATAATAAGATACCCCAGGCCATTTTACCGGTATCGGGCCAGCCGAGCAGGCGCTCTTCCCTTGTTTCTTTTTTATTACCGGATGGTATGATGAATAAGGTAATGGCCCCGATCATCGCAATGATGGTATCATCCAGCACAACAGCTTTTTGTACAAGATTGATCAGGTCCTTGAATATCCATAAAAAAACTGTGCAGATAAAAACAAGCAAGACTCTTTTTTCAGGTGCAGATAATTTACCCAATGCTTTTAGTTCTGTGCGGATATAACTTTTCCCTTCAGCGCTGTGTTTTATCCTGTTTGGAAAAAGAAATTTGACCAATACCCAGTACAACATAAAGAACAAAACAATGGTAAGTGGCGTGAACACGATCATCCAGTCGGTAAAGCCAATGGTAAAGTTGAATTTTTCGTGTATATAATTTACATAAGCAACATTGGGTGGTGTACCAATAATAGTACCCAGCGCAAAGTTGGAGGCATAGGCAATGCTGAGCATCAGCACCAGTGAGAAATTTTTAATGCCCGTACTTTCTTTGTTGTGCGTGGCAATTACATGTATCACCGACATGGCGATGGGAAACATCATCATGGTGGTGGCGGTGTTGCTGAGCCACATACTTAAGAAACCGGTGGCAATGATAAACCCTAAGATGATGCGGTTGCCGTTGGTGCCGGTAATATTGATAATGCCCAGGGCAATACGCTTGTGCAGGTTCCATTTTTCAATGGCAATGCCGATAAAGAAACCGCCCATGAAAAGAAAGATGATAGAATCCGAATAGGATTTTGTTACATCTTTTAACGAACTAACATTAAGCAATGGAAACAAAACGATCGGCACCAACGCAACAACAGCCAAAGGCATAGCATCTAATACCCACCAGCTGATCATGAGTGCGGCAATGGCCAAAACCAGGTTTGCTTTAGGTGGAAGTCCCAGTGGATTTACAAAAAAGAAGAACAAACACAGCAACACACCGGTAATAAGTGCGGCTTCCTTTTTATAGTTTTTAAAGAATTCCTTCATGCAGTTGTTTAAGCTTTGCCAATTTATAACAGTTTCATCAAAATGTGTACAGCGGGTCTAACTTTGTATCTCATCAATAATACAAACATATGAGCAACTTAGTAAAAGAATTCAACGACTATCGCACCAAAATGAACGAAGTTATTCTTAGCAAAGAAAACCTGGTAATAAAAAGGTTATGGAACCTGGACACCAATACCTATGCCGAAGGCGCACTGGATGTAAAGACAAAGGAAATGCTGGGGCTTGTCGCATCGATGGTGTTGCGCTGCGATGATTGTATAAAATATCATCTGGGAAAATCGCATGAACTGGGAATTACAACAGAGCAGATGTATGAAGTGTTTGCCGTGGCAAATATTGTGGGAGGGACGATCGTGATACCGCATACAAGAAGAGCTGCTGAGTATTGGGAAGAATTACAGGAAAATATTCAATAAACAATTTTCAATGCCCAATTTTCAAGTTGAGAAGTAAGCTGGAAAATAGTAGGGTGTTCGGGAAAGTTACATTATGAAATTAAAACTATTGTTTTTATTTTGGTAATTAAACTTACCATTATGCAAAACAGAAAATACGATCTTGAAGACAGGTTTGTTGAATATACCTGCCGTATGATTGACGTTGTTTAGGCCTTACCAAATACAAGAGCCGGGAATTACATTGCAGGACAATTAGTGAGATCATGTCATTCTCCAACATTTAATTATGGAGAAGCTCAGGCCGCTGAGTCATCGAAGGATTTTGTACATAAAATGGGTGTGATATTAAAAGAACTGAAAGAGTGCAGAACTGCATTAAAAGTCATTCGCAAAAAGGAAATGATTAAACCCGTAACAAGTTAGAAGGAGTGTATAAAGAAACTGAAGAGTTGATTGCTATAATTGGAAAAAGCGTTTCACAGCTAAAAAGAATGCTGCATGAATATATAAAGAAGATAATTGTTAGCAGGCTCTTAAATTGAACATTGAATCTTGAAAATTGATTATTGAGAATTTATTTTAGCTAACTTTAAGCCTCAAATAAGAAACCATGAGTGATACAGTAACGAGCTTGCCACCCCTCACCGCAAAGGATTTTGTAACCGACCAGGAAGTACGTTGGTGTCCCGGGTGCGGAGATTATTCCATCCTGGCACAGGTACAAAAGATAATGCCCACATTGGGTATACCCCGTGAAAATATTGTGATCGTAAGCGGTATCGGCTGCAGCAGCCGCTTTCCGTACTATATGAATACATACGGGATGCACAGTATTCATGGCCGTGCAACAGCAGTTGCCAGCGGCTTAAAAGCTGCCCGGCCCGAACTGAGTGTGTGGATCGTTACCGGCGATGGTGATGGATTGAGCATTGGAGGTAATCATACCATCCATTTATTACGCCGCAATTTTGATGTGAATGTTTTGTTGTTCAATAACCAGATATATGGTTTAACGAAGGGACAATATTCGCCAACTTCAGAGGAAAATAAAGTGACCAAGAGCACGCCTTTTGGAAGTATTGATCACCCATTCAATCCGTTGGCTTTGGCCATGGGTGCCGATGCAAGTTTTATTGCACGAACTATGGATAGAGACCCAAAACACTTACAGGCAATGCTGTTGCGTTCGCAGGAACATAAAGGAGCATCTTTTTTAGAGATATACCAGAACTGCAACATCTTTAATGATGGTGCTTTTGAAATATTTACCGAAAAGAAAAGCAAACCTGATGAAGTATTGTTTTTAGAGCAGGGTAAGCCATTGATCTTTGGTGCAACACAAAATAAGGGCATTAAATTAGATGGATTTAAACCAGTGATCGTTGACCTGGCCGAAGGCGCCTCAACTGATGACCTGTGGGTGCATGATGACCGTGATTTTTACAAAGCACAGATATTGATACGCATGTTTGATGACCCAGCATTAGAAGGGCATCTGCCAAGACCATTCGGCGTTTTTTATGAAACAGAAAGAGCCTGCTATGAAGATAGCATGACCATGCAGATAGAAGAGGTAATTGCTAAAAAAGGAAAAGGTGATTTAGACAAATTGCTAAAAGGAAATGAGACATGGGTTATTGCCCCCTCCGCACCCTAAAGGGGGAACTTTGGAGTATATTGCTACAAGCCTCTTTTATTCTTTATAAAGAGATTGAGATAAAAATTAAAAAGAGCCATCAATATTGATGGCTCTTTTGTATAAAATACTCCAATTAAATCTTCGGTTTGTTCTCATCCATAATCAGTTCCCCCTTTAGGGGGCGGAGGGGGTTTTAGTTACAACATATTCTTCGCTACAAGATACTCTGCTATCTGCACTGCATTGGTAGCAGCGCCCTTGCGCAGGTTATCGCTCACTATCCAGCAGTTCAAGGTGTTGGCCTGGGTCTCATCTCTTCTTATGCGGCCAACAAAAGTATCATCCTTATCAAATGCGGTTAAAGGCATGGGATAAATAAAATTAGCAACATCATCTTTTAAAACAACACCAGGCGCTTTGCTAAGAAGGTCTCTTACTTCAGCCAGGTCAAAATCATTTTCAAATTCTATGTTCACGCTTTCGCTGTGGCCGCCCATGGTTGGTATGCGTACGCAGGTAGCGGTAACTTTTATATTGTCGTCGCCGATGATCTTGTTGGTTTCCTTCACCATTTTCATTTCTTCTTTGGTATAACCATTTTCTAAGAACACATCAATATGCGGTATAGCATTCATATCAATAGGATATTTGTAAGCCATTTCGCCTTCCACGCCTTTACGCTCGTTCATTAATTGCGTAACAGCTTTTACACCTGTACCGGTAACACTTTGGTAAGTACTCACCACCACTCTCTTTATTTTGTATTTATCGTGCAATGGTTTCAATACAACCACCATTTGTATAGTAGAGCAGTTTGGGTTTGCAATGATCTTATCTTCTGTGGTCAACACATCAGCATTCACTTCGGGCACTATTAATTTCTTTGTTGGATCCATGCGCCATGCACTTGAATTGTCAATCACGGTAATGCCGGCAGCTGCAAATTGCGGGGCCAGCTCCAGCGAAGTGCTTCCTCCTGCAGAAAAAATAGCCACATCCGGTTTGGCAGCAATGGCATCGGCAGCACTTACGATCTTGTACTGTTTATCTTTAAAAGTTATTTCTTTTCCAATACTTCTTTCCGAAGCAACCGGTATCAATTCATCTACAGGAAAATTCCTTTCGGCCAGTACCTGTAACATTTTTGTGCCTACCAGTCCGGTGGCGCCTACTACTGCAACTTTCATAATTTTTGTTCCCCCCAATCTCTTTTTACAGAGAGTTTTTAGTTAAAAAAAAGCCTTCCCGTTTTAGGAAGGCCTGTACTTATTTTAAAAATAAAACGTCACACCTTCTTTATTGAAAATGATTTCTTTGACTGTTTTATAAATT